>Ga0255047_10000208_pt1 | contig 44239 bp, 47 predicted proteins | sample JV7_2_1_MG_FD_183640 | JGI IMG/M metagenome (GOLD analysis project Ga0255047, IMG submission 183640) | Seawater microbial communities from Jervis Inlet, British Columbia, Canada - JV7_2_1 | ecosystem: Environmental > Aquatic > Marine > Inlet | place: Canada: British Columbia | collected 2016-10-06
CCAAAGTATGGCCGAAACGGGAACTTCTTCGGATCCTTCGGGAACTTGTCTTCCTCCTTCTTCGGAGTCGGATCCTTCGGGAACTTGTCCTCCTCCTTCTTCGGAGTCGGCTTCTTCTTGCCCTTCTTCTGTTTGTCCTGCGGTGGTACGTCGGTTCCGCTCATAGGTCTACTTGCGCAGCATCTTCAGTTGTGCGGCTCGCTCCATGTTCAGTTGGTCGATCTTGCGCTTGACGTCGTCGATCAGTTCCTGCTTCGGCTTTTGCCCTTCGAGCAACTCCTCGCCCGCCTTCGCGCGACCCATGATCACCTCCCAAGCTTCGAAGCCACCGACCGGCTTCAGGATCTCCTCCATCTGCTCGTTGTAGTACTTCGCTGCCTTGAACTCCATGTCGAGCGACTTGATCGACTTGTCGAACTCGATCTTGTCCAACTCCTTCTGCACCTGCTCCAGCTTCCCGTCAAGCAAGTCCCTCTGCTTCACGTCCATGTCCTTGTCGTGCGTGAGTCGGTCACGCATGATCTTGATGGTGTCACCCTTGAGTTCGTTGGCGTCCTTTTTCAAATCGAGCCCGCGATCTCCGAACTCTTTCCGTCGACCCTCCTGCTCGCGCCGGTACTTCATCGTCTCGTCGTACTGTCGACGACCCTCTTCGGTACCTCGGAAGCCTTCGTTGTAGTGCGACTTCGGCGGCATGATCTGGCGACGACGTTGCGCCGCAGACTCCCACGAATCGACATCGTCGAGCGCGCCGTATTCAAGCCCGCGCTTTCCGTCTTTTCGACGCTGCAACATTGAGAAAGTGCCGTCGTCTTCCTTCCGCAGACGACCGGCTTGCGAGGAATACATCTTGTCCTCGTGCAGCATCTTCCGCATCTGGATCTCCTCGATCTTCGCTTGGTTCATCGAGCGCTCGTTGTCAATGCGCGATCGAGAGAGTTTCTGCAGCGCTTCGTACCGTGTCGCCTGCAACTTGAACTGCTCATGCTTCATGTGCTGCGCAGCCATCTGGCTCAACCCGCGCGCAGCCATGTTCCCCGTCGCGAGAGATGCCTGCATCTTCGCTTCACTTGCTCGTTGCTGCAACGGCAGCAGGAGCTGATGCGTCTTCATTGCCCAGTCGCTCATAGGATTGCCGCCGTTATCAGTTCAGTTGCCGCACCTGCCGCACCTGCCGCACCTGCAGCACCTGCCGCACCTGCCGCACCTGCCGCGCCACCCGCAGGAAGAGATCCCAGTCCTTGACTCATGGTTCCTTCACCCGCACCAGAGACTGCAGCCTCGGACGCTGCCACTGCCGCGTCACCACCGAGACCCGGCTGGTAGCGACCGACCTTACCGACGTGAACACCTTCTAGCGTCACATCACCCGCCTGCATCTGATTCAACGCGACCATCTGATCGTCCATTGCGAATTGCGCGTAGTCTGCCATCGGAACACCACGCACCGATTCGGTATCCCATACCGATGATGCTGCGAGATCCGACTGCGTGCCCATGTTCGGCCCGAACGCGTCCGCAGCACCCTGCGGTGTGTACGCCCACGCACCCTGATCAACCGGCGGCAGTCCGGCAGCCTGTGCCGCCTGGATATCCGCCGCTGCCTGGATACCCGCCTGAATTCCAGGTGGCCCGGACGACGCTTGCATAGAACCCGTAGGTGCTGTTCCTGACCCCGATGGGCCTCTTCCCTGGAGAACTCCCCCTCCCCCTCCCCCCTCAGAACTTGGACCCACTCCTTCACCTGGGCGCATCGGTGCCCCACCGGAACCGACGCCTTCCGACTGGCCGCGCACCTCACCTCCTAGCACGTTGCCTATCCCGGTCTGCTGCGACCCCGGCAATCCCTCCAGAGCCTGCTGTCCAGGATCGCTCTGACCGGGAAGGCTGTCGACCGCCGGGGTCGACGTACCGGAACCGGTGGAAGTCTTGGGCGTTGTACCCTTATCTCCCGGCACATCGGACGTGTTCGTTCCTGCAGTGGTTTGCGGCACAGAACTGAATGGCGAACCACCTACGATCATCCCCTTGATTGCCATCCTCTCCGCATCTTTGCGTGCTTCCGCCGCATGCGTCTCGCGGTACTGCCCGAGCAAGTCGGGCGCGTCGCGACGACGCTGCACGTTGATGTTCGACATGTTCGAGTAGTAGCTCGACAGCATCGACGCAGCACCACCGGGACGGTAGGTCTGCAGGTTCGACAAACCCTCGCGCTGCGTTTGCTGTGCCTCGCGCGCAAGCCGATCGTTACGCCGCGCGGCCATGCGATCGGCTCGAAGTTGCATTCGGAGTCCAGTGTCCTTATCGGGCATGTCCGGGGTAAAACCCATCTCGTCCATGCTGGCGTAGTTCGGACTGGGGTCGTTCGGATCCTCACGATAGTCTCGGTTATAGTTCGAGCCGTACCAGTTGGACTGGTGACCAGCCGGGTCGAGCCACCCTCCGGCCTTTTCTTCGATCTTTCTGAAAAAGTTGCCCATTATCGCTGCACTTCCTTATCCGTCATCTTGCCTCTCTCGGCATTCTGAATGTTCTGTCCTGGTCTGGCAACACCGGTCACCGCGCCCTGCCAAATCATGGATACCTTCGCCTTCTGATCCATACTGCCCGCGCCCGACCATTCGCCGGACTGTTGTTCGTCTGACTCCTGCCACACCGGTGTCACGCCAGTGTCGACCCCCTGCTGATCGGCGACCTTCTCCATCTCAATCGTGATGATGAGATCCACCATCGTGGCTGCGACCCCACTCGATCGCTCAACCATGCGCGCGTAGATCGGACTCTGGTATCCAACCGTACCTGACGACTTGTTGAAAAGCACTGGCTTGTCGATGGTCATACCCTCGATCAACCCCTGCACCAAGATCTTGTCTCGCCCATATTCGGTTGGATGCAACAGTTCCCAGTCCATCACGAGATCCGAACCATTCGTGGATCCGAAATTGATGAACGACACGTTCCGAATCTCGAAGTCCTGATGCGCAGTTCCGACGAAGAAGATCGTCGTGCCCGCGCCAGCCAGGGCACCCCATCCTTTGATCTTGTTTTGAAGTCGAAAACTCTGTGCCATCACCCTGTCCGTGCGGCCTGAAAAAGTACATCCTTCAATCGGACGTGTGCGTTACCGAAGATCTCGATCTTGATCTTCGAGAGTTCAAAACCACTGCCGAATCCTGTCTCGAACAGTGTGCGCCGATCCTCCTCTGCGAGTCGCTGTCCCCACTGTTTGCCGACGTAGTAGAAGTTACCCTCCGAGTCTGTCACGGTAATCCTCCCATACTCGAAGAGCGTTTCCGGTGGACTCGGATGGTTGTTCTCGACGGTGTGAACGAGAACGACACCGGAAAACGTATCCTGGTTGAATGCGCTCCCGCTGATCATCTTGTAGGTCGATTCGAGTGTTATCTGCGTAATGCCGACCTCAAGAATATCATTGATACTCCAAGTAACCCCGGTTGGTGTCGGCGTGAGCGTAACCTGTCCCGACGTAGACGCAGCGAGCGCAGTACCGAACCACAACACGTCGCCGGTTGTCACATCGCGCACCATGAGCTTCGTGTCGATCGTGATATCGTCAACAGCGATACCCGTCGCCTTGAAGATAGCCTCGCCCGTTGTGTTCGCAGTCGTGCAGATTTCCTGCGTCGTGTTCTGCAGGTGATCCTGCATGCGGTCGTCGAATTGGTAGATGTTGCCGTCCTCTTCGAGTGCGAACATCCGCCATACACCGGAGCTATCCGGCATACGTTCCAGGTCGACGATCTCCTGGCCCGCTTTCACCTGATGAATCGAGAACGCATCGGATGCCGTGTTGTAAGTCAGGATCGTATCGTTCGGCAGTTTGCTGAACCCATCATCCCAGTCCGTGTTCACCGGGTTGATCGGGTCGTTATCAAACAACCCGCCACCTGGAGAGGAAGACTGATGGAGGTCGGCACGCACCCCCCACATGATCCGATAGTTTTCTTCGTCGTAGGCACCAATCGATTGCCACATGAGCCCGTAACTGTCGGTCTTGAAAGTATCCCATGTCTTCTTGATGGAAACTCCAATCCAACGAACCGTACTACCGTCGCAGAGAACGGGACCGTCCTTTGAAAGCCAACCGAGACCACCGGGAAACTCGACAATCGAATTCGGAGCAATACAACCATAGACGTCACTGATCAACGTCGGTGAAGATCCGAGTGGCGACCGTCCCCACGAAATCCGATAGGTCTCCTCATCAGTCATAACGATCAACGCATCACGCAGTCGACCAGCAGCACGAATATCCACGCCCTGAAGTCGATCGAATATGATTCGATTTATCGCTGGCGTAATGCCGGGATGCTCTTGTTCCGAAAACCAAATCTGTCCCCGCGACATTGCAACCGAGACGTCGAACGGATCGATCGCCTGTTTTTGGTAGTAGTAGTGACCATCCTCGAACGACCACGGGAATTGGCGAATGCCGAAGCCATTACTATTGATCGTCGATCGTTGAAGCGACCCACCGTAGGTGGTGGTCGACTCGACGTCATCCTTCTGCTCCTTCAAACGAATTCGCCCGTGCTCCCAATTCTTAGGAGTCTTGGAATCACCAGGATGCAAAGGCATTCGCGCAACAGACCCTTGATACGCAGACGGCAAACGGTGGCTGGCTGAAAGTGTGCCCGCATCCGCGATCTTGGCCCGCGATTGCGGGAAATGGTTGAACCGAAGTTCATTAGCAACGGAACCTAATACGACGCTTCGTTTTGACACCTCCCCCTTCATCCGCTGCGAACCAAGATCACCACTATGGGAAATCGGACCACCATAGAACGTGACACCACGCACGGTAACTGACCAAGACGCACCCATCGGAGCGTGCTCCAGAGTTGGAAACTGCGGGTACTGATCCCACGAAACTCTTGTCTGCGTGGTATTTTGTACTGCGAAGTCGAATAGCCATGCTTGAGACGTTGTCGTCTTGAACTTATCGGTAAACTTCTCGATCCAGGCATCCCCGTGACGATTAGCATCCACCTGAACCTCGTATATTGGATAGTAACCCGTGTCCGCAGGTGATTCACTCGCACCGGACGTGTAGACAACTATGCTCAATCCCGAACACTCCGACTCCATCAATCGAGGATCGGAAGCAAAGAGTTCGACGTATGCCTTATTTGCTGCCTTGCCAGCAAGACTTACCTGCCACAACTCACTCGGCAACCCGACCTCTCCGGTGTAGCGGTCTCGGTAACCGACTCTGAAGTTGATCTTGTGAGTCGTTGGAAAGTTCGTCCAGGTTTGCGCTACAGTGCCAGTTCTTGCCGCGAAGATCGAACCCTTCGGCACCCCGAGCTTCCTCGTCCAGCGCACCGTATTGCCGGTACCCTCGAATGCCGCACGTAGGGTTGCTGTGAGAGGACAGCCAAACCCAGGCACTGCAATAATCAAATCGTCATTGGTGACGTGAAGGTTCGCCTTTCGACGCGCCTGATGACTGAAGATCGTCGGTGGTGTTGGTGGATTTGAAGCTCCTTGCGGTTGGAAGTTGTAGTAATTGTTATAGAGCGAGTTAACCGGGTTCGGCCAATACTCCCATGGTGTCTCGGTTGCTATACCGGCGAGAAGATAGTTGAGAGAACCGAGCGACACGAAGGTCGCAAGCGACAGTTTGGCTTCGTTTCTGGGGTCGTGGTGGACCGTGTCGGTAACGACTGCAGGATAGCCATTCACCCACTTCAGTCCGTGATACGAGGTGTTTTTGGGTTGGCTTGCCGAATTTAGGTAGGTTCCGACACGAGGAACGAACATTCCACTGGTCGTCGTCAACTCCGTCGCCGACCCCCATGAAGTCGTGTCGACAGTGAAGGTCAACACCTCCTGCGACTGGACCGTCACCGTCACCGTGTCGATGGCTACGTACGTCGTGGAGGTAAACGCGAAATCGAGCTTGCAGGTGTAAGTCTGGCCTTTTTTCAGTCCGTGCCCGGTGTACTCGTCCTTCCTAAAGTACGCCGTGACTGTTGTGATACCCGATGTGAACCTTATCTGCGGTTTCTTCGATCCGCTGCCAGGGTCACCACCATGCACGGTCATCCGATCGTAGTACTTCGGCTGCGCCGCCTGCACGGTACCGGGATACCGAACGATCTCGGTACCGTCTTTGCCGACCACACACCCGAGCATCGTGGTGAACAGACCGGAAGCCGGGGAGACGTCCGTCAGATCGACCAGACCTCCCCAGGTTGGACGTTCGCCCTTCAAGGATAGTTCGATGCTAGTAGAGGCCATAAAGCTGCCAGGGTGAATCCACGTATCTTGAGTCACGCGAGAAGATCCTGTTCGACCGAACACGCACCCGATTCTTCTCGCTAGTCTTCAGTCGATTCAGATATGCCCTCATCCGCAACATCGCGGCTCGATACCTGGCTACGAGAGAACCCTCCCACCGGGCATCCGCCGAACGCGCCGCAACGCGCAGCGCGGCTGAGATCACGATCACCTCGTCGAACATGCGCGGGATGACACACCGGTCGGTGTCGTTGATCAGGTCACCCCATCGCTTGTGGTACTGGACGATGTAGGTACCTCCCCCGTTTGGGTTCTCACCAAGCAAGATGCGAACCGCGTTCTGCACGGTATAGCCTTCGAGTCGCCACGCGACCGGGACTCGCGATGGCGAATGCATGATCTCCGTGATCATCTCCACCGTCTGTGGGAACTCGACCGTCTTGCTGTCCTCCGAGGTGAACGTCATCGTCTCCTCGCGGCGCGTGAACAATGCGAGCTGACCAATCGAAACCATCACTTCCTGTTGCGCCGAGTTGACCTGGGCGTTGAGGTAGGCATCCGTCAGGTTGGTATTACCACCACGCGAGATCTCGTCTTTCGTCGCGTTGCGGAGTTGCTCCAGAGTGCGACCCTGATGCACCGACAACGAGGGGATGACGTACTTATCGGTCGCCTCCCAGGTATCGACCCCCACTCCCGGCTCGCCGACACCGAATCCCCATGTGCCCGCCGCCTTGGTCGTCGCGTCGATACCGGAACTAGGACCAAGGTCGAGCGAGTTGACGATCGGGGTCTGGTCGTCATTGACGAACGCTTGCAAGCGCACACCCACGTCCTCGCTCGTCACCGTGAAGCGGAGATTCTGAAGCCCACCTTGCACCGGGGAGTTCATGTTCGCCGTGACACTGGTGGTGCTCAACAACGTGCGAGTCGCTGCCGAACGTTCGTAGCGGTACAGCAGAATATCTGCCGTGGTGGCTGTGTCCCAATTGAGCTGGCACTCGTAGCCACCGTTCGCGTCAAACGAAGTCACGCTGATGGTGTCGTCAAGGCGCGCGTAGAGCGCAACCCAGGCGTCCGCACCATCGGTGTAGCTCACACAACTACAACGAAGCTCCTGCTCCGCAGAGAGTGGTAGGATGCCGTCGTCCGCAGTCGTCGGATCCTTGAACGCAACAGCGGCACCACTAGTTGCCTGCGCCAACCCGGCGACAACTTGCATCTCGTCGAGCGGTTGCGGTCCAGAACCCGTGGCATCGATCGGCGTGATCCAATCGTTTTGTGCGAGCGGATCCTCGTCGTCGAACTCAAACGTCTCGGTGATCTGGACCGTATCTGCCATCAGTCATCTCCGAAATAGCAACCGTGCTTCTTCAACATCCGCTTCGTGTCCTGCGTCCAGATGTGCCGATTGCTCTGCGAGTTCTGCACCGTACGGAACATCTCGGCTGGAACCGAACCAACGAGGCGAAGCTCGCCATCCTTGCGACGTGAACCACCTCGGGCCCGCTTTGCAGCGAGAGCCTGCCTGCGCTTGTCGCGCACAGCCTCGGACATGATTGCTTCCTGCTGTTCAGCAGTTCGCGGGTTGCCGTCGATCGTGCCTTGGATCAGAGTCTTCTTCGATTCGTCGTAGAGCTTGAAACCCTTCTCACCCATGTAGTGCCGCCTGCGCGACGACGCCATAGGCGGAGTCTCCACCGGACCACGCCAATCGTGTTCGGTGCGTCGCGTGCCACAACCTGGGCAACGCGGTTTCTGCAGCGGACCTTTCGAGATGGGACGTGATGCCGACCACCCGTTTCCGCACTTGCATGTGTAGTGGTAGATCATGTGGTGAACGAGCCGAAAGACTCCCCTTCTCAGTAGAGAGTCTTCCGGCTCAGACCTCGACTAAGCGGCTTGATCCCACCCGCCGGTGCATGCGAGCATGTTGTCGCACTTGATGCCCGATTCGATCACGCACAGACCCTTCGTCGAATCGCCGTCCTTGGCGATCGGGACGTGGCCGAGACCACGCAGGATCATGCGGTGGAACCGCTCGGGCTCGATGACGATGAACGCATCTTCGAAGACCACCGACGTCGGTCCGCCGGTCGCATTCCAGGACACGCTGGTCGTGCCGTCCATGTAGCGATCGAGGTTGATCGCGATCTCACCGAAGTCGGACTCGAAGAAGTCGATGGTTTCACCCCACGCCTTCGACGCCACGCTGATGTTTCGCCGACTCGTGCCGTTAGCGTAAACCATCGCCATGGCCGAGATGATCCGCTTCATCTTCGCGCCGCAAAGCGCGACGGACCCACCGATGTTCATGCCGTTCGTGTAGCCGTTCTGCAAGATGTCGTGCAGATCGTCGCGCGTCATGTCGGCACCGGAACCGTTCTGGAAAGTCGGCTTGTAGCTGCCGTACGTACCTGTCGCGACGCCGGAGATCGGCTCGTCCCAGAACGTCTGCAGACCCCACGCCAGGACACCGGTCGGAATCCGCGCCACTGCGGTAGTGACCTCTGCGGCTTCGTAGCCCCAGTGGTTGTTGAACTCGGCCTGCTTCATCGTGGCGACCGACTGCTTCCACAACTGGTAGTTGTAGGCATCGTCGTAGCCCGCCTCGGTCACGACACGACGAGTGTCTGCAACCTGCACGGTGTTGGTGTTGATTCCACAACCGGCTTTCAAACGCACGACCTCCGCACCTGCGGCGTAGGACAGCGTTGCGTTTTCCGCCACCGATGCAACGGCAGTCGGAGTTGGCAGCTCATCAACTGCCCAGTCAAAGTAGACGTCGTGACACGACTCCTCATCCAGCAAGCTGGTGAGGGGCAGATCGGTCGGCGTCATGATCGTGATCACGTCCGACAGATCCTCTCGGACCACGGTCGAGTCGTAGGTTGCGCTAAACGTTGCTCCCATGATATTTCCTCGTCAGCGGAGATTGCTTTCTCATCTCCGCGATGAAGTTGACAGCCTTCCTCTTCGCCTCTCCGTAGCTCTTCGCACCGAGCATCTCCTGCCGAGCTTCCTCGACAGTGTCCTTGTTCGGTGGTTGAGAACTCTTGGAGGAAGAGGGACCGGCAACTGCGTGAGTCGCGGGCACCGAGGAAACACTCCCCGATGTACCCTCCTCCGAGAACAAGTCTGGCGAGCGAGTCCGAGCGAGCATGACCGTCTCTTCCATGGACAAGCCGTTGGCATGTTCCTGGATATTCACGATCGCGCCCGCCTGCTGAAGGCTGAAGCCCTCCGTCTCCATCAATTCGAGCTTCGCCACCATTCCGGCGAGAGCAGCGTTTGGTTCTTGAGACTTGGGTTCCTTCGTCTGACTTCGCTGCGCAGTTTCCCGAGCAAGCCAAACCATCTTGGCTTCCTCATCGAGATCGCCCCAACCTTTGGGACGCTTGCCGCCTACGATGTCCGCCAGCTCGCGCTGACTCTCGTGTTCGGCAACCTGTTCACGCAGGGTTGCAAGCTCCTTGTCGCGCGACGCCAGTGCCGCCTTGGCTTCAGTGTTCTGTGCCAAGACTTGCTGCAATCGTTCGATGGGAACTCGCTGTTCGCCTCCGCTCTCGGGCTTCTCCGCTTCCTGTCGCGACGCGACAGCATTCGGATCGGACTGTTGAGTTTCAGCCGCAGGCTTTGAGGCGGAAGATTCCTCGGTGCTACTTCCTTTCGGTTGCTCGCCTGCGGGACTCCCGCTGACCCGGCGGACTGCTTCCATTCGGGTTTCAGGTTGGTCACTCATGGTTCACGACTCCAATTCATACGTGGGTGCATCGCGGTAGAAGGAAACCGTGGTCGCTTGCGATGAAGCTCGACCCCGACTGGGTGTTGGCTACCGGCGGATGTTCGCTTTCCGTGCCGGTGCGCCGCTCTTGACTCCGATCTCGTCACGCCCGGTCACGTTCCGACCGGCGCGAGGGGTGCTGCGAACACGGGTCTTGTCGCCCTCCGTCCGCACCTTCGCTGCTGCGTTGACTTTCGTCGAACCTCGTTTCTTCACGTCTTCTTCTCCTGCGCTTGGAGCGCTCTAGAGATCTTGTTGAGTTCCTCGTTCACCCGTCTCTCGGATGTCCGCAAGTCCTCGATGATTTCGATCCGGCCAAACACCTTTCCGGCCTTGAACGAATCGAAAGTTTCTGCGCGGATCATGTCGCGGTAACGCGACTCGTCCGTCTTCGCGCGCGAGTCCAGGAAAGCCTGGAAGTCCTCGTTCTGCATGAAGCGCGCAACACGCGAGAGCTGCGCGTGCCTGCTGGTCATCGCCGCAGTATTGTCCACCAGCTTCTCTTCGCGCTCGGCGCGTTCGACTTCATCGAGAAACGTGTTCACTGCTGCGCTCCGTTGGTGTTCTGAAAGATCCCAGGCTGACGATCCATCGATGCCATCTGACCTTGCCCCGCCATACCCGGCGTCTCACCGGGAGTGGATCCTGGTTGCCCGAACATCGCGCCCTCGCCCGGTTGCACTTGTCCATTCTGCGTACGCTGATTGCCGGTGGTACCTCGGTTCGGATCGAGAGGTTGCTGCGGCTGCGCGAAGGGCATCTGCTGGTTCTGTTGCTGCTGCTGCTCCTGCTTCCGAGCCGCAGTGCGCTGCTGCTGCAACAGGCTGACGTGCTCTTCGTAGTGCTTCGCGAGCAGCGCTCGAATCTCCGGGTCGTACTCGTCGATGTTGTCCATCGCAGGCAACATCGCTTCGAGGTGTTCCTCGTGATCGTCCTGATCGTCCACCTCGACCTCCTGCCCCTGCAGGATCATGATCAACTCCTCGTTTTGCGTCAGCAGCTCGTGCATCGGAGTTGGAATATGGATCACCTCCTCGCCGCTAATTGCGCCGACCATGTCGTCCCACAACAGCCGCGCCATGCGAAGCTGATCGAACGCACCCGGATGCTGCTGCATCATCGGAGCCATCAGGTTCAGGTACTGCATGAGCTGCGTTGCTCGCAGATCACCGGAGTGGAGCGAACCGAGTGCGGTGAATGTGAAGTCCACCTGGGTCTGCAAGACTTCAGGATCCACTTCCTCGTAGACCTTGAGACCCTTCGCCCCCTTGCCCAACACGCGGAACTCCATCGAGTTCGTGACGTACTGGGTGTTCATGGCATGCCACTGTTCGAGCATGTCGTTCAGCCCCATCGTGTAGGACTGGATGTATGCACGGAGCCGTCGCGACGACTCGGACAACTTGTTCGTTGACTCGGTCGCTGTGTTGCTGTTGTCCACGCCACCGAGCACGCGCGTTCCGCCCGACACCTCTTCGATGTCCATCGAGAGGATCGAGTCGGCGTACTGCATCTCGCCCATCGTGGACTTGAGCGAGACTTCACTAATGCCGCCGGGGTTCGCCACCGGAATGATCGCACCCGGCTCGATCTCCCACAGGTTGCCGGGAAGGTCGTCGGTGTCGGACACGAAGAGGAAAGGCGACAACGCCAGCTTGTGCGACTTCAAGGCCAGATCGCGGTGCTGGTTCATTTCCAACTGCGGTCGGATGGCGTTGTCGAGGGGCGCGATCGAGAAGAAGTCGAACGCATCGCGGTTCGCCCTGGCGCAGGCGTATGGCCTGTGCTTATCGTCGAACGGGTTCTCTTGAATGCGGATGGGAACTTGAAAGTTCGCCACCGTGATCACGCACTCGCGCGTGAACCCTTCGTCGTAGAGGTCGAACAAGCCCCAGATCTCGGTGACGTAGAACTCCTTCGGTCCGCCTTTGACCTCCCGGCGTCCGTAGTTGATCTCGTGCTGTCCAGTATCCCGATCTTCCTTGTACCACGAATTGTAGTCGTGCCGCTCGATCATCGAGCTGTCGGCCAGTTCCTCCCAATTTTGGAACACACCCTCACGACCCATCGAGGCAATCTGGTCGAACGTCATCTTGGTAACGTCACCAACGAACTTCGAGTTCGGCACGTCGGTAGCTTCCATGTCGATGACGAAGTCGAATGGATCAACGAGTCGTTGCCTCGGCCCGTTGAACACCACTCGCTCTTCTTCCTTCAGCGACGTCTTCAGCTTTGACTTACCGGCTTCTCGAATTCTCCTGTGCGTACGCTTGATGCGCTTCTCGCACTTGGTCTCCCACCACGTCTTGATCGCACAGAACCCGTAGGTCAACATCGTGCGAATCGCGGGCTGCACCGACATGCGGAAGCGATCCTGTTCGAGCTGCCACGTCAGGAACGCGGTAATCTTCTGGGTCTGCTTCTTGTCGGCATCCTCACGACCGTGCGTCGTGAACCACTTCTCGTAGGAGAGCACCTGCTCCTCGATGCGCGGGACCATGCGCTCGACAGCTTTGTACATCTCGGCGACCTCGCCTTCGCCTTGCCCTCCCTTCATCCCGTCCATGAGTCGACGGACTAACGCCCACTTCCGGAACGTGTCGTTGTTCTCCTCTTGGAATCTGCGAAGTGTACTCGTCACAAATTCCGTGGCTCGCTTGTCGAGCACATCGTTCGTTCCAGCGAGGTTGCGATACGGAACCTGAATCTCGTTCCACGCACGCAACTGATCCGGCGTCGGGTTCGGGGTCAGCGTGACCGTCTTCGTCTTCGACCTGACGCCCGACTGCGTTGTGGTGGAAGCACCGTCCCCGGAAGGCGCACGCTTCATGACGTTCTCGGCGTTGCCAGTCTTGACAGTCATCGAACACCTTCCGGGGTAGCACCGAGGTCACCGGGAAGGGGTGGCAACCTCTGCACAAGGGATCTCATTTGCTGCTTCCTGATTTTTGGAAGCGTGGCCGGTCGTCGTGCTTCGGCTTGTCGAAGTGTTCGAGCAACTTCCAAAGTCGCTGCTCGTTCAGGAACAACTTGCGCGTGATCCACATGTTGGCTTTGTCGCGCTGCATCGTCCTGCGCAAGATCGCGATGTCCGCATGGATCTCTCGCAACTCACCCGCCACTCTGTTCTGCGTTTTGCTCATCTGACCGGATCAGGGGGACTGACCATATCTGGTTATCCAACTCTGACCGTTGGGATTGTGATCACGCCCTCGATAGACGTCAACCATCTGTTGTCGCCCGTTGACGACCATTTCGATTGGCACGACGTTGCCTTGTCGAACACGCTTTTGACGACGTTTCATCTCGCGACGACGGTTGCCCGGTGAGCAGATGCGTTGCTTCTTGTGGTCGGTCGCGTCGATGTCAGCCAGTGCATCGGCCATGTCGTTCTTGCCGTACACCGGGAAGCGAACGAACTCCAAGACCAGCTCACCGTCGGGCAACACGCTGCCGTCCTCGCACTTATAGCCTTCCGGATCGAACAACGTGCGCGTCTGACCGAGGTCGTGGAACACGCGCGGCAACGTGTCGACGAAGAAGATTGCCTGCCGTTGGAAGCGACCCTGCAGTCGCTGGATGCGCTGCTTCTTCGAGTCGTCGTTCACTCCGCGCGACACCTCGACGAGATTCACGCGCATCTTTCGATCGCGCGCGGACGCAAGAATCATGGCATGGAAGACCGAGTTCATGCAGATCCGCTCCATGAGGATCTTCTTCACGTTGACCCTCGACTCCCACCTCTCCTGCATGTTGAGCAGCTCGCTGACGAACTCGTCGGGCGACATGTGCCCGACGAACGCGTCGAGCACGTATGCGTTGTCCTGCGAATCGAGTCCGACCAAGATGCCAGTTGAGTAGCAACCTTCCTCGCGCACCGACGTCGCAGTGTCCGTCAGGATGTAGCACGAGAGATCCTTCATGAAGTTCCCGAAGTGCATCGCGGTGAACTGCTCGCGGAAGAAGACCATCGACGCACTCGATAGGCAGACGTTGAGGTACTGCGACGAGAACTTCGCCTCGTCGTCCATCAACTGGAGCTGCTGCATGAGGAAGTCTTCGTCGAGGTGTTCGAACCGCGCCTCGCCAACCAGACTCACCGCGCCGCTCTCGCTCTTCTCCAACTGCATGCCGCAGTCGATGATCTTCATGTCGAAGCGCTCGGCGAGGTTGTTGATGATGTAGCCGTAGAGATCGTCGTCGTGATACCTGGTACCCACTGCCATCAACACACCACCGGGATCGAGCAGCGGGAAAAGCATCTGGAAGCAGTCCCGCACTTTCTGCAGACCATCCTTTGTCTTGACGTTCTGATCGCTTACGAGGTCGTCGATGATGATCACGTCGTAGTGACCACCAACCACGACCTTGTCCACGCCGAACGCGGAGATGCTCGGCTCCTTCTGCCAGTCGTTAGTGCGCGACAGAGCGATCTTCTCGCGACTCCACGGTTTGCCGCGCAAATCGCCCCAGACCTCCCGCAACTTCGAGTTTGTCTCAAAGTGCTGTCGGATGGCTCCGACCGTCTGTAGAGCGTTTGTGTAGGTCTCCATGCCGTACAGCACCCGGATGTTCGAGTTCTGCAGGAGGCGACGAATCGCGTACGCCTGGAGGATTGTCGTCTTGTAGGAACCACGCGGAGCTTCGAGATGCTTGAACCGCGTCTCCGGGTTGTCCACGAACTCGACCATCTCCTGGTGCGCTCCGTCCGGACGGATGCCACCGGGACGAGTAACCTCACCCGTCTCTGTATGCTTGTCGAAGTCGAACCCCAACACGTTGCGCGCGAGGAAGCCGGTGTCGGTTTCCGCGCGCAGCTTGAACCGGCTGCGCAGTGTCATCAGATGATCTGACCGGGTTGCGAATCCTTCATCCGCTTGACGACGTGCTTGCCGCCCCTCCATCCGAGCAGACCCACGAGCAACGACCCGGCACCGATCGCTGCCGCGACGTAGTTGCCGGATGCCGCGTCGGCCACGATCTTCGGGACCTCGATGGCAACACGCTCGATCGCCTCGCTACCACCGACAGCATTCGGGAACATCTTGCAGCCAGCGAGGAACGGAACCACCAACAGAACACACCGCATCATCCACCTCCTAGAACAGGGCTGTAGCTGGCGATCACGTTGCCGAGCATCGCCCCGAGCGCTGCGGCTACTCCAGACAGCCACATGACCTTGCGCTCCAGGGCTCCAAGACGCCGACCGGCGGACTCGAAACGCAACTCGACCTGATCGTTCAACTTGTGCTGGCTTTCCCAGTACGCGTTGATGCGACCGTCGTGCTCGCGGGTCCAGGCCTCCAGCTCTCGAACTCGATCGTCGATCTCAGCCATCGAGCTGATGATACTGCCTAGGACCCCGATCTGGTTAGTCCCAGATCTGGATAGTCAACAGGAATCCGTCTACCCTGACCCCAACTCCAGGAGGATTCCAAGATGACCAGATTTCACCACCTCAGTCGAAGCATAGCAGTCGACACAATCTCAGCGGCAGACCCAGTCGTGGTCACCACTACAACCGATCACGGTCTTGTTGAAGGCGGCATGCTTTTGATCAGCGGCGTCGTCGGCGATATCAACACCATCGTCCACAACCCGGTACGTGGTAACCCCCAACCGGTCAACTACACCGTCGTCAGCGACACCACGTTCTCACTGCAAGATGTGGACGGCACCGACCTCGACACCACCGGTCTCACCTACACCAGCGGTGGAACCGTTCTGATGGACGACCCGCTCATCGAGTGGGACAACCTCAAGGCAATCACTTTCGATCCGATCGATGTGACACAAGGGTACGACAAGGCCGGTGTCGGGCTCACCCCCGCACTCATCATCGCCATCGACGCGAAAGATCCGGTCGTCACCGGAGCGAAAGACGTGCAGCTCACGCTCTACTCACGACCGAGCCCTAGTCAAGAGTGGCGACTTACACGGGCGGCAATCGGATTTGGGACAACCGGATTGGGCTCCGCAAGTTGGCTCACCCTGAACGGCCGCAGCGTACTTCACCTTGTGGACGAGTATGCTCTCCCCAACATCCAATTCCGCTCGCTGGCAGTAGGCTTGGGAACGAATCAGTACAAGGTCCAGGTGGTCACCAGCGGTTAGCCGTTCTTGATCTCAGCGATCTCCTCGTCGCGGAGACCTAATCGCCGCACAGAATGCAAGCGGTGTAGGACAGTGTTCATCGCTTCAATCAGTTCTACCGCACCCTGAGCGTAGGGCTGCGGCAGGTACATTCGCATCGTGAGCAGATCGCTCTGCACCTTCTGCAACATCATCTCTGCCGTCTTCGCACGCACCGTCATCGTGTCGTGCGCGAGCGCGATCGAGTCGCGCGCGGAAACCAGCTTCTTGCACGTCTCGCACTGCGGATTTTCACCGGTAACGAGCGTGCCGGGGGGCATCTCGATCCCTCCCTTCGAGGTCGTCATCTATCCGCCCTCCCACATCTTCTTGAATTGCTTGGGCTCGATCTCCTGGCACTTCGTGCGCTTGTCGCAGTCCTGGCACACCGCGTAGTAGTAGCCCTTGTCGCGCCCTCCCCCGGTGCTGGTCACGTTGTAGCCGAAGCAGTGGCCGCAGTGCGGACGCACGTACGACGTGACGACGGGATTGGTATATGGCCGTTTCTTCGCCGTCCTGCTTTTCTTCTTCTTCGTTACCACCATGGTTCCTCGTTGACCGCGCCATCCCCTCCCAAGGGACTGCCCCGATCTGGGACTCGCCAGAAGTTATCACTGATGTGGTGGCTTTTCCTGCCCTGGTTCGGTTTTCTCCTCGAAGCTCCGCAAATCGAGTCCAAACTCGTCGCGCACTTGCTCCTCAACTGTCACGTCGATGTGATCCTTCAGCACCGCGAGACCCGCAGGGTCTTGAGGGTTCACGCCGTGAATCGAGTAAAACTCCTCGACCGACATCACGTCCATACCCCACGCACTGTGGTGCGGACAGAACGTCGGCCACTTGATCTTGGGGTTGGTCAACTTGCCGCACCACGGCGCGACATCGAACCGCGTTTCGTACACCGAACACAGACCACCCTTCAGGAAGGGACACGAGTGGCTGGAGTACACCGCCACGTCGTTGATCACCGCTTGGAAGTAGCAGCACCGGCCCAGGTCGGGGCACGCGCTGCACTCGCCAAGATCAATCGTAGCCGGTGACGGTTCCGGAGGGCTTATCATCTTCGATCACCGGGTCCGCGATGGCTTGCTGCTCGATCTCCGCACTCGACCGCATCAGCGGCACGGGCTCGCAGGCGACGGGCTCGGGCACACCCACTCGCAAGGTCTCGCACTCGTCTTCGATCCACCCGGCGCGGAACTTCACTGGAGCGGGGCCACGAACCGCGAGCGACGTCTCGAACGAACCGTTGTCGATGAACATCGCGTGGCAAGGTCCGTCAACCCAGGCATGGTAACCATCTTCCAAATACCCGCCGGTGCTCGCTCCACACTTGCAGGTGGTGACCGGCTCGTCTGCGAGCTGGAGCTGTCGAACGTCGTGACATGCCGTGCAGTAGAGGAGTTTCATGGACCCGGAATCTACTGGCTTGCACCTCGATCCGCCAGCGGGTAAGACCCGATCTGGCGAGTCCCCGCTTTGGGGAGTCCCTAGGGCGCTGCCGAGCGCGATTCAGAATGACCAGGAACGCCCGTTCGCCAGTAGCCGACGGGGCATCCGCACTCTTCCGATTCACCCCCTCCCTAACCTAGGTCGCTCGGCAGCGTCCCACTTTTTCAACATGGCGAGGAGAACAGGTCGGTCGGTTGCAAGAGCACGTCAAGACGGCATCGTTCCCGTTCCATCCCTCGATCGGAGACTGGCTCGCCGCCGGTGGTGACCTCACCGTAAACGGCCAGAGCTTCACCGCGAACACAACACGAGGCGACCCGAAGAGCGGCGACGAGTCCGCCGTGTTCGAAGCGTTCTTCAACCTCGGCGAAGGTGCGTGGGTGAAGGGCACGGTCACCTACTACCCGAACGATCCGATCGCGGACTGCTGGTTCATGCTCGGGTATGGGCACGAGGGATGGAGCGCACCGCACGTCAAGCGACAGGACGTGTTCGTCGTCGATGCGAAGTCTACCGTATCGATCGTGCAACTCGACAAACTGAAGTACGGCGAGGTTCTGAACACGCAAACCACGCTGCCGCGACACTTCACCTACGACTTCGACAAGGGAGTGATCTCAAAGACGAAGAGGACGTCGTCGGGCGATCGCGACATTCATAACCTGGGCGAAGGCATCGACACCGGCGAAGAAAAACCAGGACCAAACTACGAACCAGACCCAATACTCGACGACGACGACCTCGACCAACCTCCACCAGAACTATATCCATGACCAAAACACTGTATGGGCGAGACAACTGCCCCATCTGCAAAAAGACCGCCGACTACCTTCACCCATATCACGATCGGAAAGGTTACTACTCCGGGCGGGCTTGTTCCGACCGTTGCGCACGTTCATTACCGGGCCAAGGGGAGATGTGGAACTACGAGCCGGACCATGGGGAAGACGACGAAGGAGATGCGTGGTGAGGCGAAAACCGAAACCTCCTGACACTTTTCCCGTGGCCCCGGCAACGGCTCCCGATGAGCCCGCGAACCACCTTCTTCTTCCCGAAAGCCGGGGCCTCGGGACCTTTCGCACACCCGTAGTCACTCTCACGGAGAGGGAGGGATGAGTCTCGTGCTGCAACCGCTCAACCTGGATGAGGCGAAGCTCTTCGTCAAGCGCCACCATCGCCACCATGAGCCGCCGCTGTCTCACAAGTTCTCGATCGGTGTGAACGACGGAGAGACTGTTCGCGGCGTAATCATCATCGGGCGCCCAGTGTCGCGAGTTCTTGACAACGGTTGGACGGTTGAAGTAACCCGGTGCTGCACTGATGGCGCGAAGAACGCCGCGTCAATGCTCTATGCGGCAGCGTGGCGCGCAGCTCGATCAATGGGTTACCGAAGACTCATCACCTACACGCTCGCGACTGAGCCCGGGACGTCCCTGATCGCCGCGGGATTCCGCGTGTTGTACAAGACCAAACCCAATCGGTCGTGGAACGCTCCAGGCCGACCACGGGTCGACAAGCACCCACTCGGCGCAAAGCTGCTATGGGAGAGGGAGGCTTGAACGACCTTGCTGACCCCGGCTGAGTACGAAAGTACAGGATACCCCGAGCTCGGATGCTGCGAGGAACGGCTGCGGTTGCTCGCCGACAAACTCCGCCTCACCAGGGAGGTGGCTTCCCTCACGCGGCTGTACGGACTCCTGAAACTCCAGGTTGAACTCATTTACTCGGAGAAGGATGACATCACGAAGGACAACTGAAGCAAACCCCTTCAATTGACGACGATCTATCTATCAAGCCCCGGATCCCAATTGCGAGCGGACTACTGCCGGAACCTTCCGGTGCTCATGTCGTTCGGGGTCTACCGGAAGGTCGGATGGGTGGAGAAGTACGTCCCGTCGTTCTCAGGTCTGCTCATCGATTCGGGAGCTTACTCCGTCCTGACCACCGGGACTGAGATCAACGTGGACGAGTTCGCCGAGTGGGCGCAGAGATTCCCGCACGCAGATGCGGTGGCGGCACTGGATGACATCTCGGGGGACTGGGAGCAGGGACTCCGCAACTGGGAAGCGCATCCGTGGATGTTCCCTACGTTTCACGACACCGACCCTTGGGAAGCTCTCGCCGGTATCTTGGAGAAACATCCCAAGTGGATCGGGCTTGGAATGAAACCGCCGAGAACGTCTGCACGATGGCTAGACGAGACTCTGGAACGGATACCAGATCAAATCCACATCCACGGGTGGGAGTTGCGAGCGTTCACGGATCGCCACCGCATCGACTCGTTCGACTCAACCAACTGGTTCCGCGACTCATGGGCGGTCAAGAACGCATATCCCTGGCTAACCCCTGCCGAGTCCTTGGAGATCATCGTCAAGCGATACCAGCGCGAACACCGAATCATCAAAACAAGGAGCACAACGCCATGTCTGTTCGATACCCAGTGAACGAGATCTTCTTCTCGATCCAAGGCGAAGCGCACTTGCGCGGCTTCCAGATGGCATTCCTTCGCCTAGCCGGTTGCTCGGTCGGATGCCCAGAATGCGACACAAACTACGCGGCAAAGTCCACCCACGATGCGCGAGACCTATCCTTCCGAGTTCTGGAGGAGATTCCCTCATCAGTCAAGGACAGGTGGGTGTGGATCACCGGAGGAGAACCCACCGATCACGATTTGGTCCCGCTGATTCGCGAACTTCGCGCCCGTGGATTGTCGGTCGCCGTCGCCACCGCTGGGCACAAGCGGTTCACCCCAACGGTTGACTGGTTGTCTGTCTCACCTCACAAGGCTGAAGACTTCTCCCAACGCTACGGACACGAGATCAAACTAGTAGACGGACTCCACGGGCTTGACCTCGACGAGTTCGTTGGCGAACACCGCGACGGATACACCGACTTCTGGTACCGCTACGTGCAACCGCTGTCGGTGGACGGGGTGGAGCAACCCGACAGTCTGGCCCGATGCATGGACTTCCTTGACCGGCACCCGAATTGGGCGCTCTCCCGTCAAGACCATCTCGCTATAGGAGTGCGCTGATCTAACTCCAACAGGGCCGACTGACATGACAACCGAACCGCAACCTATCCCAACCTTCGACTACACCAACTTCGTCGCCAACAAGACCATGACCATAGTCTCGTGTGGCACCGTTGTCCTTCGTAAGGAGTTCAACGTTGAGGGGTTTGCTTCTACACCAACGCTGAACGCAAACGACGTAATCACGCTCTGCAAAGGCTACAGTGGGTTGATGGCTGCGCTGGAGCTCCAAGCTAGCGCGCTAGAAGAACACGACGGGCAGAACTGGGACATCTTGGCGACTGTGCTGTCGGAGTGTGCCCGCGCCGCCATCGCCAAAGCGATGGACCAGCGCATCGCCGAGCTGGTGGCCGAAGCCAAGCGACTGGAGCGTGAAGCGCCATCCCACCGGAAATCTGATGGACCGCTACGACCTGACTGACCTGACAACCGGGCTCGACCACAAAGCCACACCAAACTACGGCAACGGCAAGTGGGTGTTGGCCTCCGATGCCTTCGCTTGGGTCGACGAACTCACCGCAGACATCGCGCACCTGCAGCACGAGGTGGACGCGGTGAAGGCAGACTACGAGCGTGCCACCTACCGCTCCTACCAAGACCGTCCCTTCATCTGCGTCAGACCTACGCCACTAAAGCTGGCAGCAGATTCGGAACGTGCGCAAGGTGAGGGCCCCACGAAAGATACATAGGATAGGGGGCCCCATTGGTCGCTCCCCCCTTGCTCAAATCGGCATTTTTTCCTCGATCTGGGCGTGGCGGGACGGATCCAGTATCCTGTGCGCCATTCGATCCTAATCCCTTCGCGTAGTGTGGGTTATGTCGGTGGTTCGATACCCTTGGGACCGTTGCAAGGGACCAATTGACGAGATGGCAGTACGTGGCAGCTACGTGGCAGCGACGTGGCACTTACGTGGCAGCTATAACAAGGGAAGCGGACTAGACTAACGTGCTTTGTTAGGGTGTTCGTGGCACTTGCCAGAAATATAGACACACCACACCGTGTTTCCGTATGCACGTTTCTGTGGTGTAAGCGCTTACACGAATCGCCTATACGGGTCTGTACGTACTGTACATGCCATGTACAGTACAAGTACAAGTACAAGCCCCGTGGGTATGGGCAATTAGGCGTTCTGGCCGAGTGCCACGAACCCGCCACCATCCCGCCACCATCCCGCCACGATTGCGCCATTCGAGACCATCCGTTCGCACCCTTCGCGACGTTTGCCGGTTGACAAGCTCTTGCCACCGATCGCGCTGTTGGTCGAGAATGTCGGCAATGGACGCGAACCACATCTGGTGAGTGCCACAACCTACGAAACCGAATGAACCGAAACCAACGAGACGAGCCCGTTACGGATCGCCCTCTGCCAGGGCGAATCTACTCACTTACCGGCGGCCCCGGTGTCCCTTGCATCGCGAACGGCGATAGCTGGCGCGAGTCCGATCTCGGCGACGCCGACGAATTCCACGCAAACGAACGTGCAAAAGTTCTCGCACGCCGAGCTGAAAAGGACGCACGACGTCACATACGCGAGGAGGGAATCTAGCATGGTACGCAAAACGAAAGCGGAACGGCAAGCGGACGAGAACCGCGCGCGAATCGTGCGCCACCTGGAAACGTCTGGTGTCATCGATTCCATGATTGCATTCGCCGAGAAACATGACGACTGGCGCGAACAAATCGACGCGCACAATTACGGTGAACGTCTCGGCAAGATCCCGCGCGATTGCACCGGTGTCGTGCGCCAGATTCGAAACAACATCACTGCGAACGTGATGGAAGAGTGGCCGAACCTCGCAACTCTTTCGCGATTCGTCCGCATCGCGATTTGCTTCGATGGTGACGCGTTCCGCCAGCCTGGACCGTGCGCCGAGATTGCATCGCTACTCCGCCAGATGGCGGAACGGTTCGAAGCCGAAACGGATCTCGAATTGATCCCGCAGTGGTATGGAACGTGGCGCGATGCAAACGGCAACGCATGCGCAAACGTCGATATCGAAACAACGGAAGCGAACGGGCAGAACCTAGGACGCATCGCGTCATCCGGTACCGGTGGTATTGTCGATGGGCTTGTGGCTGCGCTGGAGACGCTGCTGTTTGGTGTCACCGAAGACGTATCCAACAACAATGGGCGCGTCGACTTGCCCGCCCTCGAGGACACTGCCCGCGCCGCGCTTGCCGCCGCCAAGGGGGGAGACCGATGACACGTCCAGACTACGAACCTATCACCGCTCGTGTTGAATCGTCGCAGGAGGACAGCAGCAATGAATAGCTTTGCCCGGATGCAGGGTCTGCTGAAGGATGCGAACGGCGCACCCTACGCGCCCACATCGGCCGAGCTTGACGCGATCGCCGAACGACATTTGGTCACGGTACGCGAACGGGCCGAGCTTGCCAACGGACAAGGGGTGCTACCCGGTCCCGGTTTCGTCAAGGGTGGCGACGATGGCTAGACTCGGAATCGTTCTGTACCGGGGTCCGTCAAAATTCTCCGGCGAGACCATCGAAGCTATCGCAACGGAAAGCGAGAACAAGAAAACGCGCGGAATGCTGGTCATACACATTCTGCCGACGATCGACGTTGCGAAAGCGGACCGACCGCACCTATCGGTATGTCCGTCCGACTGCCCGTTTCACAAAGCGTGTTATGTGAACTGGTCACAGTCCCCGCCGATGGTGCAACGATGGCATAGTGGAAAACCCGTCTGGACACCGCGCGCGGTTCGCGACGTTGCGCGCGGTCGATCGATTCGCATCGGCGCGGAAGGTGATCCATGTGCAGTTCCCGTTGGCGTCTGGCGAAACGTGTTGTCGGATTGCGCATCCTGGACGTCCTATACGCATGCATGGCGCGATGGTCGCAACCGCTACTATCGCCCCTTCTCAATGGCTAGCGTCGAATCACCAGCGCAAGCTCTCGAAGCGATAGCGAAAGGGTGGCGAACCTACCGAGTCCGACCGCGCGATACCGAGACGATGGCGGGAGAGATTGACTGCCCATCGTCGCGCGGTGTTCTGTGCGCATCATGCGGATTGTGCAAGGGCGAACACGAAACCGCCCCGACGATTTCGATACCGGCGCACGGTGGCGCGGTGTCCGCTCGTGAGGCGAACCGTATCGCGCTTGCCGTCTAGGACGTTCGAAAGCTCGAAGGGCCCCACGTCGCAATCTGGCGAACGTGGGGCCCGATTCTGTACGAGTCATCGGTCCAGGTTCGCCCGTCCAGGTTCGCGCGGTTCGCTTCCCGTCTCGCTGGCTACTCCGCGCGCCACGTTCGCCCGTGAGCGATTCGCGCCACGTTCGCGCATGATTCCGCGAACTATTTTTGGGGCCCGTACAGAGCATTCTAGGGCCCTTCTCGCGAACGCATCCGGGAGACGCTAGCGAGAGCCCGAAACAGCCACACCACGCCCAACCCACGCCCCCCCCTCGATTCACGCCTAGACGCCTGCGCAGAGAGGGAGGCGGGCTCAGTGGCACGGGAACTGGATTGGCACGGGAACTGGACTGGACCCTAGGTAGGACGGACTGTGGAACTAAACGGTTCTAGCGAGTTGCCCCCTAGCGTGTTCGTGAGGATAGTTCTGTCTTTCTGAGGCCTTGCAAGGAGACCTACAACTGAATGCAAAACGCGCACTGGAATTGCTCGTCAAGGCGATCGAGGCTACGAGCATCGACCCAGAGATCAAAGTTCACCCTGCGTTCACACAAGCGAAACGATTTCTGCCGGTGGAGCTGGCCGACGCCAAGTTTGTGTGCAGCAAGTGCGGCGACACAGACGTCGAGATCTTCATGGGTGCATGGTTGCCCGCGAACAAACCGTTTGCTGAGTTGATCCACGGCACAGACTGGCAGTGGGATCACGAAGTGCCTACCGGCTACACCGAGAAGTCGAAGGGGTACTGCACCAAGTGTGAGGACAACGTGATCGTCCACGAGAAGGAGGTTGAGAACCCAGATTAGTGCGGAGAAGGGCACTAAAACTCTTCGGAATCTGGTTGCGAGAACCAAATCTGGGTAGTCTGGAACGCGGTTCCGACTGCTTCGTAATCGTGAGGGATTCATTCTCCCGTAGGCATGAGTGCGAGGTGGTCGGGACCATCACCCAACCACAAGGAGGTTCATGGCCGCAAAGAAGAAGACTCGCGTGAAGTTGCTCGCACACTGCTGGCGATGCGGGGGGCCGATCTACATCGGCGACAAGACTACGGGTTGCGTTGACACCACCGCACCAGACAATCGCGTGCGTCACTTCTCCTGCGCACCGTGGATATCCAAGTGATGCAGCAACTCTACATCCTCGACGAGAACAAGCGACCCAAGGAAGCGTCGCGCCTCGAATGGCACAAGTGGATGGACAACGTCGAGAACCGACGCGTCGCACAGACCGAGTTGCACGCGCCGCTATTCGACGAAGACGTGTTGGTCGCGACGGTGTTCACCGGAGTGCCATGCGGAGACGGTTTGCACCTCTTCGAGACGTTCGTCATCGGATCGAAATATGAGCACGATGATTTTTCTCAAACCCACCCAACGTGGGACGTGGCGGCAGCTATTCACGATTCGGTCGTTGCCGAACTGGCGCGGGTCGGGCTCACCGGCGATGGCGATAGCGCGGGCAGCGAATGCTTCCCGTTCGACGTAGCAGACCGTGCGAGCACTTGGAACGGCAAGTCGGAGGCCAAGGGACATGGCACCGATCCCGGCACATAGAGCCAACTCATTCGGCCCTTCTCCGGGCGTTATCGTAGCGCCGATCTGGAACATCGTCCCCTTGCGACCCGTAGCGCATTGCTCATTCGTCCATTCCCTTCCTCATCCAATTTGGTTCGGCAGACGCGCCGCTCATCTTCTCTTTGTGCGACAGCATTCTATCACCGACATCGCGCAAGAACTTCTTCAGCCCCATGTCCTTGTTATACGCCTTCGTAGAGAGTTCCATCCACAGTTTGATCCCGCGCTCCTGGACCTTGATATCGTCGGACTCGACCATCCGAGTGATCGCATCCATGACCGGAGCGAGCGTATCGCTGATGGTCTCGTGCTCTTTCGAGAGACGCCGCGCAAGCTCGCGGATCGCGACGTCGATGTCACCGGAGAGGGCAGCTAGTTGGTAAACCGGTTCTCTTTCTGCCATCTCTCGCGGTGCATCCTCTCCACTGCAGCGAGCAGCAACTTCGCCAGCTCCGGTTTGCAGATCAGGACTCTCGGTCCCGACGTCTTGCGATCGACTGCCATCTCGTTCTGAATCAGGTACTTCTTGATTTGAATCCACAGTTTGTTGCTCCACAGTTTTGCCGTGCCCGCGTTGAGGCACACCGCGACCAGGGAACCCTGGAACTCGACGGCGTTAGACTCATAGTCCGGATGTTGTCGCGTGCCACTGATCGGCTTGAGATACCCGATCGTGATCGCGTTGTGTGATGCCTTGTTCGGCACGAGGTGTCCCGTGTGCTCGTCGAGCAGCGTGGCCTTGCCCGCTGCGATGTTCGCCTCGATCTCGGCAACCATCTCGTTCGCAACGCCACCTTCGGAGAGCGCATCGCTCTGCACGTTGAAGAGCGTTCGCACGACGCGCCCGTCCCACGTCTCGGTGATCTCGTCGTGCAGCATCTCGTCCATGCCATCCGTCACGTCGCGACACCAGTCTGCGAACAGATGCAGCGTCGCGCTGAAGAGCGACACCCGCTCCCACACCCGGTGCATGTTGTTCGCCTCGTTCCGCCAGTTGATACTCTCCTCGTCGAACACCTCGCCGACCTTGCGCTCGCACTCGCGGAACAGGTTGGTGAACCTGTCCTCCACCTCGCCGCGCAACCGCATGCACCAGTTGATCCACCCCGACATCACGTACGGCAGCAAGTGCCGCTTATCCATGGTGCGGTCGTGCGGAATCTTCCACTCGTCGGCACCGGGACCAGGGCGGAGTCGCGGCACGTCGATGATCAGCGAGCGCGCCAGCAGAGACTGGTCGCCAGCCGGGAGTTGCTCGCACGTCACCACCGGGATCGAGTGTCCAGCCTGCGAGGTGCGGAGTTTGCCGGTCTGATCCAAGCGACCGCGCCCGGTGCCCTGGGCGACCGAGTGCAGCACCCGCATGATCTGCTGCCGAGCCATCTCCGACTGCGCCTCCCACTGGAGATCATCGACCACGATCGAGGCATCCCCTACAGCCTCCAGAACGCGCTCTACGGACAGCGGAGTGCTCGACCATGAAAGCAGACTCTGATGGTTCCAGAAGTCTCCATAGAGGCTCTGACCCACCTTCACGCGCGTCGTCTTGCAAGCCATGGTCTGGCCGCGCACGAACATCAGGAATCGCGACTGCTGCGGAGCGAGCAGGCGACGCACCGGAGCGAGGATCGCGCCGACGATGATCGGTGCCATCACGTCGGGATAGTGCGATCGGTAGGCTGACTCCCACAGCAGCTCGACACCCTCGCGGACCTTCCTCGGATCCGGATGCGGAAGCTTCATCTCGTCGAGGATGTTGTGCTCGGACACCATCCGCATCTTCGTGTTCGCCTTCGGGTTGTCGTCGTCGTACAGCACGTCGGGCGTGAAGAACTCCTTGCACTCCTTCGAGGGGAATCCCCACAGCCACCCGGTGTCGCGATTTGTGTAGTCGCCGCCGGTCGTCTCCTGGATGTGCATCCACATGTCGTCGGCGTCCTTCGGGTGGAGCTGCCACTCCGAAGTGCCGCCGGGAGTCGCCGCGATCTCCTTCTCGAACTTCGCGCCCTGCTCGTGAGTCACGGTCAAGTGCCGCCCATCCTTGTGCGTTAGCTCGACCACGTAGCTGCGCCCCGTCGAGACGCCACCTTCGAGGATCAGACCCTGCTCGATGATCTTGCCGGTGAACGTCGCGATCCGCATCTCGCCGCTGCGCGTCTCACGCCACACACACCCGTCTGCCGTGAATACCCCGTTGCACTGGATGCTCGGTCCAGTTGCCACCGGGCAGGCTGCGACCAGCGCTTCCCACGCGGTTATGCGCTCCTCGGTCGAGTGCCGGTACAGGTAGTCCGAGATGTCCTTGTCCTGTTCGAGCTTCACCGTGCGGATCACCGCGACACCGATCTTGCGGAGGTCGTTCCGCATCTTGGCTTCCGCCTTCTTGCCGGGGTCGTCGTTGTCGAAGCAGATAATCACTTCGCTGCCCTCACCGGTAGGAATGAACCCTGCCGGGAAGTGCTTCGTGCGCAGCGTCGCGCAGCCCCCGGTGGTCGTGATCGCGTTCACGCCGATGGACAGCAATGCCAGACAGTCGGGCTCGCCCTCGCAGATCACAAGCGGACGTCCCGCGACGTGGTAGTCGGCGACCAGCCACAGCGGATACGCGATCATCTTCGCGAACCGTACGCTCATCTTGTTGGAGTTGTCCGAGTCCCTGTAGGGCACCGTCTTCACGTTCGTGATCCGACCTTCCACGTCCAGAACCGGAAAGCGCAGACGTTCGTTCGCCATGCCGATGTGCGCGTGCTCCCAGAGCTTCTCGGAGATCGCGTGCCGTTCGAGGTAGTCGCGCGCCTCAGCACCATCGCCGGTGAGCAGGTTGCGCGCCCACTCCTCGACCTTCTTCCCATCCGGCAACACCGGTTGTTGTGCCGTCTCCTCCGACACCCGACCGCGCAACTCCTTGTACGCGTCCTCCTCGGCCATGCTCATCCGCACCGCGTAGAGCTTCTCCAGGTGACCGTTTCCGCACTTCGTGTGGCAGTTCCAGAACCCGTTGTTCGCGCGGACCGTGAACTCGGAGTCGCCCCCGTGAAACGGGCACCCCTTGACGAGGAACAGATCTCCGTCAGTCGTCTCGCGTCGCCCCCGTACTTCGACGCCCATCTCGCGCAGAATGCCGTCCACGTCCTGCCGATCCCGCCACTTCATGTCCGCCATGTTCCCTTCCTATCTGTCGTTCCACGTTCGTGAACAGACGAAGCGCGAGTCGCTCCGCATAGAATGCGTTGTCGCAGGGCATGAAGTGAACTCCGAATCGAAACCCGAGGGCGAGCATCGAACCGATCGGAACGGCTGGCGGGACCACACCGGGGTAGCGGTGCTTCGCCATGTCGTCGATGTCCGATTCGATGAATACATATGCTCGCCTGACGTTGTCTCGCAGTCGCTCCAGTTCGCGAACGAATCGCTCCCTGCCCCGCGTGACGGTGGCGACGAAGTCGGCGAGTGTCTTGCGCTCGATTACGATCACTTCCTCCAGTCCGTCCAGCGAGTAGTCACCCTCCCCAAGCTTGCACCGCACCTGATCGTGTCCTGCAAACGCCCACGGCGTTTGCTCCCTTGTATCGACAACGATCCGGCGCGAGAGCCGGGGTTCGGTCACCTAATTTGTTGAACCACCGACCGTGTACGGACCTTCGTCGCCGATAGCGGTTGTCCAGTCGTTTGTGTTCGTGTAGTGGAGCCCAGACCGTAGTTGATTTGTCGCCGCTTCATTTGTGACCCCCAGTGTGTAGTTGCCGTAGCTGTACCACGGTCGGTAGTTCGAGTAGTGGTAGTGGTGCTCGACGTGTTTGCCGATCGCTGTCGTCTTGCGCACCTCGGTGATCTCCTGTTGGAGCTTCTTGATCTCGCGCCGCAGCGCTGCCATCTGGCCCTCGATGTTCATCAGTCTTTGATCTCCCCGCCGAATTCGGCTTGGCATTCGCGCCAGTAACCGCACCAGCGCTTGGAGCAGAGAAAGTTCGTTCGGTTCGGCATCCATGCCCCCGACTCGATGTTCTCCGCGATGTTGATGTGTGCGCGCGCGAGCATTCGTTTGAAGCCCTCGCGCTCCGTTTGGTCCGTCGTGCGGATCAGTGCCGGGTCGCTTTCCGGCGTCTGGATCTGCGGCGTCTTCGACTTCACCGCGACGTGGAAGTGGACGTCGTTGGGATTGACGCGCAGCTTCTTTAGTTCTTCGTCCTCAGCCGCAGCAACGCCGTACCCTACGGCTTGCGACGAGTCCTTCACCTTCGAGGCACCCCAACGACGTCCGGATGTCTTGTTGTCGGTGATGACGTTTGCACCCGAATCGGGCAGCTTCTGCACGAAGTCCACGTAGCCCATGAAGTCGAACGAGCGCTGCCCGTAGTCCACCGGAACATGAAATTGCATCTGCGTCGCGATCGGATGCGTCGGCACCGCGCACTCGTCGCGCCATGCGTGGATCAACTGAACACCGGTGTCCATGAGCTTGCCCTTGTCCTCGCCCTTCCAATCCTCGACGTCTTCGGCGACCTCGTCGAACTTCGCCGCGAACCGATCCATGCACGACGCAGCGGTCTCGGTCACGCCCGTCTCGATCTTCACGTCGTAGACGTCGTTCTTCGTGACGTCGTCCGCCTGCCCAAACGCGAGAGCACCGGTCGGCGGGGACTTCTCGCCCATGATGTAGCGACGGAAGAACGCGTAGCCGCAGCGGTGATACATGTCGTACTTCGAGCACGACATTGTCGCGAGAGTCTTTTCTTCGTTGCTGCTCACGAGGTCACCAGCGTCCCGACCGGGGTGGTCACACCACATTTGATTGCTTCCGTGGGCTGATCAAGCACGATTGAGATGCGCTTGATCATCGCGGGCTTGATCGTCAGTGTGCCCTCGACCACCACCTGTTTTTCGCTGCCCTTCTCGATACGCACCTGATGGAAGTAGGCAAGCGTCGGTGGATCACCGGTGCCGTTCGCGACGACGTCGAGCGTCGATGTGTCGGCTTGCAAGAGATCGACGTCCAGGATCCCCGAGACGGGTGTTACCAGCGTCACCCCCGAACCGATCTCCTTGTACACCTGCCATGAATAGTCATCTACGGCAGGCTGCACCACGTAGTGGATCTCGGCACCGGTCAATCCGGTGAGGTCCACTGCTACCGCATCGGTGTCTTGAACAGTAAATTGGAAGGTGATGTCGTCACCCTCGTAAATAGTTTGGTTGACGGTAGTAGCCATTAGATTGGATCGACGGATTGCGTTTTTTCGATATCGTAAGTGGTGGCCGTGTTCTGCTGCACGTCGAATACCGTGGTCTTCGACTGCTCGACGTCATATTCCACGTCCGCGATGATTCGCACGATGTGTCCACTCCATCCATCCGGTATTGCTGCCACTTGGACAGCCCCGAATGATCGGCCAAGATTCTGCACCGCTCCGAAGGATCTGCCCATCAGCTTGTGAGTCCCACGCCCTCGGTGTCAATTAGTAGCCCACCATTCGCGTCAGAGTTCAGCGAGAAGTCATCGCCGGCCGCGTCAGAAAACGGGTCGGCTGTGAGAGGGATATCATCACTATGCGCTGTGATGTTGTTCCGCTGGCCGGACGTGTTGTTGTAGTAGGCATTCGGGCCGATAAATAGCGATGCATTATCCGAGTAGGTGTAATTGATTCCGTAGCCGCCGTTGCTGACAAATATGCAGTTTTCCACGGTTACGCTCGCCTTCTCTGGCTGGCTTCCAGAGTGGCCGAGAATCCGAAGTCCATCTAGCGTGTTGTTGTAGAAGGTGCAGTTGTAGAATTGATGGACCGTTGCATTCGTAGCTGTGACTTCAGCACCATAGGTATCGCATCCGCTGAATATGCACTCAATGAAGATCGGACCACCTTGCCCAGCAGAAGCACCGTTTACCCCCGCGAACCCATTGTCGCTTCCCTGGAATCTACACCGCCGAAGTGACCCACCGTAACCGCCAGACCAGTAAAATGGCTGGCGGGCCATGTTGCGGAAAATGCAATCTACAGCGGTCCAGTAGCATCCGCCATCGGCGTAGATTCCGTAACCTAATCCGCCCTCGCAAATGCAATCCCTTACCACCGAGCCCTGACCGCGCTCCGTTGCCGAGAACCTAATCCCACCACCGAATACCTGTAGCGTGTGGAGAGTTGTCAGGGTGAGACCTAATAGATAGACCATCGGCACGTCAATTTGAAACGTCCACATGTGACCGGCGGCGTGCGATCGGATGACGGGTGCAGCACCAGGCGCAGCCTGGAATGTCACGGGTCCATCCGTGATGGTCCCGCCCACCGGATTGTCGATGGCCTCCGACACATCGTAGGTCCCGGCCTCGAATTCAAAAGTCCACCCGGCCAGCATATCTTCCCAGTCGTTATTGGTGGACTCGCTATCTAGCGTCTGCCGCTTACCTCCAACCGCCCACGACTTGGCTGCGAAGTCAGCATCAAAAGCGGTATTCGTCACGATAGCCGTGCAGGTCGCCGCGCCTCCCGTGAAACTCGCGATCGAAAATAGGTGCCGTTCGCCCGCATTCGTTTCGCACCATAGCGCATCGCTACCAGCGTCGTCCGCGACACCCGTGAAGTCGACGGTTTCGTTCAACGTCAGCGTCGTATCGAGAGCCACCCCCTCGGCATTCGTACCAGTCACCGCCGTCGCTGGCCCAGCACCACTCGCGGCGGTATCGCTCCCGGTTGACGCGTTGTAGACGATTGTCGGACGTGCCATGACGATGCCCTACAGTAGACGCACTACGGGTACCAGATTGACAGCGCGTTTCCCAGCCACGGCCATCGTCGTGTCGATGTTCTGTAGTAGGGTAATGAAATTCGTCAAGTCCAGTTTCGTCACCGGGCGCGTGCTTGAGTTCTGGTCGAGGATCGTGTCCGAATCGGCGGCGGCCACTAGCGCCGCATTGGTGGAGACACCAGCATCCCAGGCGGCGATGGCTGTCTGCTGGTTGTCGTCCACTGTCTTCAATTGCTCCGCTATGGGTCGGATGACGGACTCGACGAAACTGAGAACCTGGGGATCGGTGATATCTGCCATGATTAGCCTACGAATCTGAAGTTACCGAAAATACGCGATGGTCCCGCCAATCGCCGAACCGACTAAAGCACTGACGGCAAGCACAAGTCGCATACCGGTCTTCGCGCTGTGAACATCCTTGGATATGGATTCGATCAGAAGTCGTATCACCCTCAACTCGTCCTTGAGTTCACGAATCGTGAGCTGTTGCGTTTTGCTGTAGACCTCCAAGCTTGCAAGACGACTCGCGTGGTCATCGCTCCGTCTTTCCTTGCCGTCCCAGCTCACGTTAGAAACCGTTCGCCCCCACGCGACTCAGACCGGTCGCGTGAATGTCGTAGCGGAAGTTCGAGCTAGTGCTCGATTGCGACCCTCCGAAATCGATGTGGAAGCAGAGAATGTCGTCCGCGTCCACCCCCGTGTCCTTTCGGATCACCATCATCCCTGCCGTGATCGTGACGGTCGACCCAAAGTCGATGTTGTCACAGTCGAGGTCGGCGACGGATGATGTGATCGTGAGCGAGGGGTTCGTGATCACCTGCTCGGCATAGTCCGTGTCCGAGATCTCGGCCGAGATGTGGGTGTAGTTCGTCTCCGTCGCGACGAACGCTTCAGCCGTATGCAGGGTGCATGTGAACTTGTCGTTCAGCCAGTCAATGTTCCCCTGCTGCAGCTCCGAGTAGTACGTGTCGTACACGCTGACCGTGATTGCCATCCGCCTCTTCTCCTGCGCGCCTGACCGCGCGTCTCTTGGGACCAATCCCTGGGACCAATCTTGGTCCCAGGCGGCGCGTTTGGTCCCAAATGGGAACCTGACCGAAAACGCGCTACGTGACCTCTCGCTGCCGCCGACGACGTCGACAGCCCGATTTGCTCACTGGTCCCACATCCCCGCTGTGCGGATTTAGGATCCTGTGAGTATAAAAACTCTTGCGGGTTCAAGTCCCGCCTCTCGCACCACTTAGCTCGCTGGGCCGCAGCCGCACTAGCCTGTGGGACCATTTTGTGGGACCAAACAGGCCAAATCGTGGTAGTGTCCTGGGCATGCCTACGAGAAAGAAGCTTCCCACTGGTGTCGTCCAACACGGCGACAAGTTCCGCTACCGCATCACGATCGACGGCAAACGCCGGAACTCGTCGTGCTTCGGTACTCCCGAGCAAGCTGCCCTGGCACGCTCGGAAGCCACCGGTCTGGCGAAGGCTCGACCGGCCAAACGGGCGACCCTGCAGGACGGGTTCGACCGGGTGATCGACCGTGGCGGCATCCGCCCCGGCACCCTCGAATTCTACCAGGACGTCTTCGCCAAGATCGTGAAGATCATCCCCGCCGACACCGGTCTGCTCGCCATCGCCGAGCCGAAGCTCCTGGCGTTCCTGAAGCGTCGCGAGAACGAGACCGGCATCCCGACGATCGTCAAGGAGCTGGTCATGCTCGGGCGGATCTTCAACGTCTGCGTCGAGGACGGGCTCGTCGAAACCAACCCGGTCAGACCATTCCGAGCGAAGTACCGGAACCGGCTGAAGACCCGGAAGAAGGATCCCCGGTGGGTCAGCCTGGGGGAGTTCGAGGAGGTCTTCGCCAGGATGGCTGAATGGGCCCCTGTGAAGCGTCACGCGAACCGGTGCGGAGATCTCGCCGTGGACGTGCTCGTCCCGCAGATTCTCTTCTGCACCGGTCTGAGGCGCGCTGAACTGGGTAGGCTCAAGGTCAAGGACATCGACCTCGCCGATGGCGTGATCTACCCCGAAGGCAAGTGCAGCGACGCGACCGTCGCGATCCCGAAGCGTCTGCGCCCCTACCTCGTCGCACACCTCAAGACGCTGAAGCCGAACGAGTTCATCGTCCCGCAGCGGAAGGGCGACAGGGACGGTGCCGCTGTGCGTCGCGTCTTCCAGCGCTGGCAGCAGCGACTCCAGATCGACTGGACGCCGCACGCGCTGCGCCACGGGCTTGGTAGCCTCCTGGCCGCGCAGGGTGCGAACACGAAGACGATCATGCGTGCGCTGCGCCATGAGACACCGGAAATGAGCCTGCACTACCAGTCCATGACGGACGAGTCCGTGCGGAACGCAGTAGACGACGCTCTCGCCGGGTAGTCTCACGCGCCCTTCCTCTTGGCGCGGCGACGCGCCTCGCCCTCGATCTCGCGCCAAGTGCGGTCGTTCTCTTCAGGGCTGACCGCAATCGTGTTCTCCTCGATGAACCGGTGAACGAGATCCTTCCGGAAGAACCACTTCGCGCCGACTCTCAGTCGCGGGACGAACTTGCCCCGCTGGACGAGATTCTTGAGCGCATCCCTCGACATCGGTAGCAAGTCGAGCACTTGGTCGAGAGAGTAGTGTTCCGGTGTGCCCATCGCCGGGTGATTCTAGCCAAGGGGGGACTGACCAGAATAGGGTCTTCGAAGGAAAAAGCGGACCCACCACCGGTGGTGCTATCGGGTGACCCAGAACACAATCACTCCGACCAGCAAGTGCGTCGCGAGGAGCACCAATGCGAGCAAGAATCCCGAGACGCGCGGGGGGTAGGGTTCCGCGCGCGGCCGGAGAGGTGCGGGAGTGTAGCCGGGTTCGGGAGTTAGGTCCGACCTCGTTTCTCTCTTGCCGTTACGCGCCGCCGCCATTTCTTCAGCTCCCCTTCGATAGCTTGATTGATGGTCGCCCAGGTGCGCGAAAAATCGGGACAGATGTTGGCGAGGTGGTCCTGCACCATCTCCAGTTTGGTCTCAAACTCTTCCTCTCCGATTGGTTCCAGCGACGGACTCAACTTGCAACCCACCGGGAGTTGCCATGACTCCGCGACTTGAACACGGTCGAGCAGATTTGCAAGACCCTTTTCGTTGCGCACATTGAGCAGGAACCCAATGAAGTGATGGTCGAGGAACAGGCCAGCAGGCAACAAACGCTTCGACCGGGAAGTCTTGCTGTTCGCCTCGCTCGGCAGGATATCGTAGATGCTGCACTTCGCCGCCTTGGCGATCGAGGCGATGGCATAGCAATTCGGTGTCGAACGGTTCTGCTCCCACTTCTTGTAGCCAGAGAGCGAGATTGACTCGCTCCACAACTCCTCGTGGATTGCACAAACGCGCTCGAAGAACTCGTCCTGGTTGAGCTTCGGGATCAGCACGTTTCGCACTGCCCGGATCCGCCCTCCCAGGTCGTACGGGATAGTGATCGTGGTAGGCTTCATGGAACCCAGAGAATGCCTCAAGATTCCAGAAAAGTCCCGCCCCGATCTAGTGACTCCCTAGAACGGGATCGAGGTGTGGACCTTCTTGTCCGGTGGATCAACCTTGCCAGGACGTGCCGTGGTGACCTCTGGGCGACGCTCTCCCTGGAACTCTTTCCCCATCACCACCGTGATATTCGCCCCCCGGTCGATCAACTCCTCCGGGTTGAACTCCGACCCAGATGTCACACCGAGCGCGGTGAGGGTTTCGCGCCGCTTCTTGATAACCATCGGGTGAAGATCATCGGGGTGGTCGAACGAGAGGAACTGCCGCACTCGCGCACCGTCGTAATCGCCGCCGACGATCGCCCAGGTCAGCCACACCGCATCGTAGGGGTTGCCGCTCTTCTTGCTCGTCAACTCGCGCGTCTCCACCGAGTAGACGACTGCCGCGTAGTCACCGGGCACGCAGCCCGCGATGTCTTGGTCGAGTTCTTCGTTCGTTCGTTCGCTGTCGTGAAACTTCACCATCAGATTGTCACCGTTTGTTCTTGTCGCTGTTTGTTGAGTACTTCGAGAATGGATGTTGCTTGGTCTGGCGAGAGGTCTTCGAACTGCGAGACCCCACGCGTGCGCAAGCCTTCGCGCACGTCGTTGTGTTCGAGCTTCAGCACATCGACCAGCTCCTGGAACTCGGCCACCTGCTCGTCGGTCGCGCGCGGTTTCGGCGCGGATGCCTGGAACGACGATGGGAACGTGTCGAGGAAGACCTTGTGCAACGGCTCGCTGAGAACCGTTCCTTGCGGCAGCTCGGCGACACGACTCTTTGCCACCGTGGAGCGGAACGTGCTGCCGCGTGACGACATGTTGATCACGAGATCGAACTCGTGTTCGAATCCTTTCTGCCCCTCTGGGATCACACCGACTCGTCGTCGCTGATCACCCGCGCCCTCCCACTCTTCCTTCGCGCGCGCCGTGCAGATCACCGGGATCTCAAGTCGTCGAAGGTCGGCAGTGAATCTGCGGTGCAGTCGCTTGACTGTGCCCCACGCATCTTGATCGAGCGCTGACTCGAACTGCTGCTTTCCCTTCTTGGCGTGCTTGAACTCTTCGATCTGGTCCTGCAGGTTGTTGTACCAGGGAGTCGTCGAGTCACAGAAGAGGAGGCGGCACGGGTCGCCACTAGGGCAAGTCGGATCAGAGAGGAGATCCTTCACAACCGCATGCGCCTCCATAATCGATGGGCAGTGGTCCAGCTTGCCACCGGGATACTGGAACTTGAAACGCTCGTGGTAAAGACGGCAGGAGCGCTCCGAGTCGAGCACGATGCCGTGTCCGCCGAGCTGGTGGATGAGGTTGACACCGACCCAGGACTTCCCGGTACCGCTGCCACCGATGAGGAGTGCGTTGAAGCTCACGAGACCCCCATCAGGATTGTGCCATCAACTCCAACTTGACCGCTTGTCGTCTGCAGTTTCGTTTCGCTTTCACTCATGAGGGTTGCTCTTTGTGCGTTCGAGCTTCTTGAATTCGGGTTGCGAAAGAATGCCACTCACCGCCGCCATCAGGATTGACGTCGAGAGTCGCGAGGGTCATCAACTCTTCGGTGATCGGGCGCACCGACTGATCGGGCATCTCCAGGTTCTTCACGAGTAAGCGCGCCAACTCCCACGAGAACTTCTGGATGTGGCGTCCGTCAGCCGCCTTCACGCCCGTTCTGAGCTTGTAGAACGGAGCTTCGGTGAAACCGCACGCCTTCGCGATGCGGCGCGGAGAGACGCGATGGTGAACGTGTGCCATCCACCGGACGAACTGTTCGAGTTGACTGGTGTCGGAGACGGGCTTGCCGTCCACGATCCTGCCGGGGATCCAGTTGGGGACAGGTTCCTCGAAGAGCCGCAGATTCAGCCGAACGGTCGTCTCGCCCATGCCGGGGATTGTAGCGACGAACGCAGCCAGGACTCACCCGATCTGGTTCTTCCTTTGCTGGGGTTGTTCACACCGGTGGAATCGTGTTCAATCCTGTGGATGAGGATCCTTGGCAAAATCATCGGTGCCACTTGCGACATCGTTGGCCCCATCGGCAGCTTCGTCGTGCTCGCGATCGTCGGATGCGGTACTGCCTACCTCTTCATGTCGTCGTAAGGGTAGAGCCTACTTCACCTTCTCGGCCTTGCGGTGCTTGGCGGACTTGACGTCGCGACTCTTCTGAATTTGATCCTCGATCCCCTGCAATTCCTTGCTGATCTGCAGGAACTTCCAGCCAGCGGTGAACTGGTTGTGCTCTTCCAGCATCGAGTCTGCGAGCTTCGTGACTGCCGCCAGAGAGAACGTCTTCTCGTTACTCGTCCACCCCTCGTACCGCTTCGTCAGAGTTTGTTTCATGTCGCGCCGCGTGACACCGAGTCGGTTGAGTGCTCGCGCCGCCTTCTTCAACGGATGCTGATTCGCATCACCTGCCTTCCACTCCTTGAGCTTCGCCTTCAGATCTTCGGCACTGTCCGCACTGGTCAGCGCGTTCCACATCTGATCGTAGTAGCGCTCTCGCGCCGCCGACATCGCTTGCGTCCAGGCCTTGTGCGGATTCGTGTTGGTGTAGATCGCTTCGCGAGCACGACGCTTGAGCCTGTCTGAGTCGGGCTTCTCCGATGGCTTGAGGAATCCAGGGATGACCCCTGACAACCACGTTCGGATGTTGTGCTGCAGACCAGGTACGTTGTAGTGACCCGATGCCGCCTTGTGCAGCGAGTCCTCGAAGTGCTCGCGCACGTAGTGCGGACGCTTGGCCCTGCTCAACGGCAGCGTGCCCCACCACGAGTTGCCGCCGGTCCAGAGCGGCAAGAACGTCTTGCCCGCCGCAGCGACCCGCTCGGGAATTCCACTTTCGCCACGACCCTCGGCCTTCACCCACTCGGGCTTGATGCCGATCTGAGAGTGAATCAGGCCACTCTGCTCCGCGATCATCCGCACCATTGGCGCCGCCTTGCTGAACCACGTCTGGTGCCACCTGTCGATCCAGTGCCCGACCTCGTGGTACTGCTTGCCGAGCATCACGTACAACTCTTGTCCGGTCTCCTCATCGTACCCGATGAAGATGTGCCCCTCCTTGCCCTCCGTGTTGTTCCACCACGCATAGCTCGGCATGAACAGCCCGCTCTCCTGCGCGCTCTTCGCTGCCGCCATGCCTTCCTTCGACTCGGGTCCGTGGGTCTTCAGCCACTTCTTCTTGTCGTCGTCGGACAGCGACTCGATGAGCGCATACTGCAGAGCGGTGTTGACCGCGATCTGCATGAAGGCGACGCGAGCGAAGTAGGCACGGGCGTTGTGACTCGTCTCAACCAGCTCGCCCTTCAAGTGCTCGGGCATCTCTTCGCCACGCAACTTGTAGCCAATCTCCTTCACCTTCCGGCCACCGGCGGCGAGCGGTTCGCCTGCCACACCCCACATGGCGCGACCAGCGATCTTCAAGTTCGAGATCGTCCAGTCCGGTGAGAGCATACCCCACTGCAGGAACCGCAACCGACTCTCGCTCATGCGCCACGCAGTCTCCCAAGCTTGACCACCAAACGCATCGTTGACGAACGACGCCGCCTTGCGCTTGAGTCGTGCGCGACCATCAGCGGTGCGAGCACGCTCGGGATACCGGATCTCCAACTCGGTCGAGATTCGGTTGTAGGCGTCGAGCTTCGCGTAGGTGTGAATGTGGTCCCACAGGATTTTGTCGGTGCCGTGCTTGATGGTCTTCGCGATATCGGTGAACTGCTTGAGACCGACCCCCTTGATGCTGCCGATCTTGCCGAGTGCCGTGAGCAGATCGAACACCGCATTGTGATCGATGTCAGACGTGACACCAATCTTCAGGTTGTGCATCACCGCATCCTCGGCGATCTTCGTCTTCAGCATCAACCGACGACCTTCGAGGAAGTTCGCAACCGGGTTCAGCTTGCCACCGGAGAAGAACGCTGACTCGAAGCCGACCGCGACGGCGTGGAAACCGGAGAGCGACAGTTCCATCGACTTCTGCACACCACCGAGTGCTTTCGCGAACCTGAAGATGTTGTCCTTCGTCGGGTTCGACATCACCTTTCCGAGCGGACCCTTGCCTTCCGCTGGTCGAATGCCCGTGCCCTCGATCAGATCGCGATGGACGATGTACTTCTCGATCTTCGGCGAACCCTTGTGCGTGTAGGTGAACGCATTGCCTCCCTCGAACTCGACGTACTGACCCGACTGCATGGCAAGCTTGCCCATCTTGCTGTCGGTGGTCATCATCGCGCGGAACGACTTGACCGGCTTGATCTTCGCGAGATCTTGGCGGTACTTCTCCAGCCTCGCACGCGCATCCGTGTACCGAGGATTCGGTTCGCTCCCCTTTACAACGTCAACTGCCTGGACCTTTGGAAGCTCACGCTTCAACCAGTGGTTGACTGCATCAATCGCCTCGCTTTTGGATTTACCAGCATCGACAAATCGCTCCGTGCCTTGCACTCCCGGCTCGATGAGAAGATCGCTCGTCTTGCGATCCAGCACCCACTTATCACCGGACTGCTGAATTCGAAACCGTTTGCCACCGACTTCAGCATTCCAGCCGTTGCCGGTCTCAACGAAATCCGACTCTGCAAGCTCACGTCCTCGGGGAGACTCCAACCACTCCTTCCCGACAATCTGTCGTGTCTCCGGAGTCTCGCCAAGTTCGCGCTCTAGATCGGCGATCTCCCGTTTCAACCATGCGCGCCGTCCACCTGGAGGTTGCTTCTTCTTGTTCTTACCCGGTGATGCTGGCTCGGGTGTGTACGGATCGAATCCTTCCGGCAGCTTGAACTCCACACGCATCAGGTCGCCGACCAGACGACGGTTCGCCTGGATGGTCCCGTGCTGCGTTTCGTACAGTTCCAAGATCCGGTGAAGCTGCTGCTCACGCGGAATCAGATCGTGTTCGCGGATGCCTTCCGCCAAGGAAGCGATCTTGCGCTCCTTCGTGAACTTGTCCTTCTGTGCAAACCGTGCGGTTGACCATGACCTCGCACGCTTCGTCGAGCCCGGTGATCCTGCGAGATCCCAGATGTGCGTGACGTACTCGTCGATAAAGCGTTCGGCGGTGAGTTGCCCCGACTCGACCTTCTCCTTGAACATCTTGTTGAACACCGGACGAATCTCTTCGAGCAACTCGTGCGACCACGCGCCCGCTTTCTTGTGCAGACGCTTCATCACGTCCGGTAGCTGGTCGATCAGGTCAGACCCCGCGTGCTCTTCGATCAGCTTGTCGATCTCCTCGATCTTCTTCTTCGCAGCTACCTTGCTAGCCTCGTCAAGGCCTTCCATCTCCTTGACCAGCTCGAATCGCTGCTGCTGCATGTTCTTCTTGACGCGCAACCACTCCTTGCGGCTCTTGTCGTGACGCGGGTTGCCCGTGCCTTCAAGTGCGAATGCCAGCTCTTCGAGTGAAGCCTTGTCCACCAGCTTCGTCACCGGATCACGGAAGCGCTCCTTCAACTTGTTCGAACGGATCTTCGCCTTCATGCGAACCAGTTCGACCTCGCCAGCCCACTGCGCCACGCGATCACGACCCACCTGCTCCTCGACGGATGTTGTCTCACCGGTGAAGGCTCGCATGAGTGCGCTTTGCCGTCCACCGGATCGCTCAACGTGCTTCTCTGCTGACGCGAATGTTGCTCCCTGATCACCCGCCTTCGGATCGTGAAGGACTTCCGTTTCACCACGAGCTGCTTGCTCGGTGCGCAGTGTGTCCATCTCGCGGAACACTTCGCCGACACGCTCGATCTCCTTGTCCGTGAGTCGCTCCCCCTCGGGAAGATCACGGTTGCGCACACGCATCCAGTACTTCCACTCCGGTGTGGACCCTCCCGGATCGCGTTTCGGCTTGTCGGTGAGCGGAGGTTTCTGCGACTCCGTCATCTTCGTTTCGCCTTCGAGCGGAGCAGCGTACTCCTTGCCCAAGACACTGAGGCGCGGCTCGGTCATCAACACCTGCAGCGCAGCCTCTTCCTTCGGGTTCAGCTCCTCCTTAAGTTCGCGTGCTCTAACACGAGCGTGTTCCTGACGGGACTCCTCCTGTTTGATCTCTAGTTCCGCACGGCCACGCACCTCCGCGATCTGCATGGCTTCCGCCAGGATCGGGACCGACTGAACCTGTCCCGACAAAGCCTTGCCCATCGCGCGGATCCAGTCGCCGCGAGCTTCTGCTGTCTTGAGGTTACCCACGAACTCCAACAGCATCGGGTTCGGCTGCGAGAATCCCGGAGCCCTGGGATCTTGCGGCGAAGGTTCCTGATCACCACGGATCGCGTCATAGAACTCCTTGACGAAGGGGTCGTCGTAACGGTGGCGACCGAGCACGTTGAGCGCGGAGCGCAACACGTTCGCGTCACCCTTGTTCAGCGATTCGTTCCCGAGCTGGTGCTGCTTCAGCCAGTCACCCCAGATGCGAGCGAACGGTTGCACCGAATCCTCGATGTGGTGCATCTCCATCTCGGCGGGAACTTCGTGCCACTCCTTCCACTTGGCGTTCTTCTCCAGCCCCTTCCGCATCGCTCGACCGCGAGAGATCGAGTAGTAGCCATGCATCGGATGGAACCATGTCCCATCTGCCGCTTCCGTCCATCCAAGCCTGCCGAACTCGGCGGGGTCGATGTCCAACACGCGGTTCTGCAATGCATCTACAAGCGACTCGGCGTTGATGCGCTCGACGAGTCGCTGCGCTTCCTCACCGGAGTAGGCGCGCTTCTCGATGTCGTACTGCTTCGACATGCGCGACGACGGTCGCAGGATGTATCCCTCGTCCGTTGCCTCCAGACTGAACCGACCACGACCAGGATGGCGGAACGTGGACGTGTTGCCCTTCGTCGAGACCTTCCAGTTGTTCAGCGACAGATCGATGATCGGCTGCGCCTGATCGCGATGCGGAAGCTCCAACGCTTCGAGAGCCTTGCCGACCTCGGTGTGCGGTTCGCGCAGCATGCGCGCCTGACTCGGGAGCAATCCCTTCGCTGCGGCCATGCCGACAGCAGTGCCGAACAGTTGCTGCCAACCCTCCTTGATCTTCTCGAAGTCGGGCTTGTCCTTGTTGTACTCCTGCAGCATCGGCCACCACGTATGCCAGTCGAGTGCGGCAAACCCGGTGCCCTCGGTCAACCCCGCCAGCATGCGCGCAGACACCTGCGGGAAGTCCATCTTCAGCAGACCCTGCATCTGCTTCTCCCCGATCTTGCCCAGCGCGAAGTAGAACGGTGCGAGTGCGGTCGAAATACCGGCATCAAGGATTCGCTCCTCGATGCCACCTGGACCTTCGGGAGCTGCGAGTCCTGAGTAGATGCCAAATGCGAGAGCCTTGTTCGGCTGCAAGAGTCTACGCATCGTCTGCCGGATCTTCGGCTCGTGCCGAATCATGTCCATCGTCGCACGCAGCGCAACGTCACGCGAGTTGATCGCGGCGAGTTGCGCGGGACCGAGCCCCATCGCACGTCCGATAGCCTGCGTCCGAGAGCGAATGTACTTCTGACCGAGCATACCGACGCTCTTCTCGATCTTCGCAATCGCCCCGGCAGGGCCACCGGTGATGAACCCGACCATGTGTCCGGTACCACGCGCACCTGCACGGGTCCACTGCCAGTGAGTGCCTGCCTTCTCCTCGACCTTGACCCGCCACTCGTCGAACCGCTTGCGACGTTCGAGAGCTTCAGCGATCTCTTCTTCGAGCGTGCCGTCCTGGCCCGCCTTCGACAACCACGTCAGGAAGCCATCAATCCGGTGCGCTGGTCGCTCGACCATTTGAACACGGTCGAGTTGCGGCACCAGATCTTCGATCTCAGCATCACCGAACAGCAATCGGTAGCCACCTCCGACAAGCGAGTCCGAAGTGCGCCACCACTTCATGTCCTTCGCGCCCCGATCCAGGCCATCCGCAACCCAGTTGTGAATGTTCGCGATCAGGGAAATGATGCTCCCCTCTCCGTATCCTTCGACACCTTCGACGCCAACCGTCATGGCATCGCTGACCCAACCCGTCATGAGCTGCTTCACGCTCGGATCTTTCGACCCGTAGTACAACTCGTTGCGCTCGTCGTGCCAGTTGTTCACCCAGTTGTAGATCTTGCGCGTGAGTGTGAACCCCCACGGTCGCGGTGGCATGATCTTCTTCTTACGCAAGTCGTCGAAGTACGGCTTCGCGAAGATGTAGTCGTCGTGCTGCTGCGACGTCATCTTGGCAAGAGCGTCTTGCTCCCACTTCTGAGTCGGACGGTGCCCACCACGATTCCACTGGTTCGTCGCCAGTGTGCCGCCCTCGAAGTTGTATTCCGCCACCCCGGTGGTTGGCGGGAACTCCGAAGGCTTCGTAAAGTCGATCGACTCCTCTTCCTTCTTCGGGAACAACTCCGAACCACCAGGATCATCGGGGAAGCGACGTGGCGGCTCCGCGTACTCGGTCCGTCTGCCTGCGTTGTCCGCGTGCGCTTTCAGCGTGCCGCCACTGAACGTGTAGTCCAACGCATCGCCACCACTACCAAAGTATGGCCGAAACGGGAACTTCTTCGGATCCTTCGGGAACTTGTCTTCCTCCTTCTTCGGAGTCGGATCCTTCGGGAACTTGTCCTCCTCCTTCTTCGGAGTCGGCTTCTTCTTGCCCTTCT
>Ga0255047_10000211_pt1 | contig 44154 bp, 65 predicted proteins | sample JV7_2_1_MG_FD_183640 | JGI IMG/M metagenome (GOLD analysis project Ga0255047, IMG submission 183640) | Seawater microbial communities from Jervis Inlet, British Columbia, Canada - JV7_2_1 | ecosystem: Environmental > Aquatic > Marine > Inlet | place: Canada: British Columbia | collected 2016-10-06
CATTAGTGGGCCATAATCGGGTTGTGTTTGCTCACCCATCAGCCCGCCCCTCCAAGAACTCCACGCACACGCGGATTGTATTGAGGCTTACATCGTCCCGCCCATCGCGCTCTGCTCTGTGTGTTTCCGATTTCACAGGGTCATGGATATTTATCCATAGTCCGGGTGCCTTAAAATGCGCCCCCTGAATTTCGGCAGAAAAATCATAACCGGCGGCAAGAACCTCCATTACAAGCGCAGCGGCGAGTGCGTCCAGCATGAATTGGCGAACATCTGATTCCGCATCAATTGTGAAATAGTGCCCGGACGGGAGGGTTAGCTGGTTCTCAGTCAGGTCAAAGCCCGGACAGATTTCAACGGCACGGCGGATTATGTCAGTTTCCATCACAGCCCCATCCAAATCAGAACCATGAACACCGCAAGCACCGCTGCGCATTTCATTGCGTCGTGCGTTTCGTCTTTGCTGGTCATTGTGGAAAATCCCCGTCTGGTTGCCGCCGACCGAGGTGCCCTTCACGACCGGCCTTTAATTTGCTTTGAAATACAGTTATTTTCAGCACCGCTGCTTCTTTCAATATATTCATTCTCATGTAGTCAGCACATGCGTTCGCGTAGTCATCGCATGCCTTTCGGTATTCGGCTGACCGTTCTGCGTACATCATGCAGTCTTGGTTCGATGGCTTATTGCCGACCGTGGACTTCGCTATATCGTACTGCTGCGCCCGTACCGTCTTGCGATGCAGGTCGCCGTGGCGCATTCTTCCATAAGCATTACCCACATCCTCAGCATAGTAGCTCAGCCAGTACAGCGCCTTTTCCGGGCTGGGGTCAGCAGCCACAGCCTTCGCGTTGAATTCGTCGTCGGTCAGATGTTCGGTCATTCATCCATCCCCAGTGAATCCCGAAGCTGGAAGAACTTCGGATGGTCCGCGCCGTGCAGCTTCATGAACAGCCGCGCCATGCCACTGATGTAATTATTATTTATGCGGAACTGCACATCCGAATCCTGCAGATCAGTGTCCCATCGGATCGCGTGAACGATGGCCCGCGCCGAATACCTCTTCCTGACCTGAGCCATCTGCTTGGCACGCTTCACGAACTCAAAGTAGATATCCTGGTTCTGCTTTTTGTCCATCCATGTCCAGAAGCCATTCGGATATTTCATCTGTTCCTTCGGTGCCGGTAAATTCAGTGTCGCTTGATTCATTGTGCAGATCCTTTCAGCACCCGGTGCTTCAAACTCAGCCCCAGGTCAATGTCAAATCTGGAAAGCATCGTATCAGCCAGCAGCACAGCCATATCGTGACGCACCTTCTTGTCGCCTTCCGATGCAACGATTTCTTCATTGATCGCTGGCAGCAAATCCTTGAGCGTTTCTTTCTTGATGCTGATCATTTGCTTCAGCCTTTCCGTTGACAGCCCTCCGGAACATCTCAGATAGTCGCGCGCCAGCCGGTTCAGCATCTTTTCCCACATCGTCAGATCCGGGCCGGTGTCTTCGGGTGATACATACTTGCGTTCCACGTAGCCATCTTCCCTGCCCCGTGTCTTGACATCATCTTCCCAGCCTTCGTCAAGGTAACGCCCCTGATTGATCCAGGTGGCAGCGTGTGGAACTTTCGACTTGTCAGCAGCCCACCATTTCAGGCGCGTTCGCTTTTCCAGATTGTCGATGATCGCTTGCACCATGAACGCATCGGCTTCGTCTACATGCTTCTGCCAGGATCGCCATGCGACTGCCTTCGCGGTCTTGCGTGGATACGCTTGCCAGAACTGTTCGAACTTCTGCGAATACTTTTCAGCCATTTGCCTTACTGTTTCCCACAACGAAACCCTGCACTTCGGGATAAATCCCAGACCATAATGCCTTCAATCTGCCGGTGCCCTTTCGCATAACTATGCTATCGACGTTTGGCCGGCTCCATTGTCGGGGACGGGTGGCTTCGTATGCCAACTCCAGCGTTTTCCTCCCGCTGGCTCACTCCCAGGCTAGTATTCTTGGGTGACGCGATACGTTTTGCGCCGCTGGCTGCGGCTTCGCGTTTACTAGATGTTGGGGTTTCGTGTTAAGATTCGCCCCACATCTGGTGTCCGTCGAAGATCAACCAGATTCGAAAGCCCTGATTCGCGCAATGCGGGTCGGGGCTTTCTTCCATTCAAACTACATCAAGCAGCTTTCCTTTGCCACTTGTTTATTCCTGTGACGCCATCCAGAACAACGTCAGACTCATTGATGCGCACCCCATAACCTGCGCAAATGCAGATAGTTCATGCGCGCCGGTCGCAACCAGTCCACCAATGACCAGCCAGACAACACCGAAGATGGAAAAGGTGATGCGGAAAAATAGGTTCATATCTGCTCCAATTCGAAACCGGGCGCGGGTGGTGCTGAAGCGTTGGGCACCCGCAGCACATCAACCCGCAACCCGGTGGCTCTTTTCACGTAGAGCCGACACGAAAATTCAAAACCGGGGCGGGGAGTGCTGAGGGTAGACTTTGACCCAACACTCTGACCCCGCTGCCCGGTCGCTGCTGGGAAAATGAGCGACCACAATCCAGCAACTTCGGTTTTATATTTCGTCCGATCCCGCAAAACGGACAACCCGGCACCCAGCCTGGTGGTGTGTTGATGACAATGATTAAGAAGACCAGGCACCGTGATTTACTCCGCGCTTTCCTTCTTCTGCCCTTCGTACAAATTCAGCAGTTCCGCTTCAGCCGAAGCAGCCAGCTTGTTGATGCAGTGCTTGCGGATCGTTTCGACACGACCACCAGCAACCAGCGCCGCAATCGTGACGCTTCTGATCGGTGTGGCATGAACGACTTTTTGCAACTGCTTGTGCGCATCTTCCACCATACGTTCCAATGTGAAAGCGGCATCTTTCTTCAACTTCTGCCGCAGCGTTTCTTTCTTGCTCATAACTTCACCTGTCGTCAGTCTGTGACTGTTCTGTTAAAACTTTATCGCGGGCTGATCGCAGCGTTCGAACCTGCGTGCCGTGGAACCGCATCAATGCCATGCCGTGCGAAAATCTGGGATCATATTCACGATCTTCCAGCATCTTCTTCAGCAGGTAATTCGGCACGCCCGTTTCCTTCGCAATCGCATAAAGCGAATAGCCAAGTGCTTGCAGGTTAAAGACCATTTCATCGAACCCGATCCGGTCGCCCTGCTTCAGTGGTGCTGTTTTTGCTGTACCGCGTCCCATGCAACCGATACTAAGCCCCGCTGCGAAGGATGCAAGCGGTTTCGACACATTATATATAGCGGTTTGCCCGCCTTTCCGGGTGAAGTGCCGTAAGTGCCTGAAATCTGGCTGGTTTCAGTTGTGGATACGGCACCCTGCCTATGCGTATAATCTACTGACCGGGTAGGTGTGCCCGGAGCCACAGAAGGAAGATGACAATGACAACTGTATTCAAAGAAAAGCCGATTATCGGCCTGGTAGAACTTGAATCGTGGAGCGATAACGATAACTACGTGGAAAAGCACGATGGTGAACAAACCCATCTTTATGCTGATAGTTATGTCAGCGGTATTTCGATAAGTGTTCAAACTACGTACCTTTATAAGTCTGGGCGCACCAGTAGCCATTACAACAATGTAGACCTGACCGCAGACCAGGCGCGGCTGCTTGCGAAAAAGCTGAACGAAATCGCTGACAAGCAGGATGCCAGATCGTAGTTGTTCGCCGGTAGCCCGTTCGGTGAGCGGGCTATCACGGGGAACATCAAAGGTGACGACAATGAACGAAACCATCCACAAACTGTGCGACGACATCCGCGCCCTGGGCCGGGAATTCGAAACGGAAGAAAGTCAAGGCAACCCGATCAAGCAGGAATGTAGCTTTGCGAAAGCCGACCTGTGCAGCCAGCTTGCCAGCACCATCGAATTTTCCCTGACAGGGGAAGAACGGTGAACGATCAAATCGACCGCGACGAACTGCGGGATCAGTCACTGAACAATGATCCGACCGACGAACCGAACCAATTACTGATCAACCGCTTGCGGCAACTGGATACACCCGATTGGACGATGCCCGAAGCAGCCGATGTGATCGAACGTCAGGATGCCGTGATCGCGGCGGCAAAGGAACTGCGCAGAATGTGCGCCATTACGTTCGAAGACTTCAGCGACTGCTTCACCTTTGCGAAGGCATTGACAGCATTCGACGCTGCCGTGGTGCGGCACTTGGAAGGTGATTCCGATGCGCGATAATCACATGATCGAACCCTTCGCTGACGACGATGCCGTGAGCATCGAACACTGCGACAAGCACGACATCGACTTCGATGCCAGCGGGTGCTGCCCTGACTGCTATCTGGATTGGCGGCATCAGGACTTGCAGGAACGTGCAGCGAAGACGCGCCGCCGTGCCCACGCGAAGAAGGTAGCTGATGATCTGGTGTGCCTGATCAGGGACATCGCAAAGCCATGAAGCACCCCAGCGAACGGCGCATCAGCGCACTGCAGAAAACCATCAAGAATTTCGATCCCGCTGGATACCGGAAGGCATGGCATCGGGCGGGCAACCAACTAGAACGGAGCAAACGAAATGACCACAAACAAACGAACGGTGACAGACGCGGTTGAAGTGACCGATCCAGCAGACCCGCTGGCAGTGGATGCCATTGCCGATCCCGGCAACAAAGAACTGGCTGAAATCATCCCGCAGCGCAATACCGTGCTGGCGACATCACCGATGGAAATCATTGCGCAAGCAGTGGAACGCGGTGCCGATGTCGATGTGCTGGGGAAGATGTTCGACCTGTACGAACGTGACCAGGCGCGGATTTCTGCGCTGCAGTTCGATGCAGCGATGGCGAAGTTCCAAGCAGATGCGCCCGCGATCCAGCGGGTGAAGGAGGCAGATCGCTACTGGTACGCACCTATAGAAGCGGTGATGCAGCAGATTCAACCGGCACTGACCGCGCACGGATTGTCGGTTCGGTTCGATACCAAGCTGGCAAGCGACGGGTATTTGACCGCGCTCTGCACCGTCGCCCACACGGGCGGGCACAAGGAAACATCGGAATTCACCTGCCCGGTGGACAAAGACAACAAATCGAAAATCAACGTAAGCCAGTTGCAAGGCAGCGCGAACAGCTATGCCAAACGCTACGCACTGTCCAATGCGCTGAACATCGTGTATGTCGATGAAGACGACGACGGTGCAAAGGCTGGCACGAAGACCATCACCGCAGACCAGGCAACCGAAATCCGCGACCTGATCAAAGAAAAAAAGGTGAACGAAGGATTGTTTTTCCAGTGGGTTGGTGCGGATACTTATGAAGGAATCCCGGCAAACAAATACGAAGCGATCAAGCGGGAATACGGATCGTGAACTTCGGTCCCGGCTGGGGATGCGCACCCTGCAAAACCAAACTGCGCCCACGGAAAAACGAAATCATCGTGGAAGAAACCTTCGAAGATGGTCGCCCTTATCGCGTCTGGGCGGCAGACCTTTGGGAATGTCCTGACTGCGGGCATCAGTTGATTCTGGGTTACGGGAAGGAACCGCTTGCCGAACACTTCGAAGACAATTTCGAAACCGAACATGCCCGCGTCACCCACACGCTGAACGGCAAAGTGAAGGCACTGTCATGACTGCCGAAGAAGACACCGCACTGGCTGACAAACTGGTTGCGGCGGGGATTGGCCGATGGGCTGCTGACAAGGCTCATATCTGGATACCGGGCGGCAACCAATGCTTGACCGTTGATGAGTTCGTCCGTGATTGGCGTGTGGCGGGAGCGTGTATGGATCGGATGCGATACGAATTCCTGACCGGGGATTACAGTCACCTTGACAATAACGGAAGTCTTCCCCGTGCAATATGCGAAGCGTACATAAATTATTTTTTGGAGGAACGGAAATGAGTAACTTTGGGGCACCGGGGCCGGGAGGTTCAATGGGGGCATGTGCTGTTTGTGGTGGAAATTTCACAGCAGGTGTATTGCTTGATCTTGTCGGACTACCGACTGGCATATGCAGTTTCAAGATAGGGTTCGTTGATCAAATTCTTTACGCGCATGATCCCGATTGCAAAAGCACGCTTGAACGCGCATGGGGAATAGCGAAAGACGATGCCCTTAACAGAAAACAAGAGGCAGAGATTCTCCGCGACGGACTACCGGACGGGCCGCTAAAGAAATGCCTGATCGAATTGATTGCAACCCACTCCCCCGCGCCATCTGCATGGCATTCGTCGCTACACGGGAGCAAATGAAATGAACCCACAAAAGAAAAGGTTCTGGGCAAAGGTGGATATTTCTGGTGATTGTTGGCTGTGGAAGGCATGGCGAAAGCCTAGCGGTTACGGGCAGTTTCGTTTTAATGGAATCAATATGCACGCGCATCGTGTCGCATGGATGCTGACAAACGGCAACATCCCCGAAGGAATGTGCGTCCTGCATCGATGCGATAATCCACCTTGCTGCAATCCTGACCATCTAAGGCTGGGCACTCAACAAGAAAACATTGCTGATCGGGATTCGAAGGGGCGGCACAAGGCATTACGCGGGGAAGAACAAGGGTCGTCAAAACTGAATGACGACAGCATCCGTGAAATCAGAACGCTTTATGCAACCGGCCTTTTGTCACAGAAGGATTTGGCGGATGGATTCGGGGTTTCGCAGGCAACGGTAAGCTCTATTGTGCTGCGAAAATCATGGGGGCATGTGAAATGAAAATAATTAGTTGTGAGCAATACTCAGAAACTTGGTGGGCAGCACGGCGCGGTCTGCCCACCAGTTCGAAGTTCGACAAACTGATCACACCGGGCGGCAAGGCATCGACGCAATCGACGCAGTACATGTACGAACTGATCGCGGAAGGCACCGTCCACGAAGAAGAAGAAGCATTTGAACAGTCGGAATGGATGCTGCGCGGCAGCGAACTGGAACCGGAAGCACGGAACTGGTTGTCGATGAAGCGCGGCGAAGAAGTCCGGCAGGTGGGCTTGATCGTGAACGATGCCGGAACATACGGCGCAAGTCCTGACGGATTGCCGGGTGACGCTATCGGTCTGGAAATCAAATGCCCGAAAGGATCAACGCACGTTCGCTACCTGGACGAAGGCAAGCTGCCGCCGAAGTACGCGCCACAGGTTCACGGTCAGATGCTGGTGACGGGGTTCGATGAATGGTTGTTCATGTCCTACCACCCGAACTTCGAACCGCTACTGGTGACGGTCAAGCGCGACGACTACACGAAGAAGCTGGAAATCGCAGTGGATGCGTTCGTCACCCGGCTGGCAGAAACCCGCAAAAGGCTGGGACTGTGACCGGCTGGGCCGGAACATACGGCACCGGCTGGACGGCAGAACGCGAATCCGAAGGCAGGTTCCGGGGCTTCCCAATCCAGGCAACCGATGAAGACACGCAACTGCTGACCCGGCTGCTGACAGATTGGAAAACGCCAGAACAGGCCATGCAAGCCCGTCCAATCGCCCGTGCCACCCGATTCCCGCGAAAGCTATGGGATACTATTGCCCCAGCAGGTTCTGAACCGCACAGGGGCTTTCTGGATGCTGGCTGAAAAAGACCGGAAAAAGCTGGAAAAAACGACCGGACTCAGGTTCCGCGTTGATATGGCATGTAAAGACTGCGTTTATGATGAAATATCGCCCGGAACGTGGCGAAAACAGACCGCAGAATGCGAAATAAGCACATGCCCACTGCACCCGATACGCCCGCAGCATGGAAAATCCACCAAAACGGAGCAACCCCAATGATCAGAACCCATTCATTCGGCAGGATCGCTGCCACCGTCCAGCCCGTGACCCCCCAGGAATCCGCCCGCTTGCTGGAAAAGCAGTGGCGGGCACGGGTGGCAATGCGGGCCAATCCATTCGCCAATGCCATGAACGTGCGCTGGAAACACTACTATCGCAGGGCGGCGACCGTGACAACATTAGTGGCGCACACTAAATTCCCTGATGTCAGTTGGTCATTTCCCAGCGTTCTGGAACCGGACACGGAGCAACCGAAATGAAAAAACGGGACATCAGTTTCGATCTGGACAAAGAGAACCTGACCGTGGTTGCCCGTGGTAAATCGGGTGGGTCAATCAGATCGCAGTCAGTCGAAGCCTTGCTGCTGCTCGCGATACTGGATGAACTGAAAGAAATCCGATTATCAGTTCAGCCGGTCAGTCGCCGTTTTTAGCCATCGCTGCGGTCTTTTCCTTTGACCCGGATGAACTGCCGAAGAAGAACTGCAGGATGATCGGGATGCCCACGCTGAACGCTGCCATCAGCGTCTTGATCAGGTCGGCAAGCTGTTCGGACATGACGATGCCGGATGCGGCAAGATAAATCAGGTAGCCCAGCGCACTGAAGTATCCCAGCAGGTAGGTGGCGGCAATGATCATCTGCGGCATCAGCGTCGTCTTGATTGCCATTTCCCGTGCGCTATCCCGATCCCCGGCGTGAATCTTTTCCAGATCAACATCCAGTTCCTTCAGGTGCTTCTGAAATTCCAGTTCCGCGACCTTCAATTCCTTCAGCGTTTCCGGGTTTGACGACAGCAGGAAGTCTTCGACCTTACCGGTTTCGCCGCCCGTGAATTTGTCAGCCAGGAACTTCATGGCGATGCCACCGAACGGGCCACCGACTGCCGCGCCAATGGTCGGCGCGATGCCGCCCAGAATCTTTTTCAGACTTGTCCCGATGCCCATTATTTATTTCCCCTGAACCATTTCCACCCGGTCATGAAGTGCGGGATCAACCAGGCAAACAAAGCCAGCAAGCCGATGCGCCATATCCAATGATACCAGTTTCGATCCTGCGTCTTCGTGCCGACAAGTTTCCAGATGTGTTCGCTTAAAGTGTCGCCGGTATCCTTGTCGTTGATCGCTGACCATTCGATCGCACCGAATGCCAGGATCCAGATCGCCCAAGCCCAGGTATATTTAGAGTTCAGCATACGCTGCTTCCAGTGCTTCCAGTTCGATCTTGCGTTCAGCCAATAACGCTGCGTGTTCTGCCAGCCAGGTTCCTTCTTCGTGGCTTTCCCGCCATTCCAGCATGGCAATGCTTCTCTTCAGTTTGTCGATGTCGGCTTTCAGCAGCACTTTGAATGCGGAAGAAATCGGCACCTGATGCGAATGAATCTTCTGATCGATGTCGTCACTGATTGCCGCGCTGACTTGCTGCACCACAATGGGTTGCATCACAAACCAGACAATGCCCAGGACGCTGGCAAGCGATATCACCGTGCTGATCGACACGTTCACGGTCTTGTCTTTCAGATCATGGGTCATTGTTGCCGCCGCTGTTGTTCTGAGTAACCTGCTTCCACATCGATTTCATCTGCAGTTCCACAGTCAGCAATCGCCTATCCATCTTCCACAGCAAAAAGGCAAACAGAATCATGGCGGCATCCGCTCCGCTGGACAGTATATCTTGAATCAATTCCACTTCGTTCATCGTGATAATCCCCTTGCGCGATGCTCCCTATAGTAAACGGGAAGGCTTACTCACTAGCTGACTGCAATGCTGCTGCCAGGTTGATGATGGCTGCATCCCTGCCCGCCTGAATTAAATCGTTCCTTTGCACAAAATCCGGTTCGATAATAACAGCAGGGCACTTTGTTTTCGCAAGGAAGAAGTCAGCACCGCGTTCAGGGTTCATCTGATACCAGCCTTCTTTCACGCCACGATCAGGCGGAAACGTGTCAGCCAGTACGTTCTGGCACCGTTCCGCCAGTTCCTTTCCGGCTTCGCTGCCTGGGTAGTAAAGCGTTTCGCTGCCCCTGCCGACATGCTTGCCATCGACCATTGCACTGTTGAAATGGATTTCCAGCGCGATGTCACCATCCATCACGCGGGTGTTAATGAAGTCTACTTTGTCGCGCAGTACGCCTGCGGGCACCAGCATCGAATCGTCCAGTGCGGCATTCAGTGCATCAGCCCAGATGACTGCTTCATCGTGTTCCACGAACCGTTCGAACGTGGCACCGGGTGCTGCCGGGTGATGTCCTGCGCTGACGAAAATCATGCCGACCATCGCCAGCGGAATACGTTGTGCCGCGCATTGATGCTGGTATCAATGGACACGCCACTGGAACCGACTGCCCATTTCATAATCGGGCGAACATACGTTGACCCAGAACCAACCAGATTTGCCATGCTGACATCAGCGGAAATCGTGTACCAGGAACCATCCATTGTGATCGAATTGGTTGCGATCAAAACTTCATCTGTTGCCAGTAGCGAATAAGACCGGGGATCAGTTTGTTCGGTTTTCGATACGTCCTGCCCGGATATTGGTGTCGGGTAATAACCATTAGTCTGAAAGATCAGCGCGCACGAATTCGGCCAGGTGCCATAATTGGAATTCACCCGGTAACGCGTTGTCAGTCTCAGCGTGTCACCATCTATCGGGAACACCTGTTTCGTCCGAACGGAAACGCCCGTATTGTTATTGCCGATCTTCGCCGCGCCCAGCGCATGTTCACCGTTTTCGCCCCCCGTCGTGTCGATCCACACGCTGCTGGTTGCAGTCCAATAATCACTGACATCATCGGACAGGTCGAAGGATGGATCGAACCTGCCGCCCAGCAATGCCGGGTTGCCGAATACATCGGTATAATCTGAGTTCGGCACGCGATCACTTTCCGCGCCCGCGAAGTTCACGGATGCCGCGAAATAATACCGGGTCTGTGGCTTGTCGAATTTGTGGAAGAACGAATCGCCACGCACCTGCACCAGTTCTTCCGCGTCCGTCCAGGCAGATGTCGGTGACGCATAAAACTTCGTGTATTCATACAGCCGCGCTGCGGTCGGTGTCGTGAACAACTGGATGCCATCAGGTCGCGCTTCCACCCACAGGCTTGACGGTGGCGGCACGCCTGGATTGTTCGCGGTCAGATTGCCCCCGGAACTGACACCGTATTCCGCAGTCGCCACATCGGTATACGCAGCAGCGGTGTCTTCCTGCAGCACCAGATCGATGCCTTGCATGTCGGAAAGACGGTAGTTCGTGACCCGGAACGTGTCTTCGCTCCACCCCATCTTCGTGTTCGAAAGCCCGATGGTGCCGCCGATTTCCACCGGCAGGGTTTTGAAGTTGGACGGATAGATGATCTTGCGCTGCAGGTCGCTTTGTTCCAGCAGTCCTGCCGCCAGCCGCTGTGCCATCCAGTTGTCGTTCGTCATCGGCAACTGAATGTCCTTGAAGATCGTTTCCCCATTGTCCCGCGCCACGTATTCGCTTGCGGTGAATGCTGGGAACTGGTGCGACTGATACTTCCGATCCATGTCGATGAAGATGCCGCGCACGGTGTTATAGCGTTTTGCTTCTTCGGTTGACAGTTCGATCTGGATATCGTTGCGCAGATCGTCGTCATTGAATTGCAGTGTCGGCGTTTCATATCCGAACCCGCGCAGGTTCCACGCGCCCTGCACCAGTGCCATCGTCATGTTCCCCGCAGACAGGATGCTGCCCAGGTTCGCATCGTAGCGATTCGCAGTGCTTAACGTGCCATTACACCGGAACCGTCTGTCGGTGCCGACCGGCGTGAACACAACGGCATCACAGATTTCTGCGGCACTGGCGACGTAGCCATAATTTATCCGGCTGCTATTCTCACCGAACCCCAGATCGGCATCGATCATGTAATCAGCCCAGCACAATGCCGGGTTGTCAGACCATTCCCAGGTCGCGTCACTGTTGACACGATGCGGCCCGGTGCCGAACGACTGACTGCCATCGCTGCGCGGATCGTAAACCTTCTTGCCGCTGACCAGTGCCCGGTAGTTGCGTGGCGCACCCGCAGACCAGACCTGTGTTTGACCGTCGAAGAAGTCACACCGCGCAACGAACCCCGCGATGCCGTGCCCGTTGTGCGATGTGCCAACTTCAGCAAATGCGGATGTCAGGAACGTCGGCGCGGTCTGGTTTGCAACGCCCAGGAACTTCTGAAAAAACGTCGTCGGGTTCGCAGTCACATCACCGCGCAGGTCACCACTGTCCACGCTGCCGTTGCCGCTCCAATCAATAGCAGCTTCGGGGATTTCGATATCGTCCAGCCACATGTCGGTCAGGTCTTCGCATTCGTGACCCGCAACAACCACGCAGTGATACATGGATTGATTGTGACTGCCTGCGCTGTTCATGTATTGGATCGGCCCGCTGACCAGCGCCTTGCCATAAATGATGCGCTGATGCTCTATCGTGCCGCGGGTCGTCACCAGATTGTGCGCAGCGGTTTGCGTCAGATCGGGAATATCCACCAGCTTGCCAGCCAGGTTTCCCAGCAATGACAGTCCCGCTAACTTGATTCCAGTGTCCAGAATGAACCATGCGGCAGCTTCGCTTAACCCTATCGCTTGCAGTCCCGTGGCTATCGCACCGACAACGCTGGTGACAAAGATGATGACTGATTCCATCAGGCCAGCTTCCACCCCTTGCTGCACTTCTTCAGCGGCATCTTCGCCACCTTCTTCGCAGTCTTGAACAGTCCGTGACCATCGAACACAAAGCCCACGGCAATGCCGCCACCCACATTGGCACTGACCACATCACCATCACCGCACTTCATCGGATCAACCGAATATCCCAGCGTGCCGGTGGTCAGTGCTTCGATGCCACCGTTGTCAGCCATGTATTCTTCGGCTTTCTTCTTCGTCCGGTAGCGATGCAAATGCCTGTAGTCAACGCCATGCCATTCCCGCACCAGTGCGTTCGTGAAGGTGAAGCAGTCGTTCTTTCCGTATTCGAAAGGCTTGTCAGCTAGTTCGTTGATGCGGTCGTTCATTCTGTTCAGTTTCATCACCTGTCATCACCTGTTTTGTCAAACGGATTGTTTCGCCCTGCGGATGAACCACCGATCCCCGTAACATTCTGATATCCGGTGCGAACTTTTTCGCCACCCCAGACCACCTGCGCGTCCATCAGGTGCGGCAGGAATTCGAAAAACATGTCGCCAGGATGATCAACAATATGTTCTTCGTGCGTGTAGCGTTTATTATTGCGCTGCGATAGCCGACTGGCACGCGACTGCAACCGTATCTTCACCCCGTCGGCCCTGCCCAGGGTCAACTGCACGCCTTCCATGTGCCCGCTGAACCAGTTTTCCGGCGTGCCCAGCAGTTCGCCATGATCGTTTAGCACGCCCAGGTAGATATCAGCTTCCCTGCCGAACACATCGTCGGTCTTGATCGCATCGATGATGCCGGAAGTGATTGAAGAAAGTGTCAGGTTCACAGGCTTGCTGACCAAATCCAGCGTGTCTTCCAGAACGTCGATGCTGCCGAACGCGCCCACGCCTGCGTAGTCATCACCACCGAACGTGTAAGTGCCGACACCGTTGTGAACGTAAACCGTGCCCGATGGAAACGCCAGTTTCGCAAACACCACGTAATTGAAAACCGCGCTTTCTGCGCCGGTCTGCAGATCAGCATCAAGCGTGCGCTGACTCATTCGGTCATGTCCTCAATGACATCGAACACCACATCCATTGCCTTGATTGACTTGTCGATGTATTGGATCGTGCCACCGACCAGGCGGGCTTTCATTTCAGGCTGGTGGAAGATGACAGCATTGTGCAGGGTTTCGCCCCGGTGATTGCCGGTGATGAATGACCTGTCAGTGGCGGGCGCGTTCCTGATTGGTGGATCGAATTCGATTTCCGCCCACCCCTCCCGATGCACCACCGTTTCTTTTGTAACCCGCTTGAATTCGCTGCGTTCGAAGGTGCTGTTGTCGGTGTTGTGGTATTGGTTGATCAGTTCAAACCGCTGCCCAGCCTTTATGATTTCGCTGCCATCAAACCCGTCAAGCACTAACGTCGATCCGGTCTGCCATCCCGAACCGACCACCGCAGCGTCGGTGGTTTCGCGGTACGGTTTCGGGAACGGGAACTTCGTCATCTGAAAACCGAACACATCCAAGTCCATCGAATCGGTGGTGGCGAAGCTGGCATTGCCGTCACTGTCCACGGCATAAAGCCTGTAGTTCAGCGTATCGTGACTTGATATCAGTGCGGTCAGTTGTATTCGGTAGTAACCCGATGTCACATCGACAATGGCTCTATGCGGTCGTTCGATATTGGTGCCGTTCGTGATCAGGTTACTAGTGGCACCTGCGCCTGATGTAACAATGAAGTCAGCATAAGCATACGCGCCCGCGCCGTCCCGCAGTTCCAGGCGGCAACGGTCAAATGTGGATGCCCTGACATACGCTGACGCGCAGAATAAATCTTCCGTGTTCAGCTTGGTATATGCCTGCTCAAGATAGTGATTCGCACTGGCTTCGTCGGAATTGACGAATAGCTGCCAGCTATCACTGCCGCCCTTCGGGTCAGTATTCGCACCGGACTGGACGCTGCAGGCTGATTGCGTCCAGTCAGCGTGCGCGAAGTTGTTGGATCGCGTCAGCAGGTTTTCCGAATTGGCTACAAGCGCACACCGCTTCAGTTGATAGTCGGCATATTCCCACCCCGCACCGACCAGGCTGGTGCCGCTGGATGTCTGCTCACCGATCCCCGCACCTATCTCAGTGGTGTCGCTGGGTTCAGCAAAGAACGGTGTAGACAGCACGCCGGGGCTGCTGACTGCCGCCGTTCCTGGGCCTGCCATCAGTTCCGCACCAGCCGCACCGGAATGCACGGCAAGAAAACAGTTGTGGTTTTTGCTGTGCGTGAAGTGCTTGACCCGGTGCAGATACGCCTTGCCGGATTCCAGCGAATTGACTTCGCCCGCGCTGCCGTGCCCGAACCAGGCAACGCTTTCGTGATCGGAATGCTCCAGCCATTCCATGCGCAGCGTCCGTTCGTCGGTGACATGGTGCGCCACTTCCGCGCCCGCGCTGAACCACGAATTGACCTTCAGCGTGTCCGATCCCGCGCTGACATTAAACGATCCGTATCCGCTGAACACATCAATCCAATCCGACACCGTGCCCCGGATTTCATAGTCGCCTGGATCAGTGACGCGGAAGGTGTTCACGCTGCCTTTACACCGCAGCAGAAATGCCTGCACCACTTCGCGTTCGCTTTCACTCAGGTCGGTGAATTCAAACGTCCAACCCCACACTGGATTTCCGCGGCTGACCACCTGCTGAACATTCGTTAGCGGTGATGCGATGGTTTCATCCACGCGCCGAAGCTGCGCCGTGACCCGCGCAGGTTTGATGTGATTGGGGAAATCAATAAGACTCATAAACGCACCGACCCGGTTTCAACGTATTCCTTGACCTTCATCATCAGCCTGCGGTCACGTTGTTCCATGTACTGCGGCAACCGCGCAATCAACCCAGGATCGGCACCACGCGCATCGATCTTCGTCACGAACTGCATACCACCGGCACCAGACATCAGCGCACTGTTCGATGCGATACTGCCGCTGGCATTTGGGATGAACATTTCCGGCCCACGTTCGCCGACGATGTACGGTGTGCCTTTCGATACTGGCCCACCACCTGCCCTGCCTTCAAGCATTTCACTGAAGAATGCTGTGAATGGTTCGGTCAGCAGCTTGCGTGTGACCAGGCGCAGCATATCCTTCAGCAGCCCCTGCATCACTTCGCGGAACTTCTTGCCTTCCACGATAGCGTCTTCAAACGCCGACACGAATTGCAGTCCCAGGTCTTGCGCGGTTTCGGATATTTCCTTCGTCTTTTCGCTGACTTCCCCCAGACCTTCCAGCAGGCGTTCGGGGATCATCGACATTTCGTTCTGCTGCAACCATTCCGCAAACCCGTCGAAGGTGCCGACCAGGGTGCCGGGTTTTTCCAGTGGCGAAAGCGTTGTCGGTCGCTTCGTGCCGCCACCACCTGCGCCGGAACCACCGCCTTCACCATCTGGCGCATCATCACGCAGGTTGTTCAATTTGGTGATCTGCGCAATTACATCAGCAATCTTGCCTTCAAGACGTTCGAAGTATGGCGACTGTGCTGCCACAGTTTCGCCCACCTTGTTGACGAATTCGATCTGTTCAGCCAGCAGGCCAGCCAATTCGCCCTGCAAATCTGCAACCGTCTTATCGATAAGACCCATCCACTTACCGAATTCCGTAAACGCTTTTGCAGATTCGATGACAACGTTAAGGAACGCAGTTGCCATCAGTTCAATAGCTTCAGCATTATCCGCAAATGCCTGGATGAACTTTGTGCGGATCGCGGTTTCCAGCCGATTGAAAGCATCCTGCGCTTTTTCAGCTTTGGCAATGGATTCGTTATCGATGACCAGTCCCAGCCTGCGGGCTTCGTCGGTCAGTGCCTTGATGCCGTCCACGCCCTGATCGGTGAGCGTGACCAGCTTCGGCCCGAAGTCATCACCGAACAATTGCGCGGCAACGGCAGACCGTTCGGCAACCGTTTCCATGCTTTGCATCGCATCAACGACGCGGAAGAAGGCACGTTCGGTGCCGATAAACTTGCCGCTGGCATCAGTGATTTCGATGCCCAGGCTTTCAATGGCTTTCTGCGCTGGCCCTGCGCCACTGTTGATGAACTCACCCATGCGCCGCTGCATACGCCGCAGCGAATCATCCAGGCCACGGGCTTCAACACCGGACTGCGCTGCCGCGAATCGGAATTCCTGCAGGGTTTCGGCACTGACCCCGATCACCTTCGCAGTCTTGCCTAACTGATCCGCCATGCCGATGGCGCGCTTTGTGGCAACCAGCAATGCCGCGCCGATCCCGGCAGCAGCCAGTGACAGCTTCTTCGCAAAGGCACCGAACTTCTGCGACATCGTGCCTAGCTTGGTGCTGAACTTGTCAACGACTTCGACGCTGAATTGAATTACGTTCTTACGTGCCACTATTGAATTCCTTGATCAGTTCCACCAGCACAATCTTCAAAATATCCACGACACATTGTTCCTGTTCGATCAGCGGTTCGCCATCCGGCCAGGCTGTGAAGTAATACCCCATGCCGCCGATGGTATAGGTTTCCTCCGTCAGTTCGATCCATATCGAAACCGGGAACCCCGCAACAATCTGATCATCAAAATGCGTTCCTTTCGCGGCTGCTCTTGTGCCCCTGCGTAGCAGCCTTACGATTTTTTTGCATCAGCCCCCTTCAGCACCATGCTTGCGTCCAGAATGTCCATCGCAATGTCGCCAGCCAGGTCGATGAAATACGTGTCATCCGCAACCGTGTCGATGCTGATCGCGTTGCCAGCCTTGTCGGTCAGACCGTCGATTTCTTCAACGTAGGACGGCAGCAAGTCCAGCATTGACCCCAGCATTTCAGTTGAGAATTCTGCCATCTTCGACTTGTCACCGTCTTCGCCTACCGCATCCCGCGCTTGCTGGATCAGCGGCATCAGCTTGAACATGTGTTTCCGCTTCAGCCTTGCAAATCGTACCTTTACCGTGTCGCCTTCGAATTCATACTGCTTGTTCACCAGTGGTGTGAAGTTGCTCATTGAGCCTCCTGATCAGAAGTTTTGCCATGTGGTTGTAAGTGCGAACGCAATCGACGTTGCCGATCCCGTGTGGTATTCAGCCTTACCTTCGAACGATACCTGCAGTTCGGATGCATCACTGAATTCAACCGGGTAAGCCAGATACTTGAACGACGGCACCACGATATCCAGAACGTCGTAGTAGCCGGATTGGATAGCCACCGGGCCGGTCAGCGTCAGCCGGAAAGCCTGCGTGGTCTGCGCCAGGAACAGATCATATTCGGTCTGATCCTGAAAGCGCACCGTGCCGTTCACCCGAACCTGCCTGCGCCCGTCGCGTTTCACGCGGGCAGGGTCAAGGCTGTTGTTCAGGACGTGGCGCGGGCTTGCCTGTTCGTCAAGGATGACCGTGACATCGGCGAAGTCCGTGTTCGCGGCACCACCAAGTTGCAGGCTGGACACATCCCATGTCCACTTTTTGCCGATGGCTGAACCGATATCCGCGCTGCTGATCTTCGTGCCGACCACCCCACCAGTGAAGTCCATCGCGGCGACTAGGAACTCCCCATTCGAAACCTGCAGTTCCAGCCGGGTGCCAACCAAATCCTGATAGATCGGCACGGTTCCACCGTCTGCCAAATTCTTGTACAGGGTCAGCGGGTGGCTGGAAACATTGTCATCGAAGTCCGATGTCCTGGGCTTGAACGTATGCGTGCGCAAGCTGTCACTGGTCACGATGGTGGATGAACCACAGATGGCTTTCAGCATCACGCCGACCGTGACGGGCTGGGCTTCCATCGACAACGTGCCGCCGACATTGCGGGCACCTGAATACGCTTCGCCTTCATCGAACCTGCCTTCCATGTTTTCGGATAACAGTTCCGGGTATGCGGGAGTTAAAGATTCGCTCAGGAACGGCATCGGATAGAATGAACTTGTATCGCTTACCACTTGCCCGTGCGAAGTCTGAAACGCGATTCCTATTTTTGCGTCTTGACCGTATGGCATGACTAAAACCTCTACTTCACTTCAAAAGATACCTGCGCCGTTACTTCGATCAGCGCGCCCTGAAAATACATTGTTTTCCTGTCGGTTTCTAAATACGCATATTCCACCGACACATCTGAAAAGTGGTCGATGTAAGTGCGTGGCACCTGCACCAGCCGATCCAGCACTGCTTTCACGCTTTCTTCCAGTGCGTCTTCCGCGTCCTGCCCGGATTCCAGGCTGGTGCGCTGCACCACAATATCGAAAACCAGTTCCCCGTGGTAGTTGTTCGGTGGCGTTCCCAGGTTGCGCGGGTCGTAATCCACGCTGCGCCGGTACAGTCCCAGCCACCCGTTCACTGCCTGCCCTGCGTCGTTGTTCACGAATTCGCTGCGGCTGACCCGTGCCCCGTCCAGCGCGGCATCGTCTTCGAACCATTCGCAAAGCTGGTTCATGATGGTGCTGACGTTGATCACTTCTTGGTTACCTTTTCCAGATAGCCCGCATAAATCCCATAAAGCGCGGTGCTAACTGCCTGGTCATTCACTTCCGGCAGCATCCGGCGTTTAGGCAGGTTCCGCATCGGCAGACCTTCTTCGTGATAAAGCGAATATGACAGGTCGGAACCCACAATCACGGTCTTCTGGGTTGCCTTGAAGTCGAAACTGGCGCGCAGTCTGCCCGTGTCCTGCAGCAGCTTGGCTGTGGTGTCCAGACCAACACCCTTCTGCCATCTGCCGCCACGCTTGAGCCTGTCCCATTTCCTGCCAGTGTGCCCACCCTGACTGCGGAAGTTCTGATTGATCCAGCGCATCAGCCAGATACCAGCCCGCCGATTCGCAGGCCGCGCATCCTTCAGGTCGTGCTGAACCTGGGCGAACTTCCGCACCAGCCTGCGCTGGCTGGACTTGTCGGGCTTGACTTCGACTTCAATCAATTGCGCTTGCCTTCGTCATCGTCGGCGTGGTCTTCGTCAATCTTCCAGTTGATCGGATCGTCCATGCCAAATGAGGTGTGGTATGAATTCGTGTTACTGACCACGAACGATTTATCCAGCGACGGGATCAGCGTTCCTGCATCGTCGTACATGTTCAACTGCCGATCTTTCAGCAAGCCGACCGTTTCCCAGAATGACGACTTCACTTCGATGGCATCATCCAGTTTGAAGCGTGCCGCCCGCCAGAAGCACCAGTCAATCGACAGATCACGGATGATCATGTTGTTGCTGCTGAATGGTGGCGTGAAGTGCGTGCTTAATGCCGCGTCCACGTATGATTCGGCGTAAACGATATATGCCGAAGAAAGCTGATCCGCGCCACCCAGCGTGTTCAGTTCCGGGTATCGGTCAATGACATCTTCCCAATCAATATAGCGTCCCATCAATCCACCTCACTAAGCACAGCTTTGAATCGCTTGCGTGCCTTGTACGGCAACCCCGCAATCGTCGCATCCCACTGCGCCACATAATAACCTGCCGTCGATACACCGCTGACCACGTTCCTGTAGAAGTGCCCGTTCTGACTATTCACCCCGGCACCGCTGCTCACAATCAAACCGGCACCATCAAGGATCGATGCCACGATCACGGACGGGTCGGTGCCGCTGGCAATGAACGTCTGTTTGAACGTGTTCCCCACCAGGACTTGCTGTAGTTTTCCGCTCATGTTTCCTGCCTCAGTCTGGTAACGATGTGCCTGTTTTCGATGTCGTGCGTCATGGCAAACTGGTCAACATCGTGCCTGATCACAAATTCGAATGCGCCCTTTATCCGCTGCGCCACGATATTGTCAGTGACATCAATGGTTTCCGTGACAGTCACTTCGTTCAGTGAAGTGACGAACGTTGCCGTGATGTCATCAGCAACATCAAACGCATCTGCCGCAATCTTAGTTCGAATTCGGCTTAATTGCGATGCGTCCACCACATCCGCCGATTCTGTCAGTGTGCGCGGCTTGTTCGCCCACGCACTAACCCCGTCAGCCACATCGAACGAATGGATTGCCTTCCGGGTGCGCTGGCGTAGAGACACCACCGCATCAGCAACTTCCAGGCTATCGGAAACTGTGACGCTATTGATCGCGCCTGCCGCCGTGACTGTGACTGAATCCGTGACCGATATGGCATCAGCAAGCACCCGGTTGCGTTCGCGGGTTCCCACCGATACGTCAGCAGCTTCCAGGCTATCGCTGACCGACCTGGGCCGGATCGCGCCACCCAATGCGCTATCGGTTGCGGTCAGGCTATCCGACTGAACCCGATTGCGTTCACGCTGAATATCAGTTGCATCATTGGCAGCAAGTGAATCCGAAAGGGTTTCGCTGCTTGTCTGCGCGCCTATTGCGACCGAATCCGCGACAGCGATTGAGTCAGCCAGGACACGCTTGCGGAAACGCTGCGGATCAATTGCATCCGCTGCGGCAATAGCATCATTGGCTGCACGGTTGCGTTCGCGCAACGGTGCTTGTGCATCAGTGGATGCCAGCGTGTCCGTGATGGTCTTTTCGCTGGCCGCAGGACGAAGCGCGAACGTGAAGCAAGCTGGGTCCTCCGTGCCAGCAGCGCCTGTTAGCCCCCAGGCACCCGGTGATTCTAGTCCAGCAGTCGCCTTGATTTTGTATGCCACACCAAAATGCCTGCTGTCTTCGATATTTTGTGCAGCCAGCGTATACCCGCTTGGTGGGACAATTGCTGTAACGGTATTGTTTTTGCAGTGGACGACGCATACCACCATCGCGCCATCGTTTAAAGTGGTGATCGGGTCGGGAGTTGGCGCGACTTCGTTGAGTTCCACATGGAAGTGGTCGCCCACTGCATACGCGACATCCATCGGCGTGGTGAGGTGCACGCCCCGAAAAATACTGAGCATTCCGACAGTTTGATTGCTGCTGGAACCACTATCGCCAACAATAGCCTGCGTTCCGCTTTCGCTGGATGCGAATTTGCGCAGCGCAGCAATTGTTCTGTCGCCACCAGTGATATCGCCTTCACTTGCGATCACCGTCATTCCCGAAGATGTTACCGGGTCGGCTAGATCATCACCGTTGCCGTAAGTGGCAAGCGCAAAGTCGTTATCCGCAGTGCTGGCGTGCCACGCGGGGCTAGCTGTCTTGGTTGATCCTGTAAAATCTTTTTCTGTTCCAATGTGGGCGATAGTCATTATTGTGCCTCTATCCCGGTCACGATCTTCACGGACGGTGGAAGGCGAATATCAAATCCATCAGTAACATCAAGCGCATCGGACAGCACTGCTGTGTTCAAAATGGCAGGACGCGACAACCTGACGTTGTCAGTCACCGCAACCGTATCTAATCGAATTTTGCTGGTGATCGACAGCATCCGGCTGAACGTGTCGATCTGCGATTCCAGCGATCTGTTCAGGTTGCGCTGAATCACTTCCGCTTCGTTGATCGAAATCGAATCAGTAAGCTGCCGGGGATGGATGCCCAGGAACGTGGCATCGTTGTCGTCGCTGACGCTTACCTGATCAGTCAGCACTTTGGTGACGGTCTTTGATGGGGCCAAACCGATTGTTATTATTTTCTGGAATCCATCTGTCACGGTGATGTAATCAGCCAGCACCTGGAAAACAGTCTTGCCTGCGGCGATAGTTACCTTTTGAAATCCATCGCTAACGCTTAACTGATCAACCAAGTCCCGAAAAGTCGTTTTTGACGCAGTGGTTACTATTTTTTGCTGACTGTCGCTGACACCTAACTGGTCAGTCAGTTGCCGGAAAACCGTCACTGAAGGTGCAACCCAAATGGTGACGACTTTCTGGAAGCCATCACTCAGCGTGATGTAGTCAGTCAGTTCCCGAAACGATTGCCGAAGGATTGCAAGAGCATCCTCCACCGTTGCTGCGTCAGTCAATGTTTTCCGTAACTGATGTTCAAGGACCATTTGATCCTCAATGCTAAAATAATCCTGAACTAACCGGGCATGAGCAAGATGAAGAAACATTGCGTCAGCAAAGTTCTCAATTTTGTCCCCGGGGCGACGTTGATAATTAGTTAGGCAGTCTTGAGGGTCCGTTACATTTACAGCATCAGTCAATGTAACCGTGTTCACATTACCCGGGGGCTTAACTTGAACGGCAAGCATGGGCCATTTCCGTGCCGTGGAATCTGCTGTAGTGATGTCAGCAGCAATTACGCGCCAACCATCCTCAGTCGGTTGAAGGTTTTGCAATTCAACTGTCGCATCGATGCCGCCCTGCGTTGACAGGAACAGCCCCGTGTTCATCCGGCTGCTGGCAATACCGTTCTGTATTGATAAATCTCTAGCGGTTTGCGATGTGCCGCAGGCAGACATTTCTGCGCCAGTTTCTTCTTCATGGCTGAAGAAACTGAACGGCGCGGCATGACCCCCGGTTTCGCTGGCGTTTTCTGTTCGGTTCCTGTTGCAGATCAATGCCACATACTGTAGTTCAAACGGCAACCCGCTATAGTCCCAATCACTTGACGCTGAAACGGGCGAATCAATGATGTCCACTTTGGCATCGACATTGCTGCCTTCCACCAACAAACCCTGCATCTGCCCGGTCAGTGCGCCAGCACGCACAGTGAATGTGACATTCGTGGCATCAAGCGCAGTCAGTTCCACACCGTCAATTTCCGCACCTGTATTGGAAACGGTAAGCCCTACCCGGCTACTGCTATTCCGTGAACTGTTGTTTGTCACGGTCTGAAGGGTTTCCAGGTGAAGCCCCCATGCTGCTTGTTCAATTGTTGAATCACGGTAGGCATGGAAGCCCATACTTAAACGACCCTCCCCGGAATTGCCGCCGTTTACATGGGACAGTGAGTAGAACCCGAATGAAGGCGCGTTTGAAAATCCGTGCGCAATTTGGAACGTGGCATCTTCAGCAACAGCATTGCCGCCGCTGAACATCTTGCAGGCACTTTCAAATACCAGATCGACAGTGAAATAGTATTGTTTCGTATCAGTAGCCAGGCAGGTTATTTTCACACCCCCTGTGATTTGCTCCACTGTGCAAAACTGCTGCGTATTGCCGCTACCGGGGATTGGCATACTGATCGGCCAGCCCGTATGGGTGGGTGACGATTCAGATGTTCGGGTGGCGCTTAATCCTTCACCAGCATCAATGTCCTTTTCGCTGATGGTGATGTTGCCGCCATTAGTGAAATCGGTATAGCCGACGTTATGGATCAGATCATTGCTTGCCGAACCAAGGATGGTTGCGTCAACACAATGGATGACTGCGCCGGTCGGTTTATCATCGCGCCCTGGTATGGTGATGTTTACATACGAACCGGCATCAGTTGGCAGCAGACCGATTGCTTTGCGCAGGACGGTCATTAGTGATCCTTAACAATGTTCATCCCAAGAAACTGCGTGTTCCCGTTCGTCTGCACTTTGATATCCGCAGACATGTCGCCCTCCACCGTCCCGGTATTGAATGCGTGGAACGATGGAATCTGCGCCACTATGGTCTGCAAATCGCTGTCGCCAGTTGGCGTATACGTGAACTGTCCACCTCCGATTCCGTTGCCGTCATTCTTGTTCCATTTTACCGTGATCGGATCGGTGTTCTGGTTGCGGAAGAAGATGCGCAAGATGATCGGTTGATGCCCGCTGATATATAACGGATCGACAGCAAAATGAATGTTCGATCCTTTCATTGCCCATTTTGCGTTTTGATAACCTGACAGCAATCCGGTGGTTCCCAGATCAATGTCATAGTCGCGTTCCCAGGTGTAGTTTCCATTCCCCAAGTAGCCGCGCTGGTACAGCCAGTGTTCGATGTTGTTCATCCTGTATGTGCCCCAGGTAGGCATCTGCCCGCCCCCGCGACAGTGCCACTGACCCAGCCAGCAGAACGCTTCCGCGCTATCATCTTCGGGCCGTTGACCTAACTGGTATCCCAGCCAGTGTTCGGCGCGCTGATCAACTGTTTCGCTAGGTGGCGGAATGAACACATTGTCACACCGAAGCTGTACGCAGCGCATTGTCGCCATCAGGTGATGCGTCTGGTTCATTGTGATGTCGTCTGGATATTCTTCGTTTTGCTCCTGTAGCGCAGCTGCGTTTTTGACGGGCGGAAAATCCGGGTCTTGCGTCAAGTAGAATTCAGCACGCGGGTCGTCATCCCCGTATCCAGCATAAGCTGCTTCGTTGTAAATTTCCGCAATCAGTCCGTTATCGGCTTGATGCCCCGGTGAATACTTGTTCCCCAGATAGTGTTCAATCCTGCCGCCCAATCGGGTACCGCATCCGTTGTTGATGGTGTAATTGAAGAAGGAATCTGGATCACGCTTCAACCACATCAACCGACCCGGCACACCAGCATCAACAAACGCATCTGTCCATGCCTTGATGTACGGCAACCACGCGTCTTCCGTGGAAGGTGATGTGCGGTTTACCTGCGATCCAGTCCATTCTTCCCCTTGACTGTTTGACACTCCGTGCAGCATAAAATTATGCAGACGGGGATGGTTCATGAAGTTAGTAGCTTTCAACTTGGTCACAATCTTCAGGAACCGCGCCTTCACAAACGAATCAGTCAAGTCCAGATTGACGCGCCGAATGTTGCCCTTTGTTTCAACAAACGTTTTTATATAGTCCGGGTGGCTGCTGGATAGATTGGTTCGGTCAATAACCCACTGTGGCGCAGTAACCTGCCCCGTTTGAACTTCAACACCAGTGTCGATTCTGGTTGTCTTGCACACTACTCCGCGCATATTCAGGTGCGCTGCGTAATACTTGGTATCCATGTTGTCCAGCAGGTCATTGATGAAATCAACGTTCCAGTTGTTTTCTTCCGGTTCAACATCCTCCCAATTGACTTTTAGGCGCACTATCTGATGACTGTCATTGTATGACGCAATACCATATCCTGTCGGCCCTTGAAACGTGCCCGCGTGCTTCAGTATGTGGCTGGGGTTCACGGACAGGTCGATGCCTTCGCGGATGAAGGAACCAGGCTTCCATCCTTCGTCTGATTTCGTGTGCCCCGCGTCGTGATATGTTTTTTCTTGCGGGTCAACTGGATCAAATGAAATCTGGTCAGTGTCGAAGATAAAGAACGTGCTGATGGACTGCGTGCCCAGGATCGGCGCACCCGCATCCCCGCTGATCAGCACCGGGTTCAGGATTTCAACGGTGCCTTCTTCATTGGTGTCAACTTCGTCAGCAGTAACGTCGATGGTCTTCGAAGATTCACCTGCCTGGAATCGCTGCGTGCCTGATAGTGGCGAAGTGCTAGCATTGACCACTGCCCAATCTACGTCAAGCACCTGATCGGTTCTGATACTGCGTTCGATGGTAAACGAAATGACCGTGCCTTCGTTGCCCGAATACGATGTTTCATCCAGATCGAATTCAGCCTGCGCTGCCGGTGGGTCTTCTTCTTCGATGGTGTGACCCAGCACCACATCCCTGATCCTGACCATGTAATACAGACCCCCATCGACCCGGATTTCATAGTCACCGGGCACACCGCGCTGAAGCGCATGTTCTTCAGCGTGTTCTATCGCTTCGACTAAAGCGGTGTGCCTGTTCGATGCCCGTCCATCGGCAACAGCAGGTTCGTCATTTAGCCAAAGTTCAAGATAGTTCTTCCGCGTGATATCCATTGGAATGGGGCTTGATCAGCCCCGTCCGTTAGATGTTATGCGAACCGACTTGGACTTGAACTTCCAGGTGCAGGAAGTCAGAGTCAGCCAGCACCGTCGAAAGTCCTGCCGCGACATTCAGATAATGACCGGAACCTGATGTCGGGTGATTGGCAATGCCCGCCATTTCCAGGTCGTTACTGGTCACGCTATCTGCGGCACCACCCCAGGTGGCAATCGCAACGATCAGTTCGCTGGAATTACTGATCAGCGCGGCCTGCTTGCGGTCGCATTCCAGAATTTCCTGTGAATTGATGTGCGCGGTGTAATCCGCCGTACCGATTGCGATCCAGTTGTACTTCGATCCGGTGTCACTGATGGCACGATATGCCAGGTGATCCAGGCCACTGGCTGTGACGATATTCGGCAAAACCTTGCGTTCGATTTCGCCATTTGCGCGGGTGATTGTCCTGATGAACGTGCCTTGAATCGGAACGCTTGACAGGAATGCCGCAGCAACATCTGCTTCAGCGATACTTTTCTTCATAGCTCTTGACCTCATCGTTTATCAGAACCGATAAAAACTTATCCAGGTGCCGTTGATTCAGAAACCGCGCCGACAATTCTGGCACCTGTGCCAACTGTGGCGCGTTGACCCCATCCCCACTTGAGAACTTGAATCGGAACGTGAATCCACGATCCAGGCAATTCACAAGCACATCATAAAACTCTAAATGATCCCTGACCATCCGCTTCACTTGCGGGTGGTCACCGTGATCATCCAGTGTTCTTTCCCACAATTCCAGTCCCATCATCGCACGTTGTTGCATTTCAGCGGTAACGCCACCACCCGTGGACTCCAATTCGAAGCGGTTCATCAGTGCCAGATCACGTATCCAAAGGAACGCGCCCAGCAGCCGATCAGGGTTTTCCTGCCTGTCCCGCGCCATCAGCGACACGTTGCGTTCGAACCGCTTGCGCCTGACTGATTCGATATTGTAGCCACCATGCGCGAAGTGCATTTCGTGGCAGACCCACGCAAACCCCACACCTTCGTTCGGTTTGTTGATGTTTTCCGGGTGTTCGTGAACCACACCCAGGAACTTCACATCGGGATTTCGCCGGAACAGGCGCACCGGAAAGTCCGTGCTGAGTACGGCAGTCGGTTCCACGCTGAAGTGGTGCTGCGCGATCCCGTAGCCTTGCCAGGTATTGTGCCGCAGGTATTTCGCCATGCGGTCACAGCCGACGAATTCTTCGTCAGCATCACCCCAGAAAATCCAATCACACTGCGCCTTTTCGATGACTTCATTGCGCGCTGCATCGAACCCGATGTCCAGCGGTGACGGGATATCGAACTGCGTCACGGGAATCCTGGGACTGCGGTGGCTGTGAACCACATCGGTTTCGAATGCCGTGATCACTGCGCGGGTGTTGTCCGATGTGCTTTCATCCACGCCGATGATGATTTCATCGACCACGGGCGCGATGCCACGCAGCAGTCGCGGCAGATCATACTGCCCGTCTTTCACGATGGCGCAAAAGCTGACCGTCTGTTTCGGACGCTGCTGCCAGTATTTGCGGTCATAGTCGATTGGATATGCTGCCGTGTTGTCCACATCCAGCGTGAACGTGGTGATGTACCAGCCCAGCACTTCGCCTTCGCCCGAATGCCCACCAGCAAGGCACATGATCTTGAAACCATCGTGGTGTTCAAACAGTTCGGTCAGGTCTTCGCGTTCTAGGTGGTGCAGGTGGAAGCGTTTCGGGTGGTCGGACTGATACGACATTTCTTCCCAGGGGCCGAACGGTGTAGTGATCACCACCGGCACATCACCGCAGATGCCCTGCACCGTGTCCATGAATTCGACGGGATCGGGAACGTGTTCAAGAATTTCGCCCAGAATCACCATGTCGCAACCACCGGCACCAGACCAGTCGTTCTGGGATGCGTTCAGCCAGTCATCTTCGATGAACACCACGTTCGGCAATTCCCATTCGTCAGCCTTGTCCCGCGCCACCTGCACCGCTTTCGGACTGACATCGACACCGACGAATTCAATCGCTGGAAACTGCTTTGCCAGATTGTTCGTGAAGTGCCCGTGCGCGCACCCGTAGTCGATCACCTTTGCGCCTTCCGGCAGCGTCGCTACAGCCTTTGCGACTTCCTGGTATCGCGGGTGATGCTCAAATCCGACTTCATAGTGAAAATCAGGCCCGTCGTACATTTCTTCCGTGCCTTCAGCGTAGTGGGCGGCATAGGTCGCCGGATCGTTCATCCACTGATAAAGCTGCAATTCTTCGGCAATTTCGGGGCTTAACGACGGCATTTGACCCAATGCCACAATGTCAGAGTTCCGCAGGTAGTGCCGTGCCATCGCGTCTGGGTTGCCGCAGGCTTCCATGAAACTGTCCCGAATCACTGCTTCGATTTCATCGGTTGCCTTCTCCCACGTATATTCGCGCCGGGGCCTGCGCCGGAACTGGTTGTTGAAGTCACTCAAGCGTTCCACGAACCGATCCACGTTCACCCCATCATCGGTGTTCGGAATCTGCGTGCAGTTCGGATAATCGCCCAGCGTTTCCGGTAGCGCAGCAGTCGGTGTGGTGAAGATCGTAAGCCCTGCCGCCATCGCTTCCATTGCCGTGATGCAGGACACTTCTTCGAACTCCGTCGGGTAGCACCAGACATCCGCTTCCTCACACATGAACTTGTACAATTCTGCCTTCGTCAGCGCGCCCATGTGTTCGCAGTTCGGCAAGGCATCTACCTGTTCGCGCAACATGGCATAGAACGGCGCAAGCTGTTCCACGGGATGTTCATACCCGCAGACCTTCAGCGTGATGTGCGGTGCCTTTTCAGCCAACTGTTCCATGATCTGTCCAGGCATCACCAGATTTTCCAGACCACGTTCCGGGCGGGAACAGTAAAGCAGGGTGATCGGCTTGATGCCGTCTTTGCCTGCCTTGCTGTTGTCCTTCAGTTCGAACTGTTCAAACAGATCGTAATCCACCCCGTTGTGGATCGGCGTGATGCGTTCGGGATCGACCAGCCATTGTTCGGCAATCTGCTCCTTGAACCAGTTGCTGACCGGCATGATCTGCGTGGTCTGCCAGTTGCTTGACATGATCGCATCGTTGTTTCGGCGCAGCGCGATATCGTGCGCCCACCACAGGTTGATCTTGCTTTGGTAGTTGAAGTAAAAACCGACCGGCACCCGCTGGATGATGTTCACATCGTGCGGTGTGTTTTCGCAGTAGAAGTGCCAGTTCGTACCCATCGGCTTTTGTTCATTCTTCGGCCCGATGAACAGATAGTTCACACCATCGAAGTTGCCTTCTTCTTCGCTTTCGGTGAAGACGTTGACCCGGTGTCCACGGGCGGCAAGTTCCTTTGCGACGTAGTAGGCAGCAGATTCGCTGCCACCCAATGATCGCTCATTGACGGTGTTGCCATTGAACGGGATTCCGCTTGCGTAGATAACGATGTGCATTTTGTATTGCTCCAAGTTGGTGGCTAGTAGCCGAATCGTCTTGATAGTTCCCAGATGTCTGCGGGTGGATTATGAAACATTTCTGCCTGATCTGCAGTGAAACCTTCGGCGGTAGTCACGGCATTCGGTCGGTCGGTGCCAATGTCGGTCGGCTGACCCACGAATTCAGCATCCGGGCAATCCAGATACCGGGCAAGGCTTCGGAATTCGGCCCGCTGATCAGGCGCATCGACCCGGAACAGAATCACATCATGCCGTTCCACGATGTCTTCCAGGTCGGAAAAGGCTGACAGCACGTATGGCACGTATTCATCCGCGTCCCAGGCGTACCGATAAACATGCGTCTTGAAGACTTCGACGGGGTTGCGCACGGGGATCACCACCCGTTCGGTGGTCAGGTACGATTCCCACCACCGACCGATTTCGATGTGGCTGTGGATTAACTGGTGCTGCCCGGTGACGTTCTTCTGCGTCATGTTGCGCCAATGCACCGAACACAGGTCATACCCGCACAGACGCAGGAATTCGTACATGTAGTGCGTCCCGGTGTGGCGAACGCTCAACAGCCAGATGCGATCAACGTCGTCAGGTTCATTGACCAGCACGAACTTGCGCGCAGGCCCTGGACGCGACGACGTATCAGGCGGGCTATGTTGATCTGCCCGCTGGACAATCAATGGCATCAGCTATTCCATTTGCTGCCTGGATTGCGACGGTGCCAATCAGCCTTCTGCTGCTGCTTGCCCTGCCGGGTGCGCTCCTGTTCGTTCACAGGTCGCTTTCTGCCGGTGCGCTTTTCAAGCGGGCGCAGTGCCATTATTTCTTCGGTTTGGGTTTTGGTTTCGGCTTGCCGCCGACTGGTACATGTGCCATGTCAAATTCCCTATGTAAAATGGGGCGACACCGACCCGGAGCAATTAGGATCGGTGCCGCGCCATACTGCAACGCCAGCAGAAATCAGGTGCTGGAATTCACCGCAGTCAGCAAAAAGCTGTACGCACTGCCGGTGATCTTTTCGTCCTGGTAGTAGCCGACTTCGACTTCTTCCGTCTTCGTCTTCGGATCGAACGGATGCCGTTCGGCCTGCATGTCCGGCAGACCTCCCGCATTCCACCGCATCGAATACATGAAGGCAGGCATGTCACGCGACGGTGCGGTCGGGCTGTAGTAGCACAGCACGTTATCGCCCCAGATCGCTGACAGGCTTTCGGCCTGCGCTTCGTTCGCGGTGTTCTGATAGGCGGCACCGACCAGCAACTGATCAACTTCCAGAAGTGCTGCCACCTGTTCGCGGGTAGCGTAACCACCACCGTTGTTTGTGCCGAACAGACGATTCAGAATCTGGTCATTGCGACGTAACGAACGCCACGCTGCCAGTCCCATCACGATTCGATTGCCACGGGTGCCGGTCAAATCCTGAATGTTATCCAGGGCTGTGTTCATGTCGCCCAGCGGATCACTGGACGCGGCTGAATCCCATTCAGAACCAACAGCGGCAGACGACCCGACGTTTGAAGTCGAATTGACCTGTCCCGCAACCCGGTTTTCCCAATCCAGCATCAACTTGCCGGTGATGAAACCCACCCCGTCGTTGATGATGTTCTGGGCGTGAATCGGATCAGCGTTTTCACGATCTTCGATAGTGATCGGATACTTCAGCGCATAGTTCTGCGCGTAGTACGTATCACTGGAAATCGTGCGGCTGACCTTGTTGGCCTCCGTTGCCGGTGCCCGTTTCGTGTCTTCGACGCGCAACGCATCTGCCCTGCTGAAGATCGCATAAGCATCCGACTGTTTGCCAACACTGACGACCGGCGCAATCGCGCCCGCCACGGTGTCGCCCACGGAATACCCGATTGCGATGTTCGACAGCAAAGTGTCGATGTGAAGATCGCGTCCTGTAGATTGTCCCATTTTACGATCTCCTTACGCGATTTTATCGGCGGGAAAGCTGCCGATAAGTTCGAAGATGTCGCCGGATGCAGCAGCGGTTTTGGCATAGCCGACCGATGCGGAACCCGTGACAGTGATAAGAAAGCCCGATGCGGTCACGCCGATCAAGGCACCGGATGCGATTGCAGCACCGGCATACGCCTTCATGTGTCCTTTATAAGCGACAGTTGCGTGATCACCATTGGCAGGCTTGTTCTGCAGGATACCGACCGACAGCAGCGACGTAACGCCGACACCACCAGACAGGTCGACGGGCTTGTACTGATGCCCGGTCAAGTCCTGGGAAGCCTGAAGCGTGATTGTTTCGAATTTGCCTTGTACCGTCATGCTCCCTGCTCCCGATTGCTGTCAAGCCAGTCCTGGTGAAGATCAGGGTTCGCCCGCGCCACAGCAGTCAATGCGCGGGTGAAACTTTTTTCGCCGTGTTCTGCCATGAATGCATGCGTCATCGCGGTCAGGTCTTTGCTGGCATCGCCAGTCAGATCGTCGCCCTTATTACGCTTGCCTTCTTCGTCGGTCTTGCCGACCTTCGTGACATTGCACATCAACTTCACCTGTTCGATGTCGATGCCCAGCACGCTTTCGTCATCGTCAACACCGATCTGCGTCGAATACACTTCGCGCATTGCCGGGGTCAGATGCTTGTCACGCACTGCAGCATCCAGAATTTCGGTCACGGTCTTGCGTGCCGCAACGATCTTCTGCTTTTTCTGATCCGCTTCGAAGTCTGTTTGCTTCTTGTTAGCAGCGTCCAGATCAACCCGAAGCTGGTCACGGTCTTTTGTGACATCTTCAAGCGAATCCTTCAGCGGCTGAACCGCAGTCGCAACAGCATCCGCAACGAATTGCTTCAACTCTTTGGAATCCATTTCTGGTTCCTCCGTTCGTTGTGTTTGAGTTTTTCCTGTTTTCTTCCCGGCAATAGTCTCAAAGCACAAACGCCGACCACCAGCAAAACTGGATCGCGTAGCAAGTAAGGCATCAAGATCGGACAAGGTGTTGACTGCCGGATGGTCAGCACCCAATAAAGCAACAGCGTCCAGAACGTGTCCGAATCGCTTTCCCTGGTGGTCAACATCGAACAACAGTTCAACGCTGACCGTGCGATACAACTTCTTTTTGATCGCTTCGAATACCGTGTTCGGCATGTCGGTGAAATCCGCGTATAGCTTTTTGCCTTCGCGGAACACCCTGCTGATCCAGCCGATTGCTGGCTGTCCATCAGTCAGGGGCTGTTCATCGTTGTGCCCGAACTTCAGCGGCACACGGTGGATAGCATTCAACGCTTCGAAATTCGAAACGATGTCATCCAGGTCGGCTTCCGTGAAATTCATTTCATTCCACTTGCCGACCGCGAAGATTTCCCTGCCCTTCAGTTCCATCGCGTGTTCCCCATGCGCGCTATCTTATGTCACGAAAGCCTTTGATTTCAAACCCACCTGACACCGCAACATCGTCAGTGTTGATGTCAGTGACCCGCAAGCGCACATCCATCAGCGGTTTGATGATGGTCGTCTTTGTGCCGAACGCCCGGTTCGCGTTCGTGCCGTTGACGACTTCGAAGGTGTCTTTTGTGCGCCAGCCTTCGCCCGCAATGCGGGTCTGTAGCTTGATGGTTGCTGCCACATCGGTCTTGTTTGCCACCCGCGCCGCCGTCGCCCGCCACGATTCAACGTGACCACGTATGCCCGCAGGCATGGTGAAGATGGCTTGCAGTGTCTGACCTTCCTGCGGACTGATCCGCGCCAGTGTCGCGCTGCCGGTATGGGTCACGCTGATGTTGCCGCTGTTTACCAGGGAGGCACCAACTGCCCTCACATACGCCCGGTTCACCCGGTAGTACGAATTCGCCAGCACCACGGGTGTGGCACCGTTCAGCGTAGCGACTTCGATGATTTCGGCCCCGTTGATATCCAGACCTTCGACCTGGACAGTGTGGATTCCGTCGCTGCTGGGGATGTCGTTCGCTAGGCCGACGATGCCGGTTTCAAATGCCACGGTCGGGAATTCGTAATCGCCCGTGCTGACATCGTAAACATCGCCCGCTGCGTCAACGTCGCCAGCACGACCGTATTTGTTCACTTCATAGTTGCTCATCCTGCTTCACTCCCGAACCCCTTCTGCGGTTCCTTAGTTGGTGGCTTTGACCACCTGCTGCCCTTCTGCTTGTCTTTGCCTTCCACGGCAGTATCGACAATCGTGACCGGCACCAGTAGCGACCGGCAATTGTGGTGATTGGGTGGGCGAATGCTGTTCCATTCGTCACTGTTTGCCGGGTACACCCTGCCATCCAGGTGCAGGCAAATGTCTGTGGTGCGGTTGTCCAGAATCGCGGAGTATTCCATCGCTTCCACGAACCCGTCCAGCGATGGGTCGGTGTACGTCGCATATCTGGCTTCGTTGATCGCTTCAAATGCGTTCGTGCGCACTGCGGTGTTGACCCGGTGCGGTGTCGTGCCTGCACCCTGCAGGATTTCAGCCAGTTCATCTGCGCTGCGACCTGTCGCACTTGTGTTCGTTTCCGCAGTCAGGAATCCGCCCGTCGTCCATCCATCGTAAATCTTGTTCACGATCTCACGGGTTGCCCAGCTATATTTCAGCCCGTTCATCAGCACGCCTTGCACTATCTTCAGCATGTCTGACGACAGGTTCCCCAGCATCCTGAACCCATTGGCCCGCAACCATTCCGATGCCATTTCATCGATGCGATCCATATCGGCTTTCAGGCTTTCACCCTGGGCGATGGAAATCTCATCCTTCGAATGCTTGAACCCTAGGTTCCACGCTGCCTGCAACGATTTGTCGATGGCTTTCCTGACCTTCGTTTTGTCAGGCTTTGCAAAATCCAGCTTTTCAACCGCTTCCACACCACCGGCAGGCGTGCCCAGCTTGTTATCTTCGATGACCTGGATCAGTCCTGCTGCCATTGCTGCCAACTGGCTTTCGATCTTTTCCGTGTGTTCGGTTTCGATATCCCTACCCTTGCGGTCGATCACCTGGAATGCCACCCGCTTCATCGCGTTTGTGCGCGCCATAGTCGACACCAACTGACCGGACGGCACACCCATGACGGTTTCGCCTTCGCCATCGTCTTCGTCAACGGGTGGCTTTTTCGTGTCATCGTCATCACCAGGCGGCACCGCACCCGGCACCAGTGCGGGCGGGATCGGGTTCTTCACGGGTTCGCCCTTTTCAGGGAATTCCAGCAATTCCCGCAGATGAACTTCATCCGTGTCCGTGACTTCCACCGCAGACTTGCCCACCAGATCAGCCCAGACCTTGATCACATCGAACTTCTTCTGTTCGCTGACAGGCTTGAATTGAATGGTCGGGCCAATGCCATCGGCAAAGTTCAGTAGCGAAAGCGGGTGAAACACCTGTTCGTTCAGTGCGTCCTTCAACCGCTTCGCATCCGCGTCCAGTGTCCATAGGAACGCTTCAAGCTGCGTACTGGCTTGTGAGTAGGAACCAGTATCACCCTGATGCGTCACGCCGATCAGGTTCGGCACCAGCAGTGCTTTCGCAATCTGCAGATCGTGCATGACGATTGCCTTTTCGAACTGGTCGGTGGTCTTCGGCTGGTGGACTTCCAGCGACATCTTTTCAGGAAACAGGACGCTGGACTGCGCCCGGATGTTGTTGATCGCTGCCTGGATCGCGTTGAATTCCTTCGTGCCAGATGTGAGCGTCATGCCGTCAGTGGGCTGTGCCACCACGAACCCACCAGCAAAGCGTTCCAGAAACTGATTGTACAGCCGGATCACGACATCTTTGCTGTACCAGGATCGGTAAGCCTCCCGCAATTCCGACTGCCCGTAGTGCTGATCAAATTCCGGGTTGTGCGTGAAGTAGACGAACTTTGCCAGGTCGATGACTTGTTCCTGACCGTTCATTTCCTGCAGTGCTTCGTCAATGTTGCCGTAGTCATCGATCTTGAATTTGAACGTGTCGTAAGGCTTCGGGTTCAGCTTCGTCAGTCCGATGTACGGTCTGCCGTCGTAGTCGATCACATCGTGCATTTGTTCCGTGAGAGAAAAGCCTTGATACATCGCAGACATGATGTAGTTCAGCCCGTCATTGAACGAACCGCACATCTGATCGATCATGTTTTCGTATAACTGCACGCGCCGTTTCGCTTCTTCTTCCGGCACGCGATCATCTTCCAGCTTGAACAGGAAGTCCCGCGAAGTGATCGCATCACGCTTGAACTTGACGACAGCCTTAACCTGTTCGTCAATCATCATCTTGCGGTATATCTTGAAGCCCTTGCGACCGATCAAGTCATCCGGGTTGTACTTCGGGAAATCGCCGGTATATAGCTGCGATTCAGACCAGGCAACATCACCCTGCTGAACCGGAACGGGTTCCGGTGCGCTTCGGAAAAGACTACGTAATTCCGCCATCATAACTGGATGTCTCCATCACCTGCCCGGTGAAGAAATTCGCTAGATCACCCGCACTCACCTCCGGTGCTTGCGTGGCGAACTGCATGGCAATCGAATCAGCACGGTCGGGACTGATCGTTCCCGCGTTCTGCATCTGTTCTTTGGTCAGCAAGTCTTCGACCCGCTCCGTGCCGTGCCTGATTTTGATGCTGCAAAGCTGTCCATATACATCATCCCAATCCAGCAACGGCACGAATTCGTCATCGAAAACGATCTTCCCGTCACGGAATTTATCACGACCGACCAGAAAAGACTGTACCCGTCGATTCCGGTACAACTTCAGGTTGTCGCTTTTCGCGCCACCGATGTATCGCACAACAGGATACCCGGCTTTGATCAGGATCGCACAAACGCCTGCGCCGACACCCAGACTGTCCACCACGATATCGTCGCCTGCCTGTGCCGTCATTCCCTGTGCGTCCCAGATACGCATCACTTCGTCAGCCAGCATCGTCGGTGCCTGCCCGCCTGGAAAGTTGAACTGTTCCTGCTTCTTCAGCAGCGTCAGTGATTGGTAGTGAACCCCGTGCGTGATCACGCTGAAGTTGCCACCACCGTCAGCGCAATCCACTGACAATCGGTTCCTGGGCAGCGATCCATCTTCCACGAAGTCTGTGTTGCGCGCATCGTCCAGCCACTGCATTGCAATCAGTTGGTTGTCATCTTCTTCCGCGAACTCCCCATAACAGCGCACCCTGACGATAGGCGAATCCGCGCCATACTTCGCTTCCATGCGCTTCACCCACTCAGGACTGACCCGTGCCGTCTTGTCCAGGCTGATGTGCATTTTGTACCAGTGTTCCGACACACCGGGTTTCAGATGTGACGCTGCGAACGTGCCTTGCAGTTTCGTCGGGTTCGAAATGATGACCAGGATCACGTATTTGCCGGTGCTGGTTGCGCCTTCGATGACCGGCCAAAGTGCCTCTGTCACGCCCGTCGCTTCATCCACGCAGATCAGCATGTACCTGTCGTGAAGTCCTGACAGGTTTTCCGGGCTGGACGCGGTTTCCATGAATGACCAGTGGTCAGGATCGAACTTGCCGTCAGCACCCAGCCAGTGAACCGTTTCAGTCTGGACTTCCTGCAGGGAGCTATACCCGGTGATCGCCCTGCGCCTGATCTTGCGGAACTCCGGCCAGAGTCTGCGCTTCAACTGATCCAGCTTTGGTGCCGTGCAGGGGTTCTTGCCGTAGAAGCAGAACCCGAACCAGTGCATCAGCAGCGCAAGCCCGAACGTCTTACCCGGCCCATGCATCGCCCGGATCGTGATCTGGTTCAGCCCCTGGTGGTTCGTAACGGTCGGAATGCCTTCCTTGCGCCTGACTACATCGGCAACCGCTTCCAGCAGTTCCAGCGTCCACTGGTCAAGTTCCCAGGACATGTTCGGATCGGTCTTCAGGGTTGCTTCACCGGGAAGCTGCCGCAGTTGCAGTATGTGCTTGGCAAACCAGACCGGATCGGTTCTGGCTTTCAGCCTTGCCTGCGCTATAAAGTTTGGTTCGCCGCCACCGACCTGATCAGCCGCCGCTGCCATTGACCTGTCCAAGTGCAGGCATATCCAGTTCGCCTTCGATCAGGGTGCCCGTGTCATCCGCTTCTGATTCCAGTGCCTGTGCCCATGCCTTCGCCATGCCTTCGAAGAAGTTGCCGCCTGCCTGATCTGTCACAGCCAGCTTTTTGCCCCAGCGTGCATGATGCTTGCGTTCCAGCTTCCAGGCTGCTGCTTGCCATACGCCTGCTTGCGCAGCGGCATCGATCGCTGAAACATCCCTGACTTCCGCTTCAGCCATAGCACGATCAACCGCAGTCACGAAATTGGCACAGTTCGCGTCATGTGTTGAAATGTCCGGTTGTTCGTTTTCGTGGGCTTCGGCTATGTCGTTCAGGACTTGCCGGCCACGCTTCAGGTAGTTGTGAAGTGCTGTCTTGCTGATCCCGGCATACTGGACTGCTGTTTCCAGGTAGCAGCCGCGCTGCAGTGCAGCGACGATCTTCGACTGAACGTCTTCAGTCAGGCTTGATGGTCTGCCGTGATCCATCGGTTCAGGATAGCGCGGAACAGGCTGATTTGAAACAGGATTAGCTACCTGGTGGGTTCAAAATAATCGCGCCTGTTCACCCCATTCCTCTTTTCGCCTGCGCATTAAATCCAGATATTTGTGATATGCCGCGCTTTTGTGCTGGGTGAATCCTAGCCCCTTGCACCAGTAATCATTCCGCAACAATGACTTGCACACCCGCCGCCAGCTTGGAACGTCCCGCTTAACTTCCAGAACATAATCTGCTTCATCTGGAATATCGTCCTCATATCCGCGCTCCATCCACCACTTCCGAAACAGAACTATCTTGTTCTCATAATGCTCTTTTGTTTTTGGTGGCATTGAGTTGAGCAGCATTTCCGCGAAACTTTTCCACGTATGTCCATCTGGCTTATGGACTTTATGGTATCCGTTGATGTTGCCGCTTTCATTGACGTAAAGCGCGCCTGAATTTGCGCCATTGACGCGGGCGACAACCCTTGCCCATGTTTCCGGTTCTATCAGATGGAAAAGCCACAGCCCGCGCCTTTGGTCGTCCCCATAAGGCTGACATATGCGCATGTTGCCCAATGCCACACCTGCCTTAAACATGTATTCGTAAAGATGATTGAAGGGTTTCCCCGTCTTAGCATGGTAAATCCAGATATCATCCTGCTTCCAATCATAAATCGGATAGATGTTATAGACATTATCGGTGACTTTTGTCGTCCACTGCTTATTGTCATACCGTGTTTTTGTGGCACTGGCTATCGTGCGAAAACGATTCAGGCTTTCATCTGTACGAATGCCGACCATGCAGGCGCACTTTTCTCCTTGCGCGTACCATTCGCCAAACAGCGGAACGAATTCTTCAAATTCCATGCCAGGATGGAAGAAGTCAAAATAATCGTCATCTGTGATAGAGGTTTCTTCAGGCTCCCTGATCCAATCGTCTTCCCTGCCGCGCTCCCAGCAGCACCACTTCGGTTCATAAACGCTAACCGCATTCCTCAGGCTGATCGGCAAACAAACCCAGAATACATCTGCCACATCCGCAATATCAGCTAACTGATCCCTGGCGTGCTTGATGGTCATCTTGTATTGACCTTCAAGATCAACCAGAAGAACCCCGAACCGTCTGCCACGCTGCCGCGCCTCATCTGCCGCAATATGCAACATGACGGTCGAATCCTTGCCCGCAGAATACGACAGATACACCTTTTCAAAATGATCGAAGGTGTAGCTGGTTCGCTCTACAGCAGCTTCGTAGACGTTTTGACCGATATTCCTCTTTGGCATTCCCAGCTCCTTATCGCTTCGTCTGCTTTTGCGTTCGCTTCCACCTGTTGCTGTTCAGTAAGTTCTGACCAGGCAGCCCGCACAATGTCTTCAGGACATCGAAAGGCTAGCGCGCAAGCCGCATGACCGATCCATGCCCTTCTGTTCAGGCTTCGATCCGTTAAATTATGCTCACATGAATACGTCCATTCATTTGCGACATGCAACATACACTCTCCGTACAAATTCGCGTTTCCGGTAAAGGTGATTGCAAGTTGCAAGTAGTGGCTTCGGTTATCCACCGATCCCCACATGTTGAATTTGGTTTCTTCCCACTTCCAGTAAGGATGCCAAATCCTATTCAAGTTGTTCAATTGAATCCTCCAGAATTTCTGCCTCCCATGCCTCACTGAATTCTTTATCCGCGAACATTTCTATCAGGCCGGTAATCTGGCAAAGCCTCAAAACTTCATCTTGATCCATGCCCAATTGTTTACCGATCTTTTTCGGTGACCAGTTCCTGCGCTTCAACTCAATAACAATTTCTGCCATCGCGTCTACTTTATGCTTGCCTCTGGCCCTGTTGTGCCGAATGGTCGAAGCTATGCGGTCGCCACGATCCTCCCTGGACTGCTTGATAACAGAAACCGGCAAATAGCCATGTAACTTTTGCTTAACGTCTTCGCATTCCTTGCCCACACGGTTTCGGTGAAACCCATCCACAACTTCTGTCACATCATCGTGCTGCCATGCCACAATCGGCTGAGTGTAACCATCAGCCATGATTGATAGCCTTAACAGTTCCATTTCCGGTGGAGCAACAGCATTCGGGTTGTAGTCATTCGCCTGTATCTCATCCGCCAATACCCACTGCACGCAATCCACTGGCTCATCCGCGAACGGGCTTATTGCATGTAATGCTTTGCGGGCTTCGTTGATTGCTGCAACCCTTTCGGCAAGCGGCAGACTAGCAATCTGTTCAGTTATCTCAGTTATCTGTTTCATCATCACTTAGATTCCTATCCATAATCGCCCTTAACGCCATCGCTGCAATCTGTATGCACTCCCCCCGTCCACTTGCGCCCACTTCATGCGACTTCTTTTTACGGACATGCTCCCATAATTCGTCCATTTCCTCCGCTACAACCGCATACGCTTCGTGCAAGCTATGAAATCCTGGGTACTGTGCTTGTGCGCACAGCAACTCATGTTCAACTTCTTTCAATAGTTGTTTAATCAATTAACCCACTCCAAAATTCCTGCACCTTCGCCGCGATTTCCTTCGGCACCCGGTATTCTTCCCAGCCGATGTCCGTGAGCAGGTGCAGCAGGAAGTTCTGCGTAGCCAGTATCCGATGCTCCCTGCCGAAGCGTTCCCGGTACAGCCTGCGATCCTTCGCCATGCTGGGGCCGTCGTAGTATTTGACGATATCGGTCTGCCCGCGATGATGCCAAGGGCACGCACCGTATGTGAACTTGTGCCCCAGACGTTTCATTCCCTGAACGATGTGGTGTTCTTCGCAGCGGATGTTCAAATCATTGTTCAGCAGGCAGGGAATGCAGCCGCCGTATGTCTTGATCAGCCTGGTGCGTTCGCGCATGACGGTCATTCGGTTTGCTCCTGTAGGCAAGGCACTTCCCTGCCGAATTCGTTTTTGCACACCTGCACGGGTTCGGGCCGGTTCGCGTGTTCCCAGACCGGACGCATCAGGTAGACCAGGAACCCCGTGCCGATGATGGCGACGACCATCACCAGCAGGAAGGTCTTCGCCCGTTCCCGGCGTGCGTACTCCGTTGCTGCCGCCCTGATCAGTTCTTCCCTGCTGTCAGTTGGTTCCCTGAATGCTGGTCGGGTGCGCTTTGTCATTCCGCAACACCCACTTCATCCTTCAGTAATTCGATGATGGTGCAAGCGCGATCGATGTCGGGATCGTAGGCACGCTGCGAATGCGTGAACCCCAGTTGAACTTTATCCATATCCTTCAGAAAGCGTTCCGCTTCTTCGATCAGGTCGGGTTCGTCATCGTAAGGTGACGCGGTTTTCCATTGGTCGTAGCCCATCACTGAACCCCCAGATAAGTCTTGATCGCATCGATGGCTTCGTCGGCACCGTATGCCAGCCGCTGAAAGTAACCCTGCTGCCCCATCAGCAGCAGCCAATCCTTCTGATGTTCGGTCGCTGCGTTTTCCGCTTCACTTTTGCAGCGGTAATCCTTGCGGCACTTCTTCATTTCGATCCAGCACCCGTGCATCGTCGTGACCGGGTAGGCAAGGAACAGATCACTGACACCCGGTTTCAGTCCCAGCTTTTTGAACTTCTGCCCGGTGCGCGGTGATCGCTGCCCTTCGTTCGGGATCGCAATCAGGAAATCTGCGACCTTGTGCGTCGTGCCGGGGATGCGCTGGACGCGTGCCCACTGCATGACTGCCATTTGTTCCATGTCTTCCAGGTGAAGCATCAGCCGCCCCTTTTCGATCCGACCATCGACTGCAGCAGCGACCGGATCGCGTTCATCGGGTCACCTGCCGGAATGTCAATGGTGCGGTACTGCTTCGACATGCGACTAAACGGACTGCGCAATCGGCGCATGTCCTGCTTTCTTGCCTTCCTGGTCTTCCAGTTGCCGCGCTTCATTCGTCCTGTCTCCTGTTGATCACCGGGAATTTATTGTCACTTTTTAAGTGATACGGTTTCCAGTGAATAGTGTGCCCCTGCTCCAATGCGTCCACGATCTTCTTCAGATCATCCAGTGACAGGTCTGCATCTATGGTGCAACGATGTGCGTCCCCATCCACGTATTCGCCTTGCCAAGCAACGTCACTCATTCGCCGCATCCTCCGCAGCGAACTGCCGACAGAGAAGGTACAGAATGATGCCCGCGATCAGCGGGGCGATTGATAATGCGAGTGCAGTCATCATTGCCTTTCTCCTGTCCGGTGTCTTCGTGGTACTAAAGTAAGGACGCGGTTCTCTCCACCGCCCGAAGTCAAGCCTAGTCTCTGACCTTTGTTTCCCGGCTTTCTCATAACGCTAATTACGCCTTGTCAGTAGGGGCTGGTGCATACGTCGCATCTTCTGCCAGCACGGGTCCTTAATCACTGCGACCCCCGAAATTCTGTTGTTGTAGGACTAAATCCAAAGCCAGAAAAGCACGTATGGAATCCCGACAAAAACAAAGATAATCGGCATCCCCCACGGCGAATGTATGAACCAGTTCCATAATCGTTTCATTTCAAATCCTGCCTGTTGTAGTCAGTTGACCGGATGCAGAACGAGACAACGGGGCTGCTTTTTGAGGCTCTCCCACACGTCGTCGTCCATAGCTGCATCTCCCGCTGACCAGTTGGTGTCGTATACCTCTCCGCTCCACGTGCTATCCGGCCTGTAGACAGCATCCGCATCAGCGCCGCTCAGAGGCGAATACCCGTTGCCCTCGGCATCCTTTTGCAGAATGACCTCCATATCATCAGGAAGGTCTGCGATTGCCTGTTTCAGTTCGCTTACTTTCATTGGGGTTCCTGTCGGTTGTCGTCAGCGGCATCGAGTGAGTTACGCAGATCGGCCACCCATTTGTTGCGAGTGTTGACTCGCTTAATTTCTTCGTCCCGATGCTTTATGTTGCGCTCCAGACTTTGTTGCGCCGCTGCTCGCTCACGCTCTCGCCATTCTTTCCCGGTTTCGCGTTCCGGGTGCTTGTCCCAATTACTTCCGCTGCAATCGAAGTCGATGGACTCGACCAACTGCTTGCGCATGAAGGCTTTCAGTTCTTTGTGGTCGAGCGTCGGCGGCTTCCAGCTATCTACTTCTAAGAGCATTCGTTTGTATCTCATGCGCTGATCCTCGCGGTCCTTACATCGCTCCTTGTAGTCGGCTACGTTTTGCTGAAAATCAGTGAGTGCTTCCTTTTCGCAATCCTCGTCGCTCATGGCTCGGATGCTCTCGATGGATTCTTGCGCGCCCTTGATTGCTCTGTCGTTATGCTCCGTGTTCACCTCGAACTGATCGGGAATTGGCGTTCCTGTCGGCTCGTCGCGCATGGTGATGCAAGCTCCGAAAGCCCGAGCGCAGTCGAGAGCAAAGTCACGGAAATCCGTTACTTTTCCTGACTGAACATCACATGTGTATCCGGTTGGCATTGTCTATTCCTCCGTGGTAGCGGGTCGTCGTGCGTCAGTGACCCTAGGCCGCTTCTGGTTCATAAGTGATAGCCCGAAGCTTTCCAATTTTGGCGTCCAGGTCGGCCATCTCACTCAAATGTCGGAGGCGTGCGCTCTCTTTTTGCTTGTTCAAGCCGTCTACTTGTTTTTGAATGGTGTCCGCTGGTGGTAGCTTGATAAATTCAACCTCGACAGGCTCAGTAAGGCGAACCCATCTATCAGAGCTCTCCATGTAATCGGTGACTTCATCGAAGTCACTCCCAGTCGCCCACATCATCAACACGCTTGTAGGTCGCAATTTTCATGTCTCCTCCTTTAGTCCGTCGTGGACAGGAACTGTGTCCACAATTTTGCCCCGCCCATTTTCCGTGGACAGAGCATTTTTGGCGATCAAGTATGAAACATCCTCGCCATTTTTCGCTTCAATGTGGTCGAAGAAGAATCTGCCGCCTGAAATTTTCAAATCGACACACCCCCTGACAAGCAGCGTCATTACGGTTTGCAGCAATTTCCATGCAATAGTTCTGTCCCGAATCTTCCAGATGATGTGAGTCTGTTCATCCATCAGCCTGACTCCGGGGGTGAGGGTAGGGGCATCCAGTGAGTGATGATTTCCTCATAATATGACCAGCCGTATTCTGTCCACGACACGATAGCTTGTGGCTCTGAACCCTTCATTTCGGGGTCATCAAATAGATCAGGCGCAAATACCTGATAACTGCCGAACGCTTCCGGCAATCGGTCCTCAACTGAAATCCACTCACCCATCAGCCCGCCCCTCCAAGAACTCCACGCACACGCGGATTGTATTGAGGCTTACATCGTCCCGCCCATCGCGCTCTGCTCTGTGTGTTTCCGATTTCACAGGGTCATGGATATTTATCC
>Ga0255047_10000213_pt1 | contig 44134 bp, 53 predicted proteins | sample JV7_2_1_MG_FD_183640 | JGI IMG/M metagenome (GOLD analysis project Ga0255047, IMG submission 183640) | Seawater microbial communities from Jervis Inlet, British Columbia, Canada - JV7_2_1 | ecosystem: Environmental > Aquatic > Marine > Inlet | place: Canada: British Columbia | collected 2016-10-06
TCGTTGGACACTTTTTAAGAAACTTGTGTAAGGTCTGAATGTTTGTTCCTTCAGGCATTTTAGTGGTAAGTATACTACAAGCCTTATGAGTATAAGCGGTGACAACACAGTCAATATCAGCAGCAATACAGTAAGCAATAAGCTCAGCCACATCAGTTGTCTTACCAGTGCCTGCACGCCCTGTAATATACATATCCCAAGCTTTTTCATCTTTCATAAATTCCTTAAATGTGTCAATCATAATTAGTCTCTCTCTTCAAATGGACTAGAGGGAAATACGTCATAGCCTAAGACGCCATCTTGTGTTCTATACGTCTTGACATTAGCTAGTCTTATGGCTTTATTTAGAGCCTTTAAGTCTCCATTCATATCTGTGAGAGCGTCATACAAGTGTTCTAAATCTGTTTCTAGTAACTTGTTATTTTTTATTGCCTGCGCAGTTTTCTGTGCTCCCGCATCAGTTGCCAGGTCATGTAAGTAGTCAATCATCTCATGTTGCATAGCGTAGGCAATACGAGCAGCTGGGTACATACTATCAGCTATCAGTGATAACTTCGCTTCAGATGAAGGTGGTGTAACATAATCCTGACTAGGAAGTGTGTCTACTTCAGTAGCTAAGAAATAGCAGAAGTCTTTAATTTCAGACATAATCTTATCATGCACTGTAGACACTCCACCTGATTTAGTTACCCAATCTTGCTCATTCAGCTTATTAGGTGTTGGCATGAATGCTATACGCCGGTCACCATCCTCAAACATCAGAGGGTTTTTATTCGCTGTCATAATAAATGTAGCACTATGTTTATAGTCAAAACCATCAGTACGCATCTGGCGTATCTGAACTTTTTGTTTACCTGTGTAAGACTTTAATTTACCTAGTGCTTCTTCTTTGTCCTGCATTCTATTTAACTGATTGCCGTACTCGTCAAGTTGCACAAAATAAGAATCTAATAACCAGCCATTAAATAGCTCTAGGAACTCTTTAGTTGTAGGTCTTGCTATGTTACCCATTATCTGTTCTAATATTTGCACATAAGTGTCTTTACCAGAACCATGCGCGCCTAAGAAGTACAAAATGACAGGACTATATTTAAAGTACGTTAGTTTATACTTAGTGAATTTTAACAGATAGTCTCTCATTTCAGGGTCTGGTACTAAGCTCTCTAAGAACATTAAAGTGAACTTAGGTCGTTTATAAAACTGCGAGTACGATGCAGGGTCTTTAATAATAGAGAGCTCTGGTGTTTGCTTGAATAAGTTGAGTGTCCGTTCACTATCTCGCTCGGTAAGATTAAAGCCAAAAGGCAATGTAGGGTCAGAAGCAACATTAATAATAGGCAAGGCTCTTTTAACCTCTGCCTTTTTTGGCGCGTTAATTGCAGTTGCTTCGATGTACGATTGAAGCTCAGCGTCTCTACCAAAAGCTTTAGTATTTTCATTAACAACATCAACAGCATAATACATATTACGATTATCATCAAACCCTAGTTCCATGTTAGCTTGTCTTTTAGTGTGCAGTACAAGTCGAAACTTCTTCCAGTTCTCATCATACTTCCATATTACTCTGCCATTAACAGAAGCATTACCGTTTATCATAGGGTCACAGATAGTTGCGTCTAATTTATCTGCCTCCATAGGACTATCCCATAGCTCATTTATCTCATGCATTGCTGAAATATACAGGTCTAAGCTAATACTTATATCTGCACCGAGTATAGCAGATACTTTGCTTAAGTACTCTGACCCTCGTCCTTGAGGAATGTTCTCAGGGTGGAGATATCCCTTTTGAACATACTGTGGCTCAGAGCGAAAATTCTTAGGCGTAATGATTTTAAATAAGCCTGGCATAAACTCTTTATTTTTCGTAAACTGCTCAACTAATGGAGCTAAGCAATTACCACTACTAATATTCTTAAGATTTTCGTCTTTTGCTTCTTCTGGTGGCGCAGACTTCAGAGTGTGTAACTGCTTAAGTAACAATTTAACCGTTGCAGGCATTGGTTCTATTTGCAAAGTCTCAGCAGGCTCTTTAGTTTCATTAGCTTCAGTAGCTAAATATATAAAGCCATTATTAGCATACACATCAAGAGCAAGACTATTATTATTAATACTAAAAGTGTATGGCATCTCATTGTCGTATGCGTACAAGATTGTACCACAATCGTAAGGCTTGAACTCGCCATCAACTAATTTACCTTTGCCTTTACTTTTAAACTCTACTGCATAACCAGGGTTAAGAGCTTTAAACATAGCGTAAGTGTCTGGGTTATCACAGTCTATAGCTATTAAGTTAGAACATTTGCCTGTAATAACACCACCTAATTTAGTTGCATTGTTGTTGAACTTCTCTTGCCACTTTTCTCTCCAGCCGCTTTCAAAGCTAGGTATAGTTTTAGTGCCATCTTCTAGTCTTTTTATTTTACCTCTGAGCGGTACAGTATGCCAGCCCATGTCTATGTATTGACTAATTGTTTCCATACCACTCCCCATGTGGAAAACGCCCAGTGTAGCTCCAGTTGTCTGGTTCTTCTTGGACTACCATGCAGTCTTTGTCAAGCCAGTTTGGGAATAGTGACATCGTTATAGTCATGTCACATTCCATAGCATAATACTCACTGTCTTTAAGCCACTTTATTAGCTTTGCTACTGCAGGTCTGCTCATGTCAATTCTTAACTGTCTCATAGCTTCAGCTAATGGTACACCTAAGTCTGTACGAGCTTCTAATGCAGTCAGAGCTTTGTGACTAAGTAACTTTCTCTTGCGCATACAATTCTCCTAATAAATAAATATTTTATCATGAAAATTTTAAATTGTAAAATTAATAATTGTATAATAAATACCTACAGGGGCAGGCTTACTAAATATAGACACTCCTGCTTCCTTAGCTAGGATAGCTAGCTCTTTTTCTTTTAGCATAGTAAAATAAGTCTTATCGCTATCGCTTCTCAAATTTATTTCTGCATGCCTTACTCTCTCGCTTTTAATACTCATCTTTTTAATCCTGTGTATATTGTTGATACAGCTACGCTATATTCATTAGCTAATTGTGGCACTGTTTTTTGTCCTGATAAATATAGCATCGTTATATTTGACCAGTCTGATTCTGTTAATGTGTGATTCTGCTCTTGTTGTGCGCTAACTGCTAGTTGTGTTATACGAGAGCGAGAAACTCCGAACATCTCAGATATTTCTAGGTGCGTAAAGTCAACAACTAATTTGTTAACTGCTTCAGCTCGCTGACCTATTGCCCACAGCACTTGCGGTACAGTAGTGTGGTAGTCAGTAGCTAGCTCACGTAGACTCTCATTGCGTTGGTGAAACTTTAGCTCTTTCTGCGCACTTTTACATAGTCGAGACGATAGATAGCCTATCTTCTTTAGTTCTGCTCTAACCTGACGGTGGCTTGTAGCCGTAAGAGCAACTATCTGCTCCTCGGTGCAACCTTGATTGTGTAGCTTAGTAATCATAATCTTACCAACTTTTTAGCGTTCTCTAATGCTTCAGTGCCTAGTGATGCTTCAAGCTCTGTTTCCATATCTTTCTGAATACGCTTAGCATGCGCTTTATTTATTATTTTCTTTGCTTCATCTTCCATCTCTACACACTTATAGTAGTTGTCTGTGTTTACTTGTGAGATGACCCATGAGACATCACCAGGGTAGTTAATCTCGTGAAGCTCGATAATCTTAACTATCTTAGCTACTTTAGGAAACTCTGAGTTTTGTACTGGTACTACAACAAAGTCTTCTTCAACCACTGGTAATAGCGTTTTATAGCTATATAACCGAGTACCGTTAGGGAATTCAACTTTGACAATTTTAAACTCTTTGCGTTGAGCTAGTAAGATATTTATTTCGTTAGACATAGTAGTTCTCCTGGTAATTCACCTTGATTAATATAATTAGTTATGCGTTCTAAAAAGTCTTGTTTGAAATTTGCTTTAGTCGCGTCGTCATGAGCTTCTTGTATAAGTACTAAGTAACCTATTTCAATTTGAGATAACTTTCTACCTATAGATGCGTTTAAAACTTCTATAATAGCACCAGAGTCAGCACTCTCTGTCTCAAGACCTTCGTAGTAATGTTCATCTTTAATTAAGCAACCTACTGCACATTTTAAATCTCCAGCACCACGATATGCACAACCGTAGTTACTTTCAGACTTTTCGCCTTGCTTTCTTGTTAGCACTATAGCTGTTGTTAAAATATCAAGCATTTTATTAACCTGTAATAGTTAGTTAAAAAAGAGGGCACTGTTAAGCACCCTCATGAACATTATAAGCTTGCTAAGCAGTCTTCTAATGTTTCAAAACCATAGTGGTCGTCCATTGGAACAATAGTCTTGCGAGCTTCGTCTAGCTTAGCTAGTTCGCTATTGATGTCTTCAGGAGCAACTTCACCTGCTGCAACTTGCTCAAGTAATAATTCTTTAGCTTTCTTGAACTCAGACTGTTGTTTAGTCCATTTACTTACACCAGCTTTACACATGCTGTTTAAGCCTGAAGCGCTTGATGCTTTCTTACCAAACTCAACAACTTCTGGAGACATCCATAAGTCGTGGTAGAAACAACGTACAGCAATTACGTTACCTGCTTCGTCGCGATGGAATGTAGTAGCTGCACCACCACCGCCACCTTGCTTAGCTGTTGTTAATGCTTCAATCTCATTATAAAGCTCTTGAGATAATTTACCGCCGATATTAGCAGCTAAGATTGTCATGATTGGTTGGTATGCTTTTTTAATTGTCGCCATTTTTATGGTTCCTTAATATCAATTGTTTGAATCAGTATCTATTATATAATAATTTATTAATAAATGAAATAACGTTTTGGAATATACTTATAATTCTGTACGCTTAACCGGAGATTGCTCTTTCCGGTACATAGCTTTAGTCTCTAGTAAGTAGTATGGTAAACCTGCAGTGTCATCTTTAGCTAATAGCTCTGCCTGGCGCTCTGCTTTACCCTCGTCCTGGGTTTTGTAGACCTGCCGCCCTTGAGCATCTAATACCATAAAGTACTTTACGTCTCTATGTAGCATCTCTTGCACTGGAACCAGGTAAGCTTCATCCATATAGCCTTGTTGCTCTCTGTGGTAGTTTCTAACACCTTCTAACGCATAGATTGAATAATCTTGCTTCTTGCCGTTGTTGTACAATATATGGACGCGTGAGGAGTCAATCCTGACTATCTGACCTATCCAACCGCATCTACCACCGTGTTTAGTGTACTTCACATGTACACCTAAATATATTGCTTCTAAATCTCTAGTGTTCATTACTCTGCTCCTAATATTTGCTTGAGTATAGACTTCCAAACTTTCCACCATGCTAACGCATTGCTATCCATATTACTAATTTCTTCATCAGTAAAGTTGAACCACTCTTCTTTAGAGTATTTTTTGCAATCTATTTGAATAATATCAGTAGTATAACTAATAGTATATGCGCCTGCTTGAATGGTTTTTAACTCTCTATTATTACCTATAGTGCCCCAAAGGTCAGCGCCCCAAAGGTCAGCTTCACGCAGGTTAGCTCTACGCAGGTCAGCTCTACGCAGGTTAGCTCCACGCAGGTCAGCGCCCCAAAGGTCAGCGCCCCAAAGGTCAGCTTCACGCAGGTTAGCTCCACTTAGGTCAGCTCCACGCAGGTCAGCTTCACGCAGGTAAGCTCCACGCAGGTTAGCTCCACGCAGGTCAGCTCCACGCAGGTCAGTTCTACGCAGGTCAGCTTCACGCAGGTCAGCTCTACGCAGGTCAGCGCCCCAAAGGTCAGCGCCCCAAAGGTCAGCTTCACGCAGGTCAGTTCTACGCAGGTCAGCTCGCTGCCCTTTTGTGTTGTCTTGTAACCATAGTTTATGTTGTTCTAATATAGTGTCTAGCATCCTAGTTTACTCCTTAGTCTATTATAGTGAGTGCTTGCATCCTGGTGGTATGCAAGACCCTTCAGTAGCTGCTTGCCTGGTCCCACTTGCTTCTTATACAGTTTTCTACAAGCATGCTGTATGCTCTCATTTACTGACCTCTCAGGCACTGCGAATATTGCCAGGTCTATAGTTGTAAACGACTCTAGTAACGTGGGTATATAGTCATATCTGCTCATTATCTTACTGCTCCACCTTGTGGTTTGCGTTCAGGGTTATATCGTCCTAGTATGTAGTCAGGTCGACGTTGTGTAGGTTGTGGGCATGTCGCTATTATGCGCCAGCCTATGTTTATTGATGCCTGTAGTTCGTCAGCGCACGCGTCCTCCATCAGCATAATGTCATTATACATCGATAATGCTTGACCAGGCATGTGTACCTCACACTTGTTATTAAATGTGTCACCTCCAGGTACTCTCAAGAGCTCTATAGGTTTCTGAGCTAAGTTAGCGAGCTGTTTACTAACATTAACTACCTGTGTACGCTGTGCGGTTACGCTGAACTTTACATTTGCTATAGTAAGAGCTATCAAATCGTCTTTACATACTACAAAGCTACCTCTAGTTCTTAACAAGTTCTGATACGTGTTATTCTCGAGGTACTCTGTAAGCTCAAATATATCTTTGAATGCTAGATACTTCTCCTGCTTCTTAAGAAAGTCTGCCTTGTCACTCACACTCTCATAAGTGCTGTCTAATTCTATATTATATAGCTCTATATCAACGTTCATTTTAATCCCCAATATAATGTTAGTGCTGCGGCTAGTAATGTTAAACCAGGTTGTGCTAATACAATGCTAATGCCTAGTACTATAGCTAGTATTATAAATTTATCGCTCATTATAAACCTCCTCAATTATGTCTCTCGGTAGTGCTCTTGCACACTCTAGCTGGCGGTCACGCATACTGTCGCTCTTAAACCTACCATTGAGTGCGTTTCTGACATTACCGTGGTTCGTATTATACTCTGTAGCTATGTCTGTTATTGTGCGATGCTGTGCTGTAGTATATATATGCTCTTTCTCTGCCTGAGTAAGCGGTCCATACGGTCTTGTCGGTGGTGCTTTCTGTGTACGTTCCTTAAAGCTCCCGTTCAATGCTATGCACACGTTACTAACACTTGTATTATACTCGCGAGCGATGTCCGTAGGCCTATCGTTCTGACAATTATCACGTATATATATTTTCTCGGCAAGCGACAACGGCGTAGGATTAGCTAATGGTTCTTTCTTAGTTATTGTCGTTTGCTTGAATCTACCTTGCTGTGCCGCCTTGATATTTGAGATATTTGTATTATACAGTTGTGAGAGCGTGTTAGAGTTTTCATCTTGCAGGTGCTCTCTAATGACAAGCTTCTGCTCATAACTAATAGGTCCATATACTTTATTCGGATGTATTAGACTTTCGTTATTAGGATTAACTAAAGATAAGCTGTTAAACTTGTGGGCCGTTGTTTGTGTAGCGTTCTTAATTTGCTGTTCACTTAAACCAGACCGCTTCATAATCCTTATAACTGTGGCATTTGGTCTAGCTTTGACTTCTCCTGGGCCATCAGGATTAGGCATAGCTCCTGATGGGAATAATGTAAAGTCAGGGTTATCGGGTACTACTTCGTTAACCCACCAGTTATGCAAATCTTCCTCACTCATGCCTTCAAAGACAGTATTTTGGTATATTGCTGAATATTTCATGTCGATTATCCTGTGTTAAATTATGACAATATATTATATAGATAATTAAATATATTTGTACACAAAAATAAGTCTATATAAATCAATAATTTATAAATAATAATATAAATTATCTGGTAAATATCTATTTATCCTAATGCAAAATCTTACCCGTTATACACCCACACCGTACTGTACGTATATACAGTACTGTACGTATATACAGTATATATTATATATATTAACTTATATATTATATATAGATAGACAAATATATATTATATTATTATTATCAATAAAGTAAGTACTATTATATTATTACTATACGAGTAATGCCTCCGCTGCTATACTTAGCTACGGAGGTATTTAGTTACTCATGTACTTCTAATACATAGATTGATGATATTATTAGTTTAATATCATCACACAATTGACTCGCATGGTTCAAGTCCTCATTATCTAGACTATCTCTTAGTTTATCTTGAAGTGCTAATAGTAATATCTTTAGTTCATTCATAGTGTATCCTTAGTTTAAAATAATATTCTTAAAGTATAGTTGACTTATTATTTAGCTCAAGTATTCAAGACAATCTTTAGTATCAGTGAACCCAATAGTATCTTCACGAGGTAGTACTTTAGTTCGCTCAATCTCAATGTTATCTTGATGTTGTTTCAAGTCATTAACATCTAAAGTACCTTCACTTAATTGTTCTAATAAAGATTCTTTATTTAGTTTAGACTTACGTTGTTGTTTAGTCCAGTTACTTACACCTTCTTTACACATTGTATTATATCCACTAGAAGTAGACTTCTTAGCTCCATATTCACAATCGCTAATAGGTTCCCACTTCTTGTGGTAGTAACAAAATATTGCCACAACTTCACCATCTTCATCTCTTAGGACAGTTTCGCCATTATTCTTAGCTTCACACATAGCTTTAGCTTCTTCTAATATAGTAGAAACTTTCTTAGTGCTATTTAATTCTAAGAATTGGATTAGTTCAACGTATGCTTTCTTAATAGTCATAATATTTCTCTCTTATAGTTTAGTTAACTTCTTGATATTAACTTTCGTTAATATCAATAAATTATCTTAATGTTTTTACTTCAAATGTTAGACCATACATTTTGGCATTATACACTTCTTCATAAAAGTCGTAAGGTACAACATAACCTTCATCTATTGGAATACAAGGCCAATTACCTTCAACTATTTCACCAAATTGTAGTGGAATTAAAAGTACTTTCATAAGATTACTCCTGATTAATTAATATCAAGAAGTCAACTACACTTTAAGAATATTACTTTCTTATCAAATTGTTAAAGAACTATCTTCGTCACAATCACATTCGTTATGACTTTGAGTAATTGTTGCTACTCAAGAATTAAATTAATTATAGACTAATCACTTCATAAGTACAACTATTTCTTAGAACAAAATCGTCTAAGTAAATAACTAAAAGTAATAAGAACTTAACTATATCTATATATTAGTTAAAAGTCTATTTATATCAAAATATCTCCACACGAACACGTCACAAGACTTTATTTAGTTAGGCTTGTTATGATATTAAATAATGATTTAAGTTTGATACGACTTCATTGTGGAGTTCTCGATAAATTGAGCAAGATTATTGATAACTAAATGCTATAAGGGTTGCAATATACAATTATAGTTAACTTGCATAGTGTATACAATGTGTTAGTCTCACTTATATCTTATAATGTATTTAGTATAACTTATACAGTATACTGTTTATTGTATACAATATCCTGGTACATTGGTCTTACCATTGATTGCATGCAATCCTGGTTTTCCGCTTTGTCAAGGGGCTAGGGCCAGTCGGGGCCTGCTTGTGTCAATGGGAGAGTGTGTTTTTGAAGTAATTAATTTTGGGTAGCTTAATAAATTTATATAAACTACCCAGGTAATGCAAACTATACAGCGTGCCCAGTATTTCTAGGCCTATAACTGTAGTCAACATGGTTTTTGCTTTGTTGACTTGACTCAGACTCATCAGTATTTAACGCTATACTTCTCATGACATCCGCGCCATGCGAGAACTCATCATGTACAGGAGTTTTCTTCCATACTTGTAACTTATCATCCCACTCTTTAGAGTAATTTAATAAGCATAACTGAAGGTATTCACATTTAGCATCTATAACCATGTCAGGTATCATGTCACGACAAGCTTCAATACCTTGCTCTATAGAAGTCTTAGGCATTGCTGTTACAGTAACGTGCCTGTGGTCATTCTTAGTTAACCAGTCATCGACGATGTCATACCTGCTTTTAGCTAGTCCAGAAGTTCCATTACCACTACCTAGCTCCCGCACGGCAATATCATGAGGCATCTTTAGCTCGCGGATGTCGTAACCGCGCTCAAATGCAATCTCAAGGTAATGAGGTAAGTTATACCCATTATTCCAGTACTCATCGATGATGCGCCACTCGCCTCTGTACCACTGTACAAAAGCCATAACAAAGTAATCGTCCACACCCAGGTCAAAGAAGACATCGGTATATAGATTAGGGTCGTAAGTGTCGACTTGCACTTTACCTTTACGCACGCAGTGCTCTGTGAAGATACGCGAGTAGTACGTGCCGTCCTTCGAGGCAGTAAATGCTTCTTCAGGTGTAGCTGGGTACTCTTGGTAGATGTCACCCTCGAGCTCCCTGCGCTGTGCAATCCAGAAGTTTCTCTGTTCCTGGGTAATTACTACACTTAGCTTATCTTCGAGTTCTTCGAAGTATTTACGCGCTTCACCATCTGCTTCCTGGTATATGTCTAGGACACAGTCAGGGTCATTAAGCCAGGATAAGAATACAGGATAAAAATCCTTGGGGCCCATCTGACCAGAATGGAGTGCTATAAGACTAGAATCCCAGGTCTTAGAGAAGTCATTACGACCCTCAGCTGTACTCTCTATAATACCGGTGTTACCTTTAGCTAAGGCTTGGAGTGTACCGGTCTTGGTTTCTTTAGCGCGCTTAGGGTTACTATTAGCTATCTTACCGTACTCTGAGATATGCAAACGCTGTAGGGTAGCAGACCGGAAGGACACACGTATAAAGATAGTACTGTTATTTGAGAAAGAGTACTCTTTGGTGTTATCCTTAGCTACCCGGATGTCAAGAAACTCCTTGACGGCGTCAGAGAGGTGGTCCCAGGTAAATTTTATACGCTCTAGTAACGTAGCGGCTTCATCAGTACCTTGAGCCATAAGACCCAGGGTTAGATGCTCACACCACACGGAGTCGTCAAAGAATGATATGAGCCATAGAGTTGATATACCTTGCTGTCTAGACTTAAGTATGATTACACGTGGATGCTGTCTGGACTTACCGTATACTACATGTTGTGCGTAGTTCATGCGGAAGACTACAGGTTCACCATACTTATTAATAACTTTATATAGATTATTCATTCTCCACAGTTTAGACTTGAAATATACGCGCTCTATATATTCTTTAGACACACCGTGTGGAATAGGGACATTAAAGAAGTTATAATGACCTTGAAGGTCTGGGTATATCTCATTAAACTGGTCTTCTGTTAGTGTCAAGTTACCCATTGATTGCTCCAGGTACATCGCTCAAGAACTCACCATACGCAGGAGTATTATCAGCATAATTATTTTGCACATTAACACTAACAGCTTTAGAATTGAAGAAGGTGTCGTTAAGCTTACATAAGCAGTCAGTTAAATCTTTAAGCTCTGATATATGCTCAATCTTCATTGCTTCTAATCGTATACGCTCGTTAATCTTAAACGCTGTAGCTTGTAACTCACTATTTAGTCGCTGTAAACCGGTAGCGCCTTTAATTAGTTCATCTGTAGGCATATCAATAGTTGACTCAGCAGCAAGTAGAGCCATACCTTCAGGGTCCTCCGCAAGTAATTCATTTAGTTTACCTGCTTCCATAGCAGTATCGAACTCGCGACGCCATCTAAGTATAGTAGCGTAGCTTGTTTCTAAATCTGCGGCTATGACTTTTGGGTCTACGCCTTCATTTAACTTAGCTAGTGCTTTGTACTTCTTTTCTTCGCTCATCTTGTTCTTTCCATTGTCTTAATAAGTTAATAACTAAACCGCTAAAGTTAAGATTGTGTTTCTGACATAAGTATTTGACGTCCTGGATAAGCTGAGTATCTTGAGGCCTTGAGCCTTTGGACGAGAATGTATGAATAGCCATAGTGTTCTCCTAAATAAAAATAATTATGCATTATATATGTACACAAATACACAAATATGTTAAATTTATATAAATCGCCATAATTAATTAAATTAGAGGAACTAGAAATGGCTAAATTAGCAGAACAGGTAGAAATAGCATTAAAAGGTATGACTGAGGTCGATGGTAAACAAACATTTCCAGAAGGTACCTCGGAGGATGTCATATATGCTGCGAACGCTGTACGTAGACAGCGAGATACTCAATCGAGCTTTACTAAGTCGCAAGAGAGAGTTAAAGCGCTTGAGAGCGAGAACAATCAAATAGTAGACCGTTGGTCTACAGACGTAGCTAAAAACTTGACCTCTGAACAACAGTCTGAGCTAGAAGAATTAAAAAATACAGACCCTGAAGAATGGCGCGTAAAATTAAATGAGTATGAGAGTAGTAATGCTAGCAAAGTTAAAGACACACATACGGAAATTAAGAAGAAAGCGCAGCAAGAAACTGAGATGGAGAAGCGTACCAGACTGTTACAAGAACATAACGAAGCTAATCCTGACTATCAGCTTACTGATGACGTTATTGATAATGACTTACCTGCTGGTTATACTAAGCAGTTAGAAGCTGGTACAATAACATTTGAAGAGTTCTTAGACAAGAGCAATACATATTTAGGAGCTCCTAAGAAGATTAAACAATCTGAAGAAGCTCCGAATGAAACTGATTTATCTGCTTTAGGTGGTAAAGACAAACCTTCTGAAGATGCTATAAAAGGTGAGGTTAAAGAATCTTACAAAAAAGAGACTTATTAAGTTTACTTTTCATGCATTTATGATAATATATAAATAGTCGAAGAATTGGATAGATTCCCTGTTTACAGGCTCTAGTAACCCGGTTCAGAGAGATAGACCCTTTCAGGATTCTCTATCGTGCTATTAAACTTTAATTAACTTAGGAATTTATTATGGCAACTGGCGTAGTCTCATTAGACTCTGACCTGAAACGCAAAAAGTGGATGCGTGAAGGCCTGGTTCAAGCTACAAGTAAATCTTTCTGGGCACCTCTGACTGGTTCTTCAAAAGATTCTGTAGTATATCAGGAAAATAACGAAAACTCTGGCTCTGGCCACACTGTTGTATTTGATTATGATGGTAACTTATCAGGTAAAGCTGTTAAAGGTAAAGATACAGCATTTGGTAAAGGCGAGCAGAAGAAAAAATTCTCGGATAAAATTACTGTTGAACGTTACCGCTTGGTAGCAGATAATGGTGACAAGTTCGACGGCGTTGATATTGGTGATTTAACCATCAATCAACATTCTGACTCACGTTCAAAGCTTGGTGACTTGTTCACTCGCTTTAAAGACCAAGCGTTATTTGATACTGCTCAAGGTAACTATACTACCAACGATGCAGGTATTCAAATACCGTCTCACTCTATTGACCTTGGTACAACTTTTGACTTCAACACCTTGCTAGACATTGAGAAGACTTTAATGACTTCTAATGGTTTTACAGTTGGTGGTGTACGTCGTCCGTTAGACCCATATATGGTTAACGATGGTGAACCTGTTTGGTTGTACGTTATTGATGCAGCTATGGCTAACTTACTTCGTAAAGACGTTGCTGGCTATCAAGCTATCATGAAAAGTGGTGACGTTCGTGGTTCTGGTAACAGAAACATTAAAGGCGTTATTGGTAAAGTTGGGCACTTGTTAATTGTCCAGGCAGACCAATTCTTCGGTTATACTGAAGGCACTACTCGCGGTTGGGGTCTAAATGACTCTGAAGTTGAAATTGCTGGTTTACGTCAATATGATGGTGCAAACCCTTCAACAGCACTTTGGACTGGTCAAGAAGGTTTTAACTACTCATCTTCAAACCTACATTCACGTGGTTTGGTTATGGGTAAAAGCGCGATGCAAATGGCATTTGGTAAGCAACCTGATTACTTATTCCAAAAATCTCAAGATTTTGGTATCAAGTCTGAGTCAGCTGTTGAGTTCTGGATGGAAACTAACAAAACTAACTTGAAAGCAGAAAACAAAAAGTACAAGCAAGCTAAAATTAGCGACCTTGATTACGGCCTTGTTGTTACTGACGTTCAAGTACAATCGTAAGGAGATAGCACGTGGCTAATGTTAATATGATTCGCGAAGGTATCTTCGCACAGAAAAAGTCAGAGTGTTTCTTTGCTGGTGAAGTTGTTGAAGGTTCAGAATCTTTCGAGATTCCTGCTGCTTCAGGCAACTACCGCTTAGCGAATATTCCACCTGATGCAATAATTACTAATGCTTATATACATGTTGAAACTGCTTCAGACGCTGCGACGTCTAATACAGCTAAACTTGGAACAGCTGAAGCAGGTGCGCAAATCTTGTCTGCTGCTAACCTTAAAACGTTAGGTAAGCAAGGTACGTTTACTGGTCAGTCTTTAACGCTCACAGGCAAAGAGTTATTCTTAGGAGTAACTGTTGTAGGTGCAGCAACGGCTGTTGGTAAGTATCATGTAGTTGTTGAATACTTAGAATTCAAGAAAAATACTGGCGAATACACTCGCATGTAATCATCTTGATGCCAGGGAGATAAAACTCCCTGGCGCTAAGGAACTACAATGACTCGCATAAATAATATTTTAGTAAAGGCTAGAGACACACTTGCAGACCCAGACAAAGAGCGCTGGACTGACGAGCGTCTTATTCGTTTAGTTGACGAAGCCCAAAAAGACATCTCTAGACACTCAAAAATTCTTAAAGACCAGGTTGATATCCCTGTGGCAGAAGGTCAGCATACGTATGACTTGCCTAGCGACGTCTGGTTAATTACACGTGCAGCTTTTGATGCATGTGTTATTCCTTTTTACTCTCATGAAAAACTAGATTTTCAAGATTTCATCTCAGGCAGTTCAGACCGCAGTAACTATAGCTATGGGAATAACGCCGTAGCAAATAATTTTACATGCTGGGAAGTTATCGAAGGTCCTAGAGTATCAGCTCTAGTATTTGACCGCAGAAACTTAGATGAGATTCGGGTATTTCCTATACCTTCTGAAGACATTAGTACTGTTACTTACACATTCGAAAATGCTGGGCCTACACTATTTGCAGGCGATGAGCGTATGGGTGTAGTAACAGCTATAACAGACTACACTGCTGATTCTATCTATGGTTGTGTCACAGGTCTATTTGACCCTGAAGTAAAAGAGAACTTCTTATCTACATATGGTATTGTAACTGATATTAGAGAAACAACTTCTAACGTGCACTTATGGTACATAAGAGAGTCAAAAGAAATAACAAGCATCGACGACGAACTAGAAATATCTGGCACCTTCGACGCAGCAATTAGATACTACGTTATAGCTCATGCATTTTTAGATGACATAGATACAGGCTTTAGAGAGCGTGGGGCATCATTCATGGATATGTATAGTCGTGAACTAGGTTTGATTCAAGATACAAGTGCCAACGATGGCATCAGAGCTTCACATAATCGCACTAACTTTTGGAATGCATTCGAATGACAAATCGTACAGTACAGAAAAATCTTGCAGGTCAAGAAGACTTGCTGTTCGGCGAGGAAGTCGTTCAGCAGACACGTGGTACAGGTAACTATCCTGTATCTGGCATACGTGGCTTTTACCCGTGCAACACATTAGATGAACGCAATGCTTTAGATACTGATAAGCATCCTAAAGCAGTTGTGGTAGTTAATGACATAGCTACATTTTATCACTACCACGATGCAACTTGGAATGAAGTAAAAGTCGAAGGAGTAAGTGTAGATGCAGATGAAGTAAAAGTTGACGACACACTTAGTTCAGGTGCTACGGATGCGCAGACTGCGCTAGAAGCCTTAGATACTGAGCAACTGTTACAAGATGGTAGACTTGACACTCTAGACACAGAGCAAGCTGTACAAGATGGTAGACTTGATAGCGTAGAGTCTTTGCAAGATGTTAGTAACCCACTGATGCGTGTGCTCACAAAAAACAGTTTGCACGATACCGTTGTTGGTGGGTTAACTGTTGTAAATGCCAGCACTAAGAATATAGTTGACAGGTATGGTGTAGTGCAAAGTATACCAGCGAACACATTAGGTGAGACTGCGTTTGGCCATGTGGTTGAAGGCGCAAGCACAAACCTAATAAAATGGTCGGAAGACTTCTTCGGGGCGTGGGGGCTATTAGGTACGGCTAGCGTTACCGACAATACAGATATTGCACCTAATGGGGCCTTATCTGCCGACACGTTGAACTTCCCAGCCATCAATGATACAATACTTCAGAACTCCGGCGCTGCCGCAGCAAATACATATTACACTGCCTCGTTATGGCTGAAAGGTGTCGCTGGCGAAACTATTACGATTGAAGTTACTAACGGGATTGATTCATTCCTCGGGGTACAGATGGTATTGACTACTGGGTGGAAAAGAGTTGAGGTAACTCATCTTTTTGGCGCTACAGTAGCAACTGCTAGGTTGAATATAACGAGGGCTGCTTCAGACACAGCCACAAGTTTGCAAGCGTGGGGTGCTCAATTAGAAGCCCTGCCCCTCGCTTCAAGTTACATCAAAACAACCGCGTCCGCAGTGACAAGAGCCGCTGATAAGGTTACTGCCCCTGTTTATGGTAACTCACCACAGTTAGATGACTCTTTCTCCGTGGTTTTAAAAATCAAAGGTATAACAAAAGCAATGACGGAAGGGTTGCATTATTTTCTGGCCATACCTGTAAATGAAGTGCTATCCCCCTCAGAAGGTTTTGTTATTATTAAGCAAGCAGCAGGTAACATACTAATACGCTATTCGGATGCCCCCAGTAATAGAGCAAACTTAACCGTACTCCTACCTAGCACAGACGAAGCTACATTAATTTGTACTAGTGACGGTATAACAATAAAGGCTTATGTCAATGGTGTTCAGGTAACCTCTGCTAGCCTAAGTGGTATAAGTGCGACAGCAGATTTAACCGGAGTAATAGGTGTGGGAGGTAGACCATTGGATGCCCTTCAAGCAGCTAATTGTGAACTTTCCGATTTCCATATATATGATTTTGCACTAAATGCAGCAACAATTAAACAGTTGAGTAATTAAATACATAAGGATTAAACATGAGCGTTAACGAACCAACAGCATCAGCATTCAGATGGGAAATAACCAGTGGCGCAGCTACGCCGCAAACTTATGAATTAGCTTGCTTTGCTAATCAAGTTTTTACATCGCAAGTGGGGTTCAGAACAGTCTACCGGCAGGGTGATGGTGAATGGAAATATCTAGTAGAGCCTATCATTTATGCTGCCCAAGACTTTGAAACACAGTCAGATGTCATATTAGCTCAAATCAGTAAGAAAGTTAGAGAGTATTTTCTGTTGGACGATGAGCAACCAATACCACAAACACTATTCGAACAAGTAGAGCAATTGCTGCGCGTTAAAGTAGAGTGGAATAATGAGTACATTACAAAGAAGTAGGAGTAGTATGGATTCTTGGCAAGCATGGGCAGCAGCAGCATTTAGTTTTATGCTTGCTGTAATTAGCTATAACAGTCGTAGAGATAAGCAGAAGCTAGACAAGCTTGCTGACGGCCAGGCTAAGCTAGAAATAAAACTAACAGAGCGTATAACCAGGGTTGAAGCTGAAGTTATGACTGAGCGTGAAGTTCGGGAGATACTACAAGAGTTTTTGCAACCTATGCAGTCTTCGTTACTTAATATAGAGCGTGATGTGGTAGATGTAAAAATAAAACTTGCAGGAAAAGGTGGCTAGAATGAGTGGCAGAGGGCATTTTTCAGACGGTATAGCACTAGAACATAATGGTATGGATATTACACTGCGTTGTACGTTCTTACTACAGAGTATTTAACATGAAGATTAACCAATTCGGTGGTGGATTAAATACAAGACTAGCACCTCAGATGCTAGCGTTAAACGAGTCTACTGTGCTAAACAATGTTGACACTGAGTCTAACATACTATCACCAGTTAAAAAGCATAAAGATTCTTCACAGTTAGCAGGAGCTAATCCTCACTGGTTTGTCGCCGACTCAGAGTGGCTTAGCTCTGCTAACCGTCAAGATTACGTAGAGTTTCAAAAGAAGCTATACTGGACTAACGGAACAACAAGACCTCAAAAACGCAAAGATGGAGTGACGCAGAACCTTGGTATAGACATACCACCAGGTTTTAGCGATGTTGTGTTAAACAAAAACCCTGATAAAGTAGTAAAGTTCACGGCGTCTCAAGACTTAGATTTACCTGGTACACCACTAGAAACAAATCACTATATTTTGATTAATGTAGATAGTACTAGGCAATCTGATTACTTACACTTTAGTATCTCATTAACTGGTGCTGTTACAGTGCGCAATGAAAATGGCTACACTATACCAGCCCCTATTGTAGTTAAAACTAACGATTCAGCTGAATCACGACTAGTCACAGTAGGTGAAGTTGAAGGTATAACTTATGGTGACGCAGGTGTACAAGTATACAGACTGTACAAAGGCAAGTTCCATTACATTGGTGTGTTATTAACAGACACTGATACTATAGCTGATTCTACTGCTGATATTAGCGCAAACAAAGAATTATCTGATGAAGGCTTTGGTGCTCTACATGGCACCTTACAGTACGTGTATACTCACGTTAACTCAGCAGATGGTGCAGAGTCTGCACCAAGCCCTTTAACTGAAGAACTAGATTTAACGTCTGGCGGCACAGCTACGTTGACAATGCTAGCTCCTAGTGACAGCCAGGTTACTAATACTCGCATTTATCGCATAGGCGGTAATATCACTACATTTAGCTTAGTAGAAGAGATTCCAGTTAGTCAACTAACATATACAGATGAAATTAGCGACACTCTTATTGAAGGCTCAGTGCTAACTACCAGTGGTAGTGGTCCAGCGCCGCTAGACTTACAGTACCTTACAGAGGCGTATGCAATGCTATTTGCAGCGCAAGGTTCTAAATTAAGGTTTACACCTATCGGCGACCCTAACTCATGGCCTGAAGAGTTCTTCTTAAATTTTGATGGTCCTATTACAGGTATAGCTAATGTTACAGCTGGGCTTGTTGTTTGCACAACTTTTAAGTCTCACATCGTTACAGGCACAGGACCTCTTTCACTAGCACAAGACATTCTTAGTACAGACCAAGGCTGTTTATCTCATTATTCTGTGCAAGTAAGAGAAGGTACAGCGGTTTGGGTGTCCTCTGATGGCATATGCCAATCCTCAGGTAACAGAGTAGAGGTAGTATCTAAGAATGCATTAGGTAAAATAAATTTAAGTCCTGTAGACTCCATAATATACGACGAAGTTTACTATGTTCTAGAGAGCACAGGTAATGCTTTATTACTTGATTATCGTTATGGTGTGGTTTTCCGCAACTTAGCTTTAGGTGTAGACTCTTTAGCTGTAGCAAACGACGTGTTATATGGAGCTATAGGCAATCAATTAGTTTTTATCCATGGTAGCGATGAAAGTGATGTATTTAACTATAAGTCGCCCCGCTTCATTGAAGGTAGTATTAGTAAGAATAAAACGTATAAAAAGGTGTTTATTTATTCTGTAGGTGATATAATAATAAATATATTAATAGACGGTGAAATAGTTGTTACTAAGTCTCTTAATAGTACTGATGCTCATCAAATTCAAGTTCCTCAACAGAAGCAGAGAGGATTCTTTATTGAGTTTGAAATTACTGGGACAGGAACAGTTCACGAGATAGAATACGAGGCAAGCAGTGGCAGCTAATCAATCACTAATATCAGTACCAGTAGATATTACTGATGAAGACGTGTTAAAACGTTTTCTGATTCGCCTTGTTGAATTAGTCGACTTACAGCTAGGATTACGTGGTAATAACCCAGCAGTAAAAGCAGATGACCTGACAGAAGTCAGAGAAGCTATAGACAACTTACTTGTCTTACTTGAAGAACGTGTAGAAACAATAGAAGAAATTAAAGCAGAATTTAGTAGCCCATTTGGCGTTCTTACTGGACTTGAAGATGTATAACTTAGTACTACGTAGTGATATTAAAAATCTAGAAGCTTGCATGAGTAAAATGCCACAGGTAGATTTTGAGCTTCGTCATTACTTCTTACCAGGTATTTATGTTAGAGAGCTACATGCAAAAGCAGGTACTGCTCTAGTAGGTAAGTTGCATAAGAAAGACCACATAATGATGCTACAAAAAGGTAAGATTAAAGTAGTATCAGAACAACTTACATCTATACTATCAGCCCCATGTACAATAGAGTGTAAAGCAGGAGCGAAGAGAGCTGCTTACATAATTGAGGACACTGTGTGGGTTACTATTCATCCAAGCGATGAAACAGATTTAGACAAGCTAGAAGCTGAGTTAATTGCTAAGGATTTTGAGGAGATTGAACAATGAGTTGGGTAGCCGTAGGAGTTGTAGCTGTAGGCGCAATAGGTAGTAATGTAGCTGCAAATAAAGCAGCCAACACTGCTAAAGATGCACAAAAGAACCAGCTGGCATTTGAGCAGCAAAAATTAGCCGACTGGAATAGAGTCTATGGGCCAATCCAAGATAACTTGTCAAATTACTACGCTAATTTAACACCTGAATATATTGAAACGCAAGGCTTAGAAGCAGTCGAGCTAGAGCGAGCTAAAGCATTAGAGCGTGTTGAAGTAAACTTAGCTCAGCGTGGCATAACAGATAGTGGTATAGCTAGTAGAGTTGTTAAAGATGTCGAGCTTAACACAGCGCAACAAAGAGCTCAAGTAAGAGCTACTGCTCCTACGATGGTTGCAGAAGAGCAATCAAGATTCTTACAAATTGGACTAGGTCAGAACCCCGGAGAGTCTATGAGCAGGTCTTTAGCTAATCAGTCATTACAACGTGGTGCAGAATCTGCAGCAGCAAGTCAAGCAGCAGGTAAAGCAACACAAGCCTTTTTCTCTGAAGCAGGTACAGCCCTGAGTGATTATATAAAAGAAGCAGGTAAAGCCCGGAGTGATAATAAAAAAGAAGGACAAAAGTAATGTCAAAGTTAGCTTACATAGGTGCAGGCATAGCAAAAGGTGCTCAAGAAGTTGGAGAGTATCGCCGTGGTGCTCCTGAACGTGATGCGCGTAGAGCAGAAGCGCAAAATCGCCAGCAACTGTCGCAACTAAAATTAGATGAGTATGTAGCTGGTTCTGGTGTCCGTCAAGGCGAACAAGAGCTCAGAGTTCAGCAGTTAGAAAATGAGTTGTTCCAGGCACAAGCAACGGGCCTAAAGCAACAATCATTCGCCTCATTTAAAGCGTATGATGGTACTAATAATATTAAACACTTGAATAACTTTTTGAAGGATGCAAATGCCTCTGAGATGGGTAGAAGACTTCACGGTGACACTCTGCGCTTTGATGAAGTTACTCGTAATAAAAATACTGAAGCGATGCTTCAACAGGCAGGTATAACAGATGTTGATGGGTTCTTTGCAAATCCTGACATGTCTAACTATGTGGTAGCTACTAAAGCTGATGGCGCTCTAGAGCTTGTTGATATGGACCAAGTTTACGCTGCGACAGGTTATACTGACTATATGGAAGACATGGATTTAGAAAGAGCTTCTAAACGTGCACTTAACACTCAGCGTCTTCGCTCAGGAATGACTGCAGATAAGTCTACACAACTAGACAGGTTATCGCAGATAGTGCAAGCTGAAAACCCTGAGTTAAGTAAGTTTGAAGCTTACGAGCAAGCCCAAGAAATGCTTAAGCCTAGTCGCAAAGCTTCTTCAACAGTTGAACGTTTAGCTGATGAAGTGCAAGAGACTAATCCTGGTATTAGTCGTATTGATGCTATTGAAGAAGCTTATCGCATGCAGAAAGCTGGTGGTACTGAACGTGAGCGTTCCGCAGGTGCTCAAGTTACTTCTCCTAATGACCCTGCAGTGTTAAAGCAGGAAGAGATGCGACAAGAAGAAATGCGCACTACTGACCAGAAGAAGATTGATGAAGTTAATACTGCTAAAGAAGAGCTCGACACTCTATTTGAAGGTGACTTCTTTAGTTCGAACATGTCAGACCCTAAAGAGCGGCGTAAAGCGGCTAAACTTATATCTCGAGTAGAGCAAGAGTTTCCATTGTCTCCTGAAGACCGCAAGACTATTACTCAAGTTGCTCAGCTTACTGGAACAGGTGGCTTAGCAAGCGAAAGAATTACTGACGAGCAAGCCGGTCCTATAGATAGTATAATGCGAACAGTTAAAAGCTATATCTCTAATGAAGTTAAAGGTACAGCAGGTACCGCAGCGTATGAACAGTTCAGAAATGTGCTACGCAATGCAATGTTTGGTGCTACTGTATCAGATGGTGAGCGCTCAGCTTTTGATAAAGCCGCAGGTACTTTAGCTCAACAAAAAGGTCCTGTACTAGTTAAGCTAAGAACTCAACTTGATGACTTAAAGACTAAACTTAACTCAGTATACAACCTCAATGATGAGTATGTAGCTAAGTATCGCCTGAACATGGGGATGGATGAGCTTGCAGATGTCATTGTTGCTTTAGATGAACGTATTGATATGATTGACGGTCAGTCGACAGACGATACTAAAGTTATTAAACCTACTAATGCTAAAGACTTTGTAAGGGGTCGTCGTAATGCAGGCTAATATTAAAGACCTAAAAGACAGTTTTAAGATAGGTTATGAAGCATATGAGAGCTCTCGTAAAGAAGCTACTGAGATTTGGGACTTATACCACAACCGTCAGTACACCGAAGAGCAACTGCAAATCCTCGCAAACCGAGGACAACCTGCAGAAACTTTCAACGTTGTTAAATTATTTGCTCGTATGCTTGTTGGCTACTATTCTACTATTGTTAACACTATCACTATCAGCCCTACTAACCCTAGAGACGTTGATGTAGCCTCAATACTTAACGATACAGTTAACAACATTCTGATTGAGAATCGCTTTGATATTGAAGGCGACGAGATTAAATTAGCTGGTTTAGTTTCAGGTTTACTTTGTGCTTACGAGAGTGTAGTTAAAACTGAGCAGCGTGATGAGTTTGGTCGTTATGTTAACAAAGTTGTTACTCATCACGTACCTGATGGTGAATTAGTTTTAGACCCAATGAGTACACAAGATGATTACTCAGACGCGCGATTCTTACACCGCTTCAAGTGGACTACAGCTGACATAGTTAAACGTCGCTGGGGCAAGAAGAAGATGGAAGAACTTGATGCGTACTTCAATCACTTAAATGTCGAAGAAGCTGAGTTTGAATTTAACTATGGCGACTCTTACTCTGGGCACTACAGAGTTTTTGATAATTATCTTATAGTTCATGCTGTAATTGAGGACGACACACAACGCCGCTGGTCAATCTTTTGGTGTGGAGATATAATCCTAGAGAAGCGTGAAATAACGTTCCAGAAAACTCGCTGGCCTTACCGTGTACAGAAATTACATAGTTCTGACCGTACAGAATATTATGGTATCTTTAGAGAAGTTAAAGAGTCTCAGAGAGCTTTAAACCAGGCTGTTCTTAAGATTCAGCTTATGGTGAACTCAGAGAAAGCATATGTCGAGAAAAATGCAGTTGATAATATTGAGGACTTTACTACAAGCTTTAACCGTGTAAACGCAGTTATTGAAGTTAAGAGTTTAAAAGGTGTTCGTATAGAGCAACTTAGCAAAGATGTTCTTGACCAGTACACGATAATTGACCGTTCACTAGACCGTATACAGCGTGTACTAGGCATTAACGATAGCTTCCTGGGTATGGCGTTTGCTTCTGACTCTGGGCGTAAAGTTAAGTTACAACAAAACTCAGCGATAATGTCATTGCGTTATGTTACTGCTCGTATAGAATCGTTCTACCATAGTTTAGGTGAAGACCTTGCTTACTTAGCTCAGCAGTATTACCAAGCCAATCAGTTCTTAAGTATTGCTGATGAAGTTGTAGGTCAACGCTGGGTAGAAATTAACAAGCCAATGATGGAATTCTCTGGTCAAATGGGTGCAGATGGTCAACCTATAATGGTGCCAATTCTATTGCCTGAAACAGACCCTGCTAATGGTGAAGTTATCACTGACGAAGATGGTAACATCATCTTAGCTCCAGTTACTGAAGAAGGTTCGGACTTTAGTTTCCTAGATTTTCAGATTCGCATAGAAGCTAACTCGTTTAATGATGAAGATGAGAAAGCTCAGTTGATGCTAGAGACTGTAATGAGTGGTCAAGTAGGTCAGATGGTTGCCCAGGTTAACCCTGCAGGATTCTTCCAGATGGCTAGCTTAAGCATGAAGTCTACTAGAACTAAGTACTCACCTAATATAGCTCAGATTTTAGACCAGACTGCACAAATGTTATCTGGTGACCCTGCGGCTACGCAAGAAGCTAAGATGGGTGCAGGAGCTGGTGGAATGCAAGGTGGTAGCCCAAAGAGTAAAGCTTTGAAGTTACCACAAAATACAAATGAGGGAGTTGGATAATGCCAATTAAGTCTATCCTTAAAGCTGGTATTGATTTACTACCAGAAAAAGCTAAAGTTAAAGGTGCTTCGCTACCTAATGTACTTAAGAAGCAAGGTGTTAAAGACGAAGAGCTTAAGTTCGCAGGTTTAGAGATTAGACCTGAGAAGTCTTATACCAAAGCAGAGCTTCAAGAGCTTGAAGCAGGCCGTAAAGATGTATTTGGCAAAGAGCAGTCTGAGTCAGGCTACAACTTCATTAGCTTAGAAGCAGGCATCAACAACCCTACCTACAAAGAAAATGTCTATACATTTGCTGAAGGTAAACTACTAGATAAAGAAGTGTCATTTGTTAAAGCGCAAGTCGAAGAATATAACCAACTGCTCAAGCAAGAAAACAGTTGGGAAGGTAATATAGACGACTTATATGATAAGCAAGATGAAGTCATAGAAAAGTTACGGCAACGGTTTATTGAAGTAGTACCGAATGAAGTAGAAGCAGGTATGCACTGGTCTGATATTGCTGACGGTATTGTAAGTGGTGATATTACTGCTGGCTCTCGTTACACATCAGGACACTTCCAAGACGTACCAAATTACTTGATGCATACTCGTACGTATGATGATACCATTGATGGTGTACCTACTCGCGTAGTCCAAGAGATTCAATCCGACCTCCACCAACAAGCCAGAGCACAAGGTGGTTATACTGGACAGATTGAAGTTGTGCAGCCTACTCCTGCTGAAATAGAAGCTTTTCAAGCATTTAATGACGGCTATACTGATAGAGCAGATGAAGTAATGGAAGGTTTAGACCGCATAGGTTTTAGCCGTGCAGACATTGAAGATAACGATATAGGTGAGTTGGCTGCAGATGCTTTAGCAGGTGACTTACCAGGAGCGAAAGCAATCCCTGAGACACCTTACCAGAAGTCATGGTTAGCTAAAGGTATTGAGCGTGAGCTTGACTTAGCTATTAATGAAGGGCGTCAGCAGTTAGCTATACCAATCAAAGGTGCAGGCATCGAGAATCTCAAGCGTGCCCCAGGTGTTCAAGGCTGGTACGAAGGTAACGTAGCCAACACAGCCAAGAAGATAGCCAAACAAAACGGCATGGACTTTGAGTTAGTCGAGTCTGGTGGTACAACTTTTAAAGGCTTTACTGATTTTGACTATTGGGAAAACCAAGCAGATGAATTTCCTTCTACTTTTATAGAAGCGCTAGAAGAAACTTTTGGTTCTCACCCTACTAAGGATGTAACACTAGAACTGCGTAGCGCTATCGGTGAAGGCCACATGCAGCGCTTCGAGGATGAAGTCGAAAGACTTGCTGAAGGCACGCAGTACGCTATCATTAAACCTAAAGGTGAAGCTTACGTTGGCGACTTAATGACTAAGGCAGAGTCAGACGAGCATATAGAGTTAGCTCTTGCTCCAATGAACAGAACAAGAAGCGAAGTTGAGAATACAAGATTAGCAGAATTAGAGAGTAAGAAAGCTAATCAAGGTAAAAAGATGTTTAAAGCTGAGAAGCCTAATCTTAAGCTCTACTCTAGTCCTGCAGCTGCTGTTGGTGCGGCATACGCTTCGTTAAAAGCTGGTGGTACTGATGATGATGTACGCTTTGAACTTAGCCAACAAGGTTATGACGCTGATGAAGCTGATTTTATTCTAAAAGAAACTAAGATTTATCAAGACGGGTTAGCGCAAGGTTTTAGTGAGCAGGACATGCTAGCTGCGATGGCTGAAGATGAACATGAGATTGCAGATGTTAGTTCAACGCCAATTACTACAGCACCTGAAAAGTCATTCTGGGAGCGCGCTGAAGACACTGCGAGATTAACAACAGGTAATACTAAGAAAGAAGCATATGCTACTGTCACTGGCGATGAGCAAATGTCGGCAGAGCAGCTAGTTTCACGCTTAAGAACTATCCAACCAAATATGAGCTCGATAACTACTCGTATGAGTGGCTATGCAGGCAATGAAGTTGATTTTAACAAAGCGCGGCAAGCAGTGGAAGCTAGTGTACAGCGTATTGTAAACATGGCACAAGAACGTGGAACTAACTTAGTTTGGGTACCACCTGAAGAGGTTGGACTGCTAGAGACTCTTGAAGCTTCTGGTGGTGGTAAGTTCATGGTTGAGACAGACCAGGGCAGAGTAGATGTTACTCCTGGCTTCTGGGAAAGTATGCGTGAAGAGCAAAGTGAAATAACGCTCGGTGTAGGTGGAGCATTCGCAGGTGCTAAAGTAGCAGCTCAATGGTCTAAGCATCCTGTAGTTGTTGCTGGTGGTTCTCTAATTGGTGCTATGATTGGTGCAAGTACTGGTACTGAAATTGATTACCTTAGAGACTCTGTTACTTTAGCTGAAGATATGTCAGCCGAGATTGCAGCTCACAAGGCTCTAACAGCAGGTGAAGCAAGCATTATCGGTGATTTAGTTGGTTATCCATTAGCTAAGTCTGCAGGCCTAATATGGGATGGTGTTAAGAAAGCTAAGGATTTACTACTTGATGGAAATACTCAAGGAGCTTTAAAGTCTCTTAAGTCTACTATGTTTATTGATGAGGCTACAGCCAGTGAGATGGTTGAGAGGTTGAATAAGTCAGTACAAGCAGACCCTAAGAAAGCTAATGCTGCAGAGCAACAAATTAGAGCTACAGTATTAACAGAACCTGGTGGTGAAGCTATAGTACAACCTGCTGGTATACTAGACCCTCAAGCAGGTAGAGCTGTAGCAGAGTCTATAAAGCGCAGAACGACAGACGTACTATCTACTACTGCAGAGCTTACAGATGAAAATGTAGCTAAGATGCTTACAGAAGACTTAGCTAACTATACTGCAGGCGTTAAGCAGTTTTATGGTGATGTTAAAGAGCAAGTATCACTATCGCCACGCATTAACAACTTCAGCTTTGATTATGATAAGTTAGCTATTAACCCAGTGCTTGAGACTTTAGGCAAAAATATAACTGACCCTAATGTACTTGAGAAGTTTAGACTTCAAGCGCAGAAAGTACGAGACATGTCCGATAGTCGTACACTTACTGATTTGATTGAACTGCGTCAAATAGTTAATGATTTTAAGTTCAACACGCGTATTAGTAAAGCTAAAGATTTTAAGCAGTTGAACAGCATCTTAGGTGATATCGATGGTGCAATAACGCAAGGTGCAAATGTAGTAATGGAGAATCCTAAGCAATGGCTTAGTAATTACTCTGAAGCTAAAATAAACTATGCTAAGATGAAAGGGTTAGAAAAGAATGTATTAGCTAAGTTACTACGCCGTCCAGGCATTAACCAAGAGCTTGTAGTTAAGTCTTTAACTAAGTATATTAATGCTCTCGATGGTACATTTAACGATGTACTTAGTAAACTGCCTATGAAGCAGCGAGCCATGTCTGAAGGCACTGTAATAAATGCGTTAGCTGAGAAGTTCTCAGTTAAAGGTGAAGCTACGCACTTTCCATTACTAGCTGCAGAGTTGAATAAAGTTGTATTTACTACACCTGAAGCACGCAAAGCTAAAGCAGCACTTAATGAACTTGCACAAGTATTTAAAAATGATATACCTTTAGCTCAGGCTGCGGGTAATATCCAAATACCTAAATTCCAAAGTTTCTTAACTGCAGACCCTGTGATGAGAGCTAAATTCGAGTTTGCGACTAGTATGTTTAATGGTATCAAAAGTAGATTACCTACTCAGAAAGCAGGTAACATATCCTTAGTTACTAAAACAGCTAAGCTTCTTGAAGAACCTTTGAATGCTAAAGCAATGAAGGACTTCATGGAAGCCGCTGACGGCGATGTGAATCTTACTAAAATGGCTACAGACATGCAGAAGGAAGCCGCACGAGTAAAGTCTCAAGGTAAAGATGTAGGTTCAGCAAAAATTATAATGTATGGTGATGGCGCGCTCTTAAAGCCTAGTGGTAAAGGTAAAGAGCATAAGATACCATTCCACCGTATAGCTAGTTACGATAAGGTCAAGGAGATAGCAAACAAATATGCTATTGACTTAAACGATAAGGTTCAATTAAATGGTGCTCTTAAAGATGAGGGTTATATGGCAGTTCAAGCAGGCTCAGACCAAGTACGGAGATTAAAATAATGACAGTAAGAAATGTAGAAAAGAATCTTGCTACAATGCAAGACTTAGCAATTGGTCGTGGGAAAGTCACGCAGTCTAGAGGTGGGGTAAACTATGATGTGAATCGTATAGACACCCCATTTGCTGTAGACAGTTTAGTTGAACTTAAAGCACTAGACGTGACTGCTTACACTGTTGCTAGAGTGTACTTTACTGACCAGCGCTACTACGACTATATTTATATAGCTACTGAGACTCTAGGTATTGCTCCTGATACAGGTGCGGGTACTTGGGTGCCTCGTGAGCGCGCACTTAACTACGAGATGTTCGGTGCAGATATTACAGGTGTAGCTGTTTTTGATACTTATAATGTGCAATGCCACGCCATAGCTAACAAGTATGGTTTACCTGTTAAGCAGAGCTTTGGTACTTTTTACTGGCAAAATCTAGAGGCTACAGTACAGACGCCATGTGATAATAGGGGTATGATAGTTCGAGTTGATAGCAACTCAGGGACTACTGACTTGACATATTCGCAGCCAGGTATGTGGAATATTACGTCAGCTAAGTCAGTAGTGGAATTAGACGCAGGCACGTTAACACAGTTGAATACTACTTATAGCGCGTACTTCAAAAAATATTCTCAACGCTTACCAGAAGATGTATTTGGTATATATAGTGGTCGGTACATTGAGATATCTTCCAACGTCTTAGAAGTAAATAGAAATGGCAATACGCTTAATCCTAAGTATGCGCAAGAGAATACGTCTACAAGCCGTAAAGGCCAGTTAGAGTCTCCAATTTACCATGACTTACAAGGTAACGTTACTGCAGTAAAAGTGTATCCTAGAGAAGACTTTAGACTATACTTTTACGCACCTAAGATAGTTATAGACCAAACACCTTCGTTTAGAGTAGTTAAATGCACTCGCTCTAACACGCAGATTGAAGGCTTAATATTACAAGAAGAGCAAACTACATGGCCTAGCAATATACGTGAGATTGTCGAAATATACAACTGCTCTGATGTTACAGTATCAGACTTTGACGCGTTAAGTCCACCTCAGGGTGCAACAGTAGTAGGTGGTATTTATACTATAGTTGCTGGTAATGTGCTACGAATGAAAGTGTATAGAATTCGCAGTAACGGTGGGGTATCTTCATTTGCTTCTAACTATGTTAGGGATATGATATTTAAAGACTGCTACATGAATAGAATTGACTGTCACTTTGGTGGCTACGATATACTTATTGACGGTTGTACTACTATTAATATGGGTATCTCAGTAAGTGGTGGTGGGCACTTGAAAGTCACGAATCATGTGCATAAGCAGACTGGCCCAATTTCTAGCCCTTATGGGGAAACTTTTGTGCAAGCTATAGTTCAAGTTCGCCCTGACCACGCAGCGCATTTTGATGGCGATATAATTATTGATGGAGCTAAAATAGTAGTTGATGCAACTTTTATTACCGAGTTAGTTGGGCGTAATCATAGATATGCCGGCGTAGCTTTTTACCCTGACATCCCTCAGTCTACTTGGGGTACTACTATACAACGCGGTAAACGTGTAGAAGTTAGAAATGTTGCTTTAGAATTCGACCCTTCTATTGTAACCACAGATTCAACATTCCAATTTAAAGCTGTTGACTATAATCAGCATGTATCAGGTGATGCTATATTCCCTCAGGAGATTATAGTTGATAATATTTCTGTTACTAATGAGCCAAGTGATTTTGCTATTATAGCTTATGAGCCACCAAACTATATGCACCCTAGTAATAGAGCTATGTATGACGCTGCAGCAGGTGAATTTAACCAGAAAATAACTGTGCGTGATATAATGTGTTCTACTAGAGTGCTTAACAATAGAGCTGAATTTGGATTAGTTAAATTTACTCAAGGGTGGAATCAGACCGCGGGGGTATACGCAGCTTATCTCACCGACGTAAGAGCGATAAGGCCTAAGATTGTTATAGATAATTGCGAGCGCGTCTCTGTTGGACTAGGCATGATAGGTAGTTGCTATATTAAAGGTGGGTCTGTATCGCAACTACAGACTACCACTTCTAGTACAGCGCCGTATAAACCTACTAAAGACCAAGTGTATGTTAGAGTAGACGAAGCAGATATAGAGCTTATTAGCTCAACAGCACTCGCTAATGTTTTTGAGTCTAACGACAGAGTTTACGCGTTCAACTGTAACTTCGGAGATGGCACAGAGATTGATGGTGGTAAGCACCCTGCATTATTAGCGAACTCTTATCATGGTAGAGGTAATAAGATTACGGCTAGTACAACAGTATGGACGAGTACAACGCCTTATCTATTTGATGGTGACAATGACAAGCATATGATAAGTGGAGCAGGCACTCCTATAGGCTCTGTAACTCCAGATTTCCCAGGCCAAGAGTACCAGAACACCACCACAGGTACTTGGTTTAAAGCCATGGGAATTGCTAATACAGATTGGAATCCTGTAGGGGGGTTTACGAGGCTTATTGCTGCAGGTACTCCATCAGGTGCTTTAGTTGTAGACTTTATTGGTCAGCGGTATATTGACACTACACCAACACCACATGAAGAATACTATGCTGCTAGTCTAACAACTGGCGACTGGGTGAGGTTAGACTAATGCTAACACTACTAGGTAGTTTACTAGGCTTTGGCACTTCTATTTTTCCTTCTATTCTGGAGTTCTTCCAGGATAGTAAGGAGAAGAAGCATGAACTAGCTTCTATGGAAATGCAGATGATTCTTATGAATAAGAAGTCTGAGCTAAACATACAAGAAGCGCAAGTAAGTGGAGAGCTAAATAATATAGCTCTCGAACTTAAGGCAGAAATCGCTAGTGTCAAAGCTTCGCATGAACCACAAAAGCTAACAGGTATAACCTGGGTTGATGCATTACGAGGTTCTGTACGTCCTATAGTTACATATTGGTTTATGTCTCTGTACACTTTCTCTAAAGTAGCTATGTTTATAGGTGCTTTAGAGGATGGTATTACATGGACTGAAGCAGGCCAGATGATGTTTACAGAATACGATTTAGCTCTATTTGCAACCATACTTAGTTTCTGGTTTGGTGATAGAATAAGAAAATACTTAAGGGAGAATAAAAATGCGTAGACCTTTAGACGCTACGACTAAAGAGTATACTGGTAATACTACTTTTGCAGCTCATGCTAACAGAGGGTACTTCTTTATAACTTTTACTAGCGGTGCTGGTACTGTTCGCTTTGGTGAGCTGGGAGGTGAGATACCTCTAGTTGCAGGTGGGCACTACAACCCTGATATAACGCCAAATACTTCGATAACAGTTACTACGAGTGATACATTTGTAGTTCACACTAACATACATGCATAGGAAATAATAATGGCAAATTACGTATACGATAAAGCAGCAGGAGCGCTATGGAGTGGTGATATAGCTTATGACACAGATGTCATTCACGCATACTTGATAGACACAGCACTTTACACACCAGATAAAGTCAGCGATGACTTCTTAGCTGATATACCCGCAGGTGCGCGTAAAGCTGGACCTATTACATTAGCTAGTAAATCAATCACTGGTCGTATTATTGACGCAGCAGACGTAGTGTTTCCTTCTGTAGCTGCAGGTGACCCTTGCGAAGCAGTTGTATTAGTTCAAGACACAGGAGCAGAAGCATCGTCTAAACTCATTATTCAGGCTGATACTGCCACAGGTCTACCTGTAACACCTAACGGTCAAGATATTACAGTTATCTGGAATGGTTCAGGTATAGCTACTTTATAGGAGAATAAAATGTTTAAATTTATACAGTTAGCTTGGTATGGTTGGAAGGTTTATAAGTACGAGAAAGCTATTAAAGCTTGTACAAAAGCTAGAGCTAAAATCAAAGCAAAACAAACTAAATATACAACTCGCTATGAACATTATAATAAGGAGCTTAAATAATGTTAGCCGCCAACGTACAAGAAGTAACTACAACAACTGGCACCGGCAATATAACCCTTACTGGCGCCAGTGAAGATGGTAGGACTTTTGCTAGTCAATTTTCAATTAATGATAGGTTTAGTTATTATATAGATGACCGCGCTGGTAACTGGGAAAACGGCATAGGCTACCTTTCAGACGCTACTACGCTGGTTAGGTATTACGTAATTGGTAGCTCTACTGGCTCAGCGATTAACTTCGCAGCGGGAACCAAACAAGTATTTATCAGTAGAAGCGACACTGACTTACGTATGCCTCAAGCTATTACAGGGGCAGGAAATAATGAAAATATACACTACCCTGAGTCTTTTGTTAACTACTCGAATTCGTATACCTCGCGGTCTAATCAAATGTATCTTTTTCCCTACGTTAACAGTAAGTCGGCGGTTTTCAATAACTGGGCTTTATACGTAAAAACTGCCTCAGTAGGTGCGGTCGTAAGGATGGGAATATACAGCGTGGATGAAACAACAGGACTCCCAACGGGATTGCCTTTAATGGAATCGGACGATATAGATTGTTCTGTCACTGGTTTAGCGACTTCATCATTTGCTAATAACACCAGAGGCACAACGTCACCTGTAAAGCTACCTAACTACTTTGTACTAGGGCTAGCGTTTGAAGATTCTGTAATTAAAGTCGCCGCAATTAGTTATACAGCACAATTGAAAACGTGGATGGGTTCTAATTCTAACGGAGCCTTCGCGAACATATATCAAGGATTTACGCTCGGGACACCTACACCTAGCGTTGCTGCACTACCTGCAATAGGAGTAATAACTAGTAGAAATGAGAACGTACCTATTGGAGGGTTCAACTAATGATTAATTTGAATACACAGCAAAAACAAAACCTTGAGCTTATCCTTCGAGATACTAACTATAAGCACGTTAATGCAGACGGGGTTGTGATGTTTAGTTTAAACGGTAGTACAGTTGCCGATGAAAACATACTGCAGAGTCACATAAATAATTTCGACTTGTTGGCTCCTGCGAGAAACGCAGCATACCAACGAATTAACGAACAACTGCAAGAATATTTGGGTAATTTAATTAGTTCTAAATATTCAAGGGTAGAACAAGACACTTTTCCTTATCAGCGATTAGAAATAGAGGTATGGCAAAAAGACAATTCAGCCTTAACGCCAACTATTGACAGAATAGCTTTAAATCGCGGAGTTACGAGAGATGAACAGTTATCAAAAATCGAAGCTAAAACAGCAGCGTTTTCTGCTATAACAGACAGAGCTATTGGTAAAGTACAAGGGTTAAAAGATACAATTAAAGCATCGGAAGATTTAGACTTTATTAACTCAGTTAATTTTGAGCCTTAATCATGGCGTTAATTCAAACTGGAGCTTATAGGGTTGGCGCTTATCGAGTAGGCGCTGTTCGTGATGGGTGGCCGGGTGAGGCTGTGACGGGTGGTATAACTATAACAGTACCACTAATAGGTTCTGAAGCCGTTGTCTTTGGTCCTGCAGTTGTAGCACCACCAGCAATTGATATGCCGTTGATTGGTACCGAAGCTATAGTTTATAACCCTGCAGTACTTAATCCATTAGCTATAGATATGCCTTTAATAGGCCAAGAAGCTTCTGTATTTGCTTTTACTGTGACACTACCTCTGCTAGTTGATATGCCGCTTATTGAAGGTGAGACTTTAGTTTATGCTCCCTTTGTAGTTGTTGCTGGTGGTACTACTGGGCCTATTCAGTATTCTAATGTGACGTATTACCGTGGAAATTAACTCTAGGGGCTTACAGATAATCAAGGTTTGCGAAGGACTGCGCCTTGATGCTTATAAGTGTTCTGCTGGTATATGGACTATTGGCTATGGCTCTATAGATGATGCTGGTGTTCCTGTCACGGAAGGACTCCGTATTGATGAATCTAAAGCCGATAAATTGCTGCTTGATGATTTAGCTTGGACGTATAAAATAATTGCCAGATATGTCCGTGTGGAGCTCAATTCTAATCAATTTAGTGCGTTATGTTCATTTATTTTCAATATCGGAAGTGGTAATTTTAAAGCTAGTACTTTAAGACAGAAACTCAATAGAGGTGACTTTATAGGCGCCTCTAATGAGTTCTGGAAATGGCGACGAGCTAATGGTATCATACTTAGGGGTTTAGTTAAACGTCGCGAGTTAGAGGAGCTTCTCTTTCTTTTACCCACTTCACATAAACATTAAGGTCATCTCGGAAGTCAGTAAGAGACATCAGTCTTTCAACTCCTTTAATAGATACTTTCTCTACTTCCGCTTTAACTATCGGTTCTGCTTGCTTTTTGAAGTCTTCTACTAATTGGTGCATTAATGAGTCAAACACAGCTTGCTGTAAAGACTCTTTCAGCATTTTTTCTACCGCGTAACCAAAGTTGTTTTTACCAATCATCATTTCCTAGCTCCTCTATTACTGTTTCTAAGTCCCATGCAGCAAACGCAATACCGCCATGCTTCTTAATCTCTTCAATGTTCCATGCTTGTAGTTTAGATGGCTTGTTATTGCCATACTTAACTTCAATAGCAAAGAACCGGCCTTTGGGTGTGCATCCAACTATATCAGGTATTCCATTACGATTACATATGATAGTCTTGAACACCCAGAAGCCATTTAGCTTAAGCCACTTCAATATCTTAGCTTGAACTTTTGACTCACTCATTCTTCTTCCCGGATTGCTTTAAATATTGGAAAGCGAGGCTTCCCGTATTTACTTATCTCTTGGTACTTAAAGGTGACTTTTTTACCTGCAAGCTTGTCGCGCACCGCCCAAAGTTTATGCCGCATGGCCATGTCAAAACCACTTCCGACGTTAAATGTATGGTTATTGTAACGAACGACCAAAGAACCAAGTACGCCGCACGGCACCATGTTCTCCTGATGACTGCTTCTCTTAGTCTGCCCAAGTTCTCCCATGGTCGCTTCATTCGCGTTTGACCGCATTTCTTCGTAACCTATAATCTCCCCTTCATCATCGTGCCACTTCTTTAGTTTAACTAAGTATTGCTGATTTAAAGTGCTACGACCATTTTTATAAGGCCCTGATGGTAGTCTAGTTATTGCACCTTCATAACCTTTAGCTATACAGTCATCCCAATATTCTTGAAGCTCTTCTGGTGTGCTAATTAACTTTTGCGTCAGAAATTTAATACGAGGTGAATTTATCTGCTCAACTAGGTATCTTAGCTGACAATAGCGGTCATGGAATGCGCCTTTAAAGTCCCAGTTATCAAATACATTTAAGTAGAAGTCAGGCTCACCTGTAACAGACATAATAGCTGACTGAACTTCATTGAAGTCACCGTTAATCATTAGCTCACCATCTAATCCATGCTGTTGAAGCTTTGCTATTTCACGTTGCACGTACTTATTAGGTATACGCTTCATGTTTCTACTAAATGGCACGCCATCTGCAACTACGCATCTAATACCGTCAAGTTTAGGACTAGCATACAGTGGATAGTCTAAGTCTTTTAACTCTGGTGTCTTGCTTGCTGCAAGCATAGGTCTAAATAATAAAGTCATAATTTTTCCTTTATAAATACTGAGTCTACGAAGTTTCTTTTATTAACAGAAACCGTCTTGTACACTTGTGAGGATGTTCCCCCTTTGACCAATAAGAAGTGCACTCTGATTGGTAGGGCTCTTTCTTTGTTACATTGTCTAGCACGTCGCTGAGTATGCCTAGCAGTGGAGAAATCTTGACTGTAGATAATAAGATTGCTATACCCACTAAGGTCAACACCCTCAGCGTAACTAGTAGCTTGTAAGAGAAGGGACTTCTTAAAGTATCTTTCAAGTTTAGTTCGCTCGGCCTTATAATGATACATAATAACAGTGTTGTCACTATCACCGAATGTGTCAAGTACATAGTCAATCTTCTCCTTATTAGCTAACACTAAGTATTGCTCTTCTATCTTAGCTACGCCACCTTCAAGCATGTGAAGACTTGCTCGTAGTTTAGAACCTGTGTCACAAACTAAAGTACCATCAGGTAAATCTACTAGCTCATGCTCCATAAGCTCATTGTACAGAGCTTTAGTTTCTTTACTCAACTCTACGTAATGCAATATATCTTCAGGTTCATGCTCAAAGCCAAGTTCTTTACGAGTCCTAGTGATAAACATGTGCTCAACGCACTCCTTAATCATCTGCTCATGACAACGGTCATACTGCCTGATAGGTACACCATTTATCTTTAAGTCATAAGGCTTACCATAAAGCCTAAACCATTGGTAAAAGTTCTTATGGTGATGCCAAGGTGACCAGGTACTTAGTGCAAACTGGTGAAACAGCATTTGATAGCCCTGGGCATGAGGAGTAGCTGAACTATATATAATAGGCACACCCTTAGCCATAGGTAGCATCTTACGCCATAATCCACCAGGCTTAGGGAATGCACTTATATAGTTATGAGACTCATCAATAATCAATAAGTCATGAGCATGCTCAAACTTGTGCACCTGGTGATAATTAGTTACTGTGTAATTCTTCTCATGCTTAAACTTAGCTAAGGTGTCATTCCATCCGTCAAGAGCTTTTTTCTTGGTAACGACCAGCACATTCTGAGCTGCAGATTTCTCTGCAGTCAGAATAGCTGTTAATGTCTTACCAGTCCGCTCTTCCATTGCTAAGTAGACAATAGCGTTCTTACGAAGTATAGTAAGTGCTAAGTCGCTTAGTTCTTCTTGATGCGGATATGGAATCATTACAGAGCAATCCTTGTAGCTTGTAGTTCTTTAGCTTTAGTAGCTGGGCAGTTACCGTAGAAGTTACAGAACTTATTACTACAGAACATATACTTAGGATTTGGTCTTAATAGGAGCTCTATCGGCATAATATCTTTAGCTACATAGTCTAATGTGTCTAAGATAGTGTTCACAAGAATCTTAGCACTATCTACATCAGCTTCCATAGGTAATACCATACCTTCAGGAACTTTCTTCATTACAACAGCTTGTATTAAGTTGTGCTGTACGTCTATACCGTTAGCTACAGCTAAATAAGTATAGATAGACTGTTGCGTCGAATAGTTGCTTACTGTAGGCTTACGCTTACTTGTTTTTAAATCGGCAATAACAGTATCAGTAATATAATCCACTGTACCACCAAGCTCTGTGATTAGAGGATGCTCAATATCAACCTTAAAGAACTTCTCAGTCGCTACTGGAATCTTACTAAACGGCACAATGTCTTCAGCAAATGCTTCTGTACCTTTAATAATCTCAACAGCGCAAGTGCCTTCATCTTCATTATCACCATACTGAATACCTTTATGCGCTTCTTCTTTCCAGGCTTCCATAGCTGCATCGTTCATAGCACCCAGGTTAACTTCTTTCTTACCTGCTCTAATAGACTCATTCCAGCACTGTTCTGCTGCTGCGTGAATACTAGTACCAATAGCAGCACGAGAACCAGGTATAGAGCTAATACCCTCTAGAAAGTGCTTACCCCATTGATAAGCGCACCCAAAGAATCCATCAACAGCTGAAGGACGTAAGCGAATATCTTCTTGTAGTATTTTAATTGTTGTCATGGTCTAACTCCAGTAAAAATGTTAAGTTACACATAGCATGAGCTAAGTGTGGTAATCCCGTTTCAGGGTCAAGTTTCTCACCCATGCGATAAGCTTGGATGTGTCGTAATAAAGCGCCTTCGTATCGGCTTAAGTCAGTGCACTCACGCCAGTTATTAGGCTTATACTTGCGTGCACCAAATGTCAGTACTTCAGCAAGATACTCCATAGGCTTTGGTGGTATCAAGTCATAGCGAACTTTGTCACCATCAAACTTCATGAATGGTGTAACTACTTTTACACCTTTAACGTACTCATTAAGTTGCTTAGCACATTCAGGACATGGTGGATGCGTAACTAAAGCATAATAGTCTTTATTGAGGTCTAAAGCTTCTTCACACATATTTCTACAAGCTGCTACTTCAGCATGAGTGCCATCATCTTCATTATAGCCTTCAGCTACTATTTTGTTTCTATCATCTATAATGATACAACCTACTTTGCGCTGTTGTACATTTGACTTGGCTGCAACACCAAGCACATATTTAGTTAAGTCTTCCACGTGCTACCTCCAATAAGGCTTTAAGTTTAGGTTCTGGTGGTACAAAGAATGGTCCTTTGTCACCGTCGTTTGCTTTGATATTTGAAGCTGTCTTTTTGATTGACTTAGACGCATTACTAGCACAGACTATGTTTAAAGCCTCAACGCACTGTGCGTGGTCTAAACCAAGGCCAGTCATTTCAGCCATTGCGGTGCATATAATAAGTTGTAGTGACATAGCTAGTGGGTAGTCTTCATCGTACTCCATTACATCTAGGTACGTGCTTATATAGTAGCCTGGCCACAGCTCATTACAGTCTATTTGAGACTGCACTACTTGTATCGCCTGAGCTTCAGCGTCATACAAATTACCTTCATTTATATTAGCTTTCCATATAGCTCCCATAGCAACATATACAATGTCGCAAAGTCCATCAAGTTTGTCTACAGGATTCTTAGCTTTTAGCCACTCTTGATACTCCTCACGTAACAAATTAATTGTTAACTCTAAATCAAATTTACGCTCATAGCGCTGTGCGTTCCAGTGGGTTACTTTTTGATATACATTTTGCATAGTTATTCCTTAAGTTTAAAGTCAATTGCTGATAGTGATTCACTATCTAAAAGTGCTATATCTGAGGGCTCAAATTTACAGAAGTCTTTACCTCTAGGTGCATATAATTTGTACATAGGTGCATCAAAGCTGTACTGAGCTCTGAGCACACGGTATATGTACTCATACGCGCCAGTATAGTGTTCTTCATACACATGGCAGTCACCTAAGTCCATTTTAATCTTACCTAGTTTAAAACCAAACTCATTAGCTATCATAATAAGCCAAGCTGCAGCAAATATAATGTCAGAAGGTAAGCCAATAAGCATGTCTACTGAGCGTTGAGTCCATATCATACTTATAGTATTATTAGCTACGTAGAATTGATAGCTATAGTGACAGCATGGTAAACTTAATGTGTCTAGCTTATGAGGTCTCCAGCTATTGATAATCATTCGTCTATCATCAGGATGGAACTTTAGCTTGTTTTTTAGGTCTGCTATCTGGTCGAAGCCTTCAAAGTCAAACCAAGAGTTACCATAGTCTACTGCAAGCTGTCCTGTGTCGTCAGCCCATAGTTTCCAGTAATTACAACCCCACTTTTCGAAGTCTTCAACGCAAGTGGGTTTTCTTAACATTGCTGCAAGCTCTCCAAGTACACCGTTAGGGTACATCTTGCGACCTTGAATTAACGGGAAAGCTTGAGTCTGCATATCTACTTCAAGTGACATACCAAATAGTGATTTAGTTTCACCATTACGAGTTTGTTTCTTTGTACCATTAGCTAATATGTCTTGAATTAGCTCTGCATATTCTACTTCGAATCTTTGCATAGCGCCATTCCTTCTAGTTGATAATTCCAAATGTTATCGACATCATCATTCTCAATGTCTCCCCAGTTAGTGCCTACCGCAACGTCTACAGGCATTGGTAAGTCTGTGATTTTAAACAGTTTACTCATTTCAAACCAAGCTTCTTGCATTGCTTCAGCTTTAATCTTAGCCATAGCTTTGTAGTGTACAGGGTCATCAGGACCTTCAGTAATAAAGCTGTCATGTATGAAATTACAAAGTATAAAGTCAGTACCGTGCTCTTCATTATACGCAATCATGCGTGGATAGAAATAGTGCAAAGCTAATTTAGCTACTTCAGCGCCTGCACCTTGGTTTTCAATAGACAAAAAATCAGTCATCATTTTAGCTTTGTAATAACGACCTAAAGGTGTGTAATTTAATTTGCCTTTAGTCCACTTTGCAATACCTTCTTGTTGCCAACCGTAAATTTCTTTCCACAGCAGTCGCCACTTACGTCTATCTCGAGTAGCTTGCTGCTCAGAAATTAGTATATCTTGCTTCATCAGAATGCCTAGAAGCATAGTAATCCCACCGCCGTATAAAAGTAAGAAGTTATAAGTCTTAGATAATTGGCGGTCTGCTTTAGTCCAGTTCTTACCAAACACCATCTCAGCAGTATGAGCGTGTAAGTCTGCACCTTCACGGAATAACTCCGCCATAACTGTGCAGTTAACAATAGCGCATATTGTCCTAAGCTCTAGTTGAGCGTAGTCAGCGTATATTAGAACTCTACCTGGAGGTGCCTGGAACATGCCTTTTAAAGCTCTTGGCAATTGCTGTAAGTTTTGGTCTTTAGAAGTCAAGCGACCTGACCTAGCAGAAGGTAAAAACTTACCGTATATGCGATTGTCAGAGGTCTCGAACTTTTCAATGAATGAGTTCTGCTTCTTTAGCTTACGTACTTTACGAACATTTGCAGCTTTATCATTACCATCCATAGCCATAGTAGCTAAAGCTAAATCATCAGACTCAGTTGCATTAAGATAACTTCTAACTTGCTGCCATGAGTTAACATTAACTGGAACATTAGCTTCTTCAATAACTTGCAAGTTTTCTTTATGCTTATTGTAAAGGCCATCTTCAGTAGTTGGCATACCATTCCATTGGAAATCTAAGCAGTATTTAAGAGTAAGCATATCAAGCTTGTAACTGAACTCTTCAAGCTTACTTTTAACAGCTTCCCAGACTTGAGGCATGTAGTATACATCAGTAGCCGCATATAGCAATTGGTCCTCGGTAAGAAAGTTAGAATCCCATTTAGACTTCTGAAGTTTTTTCTTATCTAATAACTGACGCGCATAAGGGTCAAAGCCTAACACATATTGCATTGTCTCGTCTAAGCTAAACTTCTCTTTATCAGGAAAAGCTAGTCTAGATAGTAAGAAAGTATCTTCAAATTTATTAGGAATCCAGCGAGTGCCAGTCTGTTGTTGAACTGTTGTTATATCGTAGTGGGAGTTATGCCATGCTGTGGTGTACTTGTCTAGGAATGCAGTTATTGCGTATTCATTAGGCCAGTCTATGAGTAGGACGTGCTCAAGGTGCGGTTGATACGCTTGTAGTAGTCTTATCTTCTGATAAAACCCACAAGTTTCAGTATCGGAGAATAATACTTCTCCTTCGTTGAGTAGCACTTCTGCTTCTTGCAAAGTGCATCTTTTGAACGGTGTCTTCATTTGAAGAGAGCTCCAATTGTGATAGTTTAAAGTCTAAAGACTAAGTCGAGGGGGCGAGATTTATTTAGTTAACCTCTCGCCTTACCTCTTGTTTGTACTACTTAAGCTTTATCTGCTCTATTTTGCGCTGCTTCGTTAGAATACTTAAAGCCTTCATAACGTTTACCAAGCTTTGCAATATTTGCATTTAAAGTTTCTTCTCTTGTTATATTAAGAGATTGACGCAAACCTTCAAGGTAGAACTCAATGTCACCAAGTTCTTCAACAACATTGTCAATATCTATAGGCTTGTTGTAAATTGCTTGCTTTTTAACTGCATCAAGTAATTCACCAGCTTCACCAGAAACACCTACAGCCATATGCAAGTTATGAGCCGTACTACTATTTAGCTCATCTACAATTAGTTGTCCATCTTTAGCTAATACTTTTACCATATCTGAATAATCAATCATTTTCTTTCCTTAAATACGTGGTTTAGCTTCAGAAGGAGCTGCTTCGCCTTCAAAACCTGCATCTTCATCAACGCCTGTGAAGCCTTCTTCCTCTTCATGAGCGCCAAAGCCAGCATCAGCACCTGCGTACTCTTCAAGCTTAATAAGCTGAATAGCATTTAAGTACAATGTAACTCCTGCTGCAGTGATTTTACCTTTAGTTTTAGCTACATACATATCCATAGCACCAGAGATATAACCAACAGAACCGTTGCCAATTTGAACATCGCCAAGGCTGACTACTTTATTCTTAGAGTTGTAAATTTTAACAACTTTCTGTTTACCATCAGGGAATGTAGTGCCTGTCTTAAATGTGACAAGTACAGCACCTTCGGGGTCTTTGATTAAGCGGTCTTCATCATCATACTGCTTGTTGCCATCTGCGTCAAGCAAAGGGTCATTTAAGTAGTAGCCTAATGATTTAGCTTTACGTTTCTCAGCTGGTTTGTTAGCTTCAAAAAAAGCATCGATGCTGTCAAGGAATGTTTGCTGCTCTTCCGAGCGTTCAGCCTTAGCAGGGATTAGAGCGGATGCAAGATACTGCATAGCTCCTGACATGTTTTCTTCACCTTCGCCTGTGATTTTAACCCACAGTAAAGGTAACTTTGGTGTAACTATTTTCGTAAGTGTCGTACTAGCCATGATGGCCTCCTGTCGTTAGTGTTGTCGTACTAGATTATCTCTACTGAGATAAGTTATTATATCATAATTATTTTGAATTTGAAATATCTTTTTGTTATGACTTATTCTTTTGTTGGCGCATCTCATAGATTGCCCATTCAACTGCTTGTGCTACCTTAGTTTTTCTAAACATTAGACACTCCTACCCAAATACGACTATCAAGTACTTGTGCATATTCTTCCATAAAGCCAGCTTGTTTAATCATTCTTGCTTTCTCTGCCCCATCCAGTGCTTGGAATATTTTACTACTGTATATAAAGATATTTAAAGCTTGTATTTTTTCAGTTAATTCTCTATGCTCTACTATCATTCTTTCAATATGTTCATTAGCCATCAGTTTGTTACCACCTTGTTTGAAGCACGTGAGCAAGCCACGTACATTAGTTTAAGATATTGTTCAAAGCTGAAGTTTGCAGCGATGTAAATATCATCTGTGTCCAGAAATACGTCAGCATAAGTGCTTCCCTGGGATTTGTGCACGGTCATTGCATGAGCAAAGTCCAAGCATATTGCGCTACTGTTGAAGCTCAGAAAGTCTCTCCAAGCCTTAGCTCTTCTTTTAGCTAATGGGTGTGTAGGATTAGTTCTGCTCCAGCCCGCCGCTTTGTAGCCGACAAAAGAACCTTCGATGGCTCTGTTAGCTTCTGCTGCTTCGGCTATAAAGTTGTCTAAATGTGTTTTATAGTTATAGTGACCAAATAAGCAAGCAAAAGTGCTCTCTTCACCTTCATCATCCTCTACAACTGCAAACTGCACTATTCCACGACTAATTAAGTACTCTAGTGTCTTATACTTAGAACCTAACTCTATAGGGTCACCAAACGGCATAGCTACTATTGAAGGCGAGTGCTCCCACGCTTTAAACTTATACCTATGTTGTGTTGTAGGCGAAAATAAGATGTCGCCAGGTTCTGGTTCCATACGGCCCATTATGGACTCATTTAATTCTTCAACACGTTTATTCGTATAAGCTAAAATAACTTTGTCATCATGTTCTGTGAAGATATAATCTTGTACAATATCTCTATTTCTAATCAAACCTTTTAATGGTTCAGGCTTAGCACCCTCAATAAAGCTAACTAACTGTTCTAGTGCCTCACCTAAAGGGTTATCCTTAGCTTGCCTTTTAATTTCTTCAAGTAGCACTTTGTATTTACCACGCGGTTTTATTGCTTGAACGTCGTTAACTGGTGGTAGCTGATAAGGGTCTCCTATCCACACTACTCGCATACCACACTCATCTTGCTCTTCTCGTATGTCCATGAGGTCCTTTTCACCTATCATAGAATACTCGTCAATAAATAAAACGCGGGTTTTTGCTGATTTTCCAACCTTTAGATTTTGTTGAACATATTTCTTATTAGTAGCGTCGTTATTAATCGTTGGACACTTTTTAAGAAACTTGTGTAAGGTCTGAATGTTTGTTCCTTCAGGCATTTTAGTGGTAAGTATACTACAAGCCTTATGAGTATAAGCGGTGACAACACAGTCAATATCAGCAGCAAGACAGTAAGCAATAAGCTCAGCCACA
>Ga0255047_10000216_pt1 | contig 43874 bp, 64 predicted proteins | sample JV7_2_1_MG_FD_183640 | JGI IMG/M metagenome (GOLD analysis project Ga0255047, IMG submission 183640) | Seawater microbial communities from Jervis Inlet, British Columbia, Canada - JV7_2_1 | ecosystem: Environmental > Aquatic > Marine > Inlet | place: Canada: British Columbia | collected 2016-10-06
CTTCACAGATTTTGCCCTGTCTTCTATTTTCAGGTAGATTTTTTCCGAGGCCCCAGGCAGGATTTCATATTTTGAATATTCCACTGGACCGACCTGCATAAAATACATACGTCTGTAGTTGGTTATCGTCCTTTCGAGACGTTCGCCAAAATCAACGAAATAAAACTGAGGCCATAAATTCTCTAGACTTCTGGGGGCCGGTGTTGCGCTCAAGAGATAGCAATGCTTGAAATTCCCGCACTCTTTACGCATCCATTTCGTTCTTTTCGAGCTGACATTTTTAAATTTTGAACTCTCATCTAGGACGATTGCTTCACACTTTAGGCGCGGGTATATCGTTTGGAATTTTGCGCCTATTAATGTTTCAGGCGTCGTGATGTAGATATCTGCCGGAGGTATAGTGTCGTTTAAAACTTTCCCTCTAAGGTCAGCCATTGTAATGTCATAGCCCCATTTTTTTATCTCCTCTGCCCATGTGGACTGTATGACGTGCGAGGGGGCGACTATCAGAGTTTTCTTGTTTATGTTTTTTAGGACCTCTAGTGTCATCAGGGTTTTGCCCGCTCCTGTCGGCAAGAACGCAGCGTACCTAGGATGCTTCAACATCTCGTCGTGGATGATTTTCTGGTGCTTAGACAGCTCTATTTTTTTCATGGTTTTTCCCTTTACTGTTCTGTTGAGGCCCTTTAAATAAATTGCGTATCTTGCGAGAATTAAGGTATAATTTGTAAATTCCCGAAATTTTTTTTCTTTTTGCCCCTGGGTATTCATTTCGGGCTCTCTGGGCTAGGTGCAGTATGCATTCCGGGGGATTGGACACGCACTCCTTGGCACCATACTCAATTATGTTTCGGTTGAAAGCTGAAATGCTGACCGTGCGTTCTGTTCGGCGGTCTGCATCTGCCAGTTTTTGAATCAGACTATACATTCCTACTTTTTCTGAATCTGAAGAAAAAAGCTGCCGGATAAAAGGAGAACCTACGCAGATATGGTAGACCTCACTGACGGTGAGGCCGTCGCAGTATGAACTTTTCCCTTTTATGCCTTCGCACGCCTCCACTAGTGAGATGTCGAGATCTCTTCTTTTTTCGATGCGGACAAACGACCGTAGTTGAGCGTCTCTGTGCGCCGTAGCACTGTCTTTTTCTATGATGTCTGCTTGCGCGTCTTTCCTTGGGCGTCTTTGTTTTTTTTCGGGGCCACCTCCCGAGTGCACATGCGGGTACATAGCTAAGATTGCTTCTTTCATTTTTGCCTCCCTTTTACCTCTTTCACGATTGAATCGATACGGTCACGATCGAAACCATAAAGAACGTACACCAGCACTCCCTTACCTCTGATTTCCTCCCCCATATCTATTTGGGATTGAAGGAGTTTTCCTTTTTTAGTTTTCATTTCAATGAAAAAACTAGGATAAGGGGCCCCTAAAAAAACCTGCAAATCTGGCACGCCACCATCGGAACACCTAATGTGCTTAAGCACTAAAGCGTCGAATGTAGTTTCGAGATATTTTATTGTTTTTTTCTGTTCAGAGCCTTCTAGGTTGGGCATTGGGAACGCTCCTGTTGAGAGGGGCTGCCGGAGCAGCCCGTAAAAAATAATATACTACTCGTGCCATGTCCTAGGATCGCTGGCTCGGTAGACTCCATCGGTTTTTATTTCGTGGTCAGGCAGGACTTGGGTGTCTGGCTTTGACATGATTATGTCATCTTGGGAGATGGACTGCTTGCCAGATGGGATTCCTTCTGTTATTTTTTGAACTCCAATCAACCTGAAAGTTACCCCATGAGCTCCATTCGCGGTAAACGCAAAAGGGCTGACGAACAGCCTGCAAACTGACTCCCGACAAAACATTCCGTCATGGCATTCTGTTATAAGAGTCCCGTCAATATCGTATAGGATAGGAGGGTATATAGATGATGCTTTCATATGTCGCTGGCCGAACAGGTACTCTCTAGGTTCGCAAACAGGCCTTCCCTCTTTGTCTCTCTGGTCGTCCCCGTCCATCACGTAGTATCCAAATTTAGCTCCTCTGCCATAAACATATCCTGCACAAATCTCAGGTGGGAATTTACCTTTAGCAGTAACTCCTATCAGCTCCCCTATAGATACATCTAGGTCAGAGCCTTTTTTGAAATATACCCTAGCTGAGTATTTTAACTTTTGACCATCTCCAAATGCTTTAGGCTCTGCGAATTGAGAGAATATTAAAGTCACTCCCTCCATTATATATTGGCCTGGAGTTTTTTTTGAGGCGGAAAGATATGAGTTCAACACAGGCCTGGTAGTTTCTAGCTCGGGGAGGGTGTCATTTATATTGCCTTTCGGCATCTCTTGGGTGTAGTGGTTAGTGTTCATGATTGTTCCTTTGTAAGTTTAAAAAAAAACGAAGTAAGATTGGTAAGTGTGACTGAGTTTCGACTACCTGTCAAGAGCAAGCTTGTATTTTATTGGTCTTTTTAGATCAAGATGCTGATCGAGCAGCTCACATACGCGCTCTTTCGCTCTTTTTTTGGTCAGTTTTGAATCGGTCATTAGATCTTTTTGGATCAGGAGATCCCGAGCTTTGGAGTAGGAGATGAGGGATGGTGATGTATAGGCCGCACCACCGAGCGCGCCACGTAGGAATGGGGCGGCTTCCTTTTCATCCAGCTTTTTTAGTTGGCGGCCTGGCACGCGGGCGAAGCCAGGGATCTCCTCGCCACCCTCAAGCCTTTTTAAATATTCCTCCTCTATTTCGGCTATGTATTTTTTGATGAGAGCGGCCGAAGTTAAAAGTTCGGATTTATTTTTATCGGAAATGAGATTTTCGTCTACAGCGTCTAGAGCGAGAGTCGAGGCCTCTTTTACGCGAGGGCAGTTGTTTTTCGCTTTGCACCATTTGCAATGATCGCCCGGATAAAATCCAAAATCTCCCTCCTTAAGTTTTTTGGTGATCTGATTAAAATGATCATCAAGCTCAGAGTAGGTTATATCACAGACCTCTATGTTATTTGCGGACGGCTGTATTATGCCGGCCTGTAGCTTCACGACCGGAGCGCAACCCTCCTTGTTGAGATTGATGAAAAGAGAACTGAGAAAACCCATCAGGTAGATGGTTAGTTGTGGGTTTTTTTTTGGAGAGACCGGTATTATGCCGGTCTTGAAATCCAGGACAGCTATGGATGGGGTCGTCACCGTCCGGAATGAGACAGGAGGGTCGCGCCCGATTAGCGCAAAGTCAGCGGTCCCGCCAATCGGAGTGCATCCCAACGGGGTCGGTATCGATATCTGTGCGCTAGACTCTATACAATAGTGCCAGTCCCTCAGGCGATAGTTGGCCATAAGAAAGTTCTCGGCCTCCAAAATCTGCCTCAAGCAATCTGGGTCTTTTTCCCCCAGCTCCTTCATGCCTGTAGTATCTGCATGTACTGGTCCGTCAGGTGAGGGAGGATCGGTTTTCATGCGCATGCGCGCCTCTAGGGCTGCATGCATTAGGGTGCCGCGCTTTGCGGCCTCTCCTGCGGTGTCCTCTCCCTTTAAAAGTTGGGACTGTAGGCAGTGCTGCCAGATGGATGCGCTGCTGGGCGAAAATAGGTTATGTGTCATTTTGAGGTTCCTTTTTAGTTTTTTAAGCAAAATGTTCTATATCTTGCACTATTTTTAGATTGTTCAAAATAAGCGCAGAATGTTTCAGCATGTCTGCTGTTGTTGTGACGTGGGTCAGAAAAGTACCGTCCCCTAGTATATTAGCTATCATGATCGTTTTTGAGCGATTAATATTGATTTCACAATCGTCTTTCAGTGACTTAACAAAACGTAACGCATCAGCCTTCCCTCGCGTTTCATTTTTCCGTGCGTTTATATCGCGCCAATCTAGGTCTGGATAAAAATTCATTAAACCCAAAAAGGAGATAGGCTTATATTCACACACCGCCTCTTGGGTGCCGGCCATAGAAAAAGATGGCTCCAAAAACTTGTGCAAATTAAACTCAATATTATCTTGTGTTTTTTTTGCCGTTTGACCAACTGCTACAGATTGTGGCGCAGAAAATGTATTTCCGTGCTCTCGTATTGCCACATAACAGTTGATCATCGATCTAGCCATACACTCATACTTCCGGTTGGGAACAGGATCCCATGCGTCTTTTAGCCGGTTATCTTCTTTCGCCAAAACCTCGGACCCCAAAAACCCAAAGTTTGCCTCATTAGGCAAGCATACGCGCATGTATTTATCTAGACGTTCAAATATTAGGTTATTAATTTTTTGCTCTTCTTGCATTTTAAATCTCCTGTTAAAAGTGGTGTAAAATTTTCTACACTAAGAGTTACCCTTGAAGACTGGACAGATGTCAGAGGTTACGCAGTGAGAACAATGTTTGCCTCGATGGAATTGAAAATCCCTGTTAATTGCCAAAGAAAGCAATTTAGTCGCTTTCTGGTTGATTTTTTCTTCCGACGAGGATTTTTTAGACAGTTTGAATATTCCCCCGTCCGAAGAGATAATAGCTCCACGTACGTGCCCAAAGAGAAATGTTTGGTTTTTTCTGTATCGATGCAAGTACACGGAAAGAATCTGCAGGTATAGTTTGTTTTTATTGGACTTTAAACATGGGTCCTTTGAAAAATCAAAATGTACAACCCATATAGGCGCTGACTTTTCCCCCGATCTATATTCAGGGGATGAGTCGGTCGCAAGGAATGTCTTGAGGTAGACCACTTCAGCGGGAAGTTGGCTTACGATAATATCCGAACCATAGTAACAGTGGTACTTGTAATGTCCATCGCGCGGGAAATTCCTCAAAACGCTAAGCCTCATCCTGTTCAGCATAGTGAGGGCCTCACCGTGGACGTGACGGGGCGACGGCAGAATAGGACTCATAGGATCCTCTCCTAGCAGGCGCTCATATAGAGAAAAAAATAAATCGTGCTCCCGAAAGCTATATTTTTTAATGCGCTCGCGATAGGCGCGGGAGCATCGGGGTAGGATCTGAGATTGGAGGCACTTCGACCATAGCGCGGTATCTGAGGTAAGTAGACGTAGAGGCATTTTTAAGACTCCTTTTTTTTGAAAAAAATACTAGAAAAAAGAATCATAACACAGGCATCTCAGTCAGCGCAAGCTTTTAAGATGCTCCAAAAATCAGCGTATTTTACAGCGTACACGTACGCTGAATCCTCAAACTAGCGTACAGATTGGGCCAAAACTGTTCATTTTTTGCACAATTATCTGCTGTGCAATTTTTGCACACCTGTGCATTTTTTGCACAGCAAACATTTTTCGAGGCCCAAAAACCCCAAAATTCACGTACACGTACACCACTTTTTGACAGCAGCGTACAGGGCATGACCCCTACTGGAATCACAGGTTAGCTCCTTATATGTACGCTGTACGCTACTTTTTCTATATATTAAAGTATATAGAATAGTAGAGAGGAGAGAGGGGAAATATAGGGTGTAATATAGAGAGGTAGGGAAAAAGAAAAGCACGTACGTACACAGGTGTGCTGCTGTCTCCACGTAGACTGGTCACTCGTCCCTAGGTATGGTGACTTCTCCACCCACCCCAAACCTACAGGAGATCAGAATGAGATTTGTACCAGTAAATTTAAAAACCAAAATTCCAACGATGAAAGAATGGACGACGAACCCACCCATTAAAGTGAACACGGCCGAAGAACTGAAAAAACACGAAGAAATACACCAGGGATTAGCCCTGGTGCTAGATGAGAATGTGATAGCGATGGACGTGGACCCGCGGAATGGAGGCGATGATTCCTTCAGGGTCCTCACCGAAAAAAAATTTATAGATTTCAGAATTTGCCGCTGTATCGTTTGCACCCCTGGACTGGGGGCGCATTATTATTTCTCGCGCCCCCATGGAATGACCAACCTAAAAACCACCTCGCAAGACCTACCAGGGATTGAGCTGCTGTCTGTCGGGAGATCTATCACGATACCCTCTCAGCGCAACCAGGGGCACCAATACGTACGCGGGAGTATCTTCGATTCGCACCCACCTCTACCTGCGGAGATTGCATCTTTTTTTTTCAGGTCATCCGCAGCCCCAGCCGCTCCCATACCTGATGAGCCAATTTTTACCTCCCGAGATCAAGGGCTCACGCCCGATCAGTGCATTATGATTTTGAAGTATTTGGACGCCTCCGATTTTGGTGAGTACCAAAGGTGGTTTTCGCTGCTTGCTGCGTACAAGGGATCAGGAGGCCGTTTAAGCGATTTTATCTCTTGGTGCTGTACAGACATCAATTACCCTAAGGAAAAGCATGAGAGGCAAATTACGGCCCAATGGAGAGGGGTTTCGGGAGAGCGGGGGCGAACGCACAAGTCACTGAGGTATTTTTACGCGCAGGCTGGCGGAGACATTGATGCGCTTGAGGGCCGAGAAAAAAATATAATTGAGCCTTCCCGGTCACCCCCTAAAAAAGCCCCAAAAAAAGAAAAACCGAAATGGGAAGATAAATTCAAGGATTGGGTGTATGTCGATGGGATCGGGAGATTTTTTAACAGAAGACTCGGATATTGGAATTCTCGCTCAGACATACTTTTGACGCTAGCCAGAGAGACGAAAGGGTACAAGATAACAGAGCTGCTCATAGACGGCAGTTTAAGCACTGTGACGGGCCTTACTTTTTCTCCTGGGGATGGTCCCACCATAAACAAGAAAGGGGACCTCTACGTGAATTGCTGGGTTGATCCTGGCGTCACGAGGAAAAAAGGGGATGTTTCGATCTTTTTGGGGTTTCTGCGTCATTTTTGGGGAGACGATTCAGAGCATGCGCTAGACTGGATGGCTGCGGTCACACAGAGAATCAGAGTTAGGTACATGCTCCTGGTGCACAGCAGTGAGAATCAGGTGGGAAAATCTTCATTTATCGGCGCGGTCATGCGTAAGATTTGCGGTCCCAAAAACACTGTCATGCTCAATGAATCTCTGGTGACAGGCACACACAATGGGTACCTGACGCGCACGCACCTAGGGATCATCGAGGAGCTGTATGCTGGCTCAAAAAAAATGGCCCTCTATAATGTGCTGAAACAGCAGATAACGGAGCCAGTTTTGACGGTCAATCAAAAATACATCGATCAGTTCCAGATCGAAAATAACTCGGTATATTTGGCGTTCACGAACTATCTGGACGCGGTAGCTATGACGGACAATGACCCTCGAATGCTAGTGCTCTCTACGCACAGGAAGCCACTTGCGCCAGGAAAATACAGAGATCTTGCCTCGTGGATGAAAAAAGGAGGGTATGAGGCTCTGTACGACTATCTGCTCGACAGGGAGGTCTCAGATCTGGACTATTCGGCCGCCCCCTCAACAAAATCAAAAGACCAGATGGTGCTTGCCTCACATAATCCTACTGACATTTTTTTAGAAGAAGAAATTCTGTGTAGATTCAGCGACTTTGTGTGTCCGAAATATATTCGGGAGAAATTCCCCAATCATTTTCCAACTCAAAAAAGCACATATCATCTAGGGAGATCCCTGCGTAAAAAAGGGTACTCTTCGCAGCAGGTCAGGGTCGACGGGAGAGTGTGCTATGTATATTCTAAGAGTTTAGACCACAAAGAAATCAAAAGACGGTGGGACGAAATGAGGAACACTTTCCCGGTCCATATTATGTGACCTTGTTGACACAGGGGGCGCGCAATGATACTATGATCCCGGTTTTGAGACCTTAACAGTGCTTCGGCCCGCACTCCTGGGCGGGTCAGAGGCATAGACGCGAGAGAGGAAAATGAAGCAAGAGTCGCCACAAGAGCTAGTCAATCATATACTGATGCACGGAATATCCCACGCAGCATTGAGTTCAGCACTGGGGGTGTCACGCTCCTACATATCTTATATCCGCAGCGGGAAGAGGAAGAAAATAAGTGTGCTCGCACAAAGAAAGTTAGAAGAAATTCTGTACGACCGCGAACAGATCAAGGATCTGAAAAGCAAAACACAAAGAATATACCCAATCAAAACATATACGCAGCTCATCTCCTCTAAGGAGGTGTAGCATGCCGACGGTCACCAATAGAGCACAGGAGATGCCGCTCCGTAAAAAATTCAAAAAAACAATGGATGCGTCAAAAAAAGACCAAAAATACTGGACCGCAAAAAAGAAAAAAGAAGCTAAAGATAAAATAATTCAAGCTTTCAAAAATGGCGTGAGCTTGGGGGACGCGCTCGAAACCGATAAATCCTTGCCATGCCGCCACACAGTCTACGACTGGATAATAGCTGATGACGAGTTCAAGACGCGATTTAATAATGCCAGGCTAGTATTGGCCGACTGGCTGATGGAGGACACAGTAGTGCGTGTCCTTAAGATGGCAGAGCGGGCAAGATCCCAGAAGGGATCTGTGGATAAAATTGAGATAGCCGCGATGGACCTGGAAGCGCGAACCGTAAAATTTTTCTGTTCCAAGCTCGCTCCGAGAGTGTACGGGAACACGCTAAAAATAGAAACGAATGAAGATGGGGCACCGGCCATTGTGAAATGGGTGATGGTGCCAACTGAAAAAAAGAAAGGACTCGTCCCACCACGAGAACCACGAGATGACGATCAGTGAGAATGTAGAAGTCCGACCGCCCGAATATTCGTCCCATTTATTACCCAATAAAAGATTCAAAGGGCTGAGAGGAGGAAGGTGCAGAAGCAAACCGACCTTAAACTGGGCGACGCTACGAGCTGAAAAAAAGAGGATACTCCAAATTTTGAGGGGGGAACGAGATGACGATTAGTGAGAATGTTGAGATTCACCTGCCCGAATACGCGGAAGAATTTTTCCCGCACAAAAGATTCAAAGGGATAGAGGGCGGCAGAGGGAGCGCAAAAACCAGCACGGTGGCAATAATTTTCGTTATGTTCTCCTACAGAGAGGAGTGCAGATTACTTTGCGGCCGCGAAGTGCAGAAATCCATGAAGCAGTCCAGTTACATGGCGATAAAAAAAGCCGTGTACAAGCTGATGTTGCAGCCCTTTTTTGATTTTCAGGTAGATAAAATAGTCTGTCGTCGCACAAAATCAGAATTTATGTTCAACGGACTAAGCGGCTCCTCAATAGATCAGGTCCTATCTATGGAGGGGATAAAATACGTATGGATCGAGCAGGCTGAGTCAATTTCTGAGCGCAGCCTCAAGCTTCTGACGCCCACCATAAGGGAAAACGGATCAGAGATTTGGGCGACCTGGAACCCCAGGAATTCATTTGATCCGATTCAGAAATTTTTTAAAACATACGAAGACGAAGCGATAGTTAGACATGTAAACTATTATGACAATCCATTCTTTCCGCAAGCCCTTGAATTAGAACGAAAAATTTGCGAATTACGTATGCCCTCCGAGTACCCTCACATCTGGCTAGGGGAATTCCAAGAAATCGGCGAGCAAACTGTACTACCTTATATGCAATTAAAACAGTGTGTTGGCGCGCATAAAAAATTAAACTACGACCCCAGTAATTCTCTTTGTTATTTCGGGCTCGACGTGGCCGACGGCGGAAAAGATAAGCCCGCAGTAGCCATAAGAAAAGGAGCCCTAGTGACTGAGGCACGGGAGCTCGGCAGCAAAAATGGATATGAAATTGTTGAGGCAATTTTTCCCGAGGTCGTCGAACAAAAGGCCGTGCGAGTCTACTACGACGCCACGGGAGTGGGGGCTAGCGTTAAATCGGAGCTGTTCAGAATGAACAAATTCAACCGTCTGCCGTTCGTGCCGGAGGGGTTCCTTTTTGGAGGCAAAGTCCAAGGGGGCCAACGCCTATTTTGCGCGAACATTACCAACCAGCAATATTTTTCAAGGTTAAACGCCCAAGGATTTTGGAACTTAAGGCTGAGACTAAACAGCACCTTAGCTGCTCTGCGCGGAGAAACCAGCGTTCCGCTAGAGTCATGCTTATTTTTTGATGAGTCGGTTCCTGACGCTGCATTGCAGGAGTTGGCCCAAATAACGTATGATCGCGATAATTCCAATCGCCTGCGCATCGACAAAGCCCCAGGCTCCACGCAGAGTCCCAACCTAGCTGACGCCATAATGATGTCATTCGCCAGGGACCTCATCAGAGGACTAAAGATAAGATGCTGAATCCATTCGGTTTTTTGAAAAAGAAGAGCGCACCCATCCTAAAAGACGCCTTAGTGCACCCATCAAAAAACACCTCACCACCGGCCACAAAAAAAGACTCCTCTCAGCCGTCTACATCTTTTGGTGCTGGAATAAATTCAGGCGGATATAAAAATTCAATGAGTGGGGCTGGGGGTGGTTTTGACAAAAATATGGGGAGCACTTTTTCCCCCACCATCCTTGAAAATGTAACATTTTGGCAGACTCTGTTAAACGAGAGTTGGGCGGCTAAAAAATTCGTAAATTTCCCAATAGATCAGCTCCTTATGCGCCCAAGAGTATTTGATTCAGAGAATGATTTTGAAATTGAAAAATATGAATCATGGCTAAAGCAGTGGGGGAGTAACGAAAAATTAGGCGACACTATGAAAGGGGGGCGACTGTACGGGACGTCATTTTTAATCTTCATCACGAAAGAGGCCCCTCTCGATGAGCCTCTTGATTTGCGTCTCCTTCGAAAAGGGGACCTTGTGAATGTTTTAGTTTTCGACCGATTTTCAACCTTCGTGCTAGAAAGGACCTACGATTTTACGAATCCAAACTATGGCAGAGCCATCAAATACAAGGTTTCCCCTAAGTTTGGGGGTGGTTTTGAAATACATCATAGTCGTGTTTTGAGGATGGACGGACAGGTCCCACTGAGCTCGAACGGGTGGGTCTCGGGATATAGTGCTGACTATGGAGTTCCCGAGCTAATCCCTGTGATGGAGCCTATCTACCAGCAGGCCCAGGCGGCCCATGCGACATCCCAGCTTATGTCTGAGGCGTCCATTCCCGTGATCAAAATGCAAGGTTTTCGTGAGGCAGTGGGCGCGTGCCCTGGGATTAGCACTCCGGCAGATGGTGCGTCAGTACAGACGTACGCGGACAACACAAACATGACGAAATCCGTGTACAATCAAATGATCATGGACGCGGAGGACGAGTACGAGCGCGTAGCTGTTAATTTTTCCGGGCTCCCTGAGCTACTGGACCGATATGCTGCCCAGCTAGCGGCGGCGGCTGATATTCCGGCCACTATTTTCCTTGGGAAAAGCCCTGTTGGTCTAAACGCAACAGGAGAAAATGATCTAATTATAAATGCTGGAAAGGTAGCGGCACAGCAGGAGAACAGACTACGTCCTGCCTACGAGTTCATCGACGCGATAATGACTCGGACCGGGGGGTTTGAGGGTCTGCCTGACTATACCTTCCCCTCTCTCCTAGACATTAGCGACACTGAGCGCACAGATATTGCGCTCAAAAAGGTCGAGATGGCCAGAGATCTATTCCAGACTGGGCTGGTGAGCTCTGATGAGGCCCGGAACATATTGAAGGGGGACGACGTAATAGGCGAGCTGGACGAAGGGTTTGATTTTTCAAAAGAAATTGATGAGGAACGCAGGATAAACGAAGAAGCCGAGAAGGAGCTAGAGGTCGAAGACACCATGTACCGAGGGTGACATGGCCCCTCCTACAAAACGTATCGAGCCGACACGTGCTCACGAGAAAATATACGGCAGCCAGATCCAGCGTCTAGCGATAGATCCATTGCGGCGGGACCTGGTAAAGGCCCTCGCAAAAATACCAGCAGACCATATCACTCAGCCGGCCTACAGAAAGATTATTGATGATGTTTTTTTTGACCCGGAACTTGAAGAAAGAACGGAAGAAGGCGCACAGATAATCTCAACTAGACAAGTTCAAAAAATAGATGCGTGGCAGCGGAGAAAATTCAAAGCTCAAGTGGAAAAGCTAATAGAGATAGATGTGGTTCCATATTTAAAAAAATCGCAGACAATAACTTTCCTTGACCCCATAGTAGACGCAAATGTAGCCCTTATAAGATCAATCTCCCCTACGCTTCATTCTCAAATAATAGAAAAATACAATAATATCTTACGCACGGAAGGCTTTAATCAGGCATCTATGGCGAAAATGCTATCAGAGCGTTTTGGTGTCGCACAAAGCCGAGCTAATTTAATCGCTTCAGATCAGACCGGCAAGACCGTGGGTGCACTTACGAAATTGCGCCAAACGCAAGCTGGATTTTTAAAATTTGTCTGGCGCACCTCGCGTGATCCAGCGGTACGGCCAGAGCACAGAGTCTTAGAGGGGCGCGTTTTTTTATGGTCCGCCCCCCCATCAGTTGGCATTCCAGGGCAGCCTATAAACTGTCGCTGCACCGCTGAGCCCTACATTGAGGGCATCACTGAGAACGTTCGTTTCTCATAGTGTGCATTTGTTGCACAGCAAAAAAATATGTATACTCCTTAAAAATCTCTCCCTACTCCTTTTGAGGCACGCTGCGCGTGGCACGAAAAAAAACAACAATTAAAGATACTCGACCCATTCAATCGTCTCGTGAGCTGACGCCAGAGGGGTATTTGCGCGCGAACGCCATCTTGACTGCCGTAGGAGTGCAAGAATATCTAGGATCTGAGCTGCCAGAGATAGCGGGGGCTATCCAAGACAAAACATACAGTGTAATGAGACCAGCTGAGACGGTCTTCGCGGATGAGACAATTAGCTCGCTAGCTCTCAAGCCGCTAACCATAGAGCATCCAGACTCCGCAGTGGACCCAACAAACTTTAAGCGCGAGACGGTTGGGACCCTTGGCGAAAGGGCTAAAAAAATTAACGGGGCACTGACTGCCCCACTAATATTGTATGACGCAGACACAATAAATCGTGTAAATTCAGGTGAGTTAAGCGCAGTATCTTTAGGTTATACCGCTGATGTCATTCCAGAATCAGGGGAGCATGAGGGAGTACCGTACGATTTTATTTTCGATGGTCCGATGGTGGTTAATCATTTGGCCCTCGTCGCTGAGGGCAGGTGTGCAGATGCCTGCATTTTAGACAGTAAAAACAAGGGTTTAAATATGGCTGAACTAGACATGCCCGACATCGTTGAGAGAGTGGCGGAAAAAGTCCTGCCGCAGATGCTCAAAATGATGGAGAGCGACGACTTTAAAAATAAGCTCGCCGAAATGGTCGGTAGACTGATCGTGAAGTCAGTGGACGGAGAGGATGAGCGTGAAGAGGAAGACGAAGAACGCGAAGAAGAACGCGACGAAGATCGGGAAGAGGTTGAAATTGAGACCGAAGACGCCCCAGTGGGAGAGCCCGGAATCGAGGAGCGAGAAAACGAGGATATTGACCTCATAGATGAGGGTGGAAAATGCGACGAGGACCGAGAAGAGGTCAAGGTGCGCTTAGGAGACGAGGCCGTCAAACGCGCAATAAACCGTCGGGTTGAAGTGCTGCGATTATGCGACAAAAAATCCAGCAAACAGAGTAACTTACGTCTTTTGCAGGACTCTTTGAAAAAAGTTGTAGGGGTAAAAGGAATACAAGGAAAGTCTGTCGATTATTTGATGGGCGTCGCAAAATCCTACAGCGACAAAAGAGACTCTGCCAAAACATATCTATCTAACATGGGGAGAGACTCAGGATCCTCTCTTCTGGGCGACGACGAAATTGCCACGGGAGCAATCGCGCTTCGCAACGCAATGAAATTTAAAGGAGAGAAATAATGGCTACCTACCCTAATCCAGCTCTTCAGGCTGATTTTTCAAGATACCAGCTACCTGGCCTTCCGGGTCAGATTGCTCGCGCGCAGAACGGCGATTTTACATTTGACGTGCTCAACAATGCGGTGGAAGTCAAACCTGGCTATGGCGTCTATGCAGGCCCTCCAGGCCCTACTGTAAATGAGTGGATATTGCCAGCTTCAGCTCCTGATCAGGCACTCGTGACGCACATCGTCTCGTTCGAGGTGAATGACCCTAATACTCCATTGGCGGTCCCCGCCGGGAATGCTACGAGCTCTGTGGTTTACCCCGCTAACTCGATAAAAGTAAAAGCCATGCGAAAAGGTCCGATCTACGTGCTTGTAGAGGTGGCTGTATATGTCGGAGAGACTTTAGAGTTTAATTTCTCGACTTTCACCTGGCAAACTAACACTGCCGCTAATGCGCGCGTAAACGTCAGAGCCCTGAGCCCAGGGCAGGCCGGAGATGTCGTCCCTGTGCAGATAGATGTAGTTGCACCATTCAATCCTTAAGAGGCTGATAACATGGCAAATATTTTTGGAAAATCGGCAAGAGACTACAAGTACTATACCGACTTTGAAAAAACTCATGGGCGTCAGGCCCTAGAGAATGAGATCCGAAGAAGTGGTCACGATTTTAACGCCTACCAAAAAGTTGGCGGTGGGGCCGGCCGATTCACTGACCGCAAAAGATCGATGAGTGCTCGTTTTGGGGATGCGTGGCAGCCCGGTCAATCAATAGAATTCATCACGAACAATCTTCAGGCTATCCAAGCTGAGATTGAAGAGATAATGTACGGTGAGTTTCGTCTCAACGACTATTTTCCCTTCAATAACAACATCCCGGAAGGGGCCCAGACATACTCTTACCGCATTACGAACGCTCAAGGTCAAGGTAGATTCATCGAGAATTACGGTACGGACGCGCCAGTAGCGGGCGTCACGTTGCAAAACGTAGCGTACAACCTGAACCTGGGTGGAATAGTAGCCCAATGGTCAGAAGATGACTTGAGATCCTCTCAGATAGCCGGCATTCCGCTATCCACTGAGAGCATCAGAGCTGCGACAGAAGGTGCCATGCAGCACATTGAGCGAGTAGGCCTTGGGACTGACACAGAGCAGAACAGATTCGAAGGCATGTTGAATTCAACGGGCATTCCGATCCTGACGAATACCGCGGGAACGTGGGACACGCTCAGCCCTGATCAGATAATCGAGCAGATCAACTCTATAGCAGCCCGAGTGATCACTCAGACCCATGAGATATTCGGTAGAAATCTAAAGGTAGACGCCTGCCTATATCTGTCTATCGAGAGATATGCCCTACTCAATACTCCTCGCGCCTCATTCAGTGATTCCACCATTTTTGAGTTCATACAAGATTCAAATATGTGGACGAAGTACACCGGAAGAAAACTCTTGATCAAGGCCGTCCAAGAGCTCTCTTCCGCTGGCGTTGGCGGAGTCCAAAGGGCCATATGGGGTTATCCCACGGAAGATCGAGTGTGGGAAATGGCCATGCCAATCTCTCCTAGGGTACTACATGTGAACCGCGAGAACTTTTATTATACAGCTCCTATGGAGTACAAGATCTCCGGGCTGAATGTCAAGAGAGGTGTAGGGTGCCTCTATTTTGATGCAATATAATCGGAGGAGACAATGCAACTTAAAAATCTTGCACCCAACCCAGTTTGGGTGGGAAAAGTTTTAATTGGGCCGGGGCAAACCAGGAATGTAGAGGCCGAAGATTACGGCCACCTAGCGGATGCAGCTAAAGCTAAAGGTGCAAAAGCGGAAGGCTTTGCTGTAGCGGCGAAGTTCTGGGTCGAAGAGGGCCTCGAAGTGATCAGGGCACCCACGCCTAGAAAGAAGAAAAAAGAGGCCGAAAAAGAAGCCGAATGAAAAAGATTAAAATCAAGAACCAGTCAGAAAATCCGGTAGTACTCGGAAGACTTGTGGTCCCGTCAGGGGCCACGTATTCCGTGGACGCATTAGCGTACGAGGATTTAAAATCAGCGAAAGCTGGAAAGGCTGGGAAATGGTGGATCTCTACGGGCCTAGAGGTTATAGGCTTGAAAACTAAGGCGAAAAAAAAGACAGCAGCCGAACTCATCGCGGAAGAGCAAAAAAAGAAACTAGAGCTCGCGGCTCAAAAAGCCCGCGAGACAATCAACGAACAGCTCAAACGCATGCAGTTCCCACGCAGCCCATGGTGAGGCAAAAATGTCTAACACCCTGCTTCCTTTATTCAGATCATTTTTTCCAGAGTTCGCAGGAATATCTGATGCCGTCGTGGACGCGTACCTAGTGGATGCCGGTGTTATTTTCTGCGCGAGCCAGAGGGCGCAGGTCTATTTAGCGGCACATTTGCTGGTCCTGGACCAGGCAAGCGGAGTGGGGCAAGGAGGGACCGGAGGCGTAGTGGACGGTGGAGACGGCGAGCATGAGAGCGAAAAAGTCGGGGAAATCAGTGTCACAGTCAAAACTATGGCCGAGTCTAATCTTGACAGCTTCTATACGACTACGCCTTATGGGCGAAAATTCCTTGCGTTTAAAAAAGCCTCCCCCTCCTACCGAATGTCGGTTCGAGTTTTCAACAGAAACTTCACCCAGGGGATATACTGATGCCAAAAACAGGCGTGACCCTAAAAGGAAACAAAGAGATTGAATCTAGGCTGCGTAAATTAATTGATGCAAAACAAGGGGTTGCGGGATATGACGTTGGAATTTTCAAGGGGTCAACTTATCCGGACGGAAAGAAAATTGCCGAGGTTGCAATTGACAATGAGTTTGGGACAAAAACTAGAAAAGGCACAACCCACATCCCTGAGCGTCCCTTTTTCAGATCGGCCAATAAAAATTTCGAGCCAAAATTACAAAAAATAATCGAAAAGAGCCTGAAAGAGTCCCCCACCTATACAATTGGAGCTCAGGAGATGGATCAGATTGGGCTGCTCCACGCGGCACAAGTCCAAAAGTCGATCAATGCATGGCGCATCCCTCCTAATGCCCCAGAAACCATAAAACGAAAAGGGCGCGACAAACCCCTCATTCAAGGCGGAGACATGAAGCAGGCCATAGCATCAAAAACGGTGAAAACAGATGCTGATCGGACACCTGACGTATAACCTACCGACGAACGAGAGGTTCGGGACCGATATACTTTTGCGAAAGTACGCGTCTGGGATCTATATTGACGGGATCTACTCCCCTGGGGCCCCTTTTGTCCTCCCGGTTAAAGCGAGCGTTCAGCCTGCAAGTGATGATGACCGATTAAATCTTCCGGCGGGCGAGAGGATCAGGGAGGCAAAAACGATCTGGATCAAAACCAATGATCCAACTTTAGTTCGCCCCGTGCGCCAAGGTACAAACAACACCCCAGGTGATGCGTTTGAAATCGGGGGGATAGTATATGAGATTTATTCCGTTAAAAATTACGGACTTAACGGCCACATAAAATGTGTGTGCATGCGTGTGGAGGATCAAGATGGTTAAACCGACACGCAACGAGCTCTTGAAGGAGCTCGTAGACTACACGGTTTTGGCGACGGGGCTCCCTCGCGAAAAAGTCATAAAAGCGAAACAAAACGCCCCCTCTCCATTGGGCAATTATTGCACAATTCAATACGTGACAGAGATAACGTCCGGCACGGCCAACATCGATATATCAGAGGACGTGAGCGATGCGACGAAGCTCCTATATGACGTGCGAGGCAAAAGGTACTATACTTACTCGGTTCAATTCTATCGGATTGGAGCTGCTGATTTGGCTAGGGATTTTTTAATGTTTCATAATTTTCCAGCCGGGAAAGAATTCATCCAAACGAGCCTGTTCACGTTTAGACGCATAAACTCTATAGATGGCGCATCGATCCAGATGTCGCAGAATTATGAGGAGCGAGCAGTTTTAAATTTAGAAATAATCGTGGCCGAGACGGCCCAAGTGAAAGTAACCAAGGTGGCTAAGGTCCCGATAGACGCGACTCTAGACGCCGAAGCCACGCTAACCACTACGTTTGAGGTCCAGTAGAATGTCCAATATAAATGACATCGTAACCATCAACGCAACCATTTTGACACAAGGTGTCCTGGCTCGTGAATTCGGCATTACGCTTTTTGTAACACCAGACACAACGCTTCAGTCGTCGGAGCGAATGAAAACTTATGCAGACCTTACTGATGTTGCTCAGGATTTTTCAATCACATCCGAGCCGTACAAGGCCGCAAAAGTATATTTTGCCCAAGATCCATTCCCGAAAAATCTAATAATCGGGAGATGGTTCGATAATGACGTTCCAGCGAATGTATTAGGAGGAGCACCCGCTGCACTTGCCACGCTTACCGCAATAAATGACGGCACATTTGCAATGAACGGAATAAATGTAGTCGGAATGGATTTCACAACCGCCTTAAGCTACACGGATATTGCGACTGTGATACAGACACAGGCTGTTGCTGCGGGCTTAAGCATCACATGCTCCTATAATGCAACTAAAGCATATTTTGAGATATTTACGACTGCCGTGGGATCCAGCGCAACACTGACCTATGCGAGCCCAGCGGGCTCGGGGACAGATGTGTCTGGCCTGCTAGCCATGTCTAGCACCACAGCCACACAACTTAATCAGGGTGTATCAGCTGAGCTAATTTCCACAGCTATGGATCAGTTTGTTAGCATCAATAACACATTCTATTTCATTACATTTGACGCCACACAAAAAGACACCGCAATAGTTCCAGAGATTAGCACATGGACGATTGGAAAATCGTATTTCTTTTTTGCAGAAAGCTCTGATCCTAATGCGCTAATCATCGGAGATATTACGAGTGAAGTAGCGCAGCTATTCGCACAAGGTAGTTCACGCACCGCTACTGACTGGACGCCTGCAACATCCACAAATCCATCTCTTGTGACGGACTATCTTTCTGTCTCATCTGCGGCAAGGCTTTCCAGCATTAATTTTAACGCGCCCAATTCGCTGATAAATCCAAAATTCAAGGCTCGCCCAACTATAGAGCCTGCAATTTTAACGACATCCCAATCAACAGAATTAAAGAGAAAGCTGGCAAATTTTTACACGACTATCGGAGGAGACACAGTCAATCCTACTCTGACGAATATATACCAGGAGGGCACCACGTGCTCACCGGCAATATATCAGGATATACGTTATGGATTCGATTGGCTGATTAATTCCATCCAAAACGCTGTATTGCAGGCCCTCTTGGAAAACGATCGAATTCCACAGACTGATGAAGGCCAAGCTCTCTTAAAATCTGTAATTGAGGTGCCTCTCCAGCAGGGCGTAAACAACAGTCTATTGGCCCCTGGGAACGTAAGCCAGTCCACAAAATCCCAAATTGTCAACATAACCGGAAACCAGACTTTTGACGGCTTTTTGACTTCTGGTTATCTAGTATATCCGCTTCCAGCGAGCAGCTTAACGCCCGCGCAGCGCACTAATCGAGAAGCTCCTTTGATCTACGTTTGGGCTACCGGATCTGGTGCTGTTAACTTTGTAACGATCAACCTGGAGCTGACACCATGAGTTCATTTTTCGACCTAGGGTCCAGCACCCTCACGCTGAATGGGACTACTATCACGGGATTCTCAGATGCAACTGACTGTTTTTCTATCGAGCAGCTAGACATGTCTACAGTACGCAGAGGTGCTGATGGAGGCATGACCGCGAGCTCAACCGGGAATCGCGGAGTGAATATCACGCTAAAACTCCTTCCGACATCGAATAGCGTAAAGTTCCTCTCCAAACTTTTGGAGCGGCATAACCGAGGGGATCGTGTTGTTTTTAATGGCACTTTTGTTAGCGCGGCTAATGGCACCAGCCTATCAATGATTAATGGCGTTTTCACATCGGGCACCATTTATCCAACGTTGGGCAAAGGGGAAAGCAGCGATATGGAATATGTCATTGCATTTGAAAGTACGAGCGGTAACTTTGAGTCGGCAAACTTTGAGAATTAAAAATGATCAGCGACAACATGCTGGCCCAATGGGCTAAAGATTCAAACAGGACGTCGTTTAAAATTAACGATACTTACTTTAAAATCAAGAAGTTATCTGCTTTTAAGGGTTTTGAGGTCGCAGAAAAGATTCGCGTTGCAATTGCCAGCGAAATCAAAGGCTTAGACGCGCAAAATCCTTTTGCGATTTTGAAAGCTATACTTGGGCTTCCAATAGATGCGGTGGAAGAAATACGAGCAGAGATTTTTAAGTACATTGAATTTTCAAACAAAAACACTCCCCAAAAGGGAGCGGGGTTTGCGCTCGACGACTCAATGCTTGAGGCTGCCTTTGAAGGGATGGAAATCGTACATGTATATGAGGTTTTCGCCAGAGGGCTGATCGTGAATTTTTTTTATTCTTTGGAGTCGATCGCCAAAAAAATCGGAGCAGCGGGAGAGCCCCCTACCGCACCGAGGTAACGAAGAGCATCAGCCCATTTTTAGTCGCCCCCATTTTGCGCGGCCTCTGTACCTACTCTGATATTCACGCGCTTCCCCTGGATGATTTTGTCAGAATGAATGAAATAGTAGATGTGCTAAACTTCAACGAGGAGCAGCAAGCCAAGCATCACGAGGCGCAAGCCGCAAAAAACAACCGGAGGTAATCAATGACTATCCTTGACACATTCCTCACGGTTTTCCGAGTAGAATCAGATCGTTCTGGATTTCAAAAAGTAGCAAAATCTTTCAAGGCGATCGAAGGACAAATCCTAAAAATTGGCACCACCCTCCTTACTACTTTTGGCGGCACCAAATTAATACTGGGCACCTCTCGAATAGTCAATGAGCTAGACGGCCTATCGCGTAGTATCGGCATCACTGTTGGTGAGCTGCAATCCTTTATGTTCGTAGCAGAGAGCTCCGGCGAATCTGCGGACGTAATGAAGGGGAGCCTTAGCCAGCTCACGGCAGCCCTGGCAAAAACAGCAAGAGGGGCCGGCGATTTTGGCCTTACCTTTGCGCGTTTTGGAGTTAATGTCCGAGGGGGCGCGGGCGGTCTAAAAAATGCTGCTCAGCTAATGCGAGAGCTGAACCGAGTGTTCCAGCGGCTTAATCGCGTCCAGCAATTTGATCTTGCAAAATCGCTCGGACTAAACGATGCCACGATTAGAATTTTGCAGCAGTCGCCCAAAGAGTTTGATCGGCTGATAAAAAAATCTAAAACGCTCGGGCTCATCACACAAAAGAACGTACAAAACGCAAGAAAGTTCACTCAGGCACTAACTGAGCTTCGCACTGTTCTTTTCAGGTTGAGTGTGAATTTGGTGTCAAAAGTTTTACCTCCGATATCAAAACTACTAGAAAAGACAGAAGCCATAATTTTGAGAGCTCGCGATTTTTCCGCTCTCTTTAAGGCTGCCGCTGTGGCTCTGGGGCTCCTCACAGGGTGGTTCATAAAGGCCCGCATAGCAGCCATAGGACTCTCATCGGTGCGCTTTCTAGGGGTGGTTGGCGCACTGACTGGGATAGTTCTGGCCCTGGATGATATTATCGGATATTTCAGAGGGTTCAACAGTGTTACGGGTATTTTAGTCGCAAAAACAAAAAAATGGCTACTGAGCATTAAGCTTGTTCGGGATTTTTTAAAAAAAATAGACGAAATATTTAAAAAACCAAAAGAGCTCGTAGTTAAGCTGGTCGAAGAAGAGCAGACAAAAAAGAAACGCGAGAAGATCCCTTTTGACCTTTTAAGAGACCGCACCCAAAGAGTGCTTGCGCCATCGGGAGCAGGATTTGGCACGAAAGCTTTCACTCAAAATCTGTCTGTCAGCGTAGGCGGAATAACAGTTAACGGGGCAAATGCTAGCCCCAAGGAAATTGGCGAAAATGTGGCGGGGCAACTAGCGACGAAGCTAAAAAATAGCATTAACACTTTCGACAGCGGGATAGAACAATGAGCAATATTCAGACTTCTGACTACATTTCATCCCCCTTAAATGCCATAGTTTCTGAGGCGTCTTTTCTTGTGATTACGACGGTCAAGTCTCAGATATTGAGCCTTGTGGGCGTTTTCGACTACATACCTGAAGAAAAACATACCGTTAGTGTGGGCACCACAGATTACCCGATTGAAACCGGGGCGACCCTCACCGACCACGCATTCATCAAGCCTCTAGAGCTCGAAATGCTCGCCGTAGTGTCCGATATTCTGGTGCAGCGATTCACGACGCTGCTCACGCCATACCGAGACCGCGAGGGGTGGGAGAGAATTCTTCTACAGATCCAAAGACGGAATCTAGTTACAGTCGTAACCCTCCTGAAAACATACAATAATTTGATTCTAACGGACGTTTCAGTCGATAAGGACCAATCCACCGGGAGATCTCTGGTTGCTCGGCTAAAGTTCAAGGAGGCCCTAATAGCGAACACACAAACCACCGAGCTCCCTGAGTCAAATATTACTGGGGCTGCCGACAATCAGGCAAGCACTGTCAACAATGGAGTACGACAGGCGCAAGAGGGCAGCTCCGCGCAAAAAGACACTCTATCGATTCAGACTTTTAACGCTTTCACGAACAAAACTCGCGCAGCCCTAAATCCGGTGACACCAGGGGATTAAAATGGCACAAATACTATCTATAGGCTCTGAAGCCGACCAACTGATAACGACGACCGTTGGGAGCCAAAAAATAGAGCTGCGATTAAGATACCTAGATCAGGACTGCGTCAGCGTCCCCACTGGGTGGTACGCCGATTTAAAACTATTCACAGCGACGGAAGTTCAGATCGTTCAGGGCCAAAAACTAACTACCTATAATTACATAGGCAGAAACCTTAATAGCCCCATGGTCGGCAGAATCTATGTGACCCCTCTAGTCCCAGGAGATCCAGACCTAACATCTAGGAGCCCGTGGGGCGTCACGCATGATCTGGTGTATTTCCCCCCATCGGAGATCCCCAGTGGAGTTATTTAAGCGAAACATGACGGTGCAAATAGGCGATGGGGGCGCGGCAATAAACGTACCTAACACGTTCAAGATTTCGTTTAGCATAAAAAAATTGATCTCTAGCGCGACTGCTGAGGGGATGGTTACTGTTTTTAATTTGGCCGATCAGACCAAAGAGTTTGCGCGAGAAAGAGGGAAAAGAATAAGAGTATCAGCAGGTTACGGCGACGGAGACCCTCCTCTGCTGCACGACGGTGATGTTCTTCGTGTGGCACAAGAGGATGATCAAGCCAACAGAAAGACTAGTGTTTTTTTTGGAGGAAGGATTTTCTCTGTAAAAGATGCTGTATTTTCAAAGAGTTATTCGGGGTCGATATCTTTGCGCCAAATAGTGCTAGATGCACTTCCTACGTTTTCGCTGACATTTGCCGAATCTGCCGTAAATGAGATCCCCGGAGATATTACGCTAGATAATTTCTCATTCTCGGGGCGCACGGGAGACGTGCTTGATCAGCTCTTGCAGCCTATCGGGTATCAATGGTTCGAGAAGGACTCGGAAATTTTGATATCAAAAAAAGGAGAAATCACCTCTGCGCAGTCCGGAGATGTTTTTGTCTTAAATAGTGGAACGGGCCTCGTTAAAACAGCAGTGCAAACAGACAGGGGAGTAAACGCGACATGCCTTTTGAATGCCAAGCTAATTGTGGGCGGCATCGTAAAAATCGAAAGCGATGTAGTCCAAAATTCCAGCTTCAATGATTACTTTGTTCAAAAAACCCCAAAGAATACAGAGGGTTTCTACAAGATAATCCAGACCACACATGAAGGAGACAACTGGGACGGCACCTATCGCACCATGATACAGTGCGTGCCTTACGGAGGCTCCCAAACATGACAAATATCAACCGAGAAAAAGAGTACGACAACCTGACAGACTGGTTCAATTTCGCATTCGATCAGCGTATGAAGTTCATTTTTACCATGATGCCTGGGCTGATCGTGAGTTACGATGCTGCGAAACGTAGGGCAACGGTGCAGCTTGCTATAGACCGGCTCAAGACGGATGGCACGAGAATGGAACTGCCTGCCTTAGTGGATGTCCCCACCCTTTTTCCTTCGAGTAAAAAGTTTTCAATTCAGTTCCCGCTCGAAAAAGATGATCCTGTTATGGTCTGTTTTTCGAGCCGAGACCTAAGCGCGTTCAAAGTCAGCTACGCCCAGTCGGCCCCACAGAGATCTGGCGGTCTATTCCAGATAAAGGACGGCGTAGCAATTCCGGGATTTGGGAACTTGACAAACACCCCTGCAAAAACAGACGCAATAACGATTCAAAACGCTGCGGGGACAACTTATGTCGCCGTCGAAGAGAATGAAGTGACAGCTGTAGGTGTGCAAAAAGTGACCGCAACTGCACCGGTGATCGAGCTTAACGGAAATGTTACAATCAATGGGGACGTTGAAATAAACAACACTGCGCCCGTGCAAGTTTCTAACGGGCTAATCAATAGCTCTGGCGATATCGTTAGCGGAACAGTCTCGCTAGAGACGCATCTGCATAGCGCGGTGACTACAGGGCCAGACGTATCAGGACCGCCGGTATGAGGACGCTTTCTTTTAACAATATCACAGGCTTAAATGTCGTAAATAACGATCTAATTGTTATCACAGGAATTAATGCGCTGAAAGAGAAACTCGAAGAAAGATTGCGCTTTTTCTTGGGTGAGTGGTTTCTCGACACCACGCAGGGCGTTCCATACCTTCAAGAGATTTTCGAAAAGCCTGTAGACACAGGCCTGATAACGTCCATCTTGACGGGCGAGATATCGAAAGAAGAGGACGTTATTTCTGTGAATGAAACCCAGGCCCTATTCGAAAAAGATACGCGGCAATTCACATATTCCGCTACGGTGGAGACGAGCTTTGGAAGTTTGTCGCTTTCAACATCCACCGAAACTCTCATAGGATGACGCATGGCTACAATCACTAGTGACGGCATCACGGGCACCACTCTGGCCCAGTACAAAACGCAACTTGAAACTGCGTATAAAAACTCCCTAGGATCAGACCTGGATGTAAGCGCGCAGACCCCGCAAGGCCAGCTAATCGGAATAGACTCTCTGAATTTCGCGACGCTAGATGCGTCTGTCGTTCAGCTCTTCAATGCGATGAACATTCTTACGGCCACAGGCGCACTCTTGGACTCGTTCGGGGCACCGTTTAATATCGTGAGGCTTCCCGCTACCTCCTCAGTTGTCACAGCTCAAGTGACCGGAGTGCCAGCCACCGTTATTCCTTCAGGTTCAAGAGCAAAAACAACAAGCGGAAATGTCTTTCTTGCGTCCGCCCCCATAACTCTAGACCCAACAGGAAACGGATCTGGTAATTTCTCATCTGAACAAACAGGCGCAATCCCTATTGACGCCTCCACTCTGACTCAGATAGTGGATGTAGTGCCAGGCTGGGAGACGATTAACAATTCATCCGCTGGAACACTAGGGACAGCAGAACAGACAGACGCTGCCTTCTTGAACTCCTATTACGCTCGGATCAATCAAAACGCCCTATCCACATTAGAGGCGATAAGGAGCTCAGTGCTTGCCACACAAGGAGTTACAGCGACAAAAGTATTCGATAACACGGGGTCTACAAATGTCATAATTCAAGGCGTCACTCTACTGCCGCACTCTATTGCTGTCATTGTTGAAGGGGGCGTGGCACAAGACATCGGTAACGCAATAGCAGTAAAGACCGTAGGTGCGAATACTGAAGGGGGAAATACGGCAATACAGACGGCTGTAATAGTTCCCACCAACGGTGGAACTGATGACATAACCATCTACTACTACCCGGCAGAGCTGCTTACTGTTTCTATTAGCATGACTATTCAGCTTTTTTCAGCTACCAGCAATGTGATCGGACAGATTAAATCCCGAATAATCGAGTATTTTAATGGCACTTTTTCATCGTGCACAGACGCGCAAGGGAATTCTCAGTTCGATTCTAGCGGCATCAACATAAGTGAGCCCTCCTACGAGAGTCGCCTGTACACGCCGATAAATTCGGTGACAGGCTTTGAGGTGACAGCCCTATCTCAAGAGATACAAGGATCAGGCACCCCGCAATCGGTGATTACTCCGAACTTGAATCAGCGTCTGATCGTAAACGAAAACAGCATCTCTGTGACGGTGGCATAATGGGCGCATTAGCGGAAAATATAAAATGGCTAGCCGTCCAATATAAGGGCACAAATATCCAGGCCCTTGAGGCCGCAAAAGGCGGCATACTCGAAACAGAGATGTTGACGGTGTTGGCACAATTACCGGCAGAATCTAACGTAGACACGGCAAGTGGAGTGTGGCTTGATTTTATTGGGTACAGATATGGGGTGACTGAGAGACCGGGAATTCAGACTACTACACAGGCTTTTGGTTTCGATCCGATAGGGAGTCCGTTCAATACTTTGCCTTTTGGATCGACCGCTCAAGGGACAACTCCAATGCCTGATCCCGAGTTCAGAAAACTAATAAAAGTTAAGGCAAGACAAGCAGTTACCGATTGCAGCGCGAAAGATATACGTGATATATTGTTGTTAGTTTTTGAAAATGCTGTGGTCTCCGATGCTCAAAATATGAACATGTTCGTCACCATAGATACCAGCCAGCTCATCGAGGTAGTTCAAGCATTTGTCAATGCTGGGGTGGTTACGCGTCCAGCCGCAGTAGGCGTGACAATAGTAATCGTAGATGGGCCTGTTTTTGGGTTCGCTGGTGTAGGCTCTCCTTTTAACACAGCTCCATTTGCTAGACCAATAATAGAGGCATAAATGGCACGTAATCCAGACGGTATTTTTACAGTGCCATTTGCCGGCACAGGCGATAAGGCACCCCCCACATTCCCCATAACTACTGGGTGGCCCCAAGCCTACGAGTCCACCGCAGTACCTCTGCGCACTACTTTCAATTACGCATTCAACCAGACCTATTCTACATGCGTAGACATCAACGAGATGGGAGCAACCCTGCAATGGGACGCCACTATACCGTACGTCATCAATGCGATGGTCATGGGCTCAAACGGAATAGTCTATCGGGCTCTGATTGCTAATGCAGGCGTAGATCCTATCACGCCAGCTCCAGCGACGTGGGAAGCGCAGCCGACAGCTACGCAGGTAAGTACGCTTGAGACGGATGTTACAACGCTGCAAGGTCAGATAGTTCAGAAATCAGATATCCCAAATTTGGTAATGGAGGCAACGAGTTTTGCAAGCCAACAATTTGTCATACCAACGCTAACGGAACAGCCCGTGAATTTCGGGGCAGATATAAATACAGGAAGCGATCCGGTTCAGTGGGTGTCATCGACTAATAGATGCCTGATAAATCAACCGGGATATTATCGGGTAGTTATTTTGCTCGCGCCTCTCGTAGAAACAGGATCAGGAATTAACTCCCCTGAATCTACTCTTAATTTTCAAAATTACCTATACGGATCAACTGATCCAAAAACAAAATTCGACCTAAAATATAGTTTAAACGCAAGCCCTACTGAGTTCTCGACGATTATCAGCACTTCGTCTAACAGGTATGTTTTGCACCAGAGAAGCGCAGAATTTGAGGTTGCTTCTCCTTCAATATTTGAGATCGGAATGATTCCAGCAATGACTACTGTACAAATTTATTGGGGATTGAGCTCTTATATTGGGACGACTAATGAGCCGACCGTACCTCTTGCCAGCGCATCCATACGATTCTACAAAATATCATGAGGAAAAAATGCTAGACAAAACAAAAGAAATAGCTGTTCCCAGCGGACAGTGGATTCCTCTAGTGTGTAAAGAGACCTTAAATGACTGCCACGGTGCTATTTTTTCAGTCATTGGAAATGATGCTTTTTTGTACGTGTGCCCGGCAGGAGAAGAGGCCCCTCCTGTAAGCTCACTTGGGACGCCAATGTTTGTCGGGCGAATGTATAATATATCTACCATGCATAGCGATGGAAAAACAAGGCTAATATCCTACGTCCGCTCAGCTACTGCCAGTGATATCGACATAGTTATCTCTCCTCCTGTGGTGCGGCCCGTATGACACAAATAACCCAAGCGATTGACATAACTGCCTCCTGGCAGAGCCTTAGCGCACTTCTAACTCTCATCCCCGGAAACACATACATCCTGCAAAATACTGGGGCAGTAGATGCGTACATGTACATCGGGAACCCTGGGGATCCTCCGTCCCCTAATGACTCTGGGCTGATCATCAGGACGGGAGAGGCATGGACTACTTTTGTTGAGCCGTCTGGCGTCTCCGATATATTCGCTCGGATAGCAGGGGGTATCCCTGGCGTTCAAAATAAGGGCCAGATCGTGATATCCGGCGAAATAGAGACCTTCTATTTTCTCTCGGATTCCACTGGCAGTAATTTTATCGGGTCATCTAGCGACCCGGAAGACATACTACTCACGGGACCATGACAAAATGGCAGATAGCGCAATCACCAATCTACCCCTCGCGACATTACCTCTGAGCCCCACTGGGGATACTTTCCCCCTGAACCAGGGCCTTAATCCGGACGCGAAAAAAGCCGACCTAGGATCACTCCCTGTGTCTGCTGCTCCTGTTAATTTCACGCCTGCGAATGACACGATATCCTCGTATTTCACTGCGGTAGACACCTCTCTTGCGTCCAGAGTGTCAGGAGGAGGAATGGTGAGCTACCCGGGGGCTAGTGCGGCACTTATTAATGCCACCGGAGGGGCCGCAAATTATTCGGCTCTTCAATTTACCGGGACGCCTACCACTGAGGTTTCGGGGGGCTTCTCGATTGGGGACTCTCCTAGGTTCAGCATTATCCCAAATGGGATAGGTATCTACGAGTTTAAAGCGACCATTAGCGCGACGTCGAACCTGACCCAGGTATGGCAGCTAGCTATTGGCACGCGTAACTCGGGGGTAGATATCGTCATACCCGACTCATTTCAAAGTCTCTCCGGGAGCCCATCTGTTAGTCCGCCGGCACCTCTGGTGTGGACAGAGAACATCCCGCTAGGTCCGCTCCCTAACGAGGGGTACATACTGATGGGGTCCACTATCGGTGCCGGGGCCACTCTCACTTTAAGCAGTGTGACATTCGTTATGGAGCGTATAGGCTAATGGCCATAATCAACCAGGCGTCACTGCCAAACATAAGCTCTCCTCTGGTCAGCACGTCGGACTACATCCCGATCTCCCAAGGAGGGTCAACCAAATCCTACAAAGCACTGATGTCGGACATACCCTCGTCCCACACACCGGTCAATTATTCAACACTGTCCAATGGTGTGCTGCATAATTTTGAGGGAATAGACCTTCAACTTGGAACGATGAAAACGCCTGTCGGCGGCAACATCTATTATCCGTTCAGCCAGGACGGAGGCGTCTCGCCGCCTACTTTCAGTATGGCTCTGCCTGGAACATTTTACGACGTGTCAACATCTGTGATGTCATCGACTGTGTTCGGCGGAGCGTCTATGGGCCCAGGAGCAACAGCCCCCCTAACAATCCCTGTTGCTGATTTTTATAGCTTCGCTATCGCATTCACAATGAAATGCTCGCAGGTGGCGAGCCCTCTTGGCATGTCATTTGCGATACATGATTCGTTCGGTGTTCTGGCCAGCTCCGTATTTTCATTCCAATATGACAACAGTGTGGCCAGCACCCCCTTAAATGTCATGATCCCCTTCATGAGGGAGGTCACCTCGACCGATAGCTTCCATCTTGTGGGGTCCACCAATTTTGGGGGCGGCCCTATAACCGTACTGTGTGACTCCTATAACTTTAGTGCTCACAGAATGAGGTGATGTATGGATGTTTTTTCGTCAATTTTATACCAAGAAGCGTTTGTTTTTATTAGGATAATTCTTGCGATTTCAAGTGCATTTTTCATGCTCAGTTATTTAGATAAAAAAATTGAGAATAAAAGCAACGTCTTATCTAGGTGGTTAAAAAATGCAGACACGCAACCGCTTGCTTTTTCTATATTTTTTGCTGCTCGTTTCGTTGGGGTGTGTCTCCTTGTCGGCCTGGTCCTCTAGTCACCGAATCTCAAGCCGCTTCGACAGGCACTTTAAATCATCGGTTATTTTTATGCCGATGGGCACTCCCTGGCAAGCCCTGAAAGCGCAGTGCTACCAGGAGAGCCGACTAGATCCTCGCGCCGTATCACCTGTTGGGGCTCGGGGCCTGTGCCAGTTCATGCCTGCGACGTGGCAGGACATGAAGCGTTACGATTCCTCTTTTTCAGATATTTTTGACCCCGAAAGCTCCATTCGCGCGTGCGCACTGTACATGAGAGCATTGCATAAGTTCTGGAAAAAGAGCAATCAGAAAGACAAATATAAGCTATCTCTAGCAGCGTATAATGCAGGGATCGGAAATATGAAAAAAGCACAAAAAAAAGCTGGTGGAGATCATAGCTACAGGCGTATAATAGAGTTTCTCCCTGAGATCACAGGGCGACATAGCCTAGAAACCATTGGCTATGTTAAGAGTATAGTCTACAAATGGCTACCCAGGATGCTCCAATGAAACCGAAAGAATTCAAAAAAAAACTCAAGAACGATAAGGCCTCAACCTACGGCAGAAAGATCAGGGAAAAAGGGTTCAAAAAAAAATTCAACGAGGAGTACGAGAGTTTTGAGGACATGGAGCTCGAACTTCACATGTCATCACTGTTTGACGGAGCAGAAGATCATGAAGATATGGAGGGGGTATGTTACCATTTTCGAAGCTAGCAATAATATTGATATCAGCAGGTTTGCTGCTGACGTCGCTAATAGCGGCCATAACCATGTATGGCGTCAGAAAATATCGCGAGGGCCATAATGCCTGCGCGATGCAAATGGTGCGTGAGTCAGAGGACTATGAGAGTCACCTTGAGGCTAGACACCAGGATGCTATGTCCGAAAAAAAAGACCATAAACTAGATGCTCTAGAGCTAGAGGAGCGTCTTCAAAATATGGAGTATGCCGATGACGCCGCGACCGATTCAACTATTGAGCAGTCTGTCTGTCCTAGTGTTGGCGATGATATTAGGCAGCTGCTCGACGACGCTGCCAGACCTAAAAATCCTTAAACGCTCAAGCCTGCATGAGGCCACCGTGCAGGCCGAGAACTACATCCCCACGACCTACATGGTGACGTGTCAGACGATGGCGATAATGCCAGATGACTCTATGCGATCTCTAGTGGAGACGGTCCGCAAGAACTATAAACGCTCCAACATGTGTAGGCTCCGCCATAATGCGCTCGTTGAGCTTCTCATAGCTCGGCATCTTGGGCCAGATTCCGCAGAGGAAAAGTAAGAGGAGCACAGATGCTGCTGTGCTAAGGGCTATTAGGTGGGGGCGCAGGGGTTTCATTTTGAATTCTCCTTTCTTATTTTTAATTTTATGAATGAGACAGAAGCTCGCGGAAGGTAGGGTGAAAACCGCCCGCCAGAAGCTTGTGCAGATATTCTATTCTTTGACCATGTTAGGGGTGTCATTTTAAAATCTCCGGTCTGCGTCCGTTAGCCTCAAAAAGTGAAGTATCTTCTCCGCTTCGTTTTTACTCGGATTAAAATTAACATGAGAAATAAAAATATTTCCATGTGCTATTTTATGGTCTTTCCTAAAAATATCTCGAAGGAAATAAAATGAAGCCCTGCTTATTTTTTTTGCAGCCTCATCGCTGGTTAAAGCCTCATAACTGTTCGGCTCCACTTCAATCTCTTCTATTCTCATGTACTCTCTGATAGGGGGCGGTGAGCTATAAATTGGGCGTATATCATAGTTGCCACCTCTAACATCAATCCCCTCAATATAATATAGCTCGTCACGTTGAAAATTTCGGTACAAGACTTTTCCGTCTATTACTCCAAGGATGAGCTCTCTAGTTATTTGTGTCATTTTGTTGCTCCTAGTAAAAAAGATGGGTAAGCCTACTTGTTGCTTTCGGTGATTTTTAGAGCAAAAACCCTAAAAGAAACTTATGTGGTTACTGTTTTTTTGGCTCATCCTTTGAAAAACAAAGAAAGACAAAGCATCGCACACGCAAGACCAAAAGTAGAAAAAGAGCAGTATTTAATTTTTTTCCATTTTGTTGCGACTATTTTAGAGTTATTTTCTATTGCACGATCAATCTGCACGAGCTCTTCCTTTCGTAGCTCAAGGAAGTTTTCGTCCATCGATATTTTTGAGGTGTCAAGGAAGGGAGATGTGTAATTTTTCCCCACAAAAAGCACTCCAAGCAAAACAAAAGCGGTGCATGCCCACACAAAAAACAATAAAAATGCAAACAATGGAACATTAGATAAAGGGTGAGGGTCAAGCGCAACCCATGCCGCCCAACTAACGTGCAGTAAAAATAACATAGTCCCTTTGCTGGACGCTCTCTCAGAGCAGTATTGTATTTTTCTTGCCATCTCCCGCGCAGAATAAATCATATAATCTGATGTTCTTATGTTTTCCGCGCTCTCTTCGTGTTCTGCTGTGCGCGGAGCGACTAATTCATCTAATATTTTAATTTTTTCTTTGTAATTTTTCCCTTTAAATTCGGACATTTCAGAAAGTCGCAGCGGGCCAAACAATAAGCCATGCTCTGGCGATGTTAGGTCGATTACTTGTTGATGTTCTTTTTCAAAATCACTTATGTTTATTTTTACCAAAAGGCTGTTATTGGACGCTGGAAACAGACTTGATATTTTTATCCATCCGTTTCTTTTTTCTACAACACGATATAGCAGATCAGGACTTTTGGTCGTGGCGTATAATTTTCCCTCTTTAAAAAAATTCAATAAATCTTGTGTTATCTGTTTCATTTTAATTCCTCTTTTTTGGGTTAATTCGGGTTCGGATGTGACGGCAGGATCTCAGCGTGATTACTGTTTTTTACGCTTAGCACACTGCATACGCGAAGCTGTAAACAACAAACATCAGGGCCGTCACGAAGGCGGAAAAACAGGCGCAGACATTTATCATATTCCATTTTACGCTAGCAGACTGGTAATTTTTGTTGATCGCAAAAATAAGAAGTTGGATCGAATCTCCTTTTTTCTGATCTATATCTTCATTTTTCTCTATGTCTGCGGAGTCTAGATCGTACGGTATGGGGCTACCGTAAAAAAAAACTAAATACGACAGGGCCAAAAATGTGATCGTCCAAACGAAAAACAATATATAGGCAGCGGTAATCAGATGTTGCGACAGGATGTGCTGGTCGAGGGCCATCCATGCCACGACAAGAATATGAAAGCAGAACACCATAGGCCCTCGTTTTGAAGATTTTTCATTGACTGATTGAATCTCTCCTATAAATTCTTGCGCCTCCTCTCTTAAGTGGTGCATGTAAATTGGCGCGCCGTATATCATCTCCACCGCATCCTCTACATCGTACCTCCAAAAAAACTCTGGCCTTTTGGGGTCCCATCTAAAAGCCGTGTACTCAACCGGAAATTCTTTCATTTTCCTTCCTCCTTTTGCGCTACGCGCGGTCTTGGTCTTAATGGGATCTCCTCATAGAGAGGGAAGCCCTTGTAGGTTGAGGGCCAGAAATTGGCCCAAAAAAAATGCTCCGCAGTAGTCTAGGTCTGGTTATTTTTTCGCCCATTTTGGCCTTGGTGGGATATCTTCATAGAGAGGGCCACTCTTGTGTGTTGCGGGATAGAAATTGTCCCAAAAAAAATACTCCGTAGTGGTCTCGGTTCGGTTATCTTTGCGCCTGTTATAGCTCGCCACCCGGAATGTTACTTTTCTGTCATCCTCCCTAAATAGATTTTTGATCCATTTCCAAATTGTCATTTTCACAACATATGGCTTTTTGGTTTCTGGATCGTCAGTAAGGACGACCTCGTAAGAGCTGTCGCTATACGCTCGGTATATTCTCCTCGCGCGGTCGAGCCCTAATAATTCTTCCATTGTTTTCTTTTTCATTTTTCCTTGCTCTTTTTTTGGTTAATGCGGGGGCGCATGTGACGGCAACGCGTAAAGTATCTCACCACCAATCTAGATCGTCCTCATAGATAGCCCTACCTTTGTGGTCGGCTGCGTAGAAATTGGCCCAAAAAAAATGCTCCGTAGTGGTCTCGGTTGGGTTATCTTTCCGCCCATGGAGACGGGCATGTCTCACCACACGGAACATTACTTTTCTATCGTCCTCCCTAAATAGATTTTTTATCCATTTCCAAATTGTCATTTTCACAACATATGGTTTTTTGGTCTCTGGATCGTCCTCAAGTACGACCATGTAAAATCTGTCGCTATGCGCTCGGTACACTCTCCTCTTGCGATCGAGTCCTAATAATTCTTCCATTGTTTTCTTTTTCATTCTTCGCACCTCCCGTCAATATTCATGGATTCGTGGGCCGTCACAGGCTCACCGGTAAGTGTGGTCCCCGTGAGAGACAGGATATACATGTCCCTTTCGTGCGGTGCCATCCGATCTATAGCTGGGAGCTCTGATAATCTTCCGCTATCTATACAAACATTATGTTTGGGGGCGGCCAAATTCTCGACTATGCAGATATCGGATTCTTTTGAAATTAGCTTTTTGCCGTCAAGGCATAAAAGACCATAAATCTCATGACAATGAGAATATTTAACCTGGTATAAGGCGCTCCCATATGAGCGGGAACGTCCGCACGACAGCACCTCTATTAGGTCTTCAGGCTTTGAGTTTCGATAGATTAGATTCTTAAAAAGAAATCTAATAACCATCCGGCGAGTAAGCGGTGTCATTATATCTGTCATCTCTCACCTCTCTTTTTTTCTGGCAAACCATCGCTTGAACTGCTCGACGGACCAATATTGAATCTGATCTGACTCGGAAAGGATCACATAGTTTTTGCGTGTCCCTCGGTATTTATAATTTTTATCCGGGAATCTCTTGTTTTTGAAAATTTCCATTTTCCATTCCTCCTTGAGGCCCCCTTGCGGGGGCGGTTTGAAATTAATTATCCGAAAAGTTCGTGGTCTAGCTCATCTTCCTCCTCTTTGGCGATCTTACCGTCTCGGCCTAGCATATCCTCTCTGCGCTCCTGCATGTAGAGTTCGTCCTCTTCTTTCTCCGCTTGATCGTTTTCTTTCTCTTGCATTTCCTGTTGTTTTTCTTTCTCTTTTTCTTCTAGGTAGCTATATTTGAATTTTAGCTTGTAATATTTTTCTAGCATTTTTGTTAATTTTTTATCTCCTTTTGAAATTGAGGAGTCAATAAATCTCTCAAGCTCTTCACGTGTCAGGCATGCCTCCCCAGCTACCCACAGATCTAGTATTAGCTCTGCAATTGGGAGATGGCCCTCGAAAATATCGTCCTCATCAGTGTGTGAGGATTTTTCGTAGCTAGCTAGCTCCGACCTGTTGTCTAGCGCAGCCCATAGGGCAGTTCCCATAGAATCTGAATCTGCGCCGGCAGCTATACATCTCAGGACGCAGGCCTTTGCGCCATCAAAGGCCCAACCTTCAATATCATCATTAGCCGAATCAAAAGCCTCATCGTCTGACATGGCTTTGAACTCTTCTCGCATCGACGCCGCCCCCTCTTCGTAGACATCTTCAAATGCATCTTCTATTTTTATATGTTTTTTTACTATTTCAGATGCCTCTTTGGTCATGTTATCTTCGAATCTATGGTCTAGTGAGTTGTTTCTTTTTGAGTTTTTCATTTTAAAATCTCCGTTTTAAGTACTACGTTAAAAGTTAGTGTTTGCGGTCTGTGTGACCGACTTAAAATCATTATACTATAGTGACTCAGTTTCGTCAATGGTTTTTGTTTAATTTACTTCTGTGCTTTTTTTATCTTAAAAATCAACAACTCCCAATCGTAGGACAGAAATTCATCTTGAATTCTGGCGCTCCCCCTAAGCCTTCTCGCTTCCGACTCTATTAGCAGAAATATCTCAGAGAGATCATAGTTTGCAGGGATGCTTTTCTGGGGAAAAGACAAAACATTAGGTTGAGCGCGAAGTGAAAGTAGCAGTTTTAGTGCGCCTGGATGGAGCTCCGTAATGCATAGGTGGAGGGGGCAGATGTCCGGTCCATATTGTAGGCATCTTTTTGCGTCTATATCGGCCCCTGACCTAATAATATCTTCCAAAATAAATTCTGGCAATGCATCTACTATGGCATTCCCTAGTTTATAATCTAGCTCTTGTTGAGAGGTCATTTTATTGTCCTTTTTTATTATGGTTATTTTAAAATGTCACCTACTGCGTGACCGACTTAAAATCATTATACTATAGTGACCCAGTCTCGTCAAGGGTTTTTTGTTTACTCCGCTTAAGATCGGACAATTCTTTTTTTAGGTCGGATAATTCTTTTTTCAAATCCGATATCTCTTCAGTCACCTCAGCTAATAGATACTCCCCGAGCTCAGCGAGATTTACCTCCTCGGATGTGGTTTTACGCCCTGTGTAGTACCTGCAATATTGGTCGTTTTCATCGTGCCCTTCAGATGACAATGTGTCGCAAGATCCGCAGTGCTCATACTGACTGGGCGATATATTGTTCATCGTGATTGTGTTCAGCCAGCTAAAGCTATTGCTAAATAGCATTTTAATTCTCCTTTTTAATTTTATTGAAAAAATTACTCGCTCTCTGTCTACTTTGATAGCTCTTCTTTTTTTGCTCTCAATTCGTCCAGAGCTTCTGAGATGACCCCGTTCTCCATATGTATAGATAGCGAGATTTCTTGTTTTGATTTCAGGTAGCCGTCAAAATTCGGAGGGGGCTCGTAATACGCGCGTGACTTTCTGTACATAATATCTCCCGCGATCTTTTTTGCCTCCAGAACCTCTATCGCAGCCTCTACCTGTTTCAAGGTGTAGTTTTCGCTCATTTTAGTCTCCTAAGAGTGTTTAGTCGGGATTTTATCTTTTGAATCAGTCATTTTCCCCCTCCCTGCCGATGAGAAATGCCCTTTTAAGCATGACAATATATAGTCACACTCTTTCATTGTGAGGGGAGGGGGTTCTTTTCTCCTCTTTTTTTCATTCAGGTCATACTGCTGAGACCCAATATTTCTTTCGTTCATTTTTACGCTCCTAAAAGTGTAAGGCCCCGCATTTTTTGGAACCTAAAAGTGTTAAATTTAGACAGTATAGGGGGGCGGCGTCTTCAGCAGTGACAAAATAGCGTTGCGTTCTTCGTTTGTCAGTGGAGGATCTGGGGCCCTCTCTCTTGCCGCTCTCTCTATCGAGTCGTATATACTCTTCTGCTCAGATTGGGGCGGGCTCTCTTCTAGGACAGATTTAGCTCTGTCTAGTGGACACGGGCACCCTAGCTCAGGGTCAGCTCCCAATAAGAGCAATAGGTCAACTATGCGTAGGTCTCCCTCCTCTATGGCCAGCTCTAGAGGCCGAAACGACCTGTCAACATATCTGACGCAGTTCGGCGTATTCACATCTGCTCCGTACTCTTCGATCAGTCTCCGACAGTGGGCGACATCGCCTATAGCTATGTAGTGTCCTAGCCTATGATTGATGAGCTCCTGGCAGTTCATCCTGCTATCCCTGTCCATGTCGGCCCCCTATCAGTGAGACCCTTAGGGCGTAGTCTAGTTCTTGTTGTTTAGTTTTCATTTTTCATTCTCCTGAATTTTGAATTTTAATGCAGCGTCTCGGACTTAAAGCCTTCCATTGTGGTATTTTGCTCTTTGATTGTTTGCTGTCGGTCATTACGTCTCTTTGTGTCTCCTAGAGTTTTCAAAACTAAATCTTTGTGTTTTCCGCTTATACGGTCTTTTACATGCTCTAGCATGGCTCGGGTTATGCTTTCGCGGCCAGCGGAAGCTGCCGTAAAGAGAGCTTCCGAATCATTGCCCAGCGGATCTCCGCCGAAAATAATTAGCAAAAGAATCATGCTATTTGTCATGTTATTTTTTACCGCAGATCGTAGTGCCACGCTTTTTTGAACGTCTGCTCGTGCACCAGCCTCTATTGCGTAGAGTACTAACTCGTCGGATTCGGTCTCAGATGACCAGCAGATAGCTGCGTCTAACATAGAGCTAGACTGATCGCACATATCGGCCCCATGCTTTACCAGTAGTTGCGCGACATCCATATAGCCGTTGTCTAGAGCCTCATACAGAGCCTCATTATTGTCTGCCGTCACATCTATTTTTATGTCGCTATTAAGGAGAATATTAATCATTCGAATATCTCCATTTTTGGCAGCACAGACGAGAGGGAGATCTTCCCCTATGGTAGCGTCGGCACCATAGTCGCATAGCATCTGGGCTATCTCATGCTCTTCCTCATACACAGCCCAGTATAGCGGCGTCCTCTCATAACAGCTTCCCAAGGAGGAGCAAAAAACGGAATTTATACCGGCTCCATTTTTTATAGCTCCTGTCACTTTTCCTATTTTTCCCTCCCTAATCGCATCTCCTAGGGCGTAGTCTAGGTCTTGTTGTTTGTTCATTATTTTTTCCTCTCCTGCGCTTTTCGTCTTTTCGCGTCTCCCAGCGCTTTTAACACTAGGCCCTTGTTTTTGTTGCTTATTTTGGTGCCCACATATGCCAGCATGGCTTGCGTCATGTATCCATTCCCAGCTTCCGCCACATCAAAGAGGGCACGGCACTTAAGGCTAAGTGGGTCCCCCCCCAGGAGAATCATTAAAAATATCAAATCGTCATAGCAGCGATGGCCTGTCGCGGACCTCAACGCGGAACTGCTCCGTATGTCCGCCCTCGATCCAGATTCTATAGCGTACATCAGTGCGGCGTGTCCTAGATCCTCCAACTCCGAGTCAACCAGGCACTCTACCGCAGCTCCTAAAATTGGACGCTCCTGCTCCCGCATGTCTGCTCCATGACTCACCAGCAGCCTGACGATATCCAGGCACCCGCTACGGAGGGCCTCGTAGAGGGCCAGATTATTGTCTGCTTCGACATCTATTGTTATGCCGCTCAACAGCAGGATCTTAAGCATTCGTATATCACCGGCTTGACACGCGCAGACTATAGGGAGATCCTCTCCTAAGTTTGCATCTGGGCAATACTGGCACAGCATCTCAGCGCATTCATACAGCTGGAACGAAACGGCCCAGTACAGCGGGGTGAGCTCACATGCCTGGCTGCCAGACACGCAACATAGTGAGTTTATGTTCGCGCCGTTTTCTAGTGCTTTCCGCGCTGCGCTCACATCCCCATCTAATATGGCATCTCCTAAGGCGAAGTCTAGGTCTTGTTGTTTAGTTTGCATTTTTTTCTACCTTTGTGTTAATTGGGTCCGGGTCTGACCGGCGGAAATACACGGTATAAGTACCCTCTCCCTCGTACACTGATATCTCTTTCCCATCTTCATCCTCAAAATCGTACCCTCCGGAGAGGCAGACACACACTGTCTTTTTTCCTTTTTTCTTTAGAAGGTCAGAAATGGAAGATGTTCTATTTACCCTGTCCAGCTCACAGGCGGCCAAGAATGTTTTAAAAGGCATGTCGCCCAACGAATATCCTAACTCAACAAGGAGATCCAAAATCCCTATCTGCCCGGCCAAAACGGCCAGCTCCGCGCATTTTTTAATATTTTTTTTTCCCCTTGATCTTTTTGCCATTTCTTTCACCACAAGACCTCTGCACAGGCCTTGGCAAGAAGGGTAATATGAAGAGTTCGGACCATGAGGGCATACCGGACTCTTTCCCAGTGCCCCATAATTGCATGGGGCCTCTTTCAAATATGCCTGTATGGACCACAGGAGATATTTTGATCGATCCCTTCCCCGAATATCTCTCAGCATTGAACGGATATGATTTATGTCGGCTTCTTTTATTTTTTGTCGAAGCTCATTTTCCCATTCGGCGTGTTTTTTTACACCCATCAATGCAGCACTTGCCATTTTTCACCTCCCTTTTTTTGTAGTTTTTTTCAAACTCTCTTTGTGTCTGTATAGGTAAGAATTGGCCATCAGCGCTACCAGCTCTAGGCCCTCCATTGTGCGCTGCGCGGATCTCACGCTATCCAGCACATCCGCTTTATCTCTGCCAGGGTATAATTCGTCGGATAATTCAACGCCAAGATCATGGAACTGGGGTATTTGCTGAAGGAAAAAGATAATAGCGGCTATTTTTTTCACAAACCATATGACTTCATCTAGGTCCTGCTCTTCAAGGTTGGTGATGTCCTCCAGACACCATGAGTTCTCGTCGATCGGCCATTCATTTTTTCTCATCAGTGAAGCACCCCGCTTGTACCTTTGGCAACGAGCGACGCTCTCTGACTTGAGCTGGCAAACGCAAGTTGGCACGCCTCTGTGTGCCCCATGGACATAGACATGGCAAAGACGCCCAAACGTATATTTTCTGTTTCCGCGCCTGCCTCGATGAACATTTTCAGAAGAGGAGCATCTCCGAAAAAAAGCGACATCTCGAAGAACTCCATGCTTATTTTGTCGGATTTTTCAAAAATATACTCGACTATTTTAAATCTGTCCTCCGATGGGTTTTTTGGAGTTTTTTTGATTAGATAAGTCTCGACTGCTTTGCGCATGTAATCCTGGGAGGGCGTATCTTCCGTGAAAAATTTCTTTATCAGTTTGAGATTTGCGCTCTCGATCATAGATGTTAATGTGTCTTTTGAATCGTCTGACATAATGTGCTCCGTTTAGTTGGTGTTTAGTTGTGGTTTTAATAGGCAAGCAAGCATAAGCCACAGATAGATAGGGCGACTTCGATCTCGTCGACAGTAATATTTCCAAAATTTTCAATTTGCAATAAATCATCCTTGGTGCAGCGAACTAAATCCCCGACAGTGTGTATATTTTCTCGGCGCAATCGATTTGAAACTTTAGGCTTCAGGCCTATATTGCAGACAGAATGTCTGTATTTGGCTCTACTTTTTTTCATTCTTTTAAATTCTAATTCAGGAAGAAATAGATGCCACAGCTTCTCGCATATTTCGTATTTTTCACTCCGGAACGCTTCTGCGAAAACCCGAAAAGGCAGATCAAAAAGATCGAGCCCCTTAGCCACAAAAACATCCATCAAAGCTGCCTCCCCACCTTGGATTACGGCACTGATGCATCCGTCTACCAGCCCATCATAGCCGTACGAGATGTTGTTTTCCTCTAGAAAATAGCCAATACTATCAAGAGACTCGGTGCCACCCCTAATATAGGCAAACACCAACGAGTAGAAAAGACTATAGTTTTTTTCCTTTATCATTTCAGCTTCTGTCATTTCAGTCCTATCTGCCATTGCATCCTCCGTTTGATTTATGGTTCTTCAGAGGAAAGCCATGAATGAGAAGGCCACGCTTTAACTCCCTCATGGAATGTTTTCCGAATTTCGGAATCCTTCGAAGATCACATTCTTCTTTGCTAATTAAATCTTCAAGCGTGAGAATATTTTCACTTTTAAGGCAGTTTGCAATTCGATCTTTCATTCCTTTGGAGGAGCCTGGCAGTCGGCTAAGTAGGTCCTCAAGAAGGAAGTTCTTTTTGGTTGGTTTTTTGAAAAATTTGAAAGGAATACTAAAAAGATCAAATCCTCCTAAAATAAAAGCCTCCATTAAAAGGGGGTCGCCATCCGTTGCGGCACTCTCAATGGTCTCGTCTAGCCAGCTATTGCTTCCGTACACATAAGGGTGCAGGTCTAGATAGCGATAAATAAGTCTGAGCAGGTTTTCTTGTCGACCCTTAAGGTACATTTCAACCATCTCCGATAAAACATAACAGATCTCAGCCCTTCTGAATTCGGCCATTACATCATCGTGAAGTGCCATTTCATTCTCCTTTTGGTTCTAGCTCGTCCCCGTGGGGAGCTGGAATAAGATCATCAGTAGTGCTGTCATGCTCCTCTATCCACACGACTTTTATTTCAGATTTTTTGGCAGAGGATTTATGGGCTCCATGAACTCTAAGGCGCGCACGGCGTATGTTTCTTCTGAACCGTTCGAACGCCTGCTCTCTAGGCTCAGTAAGACGCTTAAGATTCTTAATATAAGCATCCCTCATTTCTAAAAATTCATCTCTAGTCATTCGATAGGGGCTCTTTTTTCATTATTTTGAATTCTAATTCCGGAAGAAATAGATGCCACAGCTTCTCGCACATTTCGTGCTTTTCTCTGTTGAACGCTTCGGCGAAAACCCGAAAAGGAATGTTGAAAAGATTAAGCCCCTTGACGACGAAAACCTCAATCAAAGCCGAGTCTCCATCTAGGATTGCCCTATGGACGCATGAGTCTATCAGCTCATTATCTCCGTACGAGATGTTATTGTCCCCCAAAAAATAACCAATACAGTCAAGAGAGTCTTCACTGCCATCCCTAATATAGCCGTCCACGAGCAAATAGAACAAACTATAGTTTTTTTCCTTTTCCATCTCAGCATCTGTCATTTCAGGTCTAACTGCCATTACATCCTCCGTTTGATTCGTTAAAAACCGCGCCAAAATGAACGCTACTAAAAACATTATAGCACTGTGACTGAGTTAGCGCAACACTTAAAATACATAAGAGGATGGTGCGACCTCGTGCATATCTCGTTCCCATTTTGGCGTTCTATTTTTCACGTTGTCCCGCCATATCCCTACAGAGGACGGAGCATCAAATCCTAGTATTACTTGTCGCCCTCCGGGGCTGCGCGAGTGGTAAAACATTCTGACATTTTTCAAAATTTCTATATCATTTTCCAGGTCAAGGTGAATGTGAAAAAGCTCAAACTTCGAATGGTCACGGATGTACATGTGGCCGCCAGATAGCGGGGCCTCTTTTAAATTTTTGTACAAGGCCTGCAAATGGATGACGTTCGTCTCCGTGTTTATGCTCTCGTATGAGATTTTCAAATGTTCCCCTACATATATTGACTGCCCAGGATTTCGTCCGAGCAGCAAAAGGCTGTAATGTTTCCGGTATTCCATTTTTTATTCTCCTGAAAGGTAGGATAAAAGGGCATCCTGAATGGATGTTTTCGTGGTGAGACGCTCGTACCACATCTTATCGTTGCTTTTTCTCATTACTAGATGGTGTATCTCCACCTGCTCTGTTTGTCCTGGGCGATCTAGTCGTCCGTTAAATTGAACATACAGCTCTGGGTCCAGAGTGGGGCTGAACCATAGGAGCGTGTGCCCTCCGTACTGCATGTTTAGGCCGTACGCGACTGCGGCGCACTGACAGATGAGTACGTCTATTTTTTTCTGATTCCATTTTTCTATTATTTCCTTTGTTTTTTTAGCGGCCATCCCGCCTGCTATAGTTTCTACCGTGTAGCCTTTCAGAGCATCTTTTAGTCTGATTATTTCCGGCGTGTAGTTGCACCCGATCAGGACAGGAGAGCCCTGTTGGGCTTCCACAAATCCTACTGCGGCTATGAGTTTTTCGGTGCCCGTATAGACTGAGAGGCCCGCTTTTGTGTTGCGTAAAAATCCAGATGAGACCTGAATTAATTTTGTGGCTATATTGTGGATGTGGATTTTATTTTCCGGGTCTAATTTTACGCATCCATTTTTTGTATCTGAAATCAAACTGAGCGTTTTCGGAGTTGGGAGAACGATTACGTCACTATGAAGAACCTTCCCATTGTTCACCTTCACAGATTTTGCCCTGTCTTCTATTTTCCGGTAGATTTTTTCCGAGGCCCCAGGCAGGATTTCATATTTTGAATATTCCACTGGACCGACCTGCATAAAATACATACGTCTGTAGTTGGTTATCGTACTTTCGAGACGTTCGCCAAAATCAACGAAATAAAACTGAGGCCATAAATTCTCTAGACTTCTGGGGGCGGGCGTTGCAGTCAAGAGATAGCAGTGCTTGAAATTACGGCACTCTTTGCGCATCCATTTTGTCCTTTTAGAGCTGACATTTTTGAACTTTGAACTCTCATCTAACACGATCACCTCGAACTTTAGCTGCGGGTAGATCGTTTGGAATTTTTTCCCTATTAATGTTTCAGGTGTCGTGATGTAGATATCTGCCGTAGGTATGGTGTCGTCTAGAGTTTTTCCTCGAAGATCAACCATCGTAATATCATAGCCCCATTTTTTTATCTCCTGTGCCCATGTGGACTGTATGACGTGCGAGGGGGCGACTATCAGGGTTTTCTTATTTATATTTTTTAGGACCTCTAGTGTCATCAGGGTTTTGCCGGCTCCTGTCGGCAGGAACGCGGCGTACCTAGGATGTTTCAACATCTCGTCGTGGATGATTTTCTGGTGCTTAGACAGCTCTATTTTTTTCATGGTTTTTCCCTTTACTGTTTTGCTGAGGCCCTTTAAATAAATTGCGTATCTTGCGAGAATTAAGGTATAATTTGTAAATTCCCGAAATTTTTTTTCTTTTTGCCCCTGGGTATTCATTTCGGGCTCTCTG
>Ga0255047_10000217_pt1 | contig 43869 bp, 61 predicted proteins | sample JV7_2_1_MG_FD_183640 | JGI IMG/M metagenome (GOLD analysis project Ga0255047, IMG submission 183640) | Seawater microbial communities from Jervis Inlet, British Columbia, Canada - JV7_2_1 | ecosystem: Environmental > Aquatic > Marine > Inlet | place: Canada: British Columbia | collected 2016-10-06
TGAGGTCATACTAAGTAAATATACTAATACTAAACAAGGGGATTAACTGCGTTATTACTATTGAGTGCCAGCTCATACTCTAGTAGATTCTATCAACATTCCAACCTCCCCACGTTTTCTTGGTTTTGTACTTGCGCCCTAACTTTTTACCTAGGTCGTAAGCCATGTTAGACAGCGGGGATTTTAGGCGGTACTCTTCTCTTAAAATTTTTGTATGCTCCCCTTTTTGTATGCTCCCCTATTTCCATGCCTAGCACTTTCTTGTATCCAGCAGAGTTCTTTAGATGAGCACTACGACCTTTTGGTTTTTCGCCGTGTTCTACTATAAGTTTTGCAGTTTGTGCCAACTCTATTAGCTTGACACTCTCTTCTGTACTCTCCGCCTGCGCCACAACTAGATTATTTTGCATTGCATACTTCATACTTCTGCATGTTTACTGTTAAGCTCGTCTAACGCTTGTCGAACCTCCTCGATAGGGAGGTGTTTGTTAGCTTCAAAGTATTCTGCTATCGCCACATTTTTGTCTGTATCATTCATGGTTAGAAGTATATTCATTAGTTAAAATAAGTCAACTACTTATTAATATACCTCCTAATGAAGTAGGAGATCGATTGTGGACTTTTCTTTAGAACCCTAGCTATATCTACGTTCTTGACACCCGCTCTTTTCATAGCTCTGATGCGATCTATTACTCGTAGTTGTACTGGACGACCCATCATTCACATTATTATATAACTTCTTTCAAAGAAAGCAACTTACTTTGTGTAAGTTAGAACCGTGTAGGTTCCAATGAAGACACCTAGCGCGTACATAAAGACCCCCAGTGTTCCGTAGCGGGCGATGTTCTGAATGATTGAAACGATTATCAACATACTTACCATTGTTTCTATGAACATCAGACTCGCTGCAAGACTGGGACTCTTGTGTGAGATAGCACGAATACTCGCAGCTCCGATGGCTGCGATGATAACTCCCCCCATTAAGTAAAAGAATAATTCCATATCTGAGTTATGGGGAGGAGCAGCCGTAGCTGCATCCCCCCGACGGCTCAAACGTCGAACTCGCCATTTTTGACCCCATCTACGAAGATCCGCCATTCTTCCTTGTTGAATATCAGAGTTGTCTTCGTTGGGTCTTTGGTGTCGCGTACCTTCACGTGCCGTTCCGTCTTCTTGACGGAGACACAGTAGTGGACACCTGGTTTGCTTCCCGATGGGCATACGAAACCGTCTTCGGTGACTTTGTGGCCGAGGGCGATGCGTCGCTTCTCAGCACTTGTCATACCTGGAAGGTATCTTTCCATCTCTTTTGTGATTGTCAGGTCGCGTTTCAAGGTACTTCTCCTCATAAGGCGGGATTGCCTATATAAGCTATATAACACAGGACGGAGGCAAAGTCAAGTGAACAAATTGGGAGGGGTGTGTTATTATTTATGGATGACTAGTGCGATAATCAAAACTGTATCTTACGTTGGACGCGGAACAGCACTAGTCATTAGTTCCGTTTCCAACATAGGGTGCAGTTTTTTTAATACCCGCGCTTAACTGTGTGGGTTTTGTGTGTTCTTTGAAGGGAGTGTGTCATTTAACACGCTATAAGGGAGGGGATGATATAGCCCCCGACGTTGTACACACTCCCTTCAGAGAATACACACAGTTCATTAGTAAAGTTGAGGTCGTTGGAGAACCATTCAATCTTCGGATTGGGGTCGGCCAACTCCCGTGACCTCTACCTTGCTAATAAGCAAGATAATTCGATTAATAGTTGCAAGTGATGGTATCTTTTTCTCTTAGGAGTTTTTACACCATCAAAGTATCAGTACGGTGGATTGTGCTACATAGATGTCTTGGGAAGACACACTAGGCTGATGTTAAGAGGATGTGGGGTTAAGGTCCCCGACCGCTGGTTCCGAAAGGAGGGATACTTGCAACGAAAGGTTAATGCCAGCCGACCTAACTTTTTTGATACATATTACCGCCGTTGTCTTACGGTGGAGGGATAGTTTTATCTAACCTTTGAGGGGTAAATTAATACCGTGAGTAGAGTAAAACCTTACGTAGCTATAGGGGATGGGGATGTTTGTCCTAAGTGTACTAACCCTATGCAAAGAAGAGAACATAAAGAATTAAAGGAGAAACAGAAAAACGCGCCTTACTATTTTGAGATGTGGGATTACTGTAGACCTTGTAGGCATGTTCAACATCACGAAGAATTTAAGGTATATAATAAGAACCAAAAGAAATGAAAAAACAGAGTAAGAAAAAGAGGAAAGAACAAGCGAGAAGGGGCAGTCTAATAAAAGACAGGTCTGAAACCAAAGTAGCTTTTAAGAAGTTGGTTCAACTTGATAGGCGTTTTTACGAAGAAAACACTCGCATTTACCTTCAAAAGCACAAAATGGATTGGGACAACCTCCAAGACAACAAGTGTCCGCAATGTGAGTGCCAGTTAATTAAAGAAGAAAAGCTATTTATCTGCAAACATCCCGAATACACAGGCTACCTGAAACCCTTTAGGACTTCTCCTAAAAAACTAAAAAAGATTCAACAAGAATATGAAACTAATACACGGAGACAGTAACGAAGAACTACTCAAGATTACGGGAGTAGACACAATAATAACCGACCCGCCATACGGCCTCTCTTTCATGGGTAAGAAGTGGGATTACGATGTTCCCTCGGTACAGTTTTGGAAAGTGGCACTAGCAAGTTGTAAACCTGGAGCTACCGCACTTGTCTTTGCAGGTAGTAGAACCTCACACAGAATGGCATGTAACATGGAAGACGCAGGGTGGATTCTAAAAGACACTATCATGTGGTTATATGGCTCAGGATTTCCTAAAGCTACTGATATAAGTAAGCAGTTTGATAAGACTCAAGGGTTAAAAAGGACAGGGATAATTAAGACAGACGGAAGTGGCTCTGGTGAAATAAGAACAACAAGTGATAGAGAACGCCAACTAGAAACCACTTACGAAACAGGAGAGCCAGTATCAGACGAAGCAAAACTATGGAACGGCTGGAAATCACACGGTCTTAAACCAGCCTACGAACCTATCATAGTAGCCATGAAGCCTAATGATGGTACTTACGCCAACAACGCCCTTAAACATGGTGTGAGTGGTTTGAATATAGATGGTGGGAGGATAGGGATGAGTGAAGAAGATTATAAAAAAAGCAGTCGTCCTAATTTTGATGGAACAGACAAAACTACTGATGGTGATAGTGTTTTTGGAACTACATACATGAGGGGTGAACTAAGTAAACAAGGTAGATTCCCAGCAAATTTATTGTTGTCGTGTGAGTGTGAAATGCCAAAATCCCGTCAACATAGTGCGGAAAACTCCACACCACTCGGGGATTCTGGTCTTGTTACCCAAGAGTATCACGAAGAGAACTGCCCAGTCAAGATGTTAGATGAGCAGAGTGGGGAAAGAAAAGGGTGGGCTGGTCAAAATCACAGCAATTTTAATCCTTATGGAGGTAACGCACTACAAGAAAGCAAGACTGAAAGAAGTGGCTATCACAAAGGTTTCAACGACAAGGGTGGGGCGAGCAGATTTTTTTATTGTGCGAAAAGTTCAAAACGTGAACGAAACAATGGGCTTGACTGTACCCTTACCGTCAAGTACAATAGTGGTATATGCAAAGAAGACAATATGGTAGCGGTTCAGTTACTAAAAAAGGTTACATACGATACGGAAACCGTGAGTTTCAACATAGACGAGTCTGGCGAAAACATCATGGCGCTGTGCCACAAGGATTCTTTATCTACCATATTAACCACGACAAACAAGACAATAGAATTGAAAACCTTGAACTCGTTACGGCACTTCATCACAAGCGGATTCATTCAGGGTGCGAACTCCGAGGTGGAGAGTGGTGGAAGCCCTGCCGAAAGTGTGGAGAGTTTAAGCAAGTGGCTACTGACTACTACAAACGGAAATCAGGAATCAGCCCGTGGTGTAAGCAATGCTGTATTAGAAATGCTGTTGACAATAAAATACGAAGAAAACTGGAGTCCACTGACAAACATACATAGTACAGTTAAACCCCTAGCCCTTATGGAATACTTAGTTAAACTCACAGCCACCCCCACTGGTGGTACTGTCCTAGACCCCTTTATGGGAAGCGGAACCACGGGCATCGCTTGTAAGAACCAAGGTAGAGACTTCATAGGAATTGAGCTAGACGAGGAGTATTATGAGATTGCTAAAGCACGAATCGGCATATGAAACTACCACCACTATCTAAATTCAAAGTAGACACTAGAGAAGAACATATTATCTTAGGGGAAGAACTTTCTGAATATTACAAGAAGAACTTGTATTGGGTAGCGTGGAAGTACCGTGTTAAGGATATAAAAGAGAAGTTTCTTGAATTAAAGAAAGCGGGGGACAAAGAGTTCAAACATTTAATGCAGAAACTAAAATGAAACGCAAAATCAAGCGCAGAGTCAACACTGGAACAGACGCAACACGTTACTTACTTTTGCGTCACATCCACCCAGCGGATGATACGGATATAACTTGGGAGCGTCTTGACGAGTGGTATACTGCCAATTTGGTTAATGGTCTTGGGAACTTTATTGCGCGGGTCATGAAAATGGCTGAGTCTAATCTAGACGACCCTGTTTTTGTGGATGACACAGAAAGGAACGAAAGGTTAATCCTAACCACAGGCTTGGGAAACCTGATTGAAGAGTTTAAATTTAACGAAGCTTTAGACAAGATTTGGGGGGAGATATCAGAGGCAGACAAAGAGATAGAAACCAAAAAACCTTATAGGTTGTTAAAGAGCAACCCAGAAGAAGCTAAGGAGATAATTAGGGGTCTTGTAAAGAAGTTACACAGAATCGCTGTCTTGTTGGAGGCGTTCATGCCGGACACTTCTCAGATAATTTACCAAGCGATAAGGGAAAACAGGAAACCAGATAATTTATTTCCCCGTTTGGGGGAGTGACACATTTAATGCAGAAGTTGAAATGAAGAAGGTTAAAAGGAAAAAGCCAACTGTAAGCAAGCTCAAAAAAAAGTTATGGAAAGTTTTTACTCTTTACATCAAGAATCGTGATAAGTGGACATGCTTTACGTGTGGTAGGCAAGCTAAGGGGGCGGGCATGCACAGCGGACATTACATAGCAAAGTCAGTCGGAGGACTTGCACTTTACTTTCATGAAAAGAATGTCAATGCTCAATGCTATCACTGCAACATAGACCTCTCGGGTAATTCGGATGTCTATATTCAGAAACTTATAGGGAAGTACGGCGAAGAAGTTATTGACGAGATACGACTCTTGCGCCAAGAAATAACGAAATGGACAATACAAGATTACGAAGAAAAGATTTTGTTTTATCAAGACAGGTTGAAGTAAATAGAACACTATAAAAAGGAGGTAGACAAGCTAATAGAAAGTACGGTAAAATAAAACAAAGCCTACCCAAACCATGGACGCTAAGATTTCTAAAATTAAAAAAGACGTTCTTAATGCAAGTTACGCAGCGGGCGCATGTCACATAGGTTCAGCCTTATCTTGTGTTTCAATATTAGTTCCTCTCCTTTACAGCAAAAAAGATGAGGACATTTTTATATTTGGCAAAGCCTCGGGAGTGGCCACTTTCTATGCAATCCTTGCCGACCAAGGGCTCTTCCGCAAAGAAAACCTTCCGTTATTCTTGAAAAGATACCCACTTCCTTCTAAAGTAGTTCCTGGAGTTATACATTCTGTAGGTTCCATGGGACACGGTTTATCGGTTGCAGCGGGTTTGGCATACGCAGACCGAACAAGAAATGTTTACGTTCTCCTAAGTGACGGAGAGTGCCAAGAGGGTTCGACTTACGAGGCTTGCCTGTTCGCAGGACAACATGATTTAACTAACTTACATGTAATTGTTGACAATAACGGACTACAAGCAGGTGGAAGAACTTGTGACATATTAAACTTAACAGACACTTTCGAGTTTATGTGTAAAGCACTACCTAACTGTCAGGTTGTAAAAACAGTAAAGGGGGATGGTGTGGCCAGATTTGAGAATGACTATACCTGGCACTATAAGAATTTAGATGATAAAATCCTAAAGGAAGCCCTAGAAGATATTGATGACCCCCAAAAATACGAAAAAAGGAGGAAATTTTACGATAAAAAAGGAGTGTCAACACTGTAAGAGGGTGTTCGACGCCTTAATTTATAACGTAAGGAAAGGATATGGGAAACACTGTTCAAAAAAATGCAGCAATCTATATAACAATCTTGGTTTCAAGGTTGGGCATGTTGGGCACCACACAAAGGAGGGGGATAGAAAGATTGGGATTGCAAGCAGGAATAGGAAAAGGAGGGGGTGGACACCCGAAGAAAGAAAGAGGCAGTCAGAGAGGCTTAAAAAGCACTATGACAAGATTGGTAGAAAGAAATGTACAAGCAGAGACGGGAGAAGGAAATGTTCCCAATGTGTCGAGTGGAGAAAAAAGGTTTTTAAACGGGACGACTATACTTGCCAGATTTGTAAAAAGCGGGGTGTCTATATTGAATCAGACCACATTAAGTCTTGGAGCAAGCACAAGGAATTTAGGCATGATATATCAAATGGCAGAGCGCTGTGCCTGCCCTGTCACCAAAAGACACCGAACTACAAGAGTAAGGCAAAGACACAAGTATGAGTGGCACTACAAGAACCTCACAGAAGAATTATTAGAGTCAGCACTCAAACAAGTATGAGCGATTTAAGACAAGCATTTTTCGACGAGATGGAAGTTCTCGCCAAGGAAGACGAGAACGTAATTGTACTTGTTGGGGATTTGGGGTATTCCTTCTGTGAAGGATACAAAGAGAGATACCCAGAGCAGTTTATAAACGCGGGAGCTGCAGAACAAAATATGGTTGGGGTAGCGGCGGGGTTAGCTATCGCTGGCATGAGACCCTATGTCTATAGTGGGGCTATTTTTGCCATAATGCGTCCGTATGAATTTATAAGGGACGACGTGGCATTCAATAACTTAAACGTGAAAATCATCGGCACGGGGGCAAGTGATTTTTTAGGATTTACTCATGTCCTAGGAGATACGGAAGATGAAGTAGCTATGGTAAACACACTTCCCAACATACATGGAGAAAGAGCAACAGAAGAAACTTTGGGTAAATTATTAAGGAGTAAGGGACCTAAATACATTCGCTTATGATAAAAGGACAAAAACACTCAGAAGAGTTGTGTCATTCTTGCCATTTAAAAGCAGATAAAAATAAAATAGAATTATGCGTGTAGATTTCGTAAACTTCGGCGCACAATATCGCCAACACAAAGAAGAATACGATGAGGCTATTTTTAAGTGTCTCAACGAAGGCAAGTTGATTCTCCAAGAGGATGTAGAGGAATTTGAAGGTAACTTGGCGAAGTTCTTAGGAATGAAATATGCAGTAGGAACTAGTAGCGGGACAGATGCATTAACTCTTGCTTTGAAAGCAAAGAGAAGGATTTATCCCGAGTTACGGGCAGGCTCTAGTCGGGTGGATATTCCAGGCTATACATTCAAGGCTACGATGGAAGCGGCTAGTCACGCTGGCTATTCGCCTATAATAAGTGACATCACAAGAGACAGACTATTACCAGAGAATCGGGCTGTGGGGACATCAGTTCCTGTTTATCGCGGGCGGTGTATACCAGTGCATATTGAAGGGTCTGTTTGTAAGGCAAAAGGAACCGTCCTTGTAGAGGATGCTTGCCAAGCAATAGGAGCTAGGGGAGTGGGTTACTCGGGAACAGCTTGTTATTCATTCTACCCAGCGAAGATTTTGGGAGGATTCGGAGACGGTGGTGCTGTGGTTACGAACGACAAAGGGGTAGCAGACGAGGTTCGCCTTCTAAGACATCATTGGCAGACTGATAAGGACGAGGAGTATGGGTTCTGCTCAAGACTAGACAACGTACAGGCAGCTTTCCTTAATGTGAAGCTAAAGTATTTGCCCGGGATTCTTGAAAGACGACAAAAGATAGCTGAAATGTATTTAGAAGCCCTCACGGACGTTGTGGGGCTTCCTGTAGCCTCTGTTGAGCGCGTTTGGCAAGACTTTGTGTGTACGGTAGAGAATCCCAAAGAACTTCAAGAGCATCTTAAGAAAAATGGAATAGAAACTCTTGGAGTTGGAATGATTCCACCACATATTGCCCTAAATACTGGGCAGTCACTTCCAAATACAGAAAAGCTCTATAGAGAAATGATACGACTTCCTCTCAACGAAACTCTGACCGACGATGACGTGAACTATGTGATTTCTAAAGTAAATGAGTTATATGATTAAAGGAAAAAGAATTTTAATAGCGGGTTCAGCGGGTTCGATAGGTTCGGAGTTAGTTCGGCAACTCGCCCCCAACAACACCATTTACAGTGTTGATATAAACGAGTCGGGACTCTTTGACTTGGAGCAGACTCTCAATACTCCAAATGTAACCTCAAGAGTCAGTGACATACGAGACAGAAGAACTGTTGAGGACATCTTCCAAGACTTCAAACCGCACATAGTCATAAATTGTGCCGCTTATAAACACGTTCCTCTAATGCAGTACACCCCAGAGGAGGCAATTAAGACCAACGTACTCGGACACCTTAACTTGGTTCATACAGCAAAGACATGGGAGTGTGTAGAGAAGTTTATTTACATAAGCACTGACAAGGCTGTGAGTTCCCACTCAATTATGGGAGCAACTAAACTACTAGGAGAAAGAATCACTACAAACCAAGGATATACTGTGATTAGATTTGGTAACGTAATGAACTCTAGGGGGAGCTTATTTAAAATTTGGCAACGTCAGATAGACAACGGGGAGGACATTACAGTGACGGATGAGCGAATGGAGCGCTATTTTATGACTATCCCCGAAGCTGTGGAGCTTGTGATAGAGGCGGCTGTCGATAGTAAAGGAGGAGATACTTACATCATGGACATGGGCAAAAAGGTCAACATTTATGAGTTAGCGAAGAAGATAGTAAAGGGTTCCGACGTTGAAATCAAAATCACAGGAATCAGAGAAGGAGAGACATTGACAGAGGAGATTATGACTTCCGAGGAAAAGCAAAGAGCAACATTAAAAGGTAAATTCTATATATTATGAAAATCCTAATTACAGGAAGCAGGGGGTTTGTTGGGACAGAGACAGTCAAGTTATTAGAAAAGGAAGTGGAGGTTACAAGGATAGGTTCGGGGTCTACTTCAAAACTAGAGATGTCATCGTTCCCCGAGTGTAAACATGAGATTATAGGCTTCGACCTGATGGATGGTTACGATATTCGTGACCGAGACCTATTAGAGAATGTAATAGAAAGCGAGAACCCAGATCGCATCTTGCACCTAGCAGCTGTAGCAAGGTTTGCAGACGCAGATGCTGACCCTAAACTAGCTTTCGAGACTAACGTGGACGGTACACGAAACGTAGCGGAATTGGCTGAGGCTTATCACGTTCCAGTCGTGTATGCCTCAACAGGTTCGGTTTATATGCCCATCCTTAACATGGAGGACTCTATCAAGGAAGACTGGCGCGGTGTAGGTAACTCAGTCTATGGTTGTACTAAATACATGGGAGAGACGTTAATTAGAGGCGTAAACCCACATATCATTCTTAGATACGCACATCTATATGGTAAAGAAAAAAGGACGCACGGTCTTATAGGAGGTTTTATGGATAGGATATCTCGTGGGCTGGCACCCACCCTTTATGGTGGAAAACAATCAAACGATTTCACTTACATACTTGACGTTGCTGCAGCAAATGTCGCAGCACTAACAGCTCCGTGGGATAAGTGGAACCAAGCATACAATATCGGTACAGGAGAAGAACTTACCGCAGAGGAAGCAGGTAAAATAATTTGTGAACACGCAGGATACAAAGGAGAAATAGACGTTAAAAAAGGCAGAACGGTAGACCCCGACAGATTCTTTTTCGATTGCAGCAAAGCTGAGCGAATGCTCGGGTTCAAAGCCGAGTACGGTTTTGCTGATGGACTCAAACATATGTTCAAGGAGGACTAAATATGAATGAGTTTTTAGATGGAGGTATGGGTTGGCCGAAGAGAGCAGCTATAATCAACTCCGTGAAAGAGAAAGGTGGTACCATCTGGTATCCCGAACTTTCAAACTTCTGCCCCGCCAAGTTTGGCGTTCGCTGCATTGTACATTCACACGTTTGGGTAGGTGATGAGGTGATTCTCGGTGACGATGTCCGCATCCAAGCCTTCGCCTTCATTCCGAACGGTGTAATCGTCGGAGACAATGTCTTCATTGGGCCACGTGTTACATTTACCAACGACAAGCATCCACCGTCAACGAACTGGGACACAACCTTTGTTCAAGATGGAGTTTCGATTGGTGCTGGTGCAATAATTCTTCCTGGTCTTGTACTGGGGAAGAACTGCGTTATCGGAGCCGGAGCCGTTGTCACAAAGAGCATCCCACCGAATGAGACTTGGTGGGGTAATCCAGCAAAGCCAAGGGGAGGGGCTTGAGCCTCCCCACTATTGCCAGTTGAATGGTTCGTCGGTAGCATCCATTAACTACTGTGAATTGGGTTCGATTCCCTACTCTGGCACATGCAAACACAATGCCGCAGATGTGTTTTAGATAAGTCCGCCGAGGAGATAACCTTTGACGAGAAGGGGGTGTGTAACTTCTGCCACATGGCACAGAGGGAGTTAGATTTAATTGGTCACAGGTGGTGCGAGAGAGCTAATGAAGGGGAGGTCGTTTCGTTCCCACCCACACTTCCTAATGACTTGTTCTTCCCTGTACCTTCTCTATATGATAGACTAATAGGTATGGTTTTTGAAAAAGGACATAAGATATTTCTCGGGCGCAAACACTCTGAGGCAACAAAGGAGAAAATGCGTGAGAAAGCCACGGGGCGTAAGCATAATGAAGAGACAAAAGAAAAATTAAGACAGGGTCGTATTGGTATGAAGCACACAGAAGAGACGAAAAAAAAGATGAGCGAACAAAGGGGGGGAGAAAACAATGCATTTTATGGGAAAAAACACACAATGGAAACACAGGAAAGATTGTCTGCGTATAGAGGTGAGTTAAAAGGTAACTGGAAAGGTGGTATCACACCGATTCGTAAGAAAGAAAGAAGCACCTTTGAGTATCAAAATTGGAGAAAAGCAGTAAAAGAAAGAGATGAGTATAAGTGTCTACGGTGTGGTTCAGAAGACAATTTAGAGGCAGACCATATTAAATCGTTTGCTTATCATCCTGAGCTGCGATTTGATATTGAGAATGGGCGTACTTTATGTCGCGATTGTCATAAAAAAACAGACAGTTATGGAAAAGTTGAAAAATAAATATTCATGTTTGATTGGTTTGAGCGGAGGTGCTGATTCGTCGTATGTACTACACAAGGCGGTAGAGCTGGGGCTTAAACCCTTGTGTTTTTCGGTAGACAACGGTTGGAACGACCCCAAGGCAGACGAGAACATCATGCGGCTTGTCGAGACCTTAAAGGTTCCGTTCTATCGCTACACCATAGACCTTAAAAAGTTCCGCGACTTACAATCAGCTTTTATAAAAGCGGGATTGAAGAACATCGAAATCCCCACAGACCACATTTTAATGGCAACAACTTATGAGATGGCTGCTAAGAACGGTATCAAGTATGTCTTGTCAGGTGGGAATGTAGCAACCGAGTCTATAATGCCCGCCAGTTGGGGCTACAACGCCAGAGACCTTGTTCACATCAGAGATGTTTATAGGAAAATGAAGGGAAAAAAACTTACGGGGTTGCCTGTTTGTTCTCTCTTAAAGTGGAACTACTACAAGTGGATTAAGGGCATCAAGATACTCTACCCTTTAGATGTATGGGGTTACAACAGACAAGACGCCATTTGGATACTGGAGGAGAAGTACGGTTGGAAAAACTACCACGAAAAGCATTGCGAGAACACATTTACTTGGTGGTTCCAAAACTACTATCTATTCGAGAAGTTCGGAATAGATAAACGTAAAGCTCACTTATCGTCGCTGATAAACTCGGGACAGATGACAAGAGAGGAAGCTTTAGAAGAATTGCAGAAATGTCCTGTTTACCCAACGATAGGCTTAGAGCAAAGAGTGACGAGGTACCCCAAAGGAAGTCACGACGACTACGCCAAGGATAGGTACGACTTAATAGCTAAGATAGTTAAATGGAAATCTTAGGAGAGTTCACAACGTCTTTAGTCAAGGCACTGGGTGAAATAGACAAAAGCTGGGAGGAGTATGACGGGCTTGTAGTGTGTGGTTCCCACTCTCCGACCGACATAGAGGAGAGGATTGAGAAGATAAAAGAAGCTGGGGAGTCGGGCAGACCGTTTTTAGGAATATGTCACGGACATCAACTTGCGGCAATACAGTGGGCGAGGGCTAATGGTATACTAGATGCTACGAGCGAGGAGTTCGGTGAGGGAACTTTTGTTGTTAAAAGACGTGACCAACTGGATGTTGGTTTGTTAGATGGAGAGACTTATTGGAGCAACTACGCGGTGGCGATTGATTGGCAGAAACCAGACTACTTCTTTACCACCCCATCGCACCCCGAGTACCAGAGCTCCAAACACAGTCCTCATCCTTTACTCGTTAATTTCCTCAAAGCATGCAAAAAAGCCACATAACATTTAGTCTAGATGACAAGGAAATCACTGCGAGGGGGTTTTCTTCTTTGATACACAATATCCTTTTGATTCAAAATACAAAGATTAAGGAAATGGGAGAGATTGTCGACGTTCGAGACATTAGTGAAGATGAAGATAAAATTAATATAGAAATTACTTATGCAAGTTAGAGTAGCGCCGTCACTAGGAGAGTTAGAAGGGACACATCAAGATGTGTGGGGCACTGATGTATATCCTGAAGTTTTTGGTGAGTTTTTTATTGGATGGCGGGAAGAGCCGACAGTTTTCTTCGGACTCTACGGGTTGCCCGATTTCTTTACACTGTGGAGACACGAGGGAGACAGGTACATTCTGTGGGCTGGCACAGACATAACTCACTTTCAATCGGGGTATTGGTTAGAAGAAGGCGGCAACGTAAGAATAGACTCCACGCCCTTAGCACAGTGGATAGAGAAGAACTGCGAAAGCTGGGTGGAGAATGAAGTGGAACGTGTGGCACTGGAAGATATGGGTATTACAGCTAAAGTTTGTCCTTCTTTTATGGGAGACGTAGACGACTATGAAGTTAAATACCAACAACAAGACCGCCCCCAAGTATATCTTAGTGTGAGTGGAAATAACTTTGACCTATATGGGTGGCACACAATAGAACAGATTGCAGACCAGTGCAAAGTGGACTTTCATTTATACGGCAACACAGAGCCGTGGGAGAGCAAGCATATAAATGTGTTCGTCCACGGGAGGGTTCCAAAGGAGCAAATGAACGAGGAGATTAAATATATGCAGTGTGGGCTTAGACTTTGTGTAGAGATGGATGGATTTTCGGAGGTGACTGCAAAAAGTGTTCTATGGGGGCAGTATCCTATTGTCGCCGAGAGTTACAAGTACCCTCATTTAGATTCGTTTCGAAACACAAATCATTTAGTACAGCAATTGAATAGGTTGAAGTATAAGAAAGGCCCTAACCCAGTACGAGATTACTATATTAGTAGATTAAATTCTTTCCCGTGGAACATAAAAAGGAATTAGAGGCTTCTGTAAGGGATAATATGACAAAAAATAATAAGACTTGCCATTTTCTATATGTACCCTTCACTGGCTTAGGACTCTACGGAGGATACCGAGGTCCGCGGTGGCTGAAGAACAGGATACAGATATTCAAACAGTTCGTGGTTCCTTCACTGCTAGCGCAGACAGACCGAGACTTCATTCTTTGGGTGAGTTGGAGACACGAAGAACGTAACAATAAACAGGTGCTTGATTTGCTAGAGTATTTACGTCGCGGAGGATTGAGGGTGGTGTTCACGTATTCGGGCGTCTGCTTCTGGGACGATAAGTATGACGACGTTACGGCTAGGGAACGTCTTGTGTTTGCGGTTCATCGTTCAGTGGGGGAATTGCACGACGCGATGGGAGAGTGTGACGAAGTTCTGATGACTATTCAACCCAGTGACGATTGTTACCACAAGAAGTTTGTGGCAGAGACTAAGTACATGCTAAGGGCAAGGAAGTTGCAGGTGTTCGGCTATAAGAGGGGTTACGTCATGGACTACAAGAGTGGGCGGCTTGCAGAATGGAACCCAGCGACAACACCGCCGTTCTATACAATCAAATTCAACAGAGACACGTTCACTGACCCGTTCAAACATATGAAATACACGGGGCCGTATAAATCACATGAGTATGTTAAGGACTACCTGAAGGCTAACTACTCAGAAAAACGCGGCTTCATCGTAGGAACTCATGGGGAAAACATATCTACAATCTTCGACCATCCGTTTACTGGGGCTGACGTAGACGGCTCTGTCCTCTCAGACTTTGGTTTACTGGGAGTTGCGCCGTTGCATATCAGAATGAGTTTACGAAAGATGGCGATGCGAAAGCTGCCCTACGGATGGCAGCGCAAGCTACGTTACCTACTGGGGGAGAAGTTCTTTTCTGGGATGTATAATTGGCTGAGGGCATGAAGTATTTTAGAGGCACGAAGCATCACAAAAAGTTCTGGGAAGAGCGCCAAGTTGACTGGGAAAAGGACTATTTGGATACGTGGAAACACCCCCATAGGTTTGCCATCTCTGAAATACTCTCGACCTTTTATTGGTTGTTAATGGTGGAGGTTGGTTGTGGTAGTGGTCCGAACTTGGTTAACATTAACAAGCATTTTCCCGGTCGGCAGGTGGGAGGTGTCGACGTCAACAAGGATGCTATTGAGTTAGCGGCTAAGACCCTTCAGGGGGCGCATCTTAAGGTGAGTTCGGTGGAAGACATAATGATGTCCGACAACTCGGCGGACTTGGTGTTGAGTGATATGACGATGATATATGTTAGTAACCCCGACAAGGCTATTAGAGAAATAAAGCGCATAACACGGCGACATGTGCTGTTTTGCGAGTTGCACAGCAATAGCTGGTGGGGTAGAATGAAGCTAAGGTATACATCGGGTTATCACGCTCATAATTATAAGAGGTTATTAACTAAACACGGCTTTAAGGACATCATCATAGTCAAGTTTCCATCAGGCACATGGCCAGGTGGCAACCCACAAAAGGACTACGGATACTTCATTAAAGCTCGTAAACCAAAACGATGAACTACATAATTACACTACTTGCCGTAGTCGCACTAATAGAATTATATAGAGTGTGGGTTATTAACGTGCCAGTGTCTCAAAAGAGGCACTTTAAGGCTAAGCTTCGAGGAACCACGCAAGCACGTTGGGACTTAACTTTCAAGAAATACAAGACTAGCGAGGTGCGTGAGGACATTAGAAAGGAGTACGACTATATGCAGGCAACTATTTCGGCTCTTGAAGAAATGGAAAAGCAAGAAAAGGACAAGGAAGAGAGGGATAACCAAAAAGACAAAATAACACGCGGCAACAACGACCTCGAAAGACTCAAAACGCAATTGGCTCAGTTGGACATGGAAATTCACGGAGCTAAACCTTCTAACGAGGTGCCTAACGGATACATCGGGCTTCAAGAACAAATAGAAGGATATGAAGAACTAGAAGGGATGCTAGGAGATTACATAAAGACTCTCTAAAACTTGCAATTCTTGTTATCTTTGTCATACTCACCTGTATGGACAAACCTCAATACAAATTTATTCCAGTACGCGAAGAAACACATCATCTTACTAAGTTGGGTGCAGCAAAACGCGGCATGATCTTTGACGAGTACCAGCAACACTTATTATCATTAGACGATGAAGTATGACATTCATAGAAGACAAGGTTGAGGAGTTAATGGGCATTGTCATGGAAAGCACGGGCACACAAGAAATTGCTACGGGAGATATTAAAGAAGCTCTCACCACAACTCTCAAAGAAGCGACGGAGCCAGATATGGTTCGTGTTGGAATGTTACGTCAGTGGCTCAACGAAGACCGAATAACAGACCCCGAGAAAATGGTCACTAACGAAGACATAATTAGCTGGCTCTCTAACACACCACACCATGAGTGAGAGAAACTACCACAAACCAAAAGTCACTAAGATGTACTGCTATTGTGAACGGTGCGAAGATATTTACAGAACATCTTTCAGACCTTTATCAATTATAAGTCGAGTTAATTAAGAAACATGAAAGAAGAAGTAAAAATAGGAGGCGTTGTATACGTTCCAAAAAGTGAAGTTAAAGCGGGTGCAAAAAAGAAAAAGAACATGAAGTACGTGATTGTCCGCACTTACTCAGCGGGTGTGTTTGCAGGGTACTTAGAAGAGCGTACTGGCAAGGAAGTGATTATGCGAGATGCGAGGAAACTTTGGTACTGGGATGGTGCCTCAACTCTGTCGCAATTAGCAATGGAAGGTGTTTCAAAGCCAGATACATGTAAGTTTCCTTGTGAAGTAGACAAGATAGAACTATTAGAAGCTGTTGAGATTCTTGATTGTACCGAAGCCGCACGGGAGTCCATTGCTAAAGTACCTGTATGGTCGAGCTAACCAATAATGTGATGCGTGGCTCTGGCTCTGGCTCTGGCTCTGGCTATGGCGATGGCTCTGGCTCTGGCTATGGCTCTGGCTCTGGCGATGGCTCTGGCTATAGCGATGGCTATGGCTCTGGCTATGGCTATAGCGACGGCGATGGCTCTGGCTCTGGCTATGGCTATGGCTCTGGCTATGGCTCTGGCTATGGCGACGGCGACGGCGACGGCTCTGGCTCTGGCTCTGGCTATGGCGATTAGTAATTAAGAGACATGAATATGGAAAACATATGTGATTACGGAAAGTTTGACCAAAATGAAGAAAAGTGTACCAACAAAGCATTTCATGTATGTATGTGTTGCGGTAGTAATATATGTTACCCGCACCAAGATAGAAACACCTGTCCCTACGGCGGCATGGGAATGATTGAAATAATTTAACCTAGACCTGTAGTATTACCTCAGACGTGTATGCAACCAATAGAAATCACAGTCAGAACCAACCCAGAAACATACGAAACGCAAGTGTCTGCTGCCGTTGACCCGCTTTTGGATGCGAAGGTCTTGTTAGAAGGTGTTGGTGTATTAGTCAACGAGATTGAAAAGTTTTCCGCCACAAAACCCGCTGAACTTAATGAAGATAAGTGGAACTTGAAGCGTGAGCAAATTATTAAAATGATGCACGACTATCTTGATTTAGCCGCTGTTGATTATCCCGAAACTTCTAAAGAAATACCTTCACCCCTAACCCCACCCCATAAACTATGAAGAAGGATAAATTCAAAGGAACATACAAAGCTGTACTCTTGGATTACTCGGAGGTTTAGTTTGGGTAGCTTATATTTATTACGTGAGCGATGTTAAAGGTGGTGGAATACAAACTGTTGCCTTTTGGTCTATTTGGTTGATACCAATTCTAGGGGCAACATTTGGAGTTAAAATATGTATCTAGGATAGACGAAGATAAGTGGACACTGTATAATTAAAGTATGAATCCGGATAAACCCGTAACCAATCGGAGAAAGGATGGAACGTTTGGCGCGAACAATAACGCTAATCCTAGCGGCAGACCAGTTGGTTTAACTGTAGTAGGAAAACTGAAGCAGATGTTTGAGGAAAATCCTGCAGACTTTGAAGCATTTGTTTTGAGGTACAAAGAGAACCCCAATAACGAAAGGCACCTTACAGAAATGATAGATGGTAGACCTAAGCAAGATCTAGCTGTAGATGCAGAGGTGCATAGCACCATTGAATTGAGTGATGAACAACTTGAAAGAATTATCAGAAAAAGAGCAGAACAACTTACTGGCTAAAAGAGTTGGGAAGGAATCTTTGAGGGACTTCTGCGTAGTTACAGATCCTAAGTATGACCCACAGTGGTTCCATGATGGTATTGCACGTATACTTCAAAATGTATACGAGAGAGTTCTGAATGGTGAGAGTCCACGTGTTATGATAACCATGCCACCCAGACATGGGAAGTCCGAATTGGCTACCAAGAAGTTTCCTGCATGGGTTTTAGGTAAAGAGCCTGACTTTCCTGTTATAGTTTCAACTTACTCACAAGATTTATCAACCAAGTTCGGCCAAGGGACAAGGGATATAATGAATAGTGTTGCGTATAGAGCTATCTTTGACGCGAGACTGAGAGCAGACACTAAAGCCAAAGCATCGTGGATGACGGAAGAGGGGGGAGGTTACGAAGCAGTAGGAGTTGGGGGAGCGATTACAGGGAAGGGATTCAAAATTGGCATCATCGACGATCCATTCAAGAATGATGAAGAAGCTGAGAGTGAAGTCATACGAGACAAGATATGGGACTGGTATATAACTACTTTCTATACCAGACAGGAGGGTAACGCAGCAATCATTCTGATAAACACAAGGTGGCACGACGCAGACCTTTCTGGGAGGTTATTAGCGAAAGAGAAAGAAGACACAGACAACAGCGAGACCGATTTTGATAAGTGGGAGCTTGTGAACTTTACCGCTGTTGCAGAACGTGACGAACAACATAGAAAAGAAGGCGAACCGCTGTGGCCTGGTAAGTTCTCTTCGGAACAACTGGCTAAGACGAAGAAAACACTCGGTCCCTATAAGTGGTCTGCTTTGTATCAACAGAATCCAGTGGACGAAGAATCTCAAGAGTTTAAGAGTAGCTGGTTCAGGTATAGGACATTTGAGCAAGTTGCTGCGCTGGATACCAGGAACTTCTTGACGATAGACCCAGCGTCAGCGATGAGAGATAAGTCTGATAACATTGGGGCTGTTCTCAACCTTGTTGACTCGGAGAATAAATGGAACTTTATGGCGTGGAAGCTACGCATGAACGCTCCCGAACTCATTGAGTTCATGTTTAAGACATATTTAGAGTATGGGTTTGAGAAAGTCGGTATTGAGCAAGGTGTGTACCAACAAGTAATCAAACCCTACTTAGATGATGAGATGAGGAAGCGGAACGTATTCTTTACTGTTGTCGAGTTGAAACACGAGCAACAGGCTAAGATACTTAGGATTAGAGGGCTCGTGCCCTACTATAGTTCTGGTAGTGTTTATCATGTGGAAGGCTTTTGTTCTGATTTAGAAGAAGAGGAAGTTCGCTTTCCCAAAGGAGCACATGACGATGTAGTAGATGCTGGTGCGTATCAGCTACAACTGGCTGAGGCGCCCTCTAAGGGCCAAACAACTCAGTCAACACCAGCGCAATCTTATTATCCTGAGTTAGGTATATGAGACTTCAACTTGAAATAAAAAACACAGATAACGTAGGTGCGCTAACTGATGAAGATATTGTGCACATGGAGGAGATATTAGAAGCACTGATTACATCGGGAGGACTTACTGGTGTTAAAGGAGGCAGAACTATTATTCACTTTGATGGTAAGGGAGACTTCCAAGGAGTCGAACACCAACACATGACATGGAGAAGAAGGAAATGAGAATTGTATTTGACTTTGTGGGAGGGCTAGATAAGAAATATCCTGTTCACTCTGTTACGTATTTTCACTATAACCCCAACGAACAATCATTCGTTATAGATTGGACGAATAAAACAGTTACGTTACGTGGAAAAACAGTACAACCCAACGAGGGAAGTTAACGGGGCTTTCTTCTTTGACGTAACACGTACAAATAGTATAATTATAGAAAGTCTTAACCCATAACAGCGGGCAGGCGTAGTAATACGCGTGCCTTTATTTATATGCCCATACTAAAAGAAGTTGACACTCTCCTAGAAAAGCTGAAGGCTGAAAAGGAAGCAGCCAATGAACTGCAAGAACGTAAACATAGCGACTGGAACGATAACTACGAACTGTATCGTAACAAGGTAAGAACTAATCGCCTCACTCAGCGGCAGGCGGTGAACATTCCTCTGATGAAGGAGACCATCAAGACTCTTCTTTCTAAGATAGATGACGCACCCAGCATTGAGTGGAAGGAGTTAGGCGGAGACGAGGGTAAAGAAATCATTTACCAAGAAATCTGGGATACTAACTTTAGAGAAAACAAACTTGAACTGGCTGACGTGATAGACAAGAAGAATGTCCTACTCTATGGTATTTCAACAAAGAAGTTGAATATTTCTGACAAGGGAGTAGACATAGATGTCTTAGACCCATTTGATGTTGTGTACGACCCTTTAATGAAGGTTGGCGAAATAGAGACAGCACGTTTCGTAGTCCATCAAAATATCTTCCGAACCTTACGAGAGATACTTGCCGACGACCGTTACACTAAGAAGGGAAAGGACGAATTGAAGAAGTGGACTAACGCACCCAGAGGAATACTACAGACACATGAGAACCTCGAGGTTTACAGAAAGAAGATGGACAGGTTACAGGCTATGGGGGTTTCCGACAGAGATTTCCCGTTGTTTGCTGGTGGCGACAGACTCATTAACCTTACGGAGCACTACACCCAGATGTGGGAGAAAGATAAGTGGGTTCGTCGTGTTGTTACTTACGCTGACGACGAGGTGGAGCTATTAGACGAACCATTAAAGGATTTGTTAGGAGTAGATTTCTGGCCGTTTCAAATGTGGGTGGAAGACCCAGAAACTACAGATATTTATAGTGACTCGGTAGCTGACCTGGTGCGGACACCTAACAAGGTAATTAACGTATGGTATTCACAGTTGGTAGAGAACAGAACACTAAAGAACTTCCAAATGCACTGGTTCATGCCCGGACAGAACTACACGGCACAAACATACACACCAGGACCGGGAGCAATGTTTCCTTCTCCACCAGGAGATGACATTAACAAGGTTATAAAACCTGTAGAGATTAGTGGACTGGACGACACGATGGGAGCTATCGAAGCTCTTACTACTATTGTTGAACGGGCGACTGGTGCTACTGCATTAGAGAAAGGTGAGAGTGAGGGGGGGCAGCAAACTCTAGGAGAGGTTGAAATCCTAGTAGGGAAATCAGTAGAGAGGGCTATAGGTTTTGCTAAGTTCTATCGCATAGCATGGTACGAGACTTGTGTGAAATGGAGTAAGATTATGCACGCTAATAAGCCGCGCATTATTGAGCTTTATAAAGTGGGAGGCACGGGCAAGGTTTACACAAAGCGTGCCTACGCTGCTGACTGGAACTCTAAAGTTGGTTACGAACCACAGGTAACTTCGTCATCAGAACAGGAACAGAACGAAATCAAATCTATACAGAAGTGGCAGTTCATCATGCAGCAGCACCCAGAGAACATGGTTCTTAGGAAGGTGGCTTTGAAACGTGAACTCGAACTTCTTGACCTTACACCAGAAGAACAAAAGCAGATTACTGACGAGTTCGAGAATCCAACACAAGCGCAAAGACAAGAGCAGCCGACACAGCAACAAGCGCAACAACAACAAGCAGCCACAGCGCAAGCAGCACAACAAGATGACGGAGTGGTACAAGAGATACAAAGTAGCTTAGCAGAACTAGCGGCATAACATGGCAGGCGATGTTTTAAAACAAGTAAACGAAGACCTAAAAGAGCAGGTTCGGGAAAAGAAAGAGGCTGCTCGAGAAGAGGAGAGGTTAGGTGCCTTTGCTCTTATTGCTGACGATATGGTGGAGAAGTTAACGGGTGCTTTTCAAGACTTACGAGTCCCTGTTCCTGAGATTAAAGTAGAGCCTAAGGCTGAGGTGAACATACCTGAGATTAAGCTGCCTGTTATAAATGTTCCTGAAGCGAAGGTCGTAGTAGAGATGCCTAAGATACCACCGATAAAGATTCCTAAGATTGACACACCCAAGATACCACCTATTAAAGTTCCCACTCCCAAGGTAACGGTGAATGTTCCCAAGGTGGAGATGCCTGACATGCCCAAGGTAGAAATGCCCGACAAGATGAAGGCGGAGGTAACAAACGACAGAGGCAACCCAATACCGATGACACCTGTGGATTTAGAAGGTAAGCCGATGAGTTTCAGTGGGGGGAGCAGTGGTGGAACTAGAATAGGAAAATCTTCAATACTCGACGCTTCGGGAGAAATGATAAACCCCGCGACAGCAGAGAACCAGTTTATCGACCCTGCACTCGAAATGGCACGCGGCAACGTTCCAGGTCTAAGTGTTATAAACAAGTTTGGTAGGAATGATACGATTGCCTCGGGTACTACCGAGGACATCTGGGATGGTTCAGCTCTATATTCTTTTCCTGCTACTGCACTCATGACTAGCATTAGTCAAACAACAGACCAAGTGGCTATGCGTGGAGCAACTATTGAGGTTCAAGGGTTAGATGCTAATTGGGATTTGGTGGTGCAGGATGCAACACTTAATGCTTCCAATACTACGACGGTAGTAACCTTAACAACTCCATTGATAAGAGTATTTCGGATGAAAGTACAAGCTGCTGTCGTGGGTGACTCAACGATAAGAGTGCATAACGCAGGAGAAACACAAGATTACGCAACTATCACAACAGGAAACAACCAGACTTTAATGGCAATATACACAGTTCCGAATGGGAAGACGGCATATATGACCAGATGGTACGCGACGGTAAACCCTGCAACCAATCTCGACCCGACTTCGATGGCTGTTCGTTTATGGGCGAAGGACAATGACAACGGATACGAGAGGCAGCTAAAGCACGTCGAAGGAATCACCGAGGGACAACATATTCATACGTATTACCCTTACAAGAAATTCACACAGAAGTCGGACATTTACATAGATGCTTCACCAGCGGGGAAGGCTGCAGATGTTTCAGCGGGGTTTGATTTAATACTAGTAGATAATTAGAAGTTTATGGCAAACAACCTTAACAAAGTAAAGAAGATGCTTGAAGAGGCAAAAAAGCGCAACCGCGCCGAGAAGAACCGTGCTCTAGCGGAGGAGGAAAACACTCTCAAGGCGGAAACCAAAAGCGACGCAGCCGGCCCGATGACGTCGACGGTTATAAAAGAGGTCTCACGTGCTTTTACTCCGCTTCTCGAGGAGATTGCCAAGTCAAAGCAGGAGGTGACTATCCAAATAGACCCAGACGGCGTAGGGAAAGCAATTAGTAAATCCCTAGATTCAAACAAGGACGACATAGTTGACGCAATTAGTAAAATCGAAGTAAAGCCGGGGAAAGTTACTGTAGATATTCCTGAGGTGAAACTCCCCGATATTAAAGTTCCCGTAGTAAATGTTCCCAAACCAGAGGTGACTGTGAAGGTTCCACCTATCAAGATACCTACTATCAACATTCCTGAAACCAATTTCCCAGATGAAATGGCCGTGAGGGGTTGGATTCAGTTGATGCTTAATGACAAGCCGGTAGGACTAGACAACCCACTTGCTGTAACCTTACGAGACGCAGACGGTTCGCCAGTAAACTTCGCAGCTTCCATGTCCTCTGTTACAGGGGGAGGCGGAGGGGTTGCTAAGATAGTGAAAGTGTCTGGTGTGCTTTCGACAGTGGGAGTGGTTCAGATAAATCCTGATGGGAGTGTGCCTGTTAGTTCTACTGGACTCACTGATACAGAACTCCGAGCTACGAGCGTACCAGTTTCTCAAGTGAGTGGCGCTAACTACAGTGTCAATGTAGCGGATGCTTTCGGTTCTACTGCTGTTACGTCGGTATTTAACGCAGATAACCGAGTGAGGGTTTCTATAGAAACTGGCGGTAGCGGCTTAACTGACGCAGAGCTAAGAGCAACTTCGGTACCTGTGGAGCAGGTTTCTGGCTCGACTTGGAGTACAGAAATTACAGCGACAGTTGGATTGACTGATACCGAATTGCGAGCCGCAAGTGTGCCAACAGAGCAAGTAAGCGGTTCAGTATGGTCTACTGAAGTTACCTCGACAGTTGGGTTGACGGATACTGAATTAAGAACTACATCTGTGCCTGTTTCCCAAGCTAGTGGTGCCATGTGGTCTACAAGTTCCTTTGAAACACCAAGTGCCTCGAATACGTTTACCCCCTCCGCCGCTGATTCATCAGCTTTCGAGTCTTTGAACGTTGCAAAAGCATCAGCAGGTGTTCTTTACGGTTTAACTGGTTATAATTCTTCAACGTCTGCTCAGTTTATCCAAGTGCATAACACAGCGGCTGTACCGAATGATGCCGCTGCACCTGTTATCACATTTAGAGCAGAGGCATCTTCAAACTTCTTTTGGGATGGCAGTAAGTTCGGCAAGGAGTTTTCTACAGGGATTACTGTTGTCAACTCAAGTGCAGCAGCGACGAAGGTTCGACAAGATGCGGATTGTTGGTTTAATATAATGTATGAGTAGAGTAAATACAGGGGCAACGGCAGTGGCGGGAGCATCACTACCTGCTGGTATAGTTTTGGCCGTGGCTGCTACGGGTGCTCCTACTGGTGATTTTCTGGAATGTGATGGTTCAGCAGTAAGTAGAACAACATACGCAGACTTGTACACCGCAACTGGTGATAGATACGGCAATGGTGACGGCTCAACTACTTTCAACCTCCCAGATTATCGAGGTCAGTTCTTACGTGGTTTTGATGATGGTGCTGGAATTGACCCTGACGCCGCAAGTCGAACTGATAGTGGTGACGGAACTACGGGTGACAACATAGGTACACAGCAAGCTGATGCGTTTGATAGCCACACGCACGGAGTAGCTGGTGGAAGTTTTAATGCTGCCAGCGGTTCAGGTCAGCGTGTTCCTGGTAATCACGCCTCGACTCAGTTGAGCGCAGCTGTTGGTGGCAACGAAACACGACCGGTGAACATTGCAGTAGCTTACTACATAACTTTTTAACATGACTTATTACTCTTTTAGCCCCTCAACGAACGAATATCGAGGTTCACGAGAACCGCAGATTGACCCTCTCGAGACAGAGGCAGCGGGTGAACCTGTATACATGGGGGAAGGACGATACGAAACAAGTGTTGCCCCAGTTCTTGCTGCTGGACAAGTTCCCGTGTGGGACGGCAACCAGTGGAACTTAAAAGCAGACCACAGGGGGGAAGTTTGGTATACGGGAGGATTTGATGAACACCCAGAGGGCGTTCAGGCTTCCGCTCTAACAATTACTATAACTGACATAGGCGACCCAGCAGTTTTAGGTCTACTAGCAAACGAGCCTCTACCACCTAATGACCCCGTTTATCCCGATATGCAAGAGCAGTTTAATCTTTTGTGGGATGCAATGGAATCGGGGGAAATACCAAAAGCGACCGCATTTCACGCCGCAATTAAAACAGTTAAAGACGCTAACTTATAATATTATGAACTTAATCGACTTAATTCTTAAGAAGCGTGGCGTCAAGCCAGAGGAGTTAGACGAAGAAGAGAAACAAACTATTGAAGGGTGGAGGAAAATTCTTGCTGCTGACGAAATTGGTTTAGACGAGGTTACTCAACTTTGTAGTGGTGCTATCGACAATATCGAAGCTCAATTTCGAGACTTAGACAACACGAAAGAGAAGATAGAGCGACTAGTTCTTCAACATTCCATCTACTCCACAATCAAGTCAGTAATAGAATCTCCCAAAGCACAACGCGAACAGTTAGTAGCATATTTACAAACTCAACTGTAATAGTATAATTACTGTATAACCTTAACCCATAACCACGGGCGGGTCTCATCACGAGACGCGCCCTTTTTAAATACATGGCTCACAAGCGTATAGGAAAAGTGCTTAGTAGATTTGTCACTAAGACAAGTGCAGGTGCTAGTTCAATCTTCCGTACTCCTACAAAGTTTCGCAACCGCAGCTTTGGGAGCATTAACATTAGTAGACGTAACAAGAAGTAATATGGTATTTGAGACAAAAAAAAGAGACTTCACCATAAAGAAGGGGACTCCCCTAGTTGGAAGTTTGAAGCCCGAGAAGGTTTCGAGGAGAAAAGTAACAGAGACTATCCCCGGTGCACCGATGCCTGGTAGTGAAGGGGGCTTCGGTAACATGGGTACGACCCAAGCAAAGAAGAGTCGTATCAAGATGGACTATTAGTTGTGGGTGGCGACCCAATACGCTTTATTAGACAACCATAAGTCATAAAAATGGAACAAGAAAAGGACGTTCAGGAAGTCCAAGAAACACCTGAAGCAGTGGAGGAAACTCCAGTTAAGGAAGTTATCATAAAAGACGAGGAACCTGTAAAGGAACCAGAAGTTGATGTAGATGACCTCCAGAAGAAGGCAGATGCAAGTTCGCAGAACTTCGAGCGAGCCAAAAAGGCTGAGAACGAAGTTAAGGAATTGCGCGAGCAATTAGAAAGTAATCAAGTTCTTTCTGAATATGAAGAAGGCGACACGCTAAAAGAAGATGTTTCTGAATTGAAACAGAAACTTGAAGCGGCTGACATCAAAGAAGCGTATCCTGAATTGAAAGACTCTTGGAGTGATTTCGACACATTTCGCCAAGAGGACGACAACAAGGCTATGCCTATGAGAACAGCAGCAAAAGCTTTTATGGCTGAAAAGGGTCTTTTGGAACCCCGTAGAAAGGGTCTCGAGACTCCAACTGGCGGTAAGGGAGAAGCGTATTCTTCGAGTATGAGTACAGAACAATTGCAGGAACTCCGTATCAATGATGGTAGGAAATACCAAGAAATGATTGAGAAGGGGCAAGTCAAATTCGACTCATAGGGTCGCAGAGAGGATAAAACATTATCTAAAAAAATAAGGATAATGATATAAATTTATCGCAACTTTAACTAATTTTGGAGAGCAGTTTGCTGCGAAGGTTCTTAGTCGTGTTTACGCACGAGCTTTGGTCAACGTTATTGCAAACCGCGACTACGAAGGAGACATCAAGAAACCAGGAGACCGTGTAAACATTCTCTCTTTCTTGAATGACATCCTTCTAAGTGACTACACAGTAGGTTCTGACATGCCGTCGGAAACTATTGTGGATCACGAAGATGTTCTCGTTGTAGAAAAGCGTAGAAGCTACAACTTCTCACTTGACCGACTAGAAGACCTCTTCACATACGGCGGCGACATTCCCGAGAATCTTCTCGAGACTGCTGCTAAAGTATTGGAAACCGAAGTGGACGCTTATGTCTTTAACAAGGCAGCTGAAGAAGCTAAGGCAGGTAACTGGATTGGTATAGACCTTATTGTTGAAGGTTCAGGACAAACTATGGCATCTATCGCTACTACAGCGACAGGTGGTACAGTTACTCTAAACGCAACCTCTAACACATACGAGAGCCAAGTAGGTTCAGTAGAGAACCCACGCGACGGTAATGACTACCACGCTGGATTCGATACACAAGACCTCTTCAAGGGATTCCGTTTGCGCTCAACAGCCGCATTCGTATCGCCTTGGTACCGAATCTCGTCAGTCACAAGTTCAGTTGTGGCTACTCTCACAGAGTGGGACGAGGCAGCGGGCGGTTCAGACTTCGCAGAAGGTGACACACTACGTGGAATCTTTGGTGGAGATGGACGAGACTTCCCTAAGTACGGAGACGGTAACGCGAAACTCGTAACAATGGCGGGTCTCGGCTGGGAATTCCAAGCAGCTATCCCTACATCAGTGACAGCTTCTAACATTTACGACAACACAACTCTGCTTGCAGAGGCGTTGGACGAAAATGACATCCCAACGGAAGGACGTAAATTGTCAGTACCACCAGCTGGTATAACATTGCTACGTCAAGCTTCGGAACTACAACCTACAGGTATTGCTGAAATCTTTAGTGGCACTGTTCTCAACGGACGCGTAATGCGATTCGGTGGGTTCGATGTTCACTCAGCTAGTGGAGTCCGCGTTTCAACACGCTCAGGACACCGCGCTACATCCGTAACTGGTCCAGGTGCAGACTTAGTTCTCACCGCCACGACGGGTTATCAGATGCCAGCAAACCACACAGGATTCATCACTTATGCACATAAGTGGAGTGAGTCTCGTGTTGTAGACGCTGAAAACCAATTTGCGAAGAAGTATCAGGGATTATTCCTCTACGGAGCGAAAGTACCTGACCAACGACGTAAGTTTGGTGCTATCCTATTCGGTAGCTTTTAGTCAATAATTGACTCGTGCGTGGGTGGGCTTCCTGACGAATCTCACCCACCAAGTCAGGGCGCGAGTCCCTGTAATATGATTTACCTTAAAAGGTTGCTCTTTAAAATCTTAAGAAAAACACCAGCCGATATGGAAATGGTGGAGTATTGGAAAAATTCAAATGCTATCCCAGCCAAAGTGATGGAAGTTGACAATGTCACTGTCATGCAGATGGAGGGGGAGAAGTATCAATTTCCAGGCTTTCCTAGAGGGTATCTCCTCTTTGGGAGGTTGTCTAAGCTAAAACACGAGGTCAAGAGTCAAGTTTTCAATGATTCATGGGCTCTCTTAGAAGAAGGAAAGCCCATGATGCCCCATATCCGCTCTGTTATGCCGAATATTGAAGAACTTTTAGAGGCTAGTCGCTTCGATATGGTTCCTCATAAGAGAATGGCTCCGCCAGTTGCAGAGTTGTACAGAGCTTGGACTAAAGTTTCGCCCGAAACCTCGCAGTTAAGGGACTTGGTGACTTATGTTTTCCAAGAAGATGATGCTTATCGCTTTAGATTCCAATGGATGACTTCATATTTTGGGTGGTTTGGCACTCCGGCGGAGAAACTCGACCGAGGGCTTCAGTGGTTGGAGCAGGCAGAGATTATCGGAGACATGAGGGAACGTGTTCGTCTAGTTAGAAGAGTCCTTCTAGAGATAATTGACCACGACCCGACTCTTTGGAATGCCCTATACAAGGAAATTGACTGGAAGAAGGTCAAAATGTCGAAGGCGGATAAGTTTTTCTTTAGAGCAAAGTATTTTAAGGTAGACCTTGATTGGTTTGAATATTGATATGGAAAAGATTTGTTCAGTTTGCGGAATGCCCTTCAAAGTATCGATAGATGTAGACCGGAGGACTATACAAATGATAACTAAGTGCTCTTTTCATGCGACCACACGAGATAAATAGCTTCCGAGGAGGTGTCAGTGACGAAAACGATAAAGGTGTCGTGGGTTCTTTCAAACACGGAGAAGCATTGGACATACACGCACAAGACGACGCTCTCACAGCCAGACAAGCCCTCACTACAGTTTTTGGGGCTTCTAATACAACTCAGGCGGGAGTATTTAACTTTTTTGTAAATGCAATAGACGGGAGTACGTATGCTTTCGGTTCAACAGGTTCTATTTACGCCAGAAGTGGAGGTGGTGTTTGGAATAACGTATATAACGACGAGAACGGAGCTATCCTAGGGGCAGCAGAATGGCAATTGAGCGACGGAGTTAACTACATGTTCTGGGCTACGGCTACGAGTGTAGCTCGTAAGACAATGCCGGGGACTACTACTGCGCCAGATTCAGCACAGGGACTTTGGGCGGACGCGACACAAGATTGGAGGGCGACTTTAGATGCGGCAGACTGGCACACTATGAGACCAGCATCGGGTTCGCTTTTGATAGCTAACAACGAATACATTGCGGAGATAGGCTACGGCGGGGTATTTAATAACACTGCTCTTGATATACGCCCCGGCAACGTAATAAAAACACTAGAGGAGCGTGACGACTACGCCATTATGGGGACTGGTAGAAAAGACAAGTCGGAAGAAGGGCACATATTTAGTTGGATTTCATCTGCCACAAGTTGGGTGCAAAAGAAACGCATACCAATTAAAGGAATCAACACCCTGATTAATACGGAGTTTCTTATCGCCCAAGGGGGTTCAGACGGCGAATTGTTCTTTACAGACTTCGTAAACGCCACCCCGCTACATGGTATTCCAGGAGGAGGACAGGCCAATCCAGGTGGGGCTGCTATTGAAGATGACATTGCGATGTTCGGTATTTACGGAGGAACCTATCCTGGTATTTGGTCTTACGGACGCAAAAGAAAGAATCGTCCTTATGCCCTAAACTATCCATATCTAATGGTTCCTGCTTTGGCTGGGAGCACTATTTCTACTATCAGTGCTGTTACTGTAGCAGACGGTACTTTACTTGCGTCTTGGGGTACTACAGACGGCTCCACGAGCGATTATGGAGTGGATGCGGTAGACAGTTCCAGTAAAGCTACAGCTAAGTACGAGGGGTTAGAATTTAGTGTGTCACCACATCTTAAAAAGAAGTTCAACACAGTTAAGTTAATTTTAGACCCAATGGTAAGTGGAACTTCGGTCTCCGTGAGGTTTAAAAAAGACCACAAGACTACAGAAGGGGATTCTTCCGCTGGGGCGGGGTGGAAATATGCCGTCACAGGAGGTGGAGCTACTTCTTTTGGAGTAGAGGATGCTACGGAAGCCATCTTTACACTGGGAGACGTAGCCCAAACATACGAGTTAGGAATTGACTTAAACCCAACATCGAACAGTTCACCGAAAGTCTACAGCGCCGTGACGTACGTAGATAATGATAGCTATGACTACTAAACCTTACACAAATACAGTTAAGCCAGATGAGTCGATTATTGTTACTCCTGCTTTTCAACAGAATGCAAAGCCGCCTAGCGGCTTTGGTTCACTCATACCAGATACTTACGAACCTTTTGACCCAGACGCTACCGAGGGAGCTACTTGGGGAACTAATATAAACAACGAACCAACAGACTTAGCTGACGTGAACGCGGCAGAAGGAGCGAAATTGACAGGTGTTGAAGCAGGTGCAGACGTTACAGCTAGTAACACAGCTAACGACACTACCAACGTAAACTCCGTAGCGTCTAGTCAAATGCAACCACGCGCAGAATCCCTTTGGGAAAACGACAACTTTATTGGTGCTCCTAACGACGGATTTACAGAAGAAGTGGGTGGTGGGGGTTCTATCACTCGTACCATTGCTTCCACAACTTGCGTTACGGGGGCTTCCTCAAATACTGTCGATCTCCATTCTGCGTCAAGCTCAAGCCCCTATGACTACGACCTAGACCATGAGTTTGTATGCCGTGCTCAATTCTCCGCAGTAGGTTCTAATGTTTCTGCGCTACTTGGAAGCACCACTACACTCACACCTAGTGTCAACACTTCTGGTACGTGTACTGACCGCCACATAGGATTCACTATAGGAACTTCAACTGTTTATGCTTCTAACTCTGACAACAGCAGCCAGACTAAGACTGATGTTACGGCTGGCATAACCCTCACCGACCAGAACAGATTTAGCTACGTGTGGGATGCTGGTACTGACGTGAAATTTTATATAAACAACGTATTGGTAGCTACACACACAACCAACCTACCTTCGGCGAACTCCGTTAGACTTATATTCCAACTTACATATTCAGCAGGCGGGGCTAGCAAAACACTCACTCTTGGTAATGGTTATTTCCTAACATTCACAACATGAGAATCAAACACCCAGATGGAGGACACACAACGATAGCAGACAACGACTCGCGCGCGGTTGCTATACGTTCTGGTAAGAAAGCAACCTTTGATAAAGACACTGGACAGTTCACTGGGGTGGCGACTACTAAAACTGAATTTGATATAGATTCTTTTGAGACAAAGTTAAAGGATAAAACTGTTTCGTCAGCAGAAAAAGACGCGTTCCTTTTAGAGGCAGTCGCATTATATAAAAAACTAAACTATTAACATGGTATCAACACTAGGAGAAATAAAGAACGACGTATTAGTACAGTCACAGGCAAACACCACTTTTGCCTTCTATACTGAACCCATTCTCAATAACTGGACTAATAAGGCTCATAAGTGGGCCGCTAGTTACAAGAAGTGGCCTCAAACAGAAGGGCGCTCTTCAACAACATTTTCAAGCCTTGCAACGAACGCAGACGGGCTAGTAGAGGGCAACTACCCCGAAGGATGGAAGGCAGACAGCATCAGAAAGATGCGCATAGGGGGAAAGAGGGTAGACAAGACGGACTTTAGTAAGTTTCTCGACTTCATAGAGGACTACTCCAGTGACAACGAGAGAATCTTTTCTGACTTTGGCAGAGTTTACTACATTAATCCCAACATAGACCTATCAGGAACGGTAGCCATGTGGGGACAATACACACCAGCTGACCTCGACACTACAGACCAGAGTGCTACTACTGTTTTTTCGGCTAACTTACCAGAGGCAAACGAAGCTATTGTCGAGGAAATAATGTCGTATGCCAAGAAAAGAGAAAAGAAACCACAAGAATCTGTTTTGCATCACGAAAATGCTATAAGAATTCTTGACGGACTCTGGCAGCAACACCTCGACGAACAGTACCAGTATGGAATAACAGACACAGACAAGGGTGGCATGTTCAAGCGTATGGACGTAGTAGACGGTGGATTTAGAGATGACTTATTCCGTAGAGACCAATTTTAGTATGTTTACTTTGACCACAGAGAAAGGTAGCAAAATAGAAATGGACGCAGGGATGACTCTACAGTTCGACTTAGATGATAAACGTTACGAGGTATCAATTATAGAAAAGTAATATGGCGAAATTAAAATTAGCACAAGGAGTTGACTTTGACCTACCAGAAGTGGGAGAAGTTTTCACAAGTTCGGCAGGGACACAAGGGCAGCTTTTTCTGCGAACTGAGAATCAGGGGATTGTAACATTCGACCCAGGTGGCGCGGGAGCTTCCCAAACGGGGGCGCGGTTACAGCAAGCCCAAGATGTGCTCGGTGGGCAGAGTGTTAGGAATCTAAACCTTGGTGACGTGCTACAGGGTTTGAACCTTACCACTGGTCAAAACCAAAGGAGTGTTGCCTCTACCGACGACCTCTCTCTTTTCAAACCTACTGGGGTGCAAGAAGGTGGAGAAGTTTTCACGCAGCAGATTTCAGCACTCAACCCACAAGCTGCTGACATCGTCTCTAACAGAACCGGAATAGTACAACAAGCTCAAGTCCCCACTGCTCAAGCTCAACAAGCTCAAGCTCAAGGACAACAGGTGGCTGCTCCTCAGAGTCAACAAGACTTCGCAGGAGTCCAAGCACCAGATGCAGGCTTTCAAGGAACTGAACAGTTAGCCCAAGCTACACAACAACCCTTAGCCTCTCAACAAGCAGGAGGACAACCGCTAGACCCATTCTCACCAGAAGGAGCTACTCAGATAGCAGAGATAGCAGGACAAGCTCTTTCGCCACAACAACCACAACAAGCCATCTTTGGTCCCTCTAGTTATCAAGGTCCGTCTGTAGTTGACTACTTAAGCTCAGTTGGACAAGCTAACGACTTTGGTTCTCGTTCAGAACTTGCAAGGAACTTGGGTATAACAAACTACACTGGGACAGCAGACCAGAACACTAGAATGTTAGAACTTTTAAGAAGTGGTGCTCAACCTCAACAAATTATCCCTCAAGCATCACCAGGAGAATCTCTTTCTCCAATCCAACAACAGCAAGTTTTAGGAACTACACTAACCAACTTAGGAGGTGAACAGCAGTCCTTTACAGACGCGTTCGTTTCTAATCCTGATGACACTCTCAAACAATTCGCTTCAGCTATCTTCGAGAACTCAGGACTACCAGAATTACGCGCACAGATAAAGTCTAACGCAGAAGAAACAGAAGCTTTGGAGAACGACAGAGATACACAACTAGCCGAAATAAATGACAATCCTTGGATTTCAGAAGCTCTTAGAAGCCGTCAAGTACAGAAACTAAACGCAGAGTTTGACGGTAGGCTAAATAACCTCAACAACAAACAGATAAGGCTCAATGCTCTTTCAGACGACATCACAGAAGAAGCGCGGTTTAACCTCACCATGGCAGTAGGTCAATTCAATGCTCAGAGAGAGTTCGACTACAACAGAATTCAAGACATTATGGATAGGCAGGACAGTTTGTTACAAGCAGAACGAGATGAGTCATTCAGGCAGGACTCGTTGTCACTGGATAGACAACAAGAAAACAGAATAGCTTCGGGTGGGGGTGGAGGAGCGTTTACTGGGGCAAGCACTTCTTCGTTTGAGCAGGTGTTGGATGGTTTTACTTCTCTTTCCGAGCTCACACCTACAAACTTGGCTGAAGTCAAAGGACAGCTTTTCGCTAGCGGGTTTGGTTCGGATACACCACCTGATTGGTTCAGAGAGTTCATTCAACAAGAGTTGCGTCAAAACTTAATACCAAGTGCTCTCAAAGCTGAGTGGTTGAAATACCGTGATTCTGTTCTTAGTGGACAATCCTCAGTAGGGGGGTCGGGTACTTTAGATTTTGATGCCTTATAAGTATGGCTATTTCAGATTTCATAAGAAGACAGTTTAATCCAGGCCCACAGGAGGTTGGCCTGGCTAATATTGCGCGTGAAATACCAGGCACCGTTGAGAGGTTTACTCAACCAGTAAGAGATGTCGCTGGTTTCTTGTCTCCGACAAACCGGCAAATCCTTGGAGAGCTTCAGGAAGAACTACAACAAACATTAACCCCCAGTGCTGCGATAAGACTTTCTGAGCAACGTGCCGCTCAACAAGGAATATTAAGAGTGCCCTTCATACGGGGCAGTGGCGTGAGTTTTGACGAGTTCTTGGATGCGCCTGCCTTTGACTTCCCGTTTGTTGCTGGACTTGGCAGGGGGATAACGAAGACACTTTCACAAAAAATCACAGAAGAGTTGGCAAGAGAAACCACAAAGACGGGGGTAATGAAGATTCTCAAAAAACAATCGTTGGGGTTGTCTGATAACCTGCTCAACAAAGTTTCACCAAGAATTGCTGGCGCGACCTCTCCGGAGGCTGTTACACGAGAACTTAAAAGGGTAGCGCAACAAAACATAGGGTTGAGGACTCGTGGATTTGTTCAGAGCGCCCAAGAGGTTATACCAAGAGCAAGCAGGATTTCAGGTCAATATATACCTCGTTCTACGGACGACTTGTCCATCAAAGCGAAGAACCTTATAGCGGATAATTTTGCACAAGCGGAAAGGATTGCCTTAACTCAAACAGACGACAAAGCAGTAGCTATCGCCTCTGAGCTTTTGAAAAAGTTTTCTGACGACGCGGCGCAGGCCACAGATGATGTTATTCGTAATTCTCTGTTCGATAAGGCTGCTGAGATAGCTAACACACTAGCTCCTAAACTAACAGAACAAGGACGTTCCATTCAAGCTGCTTCTATTCTAGGAAGACTAACACCTGAAGGGCAGGTGCGTTTTGCAGCTAGGGAAATACAGAGGTTTAACGAGAAGAATCCACTAAAGGCTGTACCTGAAATGACGGGTGAGCAAGCTCGAGCTATTCTTGAAGAAATGAAAGCCATCAATGCAATGGTGGACGGGGTGGAGAGGGCTGCACGTTTCCAGAAGTTGCAGGAACTTATTCAGGACATGGTTCCTTCTCCCATGATTAAGAAAGTTACGACAGCATGGAAGGCTGGACTACTTACTGGAATAAAAACAACTGGGCTGAATCTATTCTCCAACTTAAGCCACGGTATTTCTGAAGTAGTTAAAGACGTGCCAGCTGCAGTTGTTGATAGTGCTGCTGCACTCTTCACTGGAGAAAGAACTAAAGTGTTCACAACCAAGAGAGCGTTCGAAGGAATCAAAGAGGGGACGGTTAAAGGTGTGAGATATTTTTCCACTGGATTTGACGAGCGCAATATAGGAGAGAAGCTAGATTATAAGAGGGTTAACTTCGGGAAGGGGCAGGTCGCCAAAGCGTTTAATTCTTATACGGGTACAGTCTTCAGGTCGCTGGGTGCAGCCGACCAACCCTTCTATTACGCGGCACTGTCTCGCTCTTTGATGGACCAGGCTCTCGCGCAGGGCATGAACAAGGGGTTGAAAGGAAAGAAGTTGGTCGAAGCTGCCTACAAAATCGTGGAGGCTCCGACAGAAGAGATGATTCGTTATGGTACGGCTGACGCTACTACCGCTGTATTTCAAAATCAAACTTCTCTAGGGAGATTAGCCAGAGGTATCCAAAAATTAGGAGGAGGCGCAGGTGAGATAGTTCTACCGTTCGGTAGGACACCTTCTTCTGTTGCAATGCAGATAATCAACTACTCGCCAATAGGTATCGCAAAGACTGTCATTAGTAATATCGGGAAGGGACAGTTTGACCAGAGGTTGTTTTCCCAAGGACTAGGTAGGGGTATAACAGGTACTGGTGTACTTGCTATTGGTATGGAGCTAGCTAAGGAAGGGCTTGTATCTTTAGACTATCCCCAAGGAGACGAGCGTGAGCAAAAGTTACAGGAAGTCGAAGGAGTGAAAAACAACGCAATTAAGATAAATGGGAAATGGAGAAATCCTATTGTGTTAGGTCCGTTAGGCAACTTACTTCTGATTGGTGCTCACTTCCAAAAAGCTATCGAGGAGGAAGGGAGTCCGTCTGAGGCTCTAACTAAAGCTGTTCTTGGGAGTATGAAGTCATTTACTGAGCAAACTTTCCTTACTGGTATTAACAACGCAGTGAATGCAATCACCGACCCAGAACGCTACGCCAAGTCTTATCTTCCTGGTTTGGTTGCTTCTTTTGTTCCTACCATTGTTTCGGATATAGCAAGAGCTACTGACCCTCTTGAACGAAGGGCAGAATCTACTCTCCAACGTGTTCAGGCTAGGGTTCCAGGTGCACGTAGAGCACTAGAACCACAAGTAGATATACTCGGGAAAGAGCGGAAAAGCGTTGGTAACTTAGTTGAGATTATGTTCGACCCCACTCGACCCTCACCAGAGCGGACAACTCCTGTTATCTCAGAACTAAGAAGGTTGGCAAGCGAGGGGCATAAAGTTTCTCCAACTGCGCTTGGGAACCGCAGGGGCTACAAAGTATTGACTCAAGTACAGAACACAGAATTGTGGAAACTTACTGGAGGTATTGTTGAAGACAAGCTAACTTCCTTACTTTCGAATGAGGCTTACGGTGTACTTCCGGACGACGAGAAGGCAAAAACGATAGACAGGATTGTAAAACAAGCAAAGATTAACGCCCGTGCTGGCATGGTTCTGGAGCTTACAGAGGGCATGGTTGGAGAGGAGCTCCAAAAAGAACTATCTAGGTTAAAGGAAGGGGGTCTCCTGGTAAGAGATGTGTTCGCAAAATACCAAGAGCTGCGTTAGTAAATACCACCAATTGATATGATGTATATGATGTAAGTAATGACCGTTGCACCAGCCAATAGTTCACCCACTGTTTTTAATATTTCATTCCACATAATATAACTTTATAATAACATGAGTCCTAACCAAAGTCAAGTGCCCATAGATGATTTCAAGAGAAGGCGTAACCCAGCCTTATTTCAAGCTTCTCGTGAGAGACCAAAGCCAATATTGTTTTCTTCTGCAGCTCAAAAGGTCGGTGGATTCTTTAAGTCTGCTGCACAAGGACTCGCTAAGGTCCCTCTAAGAGCTGGGCTAAGTCTTTCAGACGCTACTCGTACTTTTCAAGGTAAAGAGCCTCTTCCAAGGTTTGATGTGCCAGGAATAGGCGAAGTAGCCTCTGCACAACGCGAAGCCAGTGACGTAGTCACACGAGAAGATACAGCGCTAGGGCAAGCTGCCGGACTGTTAGGGGTTGGGAGTCAAGCAGCGCTTGATGTTGCAACACTGGGTTCTGTTGCTGAGACAGCGCAAGGGATTGCCTCTCACTTGGCCGACAGGAGAACGCTAGGGCGTGTTGCTGCTTCTAGTGGACGACATATAGAGTCAGGAAAGCAAATCTTAGAAAATCTTACCCCAAACCAAATAGCGGCTAATGGGGGAGTGAATGCTTTGATAAAACGAATCCAAACCAATATTTCCGCTGGGCTGGCTCGAGAGGGGAGCCCGTTGATAAGTAAAGCAGTACAAGGAATCAATACCGCAAACACCCCAACTGTAGGTCTCTTTTCAAACGCAGTAAACAGCATTCTTTCTCTGGCACCTAAGTCTAGTATTCCCTTCGTAGGAACAACTGCTGCGGTTGTAGGTCAGGGTTTCAACATTCCGAAAGGACAGACGATAACAACGGAAAACATTCCGCCCATCTTTCAGGAAAGGCTACGGGGCGGAATCTCAAGTTTAAAGATACATGAGCTAAAGGATAGCGGAGCCACACTAGGAGAGTACCGCAGAGCAGGGCAGCAAATTTTTGACGGACTCGTTAAAAATACCAACAAAGAGTTTGCATTTAGAGTCGCCCAAACATGGAGAGGTCTTGACCAAGCAGACATAGGTTTAAAGCTTAAAGGTCGCACTGCAGATGAACAAGAAGTTGCCTTAACCCACGAGATTCTTCATCACATGTTTGAAGACATAATCGGTTTTAATAATACTAAGCCAGCCAATGCTCGGTTTTTTGAAGAAGCTTACACACGAGATTGGAATAGGGCGATGCTCAAGAGAGGAGACTTCCTAACCAAGGTGGACGAAATGGTTGACCTCGACCCTAAGATTCAGAAAATAAAAGCAGACTTTGAGCGCCAACAAAGGCAAAACTTAGGTTCAGGTCAACTCGACCGATGGCCTATTATTGCAGAGCGTTATGCTTACCTAGGACAAGAGGCTGTAGAGAAAGGAGTCGAAGTAATCCCAGAGGACTTACGTAAATATTACCGAGGTATCTTTAAAGGTATATGATTGAGAAAAACAACAACGGGTATAAGCTCACCACAGAAAGCAGGCTCTCAAAACTCGAGGCTTACTTAGAGGAGATAAAAGACAACCACCTCCCCCACTTACAGTCGAGGGTTGATAAAATCATGTGGCTATTGATTGCGACTCTGGCGGGAGTTGCTGTGGACTTACTATTAAGAATAATAATGTGAAGTTAGAACTTTTCTACCCGACAGACGATTACTTAGTCTTCCAAAGATTCGGTGAATGTCACCCTAATGTTTGTGAGTGGTATCACAACCTTGGTTTAGCTGGTCACAACGGCGAAGACATAAGAGCCTACACAGGACAGATAGTTAGAGCAGCCCACGATGGTGTTGTGACTTTCGCAGGGGAAGATGGCTCGGGAGGTTATGGGGTGGTTCTGAGGACACACGACAGACGAAACTACAAGGAGGGGGTCTCTTATTTCAAAACTATTTACTGGCATTTAAAGGCTGACTCTGTGTTTGTCAAGGCTGGTAAGAATGTTGCTGTCGGTGACATTATTGCCTTTGCAAACAACACTGGTATGTCAACAGGTTCACACTTACATTTTGGACTAAAGCCTCTCTACCAAGGAGAGCAAGACTGGCAGTGGTGGAACACCGAACAAGAAAATGGCTATAAAGGAGCTATCGACCCTGCGCCATATTGGTCAGAACTGCATGCTTATACATACGCATCTATCCGAGCGCAGCTACACGAAGTAGCTTTACAGGTAGCGTCGATTATTAACAGCTTTAAGAATTTAAAACTATGATGAACTTAGGAAAAGGTTATCTAACATACTTCATGGGATTCCTTGCAGTAGGTTTTGGAATCCTCGGATGGTTTATGGGATGGATAGACCAAGCAACAGCAGTCACAACTATTTGGGCTGGCTTCACCACCCTAGGAGTTCGACGTGCAATCGCCCGATAGGTGTGGTACTCTCTTAGTTAGAAGACCAACACTTTGGGAAAGGGAGCCTTTGACGGCTCCTTTTTCTGTTGTATACTATATCGGGTTAAACGCCCATAAAAATGTTATTAACAAATCTTAATAGGCTGTTATAACTTTTTCTCGAAAACCGCCGTCGATGGCGGTTTTTGCGTGTATAATATTAGAGGCGCGCTAAATCTAAAGTTCAAAATATGAAACACTTTTAGATGTGCGTCAAAAAGAAATACTGCTCTTCTTGCCTCGGCTTTTTGAGCAGTATTTCAATACTGTTTTGTTTTATAAAATATTTAAATCTCCTTGAGACTTGCCACGCGTTTCGTGCAAAATGGAAGCTTCTCAACTGCGTTGGGGTGGCTCCTTTAACAATCAAACGCGCAGTAAACAAGTCGGGGTGGTATGCGTACTCATCTAAAAAGTCCTGCCGTACTCTTTTTCGGATATCTTCGATAGTCCGCATCTCTTCTTTGTGGAAACTACAGAAGTAGCCCTCATCTAATTGGTAACAAAATTCACAACCCATACTTTCATATTACTATAAAAAAGGAGGTCACTACGGTGGGTTGTGGACAACAAAAGGAGTCGCCGAAACGACTCCGAGTTTGGCTAGATGCTGTACCCTGCCGGTTGTTTGAGCTTCTGTGCGTAAAACTGAGTCAAGGCCTGGTTAGGTGTGGGCTTCACCATTACAGGGCCGAACTGAGTTTGTACTGCTATGACATCGCCGCGCATGATGTTCAATACGACGGCTTTGCCGTTCTGCTCCAAGGTCAAGGTCTGGACGACCTTGACTTTGTGCATATAGACAATACTGTGCGCACAGGCTCTGGTTTTACCAGCTTTTTTATTTACAGCTTTCAGGGCGTCTTGCATAGGCATTCCGCCACCGAATTTCAACTCAAGCAACATAGCCATTTGTGCCTGAGAGTCGCACAAGATTGCCTTCATGGGGCCAACTTGTGCTTGTGCAGACGCGCACCAAACGAGCAGTGAGATGCTAGCAAAGAGATACCGTAACATTGGTAACCCCTTTCTGGCTGAACTTGATGCCAGCCGTTAAATAAAGATTTCTCTGTACTTAACGCCGTGTACCAACCAACCTACCTAATTCGTTGTATCCTAAGCTACTATTCTCGAATTGTTGTTTTCTTGTAGCCCACCTACAATTGCTTTTGCAATAATTTCCGTTTTGCGGTGGGAATGATGTAGCCTAGCAGTGTGTGACACACTATACCTAGATATCCGATATTTTTTAGGGCTATGATAAGTCACTTAGCCTCGGACACGCATACCGCGGAAACGTCTAGCCGCTACATCATTCCTACAACAACCTTTAAGGGTTGGGTGGGTACTGGCTGCTCGATTGTCTTTCGACTGAAACAGCGGATACCCACCCAACTCTCGATAACTCTCTGAATGTAGGAGGCAAGGATTATGTTATACCTAGAATAAATCCTTGCATGGTGGCGCAAACTACATTTGTAATTCATTTTACCACCGTACCACCTGTTTCCTCCGCCGAGGTGCCAAGTGTGCCTTATAGCCGTTTGCGGGGGCGATTATTCAGCCACTCCTACATTCAGAAAACTATCTCTGAAACAAATAGGGGTAATCACTCACCCCTATCTTCAGCTTCTATTTTTTCTTGTAGAAGCCTTGTCCTCCAACAGTGGAATTTCCTTCTTCCTATTCTTATGAAGAAGTTGTCTAAGGCTATCTCTAGTCTTGACCACCACACACTGTTGTCGGCATTACGACTTACTCTTGAGCAGCACATCTCGTCAAGTGAACCCCCCAGGAGGTTAAGTATGCGAGAGGCAGACATAAGAAGTTGTCGCATTCTTTCCTCCTATGTTTAGAGTGGGATATTGCTACCCCACTCGTGTTACCTAGAGGGACAAACCTCAAGAGCCAAAGAGTTTTGCGCGCCTCTTATGACCGTTGGTGTGTCTTAATCGCCCAAGGACAGACAGCCAGCTCGAAGATGTGGTTTTGTTGTTGCCATTGCAATAAGCAAAAATTGCAACACCAATAATGTACAAAACCAACAACAACGCTCTTGACGTGCATGCCTTCTTCGTCGATTTTTCTTCCACACAGAGCATTTGAACACTTCATTTGTGCTCCTAACTGCGACACTGGTGCCGCAAGCTCCTCTCGAAAGAGAAGCCAATGAATGCATCTCACCTATCAAGGTGAGCTTGCGGCACCAGTATCTTTTTCAATGAGCTAAAAACAAAACGCACCATAGTAGGTGCGCTTTGTTGTTTACTCTTCGGTAGCTTCTTCAGTAGCTTCTTCCGCTACCTCCTCTCCTTCGTTTTTTATTTCATCCATAAAAACTTACTAACTAATAAGTCTGTCTTAAGTATAACATGTCAATCGAGTCTCGCTTTGATGTGGTCTATAAGCTTCTCCATTTTTTCTCTGTAGAACGCTTCAAAGTCACCAACCCTGCCCCCTTGCTGCCATAGTACGAATAACGTCGCACGGAGGCGTTTAGAGGGCGTTTTGGGCGTGTCCTCAGCTTGTTCTGTTGGTAAATCTTGGGTTTTGACTTCGTTTTCTTGGAAAACTAACCAGCCATACAATTGGTAGTGCTTGTCAAGCTCCACCAGAGCTTCAGTTGAAAGTTCTTGAGTTTCAAACCTAACCGAAGCTGAACGATCTGCCTTGCGGTTGTATCCCGTTAGGTAGGCTGGCAGACGAATCATACTAGAACGGCGAATCTTCTTCGTTAATCTCAGGCTCCTCAGAGAACATTGCCTCTAGGCTACCTTCGCTTAGGTCACTTTCTTCAAACGCTTTTATAATCTGTTCTCCTCTCTCTTTAGGAGGTGAGGCGATTACGTTGTATTTAGTGTCTAGCTCTTTACCTGCACGATTTATCTTTAGGTCGTAACTACGGCTGTCTCCGTAGTCTTCGTCTTTTTCGTACTCGTAAATTGAGCGTTGAATAGTAGCTTGGGTGATTTCCCATATAGCTACTTTCTCTGTGGTGTAGTCCCATACCAAGCATAACCACATTTCTTTGATGCTACTGTCGCCTCGTATGTCGGTGGGAACCTTTGTTGGATATTTTTTCAGGCGTACAGGCTTGCTGTCGGCTGTCCAATACATAAAGCCAACGTGAAAATCTGTTAGTAATCGGACTCTGTTCTCGCCGTCTTGGGGCTTAAAGTAATTTGAGTCCTTTGTGGGAACTTCGTAGTTTGAAGGTAAGCTCATATTAATTGTTATAGGCTAGTTGTAATTTGTCAACCGCACTTTGCGCGGTTTTTATTTCTTTTAAGTCTGGGACTTCGTCATTGTGGTCGTTTTTGTAGTAAGTGCCACCAAAGCTATAAGATATATCCTGTAGTGTGTGCTTAATAAGCACTCGCATCTGTTCTTTTGTTAATTCTACTTTCATACCCCTGCGCGTTTCCTCGTACTCCATCTGTTTTGTTAGTTCTTTACTCATATCTTCTGTTCTTCTATGATTTCTTTTTCGCTCCACTGTAAAAGCTCGTCTAGTGTAGCTATACCCAGAGCTTTGCTCATCATGTCTTGCGTTTCTTTTTGGTATTTAATTACTTCTTTCATGTTACAAACTTATTAAAACTGCTAATGCCATTGACGACGATATAGCTGAAGCTATCACAAATGTTTCTATTTGTTCCCTCTCGGTTTCCCCCTTCTTCCCGAAAAACTTTACAGAAACCATAAAAGAAATCAAGAAAACTATGGCTGCGATTACGACTGAGGTCATACTAAGTAAATATACTAATACTAAACAAGGGGATTAACTGCGTTATTACTATTGAGTGCCAGCTCATACTCTAGTAGATTCTATCAACATTCCAACCTCCCCACGTTTTCTTGGTTTTTCGCCGTGTTCTACTATAAGTTTTGCAGTTTGTGCCAACTCTATTAGCTTGATACTCTCTTCTGTACTCTCCGCCTGCGCCACAACTAGATTATTTTGCATTGCATACTTCATACTTCTGCATGTTTACTACTAATGTCATCTAAGACAGCTCGGACTTCCTCAAGAGGACGATTCTTGTTCGCTTCAAAGAAGTCTGCTATTTCTTCTGCTTTTGTTGTCATAGTGATTAGTTAATTGTTCTAAAAAGGAACAATTAACTACTTGGAAACCTATCATAGAACTTAAAATAAGTCAACTACTTTTTAATATACCTCCTAATGAAGTAGGAGATCGATTGTGGACTTTTCTTTAGAACCCTAGCTATATCTACGTTCTTGACACCCGCTCTTTTCATAACTCTGATGCGCTCTATTACTCGTAGTTGTACTGGACGACCCATCATTCACATTATTATATAACTTCTTTCAAAGAAAGCAACTTACTTTGTGTAAGTTAAAACCGCGTAAGTCCCAATGAAGATACCTAGTGCATACATAAAGACCCCCAGCGTGCCGTAGCGGGCGATGTTCTGAATTATTGAAACG
>Ga0255047_10000219_pt1 | contig 43770 bp, 53 predicted proteins | sample JV7_2_1_MG_FD_183640 | JGI IMG/M metagenome (GOLD analysis project Ga0255047, IMG submission 183640) | Seawater microbial communities from Jervis Inlet, British Columbia, Canada - JV7_2_1 | ecosystem: Environmental > Aquatic > Marine > Inlet | place: Canada: British Columbia | collected 2016-10-06
TTGTCCTAACATATGTATTGAGACGCGTACCACTAAATTAGGTGGAAAGGCGCCGTATTTTTCTATATAATCCCTTACTATTTTATATTCGCGCGTGGGAAGCCAGTGTTTCGTATTAGGCGTAAGTATTGCAATTTTCACAATACCTATAAGGCAGTCTAGACTAGGTAGATCGCCACTGTCGAACCACCGGAAATAGTCTGGACTTTGCTTGGTGACCAATTCAGCGAATGCAGCTATATAGCGCTCATTATTACAGCCTTTAATAAAGCGCTCGTACCTACGCTCCATTGCAATCAAAACAACCGGAAAAACATACCGGCCTTTTAGCGCGTAGCATATAGAACAAACTGAGCCGATAATTTGCCGCAGTTTAGCGCCAATATTGCAATAGGCCGCGGGTATGTTGAATGCTTTACAAGGCATCTTACCCGGGTTGGAAAGGCCTTTGCTTTTTCCACCTATAATCTGGTCTAGTTGCTTAATTTTCATCAGATAGCCCTTTATTGTGAATTGTGTCTTCTAGCGCGCGGACAAGAATATTTAGCGCTTGAATTTTCGCCACGGCCTTGTCTAGCGTGAGATTGTCTAAGAGGCATTTATCCGCGGGTAAATATCCTAAATTTTCGCGGACATTATTGTGTAGTTGCGCCTCGATTACTTTTGCGTTTAACGGGTAATGGCAATCCAAAAGGATAATCCGCCTTTGATCAAGTAGAGTCTGTTCGAATCGCTTATTTTTGCGCTTGGCATTCAATATCTTGTCAAAGGCCTTTTCCTTTTCTACCTTCTCCTGATCAGAGAACACGTTTACTAACATATCCGCCTTATTACGATAAATTTTATCCATTTATTTTCCTTTGAATTATTGCCTGGTTTTAACTGCCTGGTTTATTCGCTTATAGGCCGGCCTCGCCTCTTTTCCTGGTGTGCTGCGTTGCTCATACCCACCTTTTTGTTTTGTGCTTTTCGCACGTTCACCTAAATATGTCCGACCGTCAAAAACTACTCATTTTTTCGCCTAATTGTAACGGAAACAACCAGGCCGTCACACGATTCAACTAATAGTTGATCGGGCAAAAAATGACGATCGGGACGACCTGGCCTACCTGGCTGCTGCGCAGCGACTTATAGCTGCTGTCAGACATGGAGTCAGGGCGTAACTGGCGCGGCGCTACGGGCATGTCTGACCCCAATGCTGCCAGTCACTGGCGCGGCGCTACTTGTAAAAGCGCACTTTCCGTGCTAAACTGGGAGGAGGCAAGGATGAAATACCACGTAAAGGGCAATATGGCTCGACATTACAGCACTTATCGCAAACGAAAGCTTAAGCGCCCCTCCACTCCTCAAGAAGCCGCGATCTGGTCCTACCTGGCCCAACGCAAGACCGGCTTCAAGTGTACCCGCCAATATGACATCGGCGACTATTACGTAGACTTCGCCTTTCCCGACATTCGCCTCGTGGTCGAGATATGTGACTACGAGCGGAGTAAGCGGGCTAAGCACCTGGAAGCTCGGGGCTGGATCGTTCAGCAGTACACACATGCTGAATGCGATGAAGCTTATGGCTCGGTGGTCGCCAAGCATATTCACGACCTGGTGGCCAGTGTGGCACGCGAACGATACATCAACTAGCGGGTGAGGGGCCGACAGGGAAACCCCAACCCCCAAGGGCAGGGGAATTTCCTGAGGGACCCACCCCATCGGCCCTCACTGACGAGTCATTCTCCGCTATCGCCTCTTGCAGCCCTCCAGCCAATACATTGATTCGAGTCCACGCAATCATCATATAGATTGCCAGAGTCATCAACTGGGAAGAGGGCTCTAGAAATTCCCTGCTCCTTGGGGGTTGGGTTTCCTTATCGCCCATCGCAGCGTAATACTCGCCATATCAGCCAATTACGCCATATTCTTCGCGCGCGTGCGCGTAAGGGGGAAATTTCAGGGGCTGTTAATCGCGTGGAGACCGTCGTACGATCTTAGGCAACACCCAGCGCTTATCGCAAACCAGGCACATGGGGCCACGCACAGAGGGCTCACAGTACGCATCGCAGCACTTGGGCGGGAAGGTATGCTTGCAGCGGTAAAGCTGGGCGCGTATCTCCCCAGCCAACTCAAGAGTTCGGTACTCCTGCTCCGCCGCTCGCCCCGCCGTGCCGGGACGGCCCAACGTGGGCGGTATGTACAGCGGCGCAGGCGTGTAGCGATGCATGTTTATCTCGCCTGAGTGCGCCGAGGGATCGAGGCCCCCTTCAAGTACGACATCTGCCGGGTAGGGCGGTACGTGCGGCCAGGCAGTGTAGGTGCGTATCATTACGTCAGAGCGGCGGCTGTCGTGGGGGTGCCTGGTCCGATTCAGCACGATACAGTCCCCGCCCCGCAAATGGAAGGGTGTAGCGTCATCAGGGTCAGGCATGGTGCCCCACGCACTGGCCAGTGCGCAGGCAATCTGCTCAATTGCCGGGTAGTACCGGTTCTTCCAGGTGTACTCATCACCCAGGACTAACATGCTCGGCACCAGGGAGAGGCTGTACCGCCGCTCCAGGGCGCGTAGATCGCCGTCAAGCGGCACAAAGATCTTGTCAGTCATGTTGTGCCTCCTGGCGCGCCTGCCAGCCCCAAGTAAACTCACCACCACCAAGGATCTCATTGGTTAATTGCTTTAGCACCCTGGCAACTTCTCGCTTGCTGTTCGAGCCTATCTTGACTGCGAACTCTACTGGCCTCACAGGCTTGTCCATAATCATCCCCCCTCCTTGAGCGCAGCGCAGATTATCTCGTACTCAGTATCAATGTGCGCCTGAGTTATAGGCCCCGGAGCGTGGACCATGATCTGCTCATACCGCCCCTTGGCCGATACCAGCGCCGTCCGCAGCCGATCGTTCTCTGCTTGGAGTTCGTCTATCTTTACCTGTCGCCAGTGCTCGGTCATCCCCCCTCCTTGAGTAGGCTTTCCAATTGGTTCGCGAACCCTTCAAGCTGTGCAGCTCTCGCAACCCTAGTGAAATTGCTGTTAGCCTCAGCCCTCCAAGCAGTGATCTTTGCTTCCAGCGCCGCCCGTAGCGCATCTGCCTCAGCTTCCGCCCTCTGAGCCCTTGCTTCCGCCCGATCCCTGTCGCGCTTGGCTCGGTCCCGTTCAAAGGCGAACTGACTGAGCTTGTTTCGCTCTTTGGATAGCTCGGCATTGGACGCCCGCAGCTTGGCGTTCTCGGCTTGAAGGTGGCGCACATCTGCCACCATTGGTGGGACGATGGTTGACCCACACCCCCCGCACTTTCCTGCGTAGACTATTTCCCCGCACTCGCATTTCCATGTTGCCATAATCAATCGCCCTCCTTGAGCAGTTTTATCCAGCGGGGCATAACGTCCCAGATATCGATGGGGTCCTCGTTGCACGAGTCACAGTGGGGCAGGCGACACTTGTATCCCGAACAGTGAGCGGTGCCAATATGCTCCATGGATTCTTTCAGTGCCGCTCGTAGCTTGGCGTTCTCTTCCCTCGCTTCTTGAAGTTGTCGGTTTCTGGCCGTCTCAGAGTCCATTGTAGACGCGTCCGCAATTGTTGTTCTGATGTGTCTAATCATTTTGTAACCTCTCTCATTAGCCTTGTTATACGTTGCGCTGCGTCCAATGCGGCACGACCCGGATTGTGGCTCGGCATCATCTCTATCCATCGCGGCTCGTTTGGTGTCGTCTTATTCTTCACTCAGCCACCGCAATTACCTTATCACAAATTAAACACACCCGCCCCCTTGCGCTCGGCCACGCCTTACGCTCGCAATCTGGGCAGAGGTAGCCTGTTAGGTCTACCCCATCGCCATCGCCATAGCCATAGCCAGAGCCATCGCCATCGCCATAGCCAGAGCCATCGCCATAGCCATAGCCGTAGCCAGAGCCATCGCCATCGCCACAGCCAGAGCCGTAGCCAGAGCCAGAGCCATAGCCTACCTCTGCCATACCGGAACCCCGTCAATTACCTTATCACAAATTAAACAAACCCTACCCCTGGCACTTGGCCACGCCTTGCGCTCGCAGTTCGGACAAATGTATCCAGTTAAGTCGGGTTCAGAGCCATCGCCAGAGCCAGAGCCAGAGCCATAGCCAGAGCCATAGCCAGAGCCAGCGCCATAGCCATAGTCAGAGCCAGAGCCAGAGCCAGAGCCAGAGCCATAGCCAGAGCCATCGCCATCGCCAGAGCCAGAGCCAGAGCCATCGCCATAGCCAGAGCCATCGCTTACCTCTGCCATACCGGAACCCCGTCAATTGCCTCGGTTGCAACTTCTGTGCAAGGCGTTATTTCCTTTGCATCAATCAACAGCTTATACGGCACGGGGACAGTAAATTTACACTCCGCTGTCAGATTCGGCGCGGTTGCCAATTGCTCAATTGCCGCGGCCCCATCCCAGTACCATATGCGCCGACAGTCGGTTAGTTCGACCTCAAGCCCTACCCTGCTCTCTAGTGTCCCATAAAAAACACCGCTTTTCTCACAGCGCACAATTACTCGCTTTCCTGTCAAATCTCTCATGCTTCCCTCCTTGTGCTTAATCGTCCACCGCCAGGGGGTGCAACACAAGGCCCCGTACGCGGTTTGATAGCCTCAGCCACTGCCGACTCCGCACCAGAGATGATACGAGCAGCATGTATGCGCCCTTCGTTCATACCCTGATGCGATACCCCATTGTCGAAGTCAGCCGCTTCGCTACATAGGTAGTGTAGATCACAGTACGCATTGTAGAGCAGTTCGTTGCGCTTACGTAAATCCCGCACCTCGTCTCTTAGTTGAATCTCAGTCATGTACGGGACCTCCGCTGACCTCCGCTCACCACATGTCTCTTCAGCCATAATCACTCTTCCTCCTTTTCAAAACGTAAAATCTCATATCCGACGACCTCTGTTTGCTTCTCCCAGATACACCCGCAGCCACCCATGCAGTAATACCGCTCCCCATCAGTGCTATCCATCTCGTCTGAGCCGCAATTAGGGCAGAGCCGCCCTTCGGCCTTGATGAACTCCTGTTGCGTAATTTCCATAATCACTCGCCCTCCTTGAGCGCATCCAGCACCATCTTGTATTCCTCATCCACATTGGCCTTAGTCATGCACCCTGTCGAATAAACAGGATGTCCTGCGCTGCCCACCCGTGATCGCATGATCAAATGATAGCGCCCCTTGACGCAGGTCAGCGCAGCCCGCAGCTTGGCGTTCTCGACCTCTGCGGGCGCCCCCACCGTCATCAGCCGGGCGAAGTTGATCAACCAATCGCTGGGCACCTGGCCAGTCACCAAGACCTCCAGCCTGGAGGCGTGCATGCTCCTATCAGCGTTCCAGCCAATGACATGCACTTCCACAATGCCGCTGCCGTCAGCGGTGATCACGCACCCCCGATACTCCATGTAGCCATCGATGGAGATCAGGGAGCCCACATAGGCCCCCGGCGCCAGGCCCTTGTCTACGAGATTTGCGGTGGGCCAGCCGCGCCCCCGCCCGAGCCCCTTGCCCTTAACGGGCGTTCCAGTGATTCTGATTTTCATCAGTAGGTCGCCTCCATCCGTGTGCCTGCTTTACCTGTGACAATGATGCGCTTTGGCAACTCCACGAACTCTGAGGGCTTAATGCGCATCTTCTTACGTGAGAGTAAGAGTATCGCCATGGCGGGTGAGATTTTAATCGCCAACGTGACGCCCCACAAGAAGGGTTGGTTCTCCTTCAACTCGGAAAACATCCGGTAGCACCGATTTTGCTTGTTCAGTTTCTTCTGTAGATCTTTCGTATTCATGATTGGTCCTTAAGTGCTTGACGTAATTGTCTGATGGCGGCTTCTACATCCGCCGTGGCGTCCAGAACGGCTGAGGATTCGTTCAGCAGTGCCAGGACTTGGTCGATCGTCAAGTCCATACCTGTCGCCCCGTCACGATAGTAGTGGCCATACTTGCCTGTGTGCATCTCGTAGCGCGGTTTACCTTTGGGCGTATGGGTGATGCCACCGTATGGGGGTTCGGCAGGGGGCTCGGGCCAGGCATCGTATGTCCTCCGCCAAACCTCGGCGGAACATACGTTGGTGTGCATCTCATTGGGCTGACTACCACAATCACAGGGAGGCTGTGCGCGCCCCGCCATGTTAAACCAGGCGTACGCACCTCCACAGTTCGTTGTAGCCTGGCAGATTGTACCGATCTCGGTAAGTTTTGGTGCGGGCATGCCGCAGATCTTACATTTCATTTTAAGCATTGTGCTGCTCCTTTAATTCTTCAATCGTTTATAAATGTTCAAACAGGACTTGCAGGTAGCCTCCTCTATGTTGGTCGTCATTTTTCTACCGTACAAAACGCCACAGTGAGGAAACTCCCCGTTTGTCATGTGCATCTTGCGTGAGTCCACGCAGGCCTGGTAGTCCTCAAACCCCATAGCCCGCATCAAGGTCGTCTCCATATCGATGGCGATGCGCAGTGCCCGCACCTGGCGTATTTTCCAGGCGGAATAAACGTCAAACTCCGCCGCCATGCGATAATGCCCGCCACCGGGGCGAGCCACCTTAATCATCATGCGAAAGGTCAGGTCTGTGCGCGTCACCGTGAGTACGCCAGAGGTGTTACGGTCGATGACTCTAAACAATTCTGGCACATCGTCTGGGCGTAGGTCAATGAGTGTCATCTCGGCACCTCCAGTCTGTTGCGCCCGTTGTGCGCGTACTCCACCACTTCGCCCTCTGCCAAAAGTTCGGCTACCAGGGTTTGTATGGTCTTGGCCGACAAAGCGCCCCCGCCAAAGGGGTCAACGATGTTCTGCCCGCTGATAGGCCTGTGCCCGCCAGCAGAAGTACCTGCCTTGTAGTAATCGCCCTCCACGGCAGAGGTGGTGATATAAGCCATGATGGCGTCTTTACTCTCCTGGTCGACGGCAACTTCGTCCACCACGACAAAAGCGCCCTTGGAGTACCGCACGGGTATCCCTGTGGGTTTCTGGCCGTAGTTACTCTTGTCAACGTCCAGGCGCATAACCCCTTCGCGGTCGTCCTGCTGCAGAACCCACATCATGCGCACCGCCCCCTGCCAAGCTGTGCTGCCGGAGTAGGCATGCTCCACGCTCTTTGGTGGGTGTGCCAGGACCAGTATCCAGCAGTTGTGATCCAGGGCGAGCCGGAACAGGATCTGCTTTGTAAACTGGCCGACTGCCGTACGGTCATTCTCTTCGCCATGGAAGACATCCATAAGTGTATCGATCACCAGCACTTTGTACTCAGACCCCATCGAGGCCAGCTTACTCTTGAGCTGAAAGTAGAAGGGGCCCGGCACGATCTTATTGCCCTCCATCTGCCCTATAGCATTGTCCTCACCTATGCGGGGCAGGATCTGCAGCATACCGGGCTCAATGGCGTCCATTATCTCGGGGTCCTGATCGATGATGGCCCAGCGGCGCAAGGCGATCACATTTTTAGGATCTTCGCACATGGCCATGAGTACCCGTGTCGGCTCCAGCACGGGCAAACCCAGCCAGGGCATGCCTGCCGCCAGAGCGATACCAAGCTGTAGTGAGAGGAGCGACTTGCCGCCACCCCCTCGGCCAGTGAACAAGGTAAGTGAGGGCTCTTTAAGCACCCAGTCCTGCACGACCCAGGTCAGGGGCGGCGGATTGTCCTCGATGTCGCAGAAGTCCAGGGAGTCCAGGGTAAACTCCGTGAAGATGTCCGTAAAGGCCTGCACGCCCACAGGGCATGCCGGATTGAAGTACCACAAGGTCTGCAGCTTGTCGGTCTCAGGTCGGATCGCCCCCGGCAGCCGGGACAGCCGCGAAGGGTTCAAACATTTACGGTCGGCGCCCAGCGGCGTCAGGTAGCCATCATAGAGTAGCTGTTTGACCTGCACGTCCCAGGACTGAGCCGTCTCATCGACTTTAAGCCACACATGTAGGCTCTTGCCCCCAGAGTCAATAACAGCCGCTACAGGGGCTCCCTGTGCGATCATATACGACCAGAAGCCCGCCTGGGACTTCTTGTCCTTATCGTCAAACTCACAGACTACATACTCATGGCGCAGTATTTCTGCGTCACAACGTGATGAGAGTAGGGGGTTGGGGCATATGTAGGGGCCGACATGCTCAGTCAGCGGGACAGGGGTGGTGGCGTACTTATCGCCTGAGCAGAGCATGTCGGTAGGGCGAAACAGCGAGAGGATCGCATTGGTGGGGTCGTTGACTGCCTGCAGGGTGGACGCTCGCAGGGGGAGCCCCCTACTGGCCAACGTAGCGTAGACGCTGCCCTCCACCTGTGCGGGGCCCCGCTTACGGGCCGCTGAGTGGACCCGGTTGCATACGGGGCGCCGAGTCCAGTCGGCCTCAGTGGTCCAGTCGGAGATGTACGCCACGCCAGGGGCATACTTGGCAAAGGTCTGCCAACCCCCACCCTGCTGGTTACGCTCGTAGGCTCGGTCTACCTGGTGGTCGAAGTCGTCTCGATCACCGTGCGTTTGGCTGCTCCATTCTCTGAAGGGCTCCCGCCCCTCCTCGCCTGCCAGGTGCGCTACCGCACAGGCGATCTCCCACCACTCTTGTTCTGAGCAATTGGGGTCAATAATGTCTAGTATCGTACGGATATTATCCGCGTTGGGTTGTGCGGTCACGGCTGCTCCTTTTTGCCTGGTTACGGACCTAAACTATACCGTCTTTGAGGGGATGCGACAACGGTAACGCACTGGTTGTATCGATTCAACCGCTGGTTGTTTCGCCTATGCAAGGTACGTTAAGGGCGTACAGTTGGTAATCGCGGCCAAAAGCAGGTGCATGCCGGTGCGAAAAGAAACCTGCACCCCATGAATGAGGCGAATGCGAATCAGGCGGGGGTCGACCGAAGGCGGTGTATGTCGTGAAAATTCAGCCGTCATAATTTAACAAAGGAGCAGCACGATGGATAGAGAGACGATCAGGGTACTTTTAACCACGGCATTGTCTGAGCGAGATGCCTATTGGGATGCACTACGCGCCCTGGAGCAGGCAGTCGGCCACGACATTGACGACCTTACGTCTGTGTTGGATGACTACACGGATGTTAATGGCACCGCTCTGGACGACTTCATTAAGGTCGTCACCGGACAATGAGCGCTAGGCCCTACGTCAAGAAGCCAGATATCTGTCTCCCCATCTCTGAAGAGTTCGTACAGGAGCTCATCATGGATTGGCTGGAGCGGGACATAATGCCGGATTGGCCGAGAGATATTACTATCGAAAATAACTACGGGAACTCCCCGTGCTTCACCGTGACAATAAAGGACGACTCAGATGGGTAGAGACATGGATTGGCGGGAGCGCTGCCGCAAGGTGGAGACACTGCTACAGCAGGCAGAGATACGCACCAAGATGCAGACGATCAAGATTGAGCAGATGGAATCGGACATCGCGGTTGCGATGGGCATTGTGCAAACGCTGCGGACGGAAAACGCAGCGTTTCGCAAAGCTTCCGAGGAGTTGGTGGAGGCCACGCAGGCTCTGGTCCTGGGTGACGATAAGCCCGAGTCCACCAGGGCGCGCTGGGACGATGTCCACGGCAAACTGGCAGAGGTTCGCAAGGGTGTGTCCTGTGGCAATATGCATGTGCTGGGCGAACGCTGCGAGTTGTGCGGCGTGATGGAGGGGGGCCCCGAGGATGGATGACGACCCCAAGTATTTTAATGAGCGGCGGTACGAACACTTCATCGACTGGGTAGCGCCCCAGCAGAGGATAGTGGACGTGCCGAGCCGGTTGGCCTTGGCCCGCCAGGCCCACCAGGCCGGATGGGACGCAGGCCAGGCAGCCTTCGCCCCACGCATGTACACCTACAGGGCAGGGGTGATAGACATTTACGATGGCGACACCATGACCGTACTGATGGATATGGGGCTGAAGGAGTACAAGGTCCGGACGCTACGCCTCTACGGCATCAACACCCCCGAGCTACGGGGTGAGGAGCGCGAGCAGGGTTTAGTGGTCCGCGACTATGTGCGTGAGCAGCTTGGGTCGAACACACCCTGGACCATGAAGCGCCCCAAACTTGTCCTGCCGTCAGTTGTGATCGAGACGCACAAGGACAAGTCCGGCAAGTACGGTCGCCTACTGGCCACGGTCTATTACTACCGCGACATGGGCGGGTGGCTCAACCTGAACGCTGAGCTGCTGCGCTTAAATTACGCAAAGGAGTACGGGTCGTGAGCCGCGTACAGTCTGAAAACCGCGAAAAGAAAACAGGGGACATTTGAGAAATGCCTAAGAAAAAGAAAGGATGGCAGTACGGCCAGAAAGCCCAGCTTGCTTTGCGCGCGGGGATGACCCGGTCGCACCTTAACGATGTGTTGAATGGGCGGATCTATGCTACGCCCGAGGTGGCGACACGCATCGCGGACGCTGCGAAAACTTTAGGGTTGGATATCAAACGGGCGAACCTCATATTCCCCGAGCAGTACCCACACCATCTACTTGACAAGATGAAAGGAAGAAAATAGAGTGATGGAGTCTCGCGTGATTACCGAGATGCGCCAGGTGGGTGGCTGCTCCAAACTTCTTACCCACCTGGCGTTTTTATTGTTGACGTAGCGTAATGGCCACGCCCCGGTGCAGCCCTTTCGGGTCGGGTTAAGTAGGTTCGATTCCTGCCGTCAACACCAATTTATTTTCGGAAAACACTTGACAAACTGAAACTGCCCTAGTACTTATAGGGCTACGGAGGAAAACGTAAAATGGATTATGACCTCGCCAAAGACATGGTGACAGCAGCCACCAAACTCAGCGGAGACCGCTGGCAAATGCTTAACACTCAGGGTAGATACCACGAAGCCCTCGCCTGTCTCTCTACACACTACCTGGCAAACCGAGCCGAAAACATTGAGTTTCGCGTCGTCGCTGAGCGCATGAAAGCGTTGATTGACGCTGGCCAGTAATACTTAACCGCACATAACCGGAGCAGCCTGTGCGTATCTCATATCAAGACCCATACTTTGTCGTCAAATGTACGTTTGATGAGCGCGCCATACCCAAGGCCGCAGGCTTCAAGTTTATCGAGAAGCGCTGGCGGACACGCAACGTCTACCACGCCATGAAGCTCAGCTCCTGCTTCGATGACTCCGCCACCGCTGAGCTGACCCGCCTCATCGCCCGTGTTGAGGAGAGCAACTCCACGACCCCCGAGATTTTCTACGAGGCGCCCCAGGACCTGGACTACATGGCCCACCAGCACGTAGGCATCCGGTTCATCATTGAAAATAAGCAGTGTCTCCTCTGTGACGACATGGGTGTCGGCAAGACCATCCAGGTCATAGGCGCGATGAATGAGATCAAGCCTAAGCGCACGCTCATCGTCTGCCCCGCCTCACTCCAGCACAATTGGGCCAGAGAACTGGCCAAGTGGAGTACGCAGCAGAAACTGGTCACAGTCGTAGGGCCTGCCCGCCGCGCAAAGGTGACGCCCTTTACCGACATCACGATCACCACGTATGGTCGCAGCGCCAATACTTGGATGGATATGTACCGCGACACTAAGTGGGACCTGCTCGTCTTCGATGAGGCGCAGAAGATCAAGAACTCTGATACCCTGGCCAGCAAATGCTTCATGCCCTTGGATGTGCCCCGCCGCGTCTACGTCACGGGCACACCCATTCTCAATCGCCCCATCGAACTGCACAACATCGTCAACCGTATTGACTATGAGTTCTGGGGTGACCGCGTCTCGTACGGCATGCGCTACTGTGGGGCATACTACCAGCAGCAGTGGCACTACCCCGGCGCGACCAACAAGGCTGAGCTGCAGTTCCACTTACGCTCGCGGCACATGCTGCGGCGCACCAAGGCCCAGGTCCTACCCAGCCTACCGCCCAAGCGGCGTGAGGTCATCGAGCTGACAGACACCTACCGTAATGTCGACCGCGACTCCCAGTCATTCTACGCGGAGCTGCGCGAAGACCCGTTTCAAGACGAGTGGGCGACCTTCGAGCGCTTGTCCCACCTCAGACACATGTCCGCCCAGGCGAAGATGCCCTTGGCCCTTAAGCACATCCACCTGGTGCTGGAGAGTGTCGACAAGGTCGTCATCTTTGCCTACCATCGTGACATACTTGATGGGCTCAGCGATGCGCTGCAGAAATACAATCCCGCACAGATAGACGGGAGTACGACCAAGCGACACGCCCAGGTAGACAAATTTGAGAGCGGGGAGAACGGGTGCCGCGTATTCATTGGCCAGATAACTGCAGCAGGTACGGGACTCACCCTGGCCAGCGCATGCCACGTAATTTTCGTAGAGTTGGACTGGGTGCCGGGTAACCTTACGCAGGCAGAAGATCGCTGCCATCGCATAGGCCAAATAAATCCGGTAACCGTGCAGCACTTGGTGCGCCGTGACTCTATTGATTCTCGTATGCTAAAATCAATCGTGAAGAAACAAAACAACATAGACAATTGCCTTGATGATGGCGCAGAGTTTGATTGGTACTCTGAGTTAATCGGGGCAGCACAGGAGCAGCCAGTATGGATGGTGAAATGAACGAAATGTTGGAGCGTCTTTGCGCATCCAATGAACGCATGGCGGAGGCGATGGTCGCCTTGGCCGCAAATTGTGGGGACTACCGTGACTGGTTGTTCCATGAAGTGACCCTCCGTGGGGTGAACCCAGACCAGGCCCGCCGCATGCGCACAGCGGACCTCGATGTCCTGGCCAGGGACCTGAACATGCAGGAGTCGATGGGCTCTTACTACCTCATGGCGCCGGACCGCTCACCCTTCCTACCTAAAGAGCGTGCTGTCCGTGCGACAGGGGCACAGCTTGCCCGCATCCGCCAGGTGCAGGTTGAGAAGCAGACAGCCCTACGCAACGCCACTGAATGCTGCCCCGTCTGCGCTGGCACTAAGACGATGCCCGAGAGTGGCGAGGCCTGCCTGGTCTGCGTGCCAGAGGTACAGGTGCAGGAGAAGGTGCGTACGGAGACGCCGGTAGAAGACAAGGCGCTGACGCTGGAGGCCTTTCGTCTACTATGCATTGAGTTCGCCCGAGAGCAGGGGGTTGACGTTCACCACAAGATCATCCGCTCCTTTGGTGTCACCAAGCTTAAAGATCTGAAGCCTGAGGACTACCCGCTCGTCATCGCTAAATTTGAGGAGCAGCGGAATGTCTCACAGTAACATTGGCCCCTCTGGATCTCATCGCTGGATGAACTGTCCCAGCAGCCCGAACCTGTGTAAGGGTATGCCCGATAAGACGAGCCCTTACGCGGCACATGGTATTGCAGTTCATGAGGTCTGCGAGATTTCGCTGATCAAAAAGCATGACGCGGATGTGCTGGTCGGGGCAACGATGACCAACGGCATCACCATTGAGCCAGACGATGCAGTTGCCGCACAGATCTTCATTGATTTTGTGCGCAGTATCTACGGGGGCATGGCGGACCCCGAGCCACTGAGTGTGGAGCATCGCTTTGACCTTAATTGGATCATGCCTGGCATGTTCGGTACTGCAGACGCAGTTGTCCGCGAAATGTTCAACAAGCTATACGTCATCGACTACAAAAATGGGTCGGGAGTAAACGTAGAAGCGAAGGACAATTCGCAGGCAATGTACTATGGGTTGGGCGCATTGGGTGAGGGCAACCAGGCGATGTATGAAGAGGTCGTACTCGTCATCGTACAGCCGCGAGTGTTTAACGCTGACCCCATCAAGACATGGTCGCTGCCCGCAGATGACCTGATGACTTGGGGGCTGGAAGTGTTGAAGCCCGCAGCGGAGGCCACGACTAAACCTGACGCGCCGTTCTGCGCAGGGTCGTGGTGCAAGTTCTGTCGCGCCAAGCCCATCTGCCCTGCCCTTAAAAGCAAGGCGCTGAGCGTAGCCCGGCAGGCCTTCGATGTCGACATCACCGCTGGCCAGGTATCTCTGCCGAGCCCAGCGCAATTGTCGGAGCGGGAGATCGCAGACGTTCTGGACTTCCAGGCGATGCTGAAACCCTGGATGGATGCATGTAAGGAGTATGCCATTGATCGCATGCGTGCAGGCGCCAAGATACCTGGCCGCAAGTTGGTCAGGGGTAAGGCCTCGCGCAAGTGGAACAGTGATGCCGCAGTCATCAAACGCTTGAACCGTAAGATAAAGAAGTCCCAGCTTTGGACTGATCCAAAGTTGAAATCGCCAGCTAAAATGGAGGCACTCTTAAAGAAGGAGAAGATCGACCCAGCAATACTTGTAGACCTGATCGAAATCACGCGGGGCATCAGCCTGGTGTCCGCAGACGACAAACGCAAGGCACTGCCCAACGCAGCGTCCGTATTCACACAAGGAAATTAGTACCATGGCAGACGAAGTAAATGACGAAGTAAATGACGACAACGCTGGCTACATCGTAACTCCCGAGTTTCGCTTGAGCTTCCCCGACCTGTTTGAACTGAACAAGAACCAGAAGTATGGCCTGGTCATGTTGTTTGACGCAGGGACGGACATCTCTGAACTCAAGCGCATTGCCAAGGAAGCGCTGGTTGCGAAGTTCGGCAAGAAGCTCCCCAAAGACATTCGCAATCCGTTTCGCTCCGGCGAAGAGAAGGAGTACTACGAAGACGACCAGGTCTGGGCTCGCGCAGTGACGACCTACCAGCCTGCAGTTGTCGATGACCAGGGGCAGGAGATCCTCGAAGCTAAGAAGGTCTACGGCGGACAGTATGCCAAGGCTTACATCAATGCCTACGCCTACGAGTACCAAGGCAAGAAGGGCGTGGCGTTCGGCTTGGAGTCTGTACAGATTGCACGACAGGGTGAGCCATTCGGTAAGAACCACTCTGCCAGTGCAGCTAAGGCGGTGTTCGGCACCGTAGAGTCGGCGGGCGATAATCCCGGCGACTACGAAGGGGGAGACGAGGCAGGCGGCTCAGACGGCTCAGACGAAATGTTTGACACCTGACCTAACACATGGCGCGGGACATTCAAATGTCCCGCGCCTTTTTTATTTGGAGCAGCACATGCAAAAAGTTATACATAAGTTCGGGTCGCCCGACACCATCGAGGGTGCCATTGAGAGTCAGAGGGGGCCGACTGATGCCAAGCGGTAAAGTAACAATTGATTTTGAGACGCGCAGTCAGATAGACCTACGCAAGGTGGGGGCGCACCGTTACGCAGCGGACCCCACGACCGAGGTACTCTGCCTGGCAGCACGCAAGGATCAGGACGACCCCGTCATCTGGATCAACGATAAGTTCAACATCTTTGAGGCGGACCTACCCCTCATCGGTTTCCAGAAGATCGTACACCTCATCCGCAAGTCCGCCATTGTAGAGGCGCACAACGCAGAGTTCGAGTATGCGATCTGGAATGAATGTCTCACGCGCTACGGCGCCCCGCCACTACCGCTGGAGCAGTTCCGCTGCAGTGCGGCAATGGCGGCAGCCATGGGTCTACCCCGTAGTCTCAAGGACGTAGCCAAGTGCCTGGGTAGCCCCATCGACAAGGACATGGGTGGGCACAAGCTCATGCTTAAGATGTGTAAGCCGCGCGCCTCGCGCAAGGCTGAGCGTGAAGCTGAGCCAGACAGAGATGAGGTCGCGAACCCCTACTGGTGGGAAGAACCTGAGGATATTATCCGCCTGGCAGAGTATTGCCTTACGGACATCGAGGCCGAGGAGTGGATCAGTGACGCGATGCCTTGCCTCTCCCCAGACGAGCAGGCGGTGTGGTTGGCCACGGCACGCATGAACCAACGTGGTGTGCAGGCTGACCTGGCGAGCTGCCTGACCATGGAGACGATGGTCATAAACTACAAGGAAGTGCTGCAGCAGGAGTGCCAGGAGCTCACAGGCGTTCGCGGCACGCAGACGACCAAGTTGCTGGCCTGGCTGAACGAACATGCCGACCATGAGATCCCCAACATACAAAAAGAAACATTGGAACAGGAGCTACTAAAAGATGACGCTATCAGAAGAGCTGAGCTACAAGGCTAAGTTACGTGCGATGAGCAGCGAGGAGCTGTGCGCCCACTACGCTATCATGCGTGAAGAGATTTACACATTCCACACCGCCAAGCAGGTGGGCAATATTGATAAGCAGGTGCGTTCCCCTGGCCGGGTCGCGATCACGGGGAGGAGAGACTATGAGTAAGCCCTTACCTGATGAGGTGCGCCGCGCCATTGAGCTGCGCCTGCAGATTGCAAAATCATCAACATCTAAGTTGACTGCAATCTCCCAGCGTGTCTGCTCAGATGACCGGGTGCGCGGTACGCTGCTCTACCACGGGGCGCACACGGGTCGCTGGTCTGGGTCGGGCGTGCAGTTGCACAACCTACCCTCGCGATCACTGGCCGTAAAGCACACTGCCCTGGAAGGCGTGCTGGAGGCCTATGCCCTCGGCGGTGTAGACTTCCTGCGCGTGGTGTACGATGACCCCATGGCTGTCGTCTCTGCGCTCATCCGCCCACTACTAATTGCGGCGCCAGGTAAGACCCTGGTGTGTGCAGACTATAGCTCCATCGAGGGGCGGGTCCTGGCCTGGCTGGCGGGAGAGGATTGGGTCGTGGACTCCTATAAGAAGGGGCTCGATCCGTACATCGTGGCCGCACTCACCATCTTTGGCTGTAGCTATGACGAGGTCACGCCCAACCAACGCCAGATAGGTAAGGTCGCGGAGCTTGCCTGTGGCTACCAGGGAGGCAAGAACGCCTACCTGCGTTTCGCCAAGGACTACGGCATGAGCTTCGAGCCAGAGGATGCGCAGAAGATCGTTGATGATTGGCGGGAGGGTCGCCCGCAGATACGTGCGTACTGGTACAACATTGGTGAGTGCTTTATGAACGCCATTCGCCAACAGGGCAAGGTGTTCAAGTACCGGGGCATTCAGTTCCGCAAGACCAAACGCGGGTACCTGCAGATCAAGCTACCCTCCGGTCGGTGGCTGTGGTATCCCAAGGCCAGGATTGAGCAGCGCGTGCCAGTGTGGGGTGGGGCGAAGCGAGACTGTGCGACCTACTTTGGTAAGGACGACAAGGGCAAGTGGTGCCAGCTCTCTACCTACGGGGGTAAGCTCACAGAGAACATCGTCCAGGCTGTCGCGCGGGACCTGCTCAGCGAGGCTAAGCTGCGCTGTGAGGTGGAGGGCTTGTCGATGGTCCTCTCCGTACATGATGAGATCGTGCTAGAAGAGGCGATCCGCACGGCGAACCTGCAGCAACTCATAGATGTAATGTGCGATTCTCGCGACTGGGCGGACGGGTTGCCTGTCGAAGCGGATGGTTGGATAGGTAAGAGGTACAGAAAATGAATGACCAGAAATTTTTGAGGTGGATACACGACAGGCTACAGCGCTACGGCGATCACCCGAACACCGACTTCATGTTGAGGCTGAGTAATATGGCGGGGCCATGCCAACATCAGGGGATGATTCTAGACCACAGATCGATGCGCGCAGTGTGCATCTGCGGTTACGCCGAGACAATGAGGAGTGGGAATCGATGATGACCAGGCTAATCTTCATCAAACGTATCGTCGCATTTATTGCGGGACTGTTTATCGTCAAGCCTGATGACAACCAGTACTTGAGTGTGGCGGATGACGCGAGTTACGACTTCGATGGTGATGACTTCTCGATGGCTATGTGGACACGCCACCTCTCTGATGAGGAGATCGCCGCGCTGCGTGATCAACCCACTGGACGGGTCTATCGCGAGACAATGATGGACGCGCATTGGATCGGTTGGGATATGGCTGAAGAGGGTTCCGAATCTACAACACACTTTTTAATAGAATGGAGCAAAGACGATGATGATACTGGGAATTGACGTAGGCCTGGTCAACACTGGCTGGGCAATCATGTCCTACTATGACGGCTGGCATGTACATGAGACGGGCATCATCAAGACTGAGGGTAGTGCGAAGAAGGTTAAGATCTACAAGTGTGACGACCTCACTCGACGGGTGCGGGAGATACTCGATGGTCTGGCCAGTGTTGTTGGCACCTATCAGCCCAAAGCTATCGTGGCTGAGATGCCGAGCGGTGGGTCGAAGAGTGCCGCTGGCGCCCGAGGTATGGCAATAGGTTTGACCGCTACCGTGGCCTTGGCCTGGGGAACGAAGCTACCCCTGATCTCGATCATACCCACGCAGTCTAAGAAGGCGTGCTGCGGTAGCGCGAACGCTAGCAAGAATGCGATGCAAGCCTTCGTCGCGCAACAGCACCCCGAGGTGGCAGAGCAGTACGCCAAGTCCAGCAATAACTCTGGCTACGAGGGGTGCTTTGAGCATATCGCGGACGCCATCTGTGCAGTACATTCCGCCGAGCATGACTCGACCGTGATGCTACTTATGCAGGGTGCAGCGTATGTCTCACTCGGTGGGACAAGCGTTATGCAGTTGCCCGCAGGATACGGCCCGGTGACCACGGGAGGTGATGCCCCGTGGGAGTAGTGGAACAATTGATCGCTGAATTTCTCGTAGAACTCGCGCGCCATGAGGAGGACTTCCCTGCCCTCACGGCGCCAGAGATCTTAGGGCTGCTCGCCCCAGGAGCAACCGAGGGTGACATCGGAATTACCACTGGCTGTAGCAGCCGCGAAGGTGATGACTTCACCGGGTGATATATCCGACAAAATCTCTATGAGATTCTCGGAGACGTTGCCCCACTTACTCACGGTGAACGTGGCGAGTATGGTGCCCCCGGTTGTGGTCTGTGTCAGTGCCCCGTCCGCAAAGTCAACGATGGAGTTTGCACTTAGCTCAGTCCAGGCGGGTACGCCCGCGATAGTGGCGTTGCGTAATACCTGCACCTTCACTTCGTTATTGCCCGTAACCGCTCCGCCCAAATGTAGTAGACGTATAATCCCCGACTGCAATGCGGTCTTAAACGCACGCTTTACCCGCAGCGAGAAGATGGCCACTTGCGTAGATGTCACAATCGCAACACTCACCTGGTGCCCGTTCGTAACTTCGATGGTGTGGTTAGTGCCACCCTGGATACTTACCGCCATGGATGCTGACTCCAAGGCGTAGCTCACGGCGTCCGCGTTGTTCTCGATACTGGCGAACAAAGGAAACGAGGCGTCCGTAAACGTGGGTAGGATCTGAGTGTTGGGGCTCGCTGTAGACCACTTAATCCTGTGGACCAGAGTGAACCCCTTTTCCGTCAGGATGAAGAACCGCAGGGGTGCGGCGCCCAAGTACCCAAACGTGATGGCGTACACGTACAGTCGTTCAGGGTCGATGGTCACGCCAGAGGGGCCCGCCCCGTCCATAGTGTCCACGTTCCAGGTCTTGTTGCCTTCGTCAGTAGTGAAGATGGCGTTATCCCCTGCACGATCTTGCACGAAACCCCCAACAGTACCTGTCGCCGTAGCCAGGACTAGGCTGTACGCACCGTTGCGCACTTCCACGTCTTTAGCCACAAAGATCACCGTTGCGCCAATGGCGTAGGTGTACCAATCGTTGTACGTGCCCGCCGCGATCTCATTAGCGCTCTGGGTAGGTGTGCCAATCGTGACGGCAACAGTATGTGCCACGCCATTTAGAGTTATGGTCACGTCCCCTGCACCCGTAGTCCCGACAGTTATAGTCAGGGTGTGTAGGTCCACGGAGCCCCTGGACCGGTGGATGATACCCAACACGCTACCGTCACCGTAGGCCCCCCGCGACCCAAAGGCCGCGAAGTTCTCCACCGTACCAACGCCTATAGCCTGGTTAAGCTCCGCCGTTGAGGCATCGAAAAGGGCAGTAAACTTAGCTTCAATCCCTTGGCCAGGGTGATAGACCGCGCGGCGAACGGACTCCATGCGGAGACTTGACTGAGCTGTGGCTCCGGTTATCAAGTGGAGCTTTGCGTTCGTAGTCGAAGCTGCGCCTGTTGCCACAGCATGGATATCCATGACCTCATCGTGCGCGGTGAGGTCATGCACGAACTTCAACTGAGCTTGGGGCTCAAGACTTGTGGTACGCAATTCACCAAAAGCGGCCATAGACATGTCGCCACCAGAGGAGATCAGTAGGCTAGAAGGAACTCGGGTAAGTGATGCCATAAAATTATCCTATTTGCTCGATGTTGATGTACGAATAAATCTCGGGGTGCCCGGCTGAATTGCGAGCGGGCCCAAACCCCGTGGTCGACTTGGTTATACTACAGTGGTGCTGCAGCTCCAAGACGGTGGTCTGCGTGAGTATGAGTTTTGACTTAGGGAGAAACGAGCGGTTGGTCTTCGCGCCCGTGGCGTCAGCAAACTCTGAGGTCCCGTAGATCTCGATGCTGTCCCCACTGGTGGCGTAGAGGCGGCACTGATGCTCCACGACTTCGTAGGCTGGGGCACTGGCCTCGATGAGATACGTGCCCACGGGCAGGGTGATGGCGTTAGTTGCCAGGCTGGCCCCAGTTATGTCGTTGGCTTGGACGGTCGTCAAGTCCCGTGTACGCCAACCCAACGCGGTGAAGGTGCCCCCGTCCGTACCTTGCGCCTTCTCGTCTACGATGAAGAGCACCTTGCGTATCTGCGCGGCCAGGGACAGTAGACGGAACTCAATGTCGTCCCCCTCCTCCAAGCCTTCACACATTGTGACGAGGGTTGTACTCGTTTCGACAAAGGCCCCCGCCATCTGCCAGACGCCGTTGATGACGACCACCAGCGTGTTGGACCCCGGCACGTAAGCGGGCACCGTGAAGATCGTTTGCCCCACCGTTGCAGTCTGGCTGCTCTTACTGGCGCCGACGACCGTGTCATCGACTGCCAGGTTGGCTGCCGCCCAAGCCTTGGTCACTGCGTCCTGCCCATTCACTGGGTCGACCACATTGATCAAACGCTTTGTGCCGGCATCGATCGCGGTGTCAGTCGCATTGCCGACCAGGGCACGGTCGGTCACCTCCTTGAGCTGCTGCATCTTCTGGACGTTCTTATCCAGTGCGGCCTCAAGGACATCAGGGTAGTAGGTGGACTGGTTGGCGATGTCCGTCTCTTGGGTGAAGGGTGCCGCGCGGCGGATAGTCAGGGTGGACCCGCTGGCCCAGATAGCTGTAGTGACGATCGTGCCGCCAGCCTCAACCCCTACGCCAGTCACCGAATAGTCAGTGGTCAGGGTGAGGACGACCTCGGCCAAGGAGGTGTCGTCAGTTTGGATGACCTCCAACTCGTCCGCGGCGTCTACGCGAAACGTATAATTGAAAATGGTTGTGCCCCCGTCAGTGACGTAAGGTCCGTTCTTGGCAGTCTCTGTGGATATCATTTACGCTCACCTTTCTTTGTGGGGCTGGGGGCCAGGATCTGTACGAGCGATCCTACGCGGAACTCTTCCTCTTCGCCGAACTGCACAAAGCCCTCTTTCAGTTTACTTAACACCTTTGGTGCCGGGATACCATACGCGAACGCGACTACATTCGCAATCGACCACAGCGTTTTCTCGGCCTTTTCGTCATCATCCAACTCCATAGCCCACTGTATCGGAGTGGCAATGGCATTTGCAACTAACTCGGGCCCAGCGGATAAGGGCGTACCGATCGTGCCCTTCCAGGGTTGGTTGCGCACCTTGCCCTCCACACCCCCAACGAGGTCACGGACAACAGGCATACCTATGAACTGGTACGTAAGTACTTCGACCCCAGCGTCCACCAGGTCTTCGTCATCGAACTCTTCGCCCCAGATCATGTTGCTGAAAAGCGCGTGCATGGCCAGTGCCGGCAGGATGCCCTCCAGCATATACGCGGTAGACGCCTGCCCCAAACCGAACTCGGGGTCGTTCACATACCGGCGATAGGTCGCCCGCTGTCTATGGCCAAACTTCAAAGTGAATGTGGAGAATAGGGAGAACAGGCGGAACCAGCCCTTGCTGCGCTGTAGCACTGAGGTGTCCATGGGCCTGTTAGTGGGCTGGCTTATCTCGATAGCCTCATCGGCAAAAGCGATAGCCTCTTCCTGAGTCTTCCCAGCAGTGAGCTGCTTATTGTATGCACCGAACCACAGCGGCATCACCGTGGCCTGGTCCAGCATACGAATGAGTACAAAGAGGTGCGGCGTAATCTCATTCGCCACCCGTCCGACTTTCGTAGTGCCAATGCGCCGTAAGGAGCTGGCCATGCGAGGTAGGTCTCGGTCAAAAGATGTGGCGCGGTCGCGCATAAATGGGCTGAAGGCATACATGGTGTCCCGCATTTTGATGAAGTCTCGGCCATACACCGTGCGCGCACCATCAATGTATGCGCCCATGCCAATCTCATTTATGCCGCCAGGAGTAGAGAACCACTGCTTGAGGGACACGGAGACATTGGCTCCGAGGATAGCCAGAGTTGTGGCTCGCGCCATCCAGTCGATGTGCCTCTCTACACCTACCAGGCCTCCCGAGTCGGGCCGAGCAATGTGCGCCAGGTTCTTACGCACGTTCGCCCAATGCTCGTTACCTAAGACCCTCTTTATCTCCGACTCAACGCGCTTATCGCGGAGTACGGACCAGGCATGCTCTGTGACTTCACCCAGGTGTAGGTACCGGTACTTATCGGCGATGTGCCTGGCCAGTACAGAACCATTCAGCAGGATTGGCAGCGATGTCGCTTCCGCCTGCCGGCGCTCTAAGAAGCCGGACTTCGTGTTGATGGGGGCCCCAAACATAGCCGCCTTAGTTGACAGTGCGTCAAAGTTCTCCGCGACAGCCTGGGCTATATCAGCGATCGCCTGGCTATCGAAGTTCAGGGGGTAGTAGCCCCCGGTGAGAGTTTTGGTCGTACCGTCAGCCAGGTCAATGGTGAACTCCGCGGCCACCACGCGCTCCTGCAAGAACCCCTCCCTGCGCAGATGCACCTGGTTGACCTCATCAAAGTCCTGCGACAAGAGATCCCATGTACCCTGAATCGCGTCCCAACTGGCGGGAGAGATGTTGCTGACGATGTCGTTGTACTGCTGATCGTTCAACTCGTAGCCTTTGAGTGCGGTCGAATAGTTGTAGTCAGTACCCCGGTGTCTGGCCAGCTCAAGGATGCGCTCGTATGTCCACTGCCAATGAACGCCCGCAGTACGGGCGAACACCGGCGGGATCGCGAGGTCACGCAACCCATCCGCTGACTTCAGAATCTGGTTCGGGTACAGCTTGGCCTCGGCGTAATGCACCTCATGCAGCTTCGCGTACTCGTTCTTAATGCGTGTGCCGTCACGCTGGTACCGCGACATTGCGCGGCGAATGGGGTCGATGATCGTGCGCTCCCAGAGCCCCTTCGCCCCACCATGGATACGAGTGTTACCGTCCATGTCCTGCATGGTCGTGGTCAGGGTGCTGAGCCCGCCCCGGTACTGGTCCATAAGTTCGTCCGCCCGGTTCAGCAGGCCACCCTCTTTGTTATCGGGGCGCCCCTTAAGGCTGCCGGACTGCTCAAGCATGTCGTTGACGAGGCCTTGCCGGTCAATCTCCTTGCCCTCCAAGATGAGCTTCACCTCATTGGCCCCGCGGAAAGCCAGGACATCCAGCACCGCCATCATGTCTGTAAACTCTTCAACCGTCAGGTCTTTGTAGTCTGTCACCTCGGCCTGCGGGACCATGAACCGCTCGTTGTGGCGGGTCCGGATATTGTCCAGGTTGTCCGTGCTGTCCAGTAGATCGCCCGCGTTCTGCGTCTCGGTCTCAGGGTCGAACTTCATGCCGGGCAGTAGACTGTAGTCATGCACGATCGTCTTGATGGCGTTGCGCTGCCTGGAGGCGATCGACTTAACCTTCTTGGTCTTCTTGCCCGCCTGCTTGACGCCACGGTCGGAGAAGCGGGTGTACGTCCGGCTCATCTTGGCCAGTCGCACCTGGATCTCTGCCTGCTGCAATAGGTCAAAGGCCTTCCCCGGCGCTGACTCTTCCAGCAAAGCGACCGTCATGTCACGGAACAGCTTAGCGGCGTTGTTCACGAAACGTGAGGTCTGCCGAGCCCCGGTATGGTCGAGCGTGGCGAATGCGATCTCCGCTGTCTGGCGCCGCTGCCGGCGCAAGTGTGCTGACTTCTTGCCGGCCAGGTCAATCATCAGTGCGCTCAGATCGTCCAAGGCCTGGGCATACTCTTCTGTCGATGCGACAAAAGCGTCAATGTCCGCTTCGTCAATATCCTCAAGCACCTTCTTCTGCAGGTAGTCCTCGATCAGCGCTTCGCGGAGATTGGCCACTTGCCCCTCTGTCCGCAGGTTGCCCGAGCGGGGGCCACGGTAATTGGCCATAGCCCAGATCTGGTTGATGAGGGTGCGTGGGTTCATCTCCAAGTCAGTGGCCAGGATCTGCAGGTCAGTGGTGAGGAAGCCCGGTGCGCGCGCTTCTACGCCCTCTGCGGGCGTGGCTATAGTTGAGGTCGCCGCGCTAAGGGCTCGGCCCAGGGCGGCACTCTCCTGCGACTTCTGCAGTGCCACAGCTTCTGTCAGCTCTTTCTCAATAGTGCGAAGGACGCGCTGTACCGATTTGATGTTCGCATGAGATCCCTGCTCGCGGTCAGCCCTCACCTTCGCCGCACCCAGAATGCGCTTAGCCGCAGCGGGTCTTGCGCCCAGGCGGCGCATCAAGTCTTTTATGGTGGCGAGGCGCGCCTTCATTGTCGGTGCCAGGTTGCTCGGTGTAAGGGGTACGGCCTGCACGGATGTGGACCGAGTGCTGCCCTTCTTCCGGTTCTCGGTTATCGAGACAGATGGGGGCTCTTTTGGTATCGTAACCTTCTGGTCCTTAGGGATATTCGACATGTCCTCCTGCAACGTATGCAGCGCCTCAGAAGGCGTAAAGCCCTGTGTAGGCGGGACGGTCTCTACCTCGACAGCGCTCACCAGACCCCTGCGCTGCAGATCACGGACCTGCTCAGAGGTGGCGTAATTGCTTGCGGACTCGACCGTAATGGGTTTACCGACCAGGCTTTTAATGGTCTGGAAGATGACGTTCTCATCGATCGCAGCACCTGCGACCTTAACCCGCTCAGCCTGATGGTCTTGTGCGATCTCGGCCTGCTCTTCCTGAAACTTGGCACGGATCTGATTGCGCACAGACTTCATGGTCGCGACCCAGCCGGACATAGCTTTCGGGGCGATCCCCGCTTCCAGTAGCGCAGCGCGCGCCTCGCTCGACTGCAGAGGAGCTTCAAGTAGTTTAGACTCAGAGACTTTCACCTCTGAGGCAAACAGGCGTTCCATCACCGCTTCGATCTCACCGTTAAAGTGCGCAACGTCTTGACTGCCTGCGGTCACCTGACGCATATGGCTTAAGTAGATTTCGCCGAGCCAGGTCTTGAACCGGGCAAAAGCCTCTTTGAGTTTGGATGTCGGCGCTTTGCCTGTAGCCAGGTAATCAACAAAAGCATTGGCGAACTTCTCTTGCGGGCGGACGATATCCTTGTTATCAACGTCAAGTAGGTCCGCCAACTCATCTATGCCAATGAACTCTTTAACTGTCTTGAGGTCGGCCTTTACCGAGTCAGGTGCGAGGCCCGAGTTTACGAACGCCTGCATTTCCAAGCCGAACACATGGCCTAGCTCATGCCAGAGGGTGTCGTCCTTGCGTTGCTCAAAAAGGCCAATGTATATTGAGCCATCACTCAATCGCGTGGCCGCGCCGCGCGCCGGCGGCAACTTGCCTTGGTCGGTGAGGCTACCTAAATCGTTGGTGATCGCCGTGGGCGTAGCGGTCTTCTCGGTCTCGTTGAGTGACTCTGGCCTGCTCTTAAGCGCTGCGCCCTCCTCGCGGATCTGTTCGCCCAGCTTACCGGAGGTGACCTGGTTGATACGCTCCTGCATCCGATCGGTCATCTCGACAAACTCAGCCTGGGTGCTGGAGCTGATCATCTTTATGTTCTGTGCCAGGGTGAGGGCATCCGCGCCCAGGACGCCCATGCGGGTCGTCCAGGCGGTGAGCAGGGTCTTGTAGTTCTCCTGCTGCTGCTTGTCGCCCGTGATCCGACCGACCTCTACCGCACGGGCATTGATCGCTTTGGCAATCTCCTTGGAGTTCGCCTGATTTTCCTGCACGGTGTCAAAGCGCCGCTGGATCTCTGCGTCCAGTAGCCCGGCCTCGCGCTCTTCCTCATTGATGGCGTCTCGCGTCATCCGCAGCATGGGCCGCAGCGTGGCGAACTCCTCTGCGTTAAGTTGGGAGCCAAGCTTATCTATGGCCAGGGAGATGGGGACGCCCAGGTCAGCCGACATGCTGAGCGTGCGTTTGTTGATGCCCAGCTTTCCGGCCACTACAGGGTCCAGGTCGGCCAAACGCAATACGTCCGCCGGGTGAATGAACATCGTCTCGTCTGCGCCGATCTCCTGCAAGAAGACCTGTTTGACTGCCGGTGAGGCGTCAAGTTCGGTCTCGGCCAGGTCATCGATCGCGGCAGCCAGACCATCCATACCGCTGCGCGTAAGCTCCGCTGAGTTGAAAGCGTCTTTGCTCGCGCTCACCGCGCTCATCGTATTGAAGCCCACGGACATGCCGAACCCTGCCGCAGCGCCCGCTTTACCGGCCTTGATGATGCGTCCGCTCTCGTCCTCCAGTCGGGTGAACAGCGATTCGTTTGGATGATGCTCAGCGAACCACTTGCCGATAACGGTGTTGAGTTCCTGAGTCGCCTCAGTAGTCCCCTCACCCAGCAGTGCGCCCCCGGTATTTGCCGCAGCACGGCCAATAGTCAGTGCCGCACCCGTGGAGTTCGCGGCCTGAATGAACCCCTTCTCTTTCGCCGCTTTGATGATCCGCTTGCGTAGCTGGCTGCTGACGAGGTGCCGGACCCCTGGTGCGGCTTTCAGTATTGCGCCGCCACCAATGACTTCCAGGCCCCCGTTCGCTGCGCCCACGATCAGCGCAATAGTCAGTGCGGCCTCGGCGTTGGTGATCGTGCCATCAGGCTTAAAGGCCAAGTCGCCGTCCGCCTTCAGGTCGAACTTAAACTCTTCTGCGAACTCAAGCATGGCCAGGGCGGATTCCAGCTCCGCTGCACCCTTAGCCCCGCCGACTGCAGCACCATACGCCGCGCCCGCTATTGCTCCTGGTCCAGTTACAGACCCAGCCGCTGCGCCGGCAGCCGCCCCTGCGATAGCCTGGACGCCTACATCAAATAGGATGGGTGTGGTCTGCACCGTCTCTTTGAGGATCAGGCTCAGTATGCCAGAGGCCTCGATGTCGCGCTGCCGCTGCTGCAGCTCCTGTAGCCTGGCCTCGTCTTTCTCCGTGAACTCAGTGTCGCCAATGAGCTGCTCTGAGCCAGAGATTATGCCGAACTTTTGCTGAGCCAGGTTGGCCATTTCGACAGTATCGAGGCCTTGCTGAAAAGCGCCGAGCAACGTAGCCTGTTTGTGCGACTCGCGCAGGGAGCTGAGCGTACTGGTGTCGTCCATGTGCGCCAGCTTGGGCCAGTCATCCTGCCCCACAGACGCCATTAAGGGGTTTCGCAGCGCGAAGTTGACCAGGCGAGGATTAGTGTTGATGTATGTGGACAACGCCGGCCCCGCCCCATTCGTCTTGATGGACGTAATTACGCTCGGGGGTAAACCTAAACGTACAGACTCCTCGATAGTATTGGCGGCCACACGCGGGCCGGTCTCCCTGGCGACAGCATCGAGGTACCTGAGTTGTTCGTTGAAGTCGGGCATTAAGGGCCTGTCCTATTCTGCGTTCTGGGGTAGAAGTCGGGGCTGTTGTAAAGCTCATCAATGTCCCGGTGGGCCCTTGAGTCGCGCACGAATCCTGGCTCAGGCACGCGGTTCATGCGGCTGAGATCAGGCTCAACGAATTTATTTGGCTGCTTCTGCCATGTGTTGATGACGTTGTAGTCCTGTGCCGTAAGCGTGCTGGTGTCGTGCCCCGCTGCTCGCCACTGTTTAGCGATGCGCGTTTTGTCCGCTTCCGTTGCGGGCAGGACGAACTTCTTCCCGGTGCGTAAGGCTGTCGACAACGTGGTCTCCCCCATGCCGGTCAAAGTCTGGACATCAGGGAGCAGGACGGCGGCCACAGCTTTCTTCGTCGCGGCCTGGACATTATTCTCTGTGGCGGTGTTGAGCGGGTTGATCTGTCTGCGTGCAAATTCGTATGCGTGAACGAGATCGGCGTCATCTTGCAGATCCTCACGCGTAACCAACCCAGTAGAGGCGTCGCCATCTCCGATACGAATCACGTTCAGGGCATCGAGGAACATATCGAACGGCAGGGACACTCCTCCCTTGGATTTGAACTCAGTAATGTCCGAAATCTGAGCTTGCGTTAAGGGTATGGAGGTGCCGTCAGGTCCTGCCGCGTAAATCTTTTCGTTGATCTGGCCCTGCGTTAGGGGCTTATTGTCCTTAAATCCCGTATCGATAGCCATTTTGATCTGGAGAGACTTCTGCAGGTTAAATGGATTCTCTTTAATTGGTTTGGGTTCGCCCGCTGCACCGATTGGTGTTTGCGCAGCGTTGAACTGGCGGCGCAGAGTTCTGCGCTGTTCGCCAGATATGTTGCTGCCCTGGCGCGAGATGAACCGATCGAACTCTGCGCGGCTCATGCCTGCTGCGATCCGATCGCTCAGATCACCTGCAAGCGTGGAGTAGCTTGCGGCCTGGCTGGAGACAATCTCGCCCCGAGCACGGGTGACCCGGTGGTTTAAGTCAGCCAGTAAGTCAGAGCGCACATCGGGGTCGATATCCAACTCCGCTACGTCTTTCTTGACTTGCAGTAAACGGGCGTTCAACCCTTCGATATCGTTCTCCTGATTGTAGCTGTTGACCTCGGCGCGGGGCATCGTGCTTTCTGAAAGGGCGTCTACACTCTGTACTTTCTGGGAGTTACGGATCTCGGACTGCAGCTTAGCCACCACGGTGGGCTCCATCTCGCTGGAGTACTGGTCCAGTGTGCGCTGTGCCGAAGTAGTGTCTTCCTCTGAAAGTGATACGGCCACGGAGGACGTTGCCGCCCGAGAGACAAAGAGCCGAATCTGTCGCTCACGCTCACTGGCGGGCAGGTCTTCTCTATCCGCTCGGGCGTTAATCAACTTCAGTCCTGCACCCCAGGCCTTTTGCTGGCCTTCAGTAGACTGCCTGTTCCCCGTAAAAGCAACGATAAGGTTCGCCTCGTTCGCAGCAGAGTCGATCTTCTGGTTTATCAGTTTGTGCGCAGCGATCTTTTTCTCTAAGTCATCAACGACCGCACCGTCCATCTGCGCACCGAACATCTCCAGGCTCGCTTCAGCGGCATCTGTATTTTTTGCGCCAATAGCCACAGTTACGCCGCGGGACACAGCGGCAGTCAAGTTCGTGCGCTTATCGAGCTTAATATCGTCAGGGTCGTCCCCGTTGAGTATCCCATTGGACTCAATCATCTTCAGCATGACGTTCACGGCTGTCGCCTGCATGGGCGCGTTCTGCCAGGCCTCACCAATGCTGGTATGTGAATTGGCCAAGCCAGCGGTGAATGCGTCCTTACGGTGCCGCTCGCCCTCGCCCGCCTCAAAGGACAGCATGCTGCCCATCTCACCTGAGATCGATCGACCTGTGAGCTGCTCGAAGGACTTGCGCGCGTTCGGCGTAAGCCCCTGGCCAATATCACCCGCCAAAGCTTTGTACGAGGCCTCATAGTCTCGCGTCACGCCGCGAGCATTCACGCCACGCCGGGTGTCCTGCATGCCTCGGCGGACTTCGCGAACATTCGACTGAAACGAGTTCCACGCATCCAGGGTGTCGGCGTTGTCCCGCTCTTCCTGTATGCGGAGTTCCTCTTCGGCCATGACTCCGCCGAAAGCGCCAACTGCCGCCCCGAGCCGAACGCCCGCCTGGGCTACGTTCTCCCCGAAAGCTCCGCGGCTGTCGTTCTGTATGAATCCGCCGGCCAGGTTCTGCAGGGGTACGCTCGGCGCAGTAACAGGTACTTCTGGCATAGCTTAACTCCGCTTTTTGTCGTTGAACATCTTGACCCGTGTGGCGCCACCAAGTAGTGAGCTGCCAGCATCGAGGAACCCCGTGGTCAGGGCGCTGCTGCCACGACTGCGGTCAAGCTGGGCCTGGTTTAGAAACTGGCTACGCTGTAAGCCGAACCCAAACTGCTCAGATTCGAGGTTGCTTTCCAGCGCCATCTTGTCGAAAGTCTCAGTGTCGGCGATATCCATCAGCGCGTCTTGTGGGCTGCCACTACCAAGCTGCACGGTACCCCCGGCGAAGGACACATTGGTCGTGCCTCGCGCCTGGCCGGCCCGGTTGGCCAAGTGGCCCCGCTCAATTGCGGTAATCTCCGCGGCGCGCAGGGCTCGCGCCTCTGCGATCTCGGCGTTCTGCTCGTTCTGTTTCGCCGAAAATTCGGACTGCTCCTTCGCCGCTCGGGCGCCCATGACACTACTGGCCGCGCTAAATAATGATCCCGCTATAAGTAAAGGTGTCGCCATACTATGCCTCCAGTATTGCCAGGTAGAATCCATCGCGGCCACTTGGGTACTCAGGGTACACAGTAAATCCGCACCACTCTAGCCAACGTATATTCGTACTGTTATCTTTGTTCACTAAGGTAACCAGTTCAGGGCAATGTTGCAACATTTCCGCAACGTAAGATCGCGTTTGCTTCAAGAACCCCAACTGGATATCGAATATTTCATCAGTCGCAATGAGCCAGGCGAACCCTCGTTTCGACATCAGGGAGCCCAGGCGGGCGACACCAAACATCGCGATCGGGGAGCCGTGCCGGATGACCGTCTTGGCCATAGGACCGAGCTGTACCGCCTGTAACAGATTGCCCAAAACGTCAGGGATGAGTTCTCGGTCGGCCAGGTCAGAGTCCCGTGGAGTCGAGAAGACTTCTGCGATGTCACGGACTTTGGCGTCTCGTACATAGTGCGTCATTCACCGACCTGAACATCCGGCAGGAGGCCCAGGACTGTGATAGCTACGGGGTCGGGGTTTGTGACAGTCAGGCTGCCGGCCTTGCCCCACTTACCTTTAAGCGCAACCTCGATGTCCCCGGTGAATAACCCTGTCGCCTCGTTGTAATCCTCGGACTGGCGCAGTTTCATCTCGACCTGCCTCCCGCCTGTTGGCCCTACGAATCCCCCACGCGTATCCTGCATACGCAGAACCACGCGGGGTATCGTTCGGGTTTTCCCCTGTAGCTCCTGCCCAGGATCGACACCAAGGGTGACCAAGGTGCTGGTGTACGGGAGCCCCACATGAATGTTTGTTGCCGCGGTGGGCAGAGTGATGTTGCCGCCGACTACGACCAGGCCCTCCACAGCATTACCGTCTGCCAGGACCGCAACCGTCTCCCCCTCAAGATGATCCAACCCAGAGAGGTTGGTCACTGCGCCGCTATTGCGGGAGAGTGAAGAGTCCATGAAGATCATACTGTTCAGATCGAGGTTGGGCAGCCGGGTCGTCAGTTTCTCAAGGAAGCGCTTCTCTATGCCGTTGATGATGCGCTTCACGATAAAGTACACATCGTCCTCCGCGTCACCGGGGACCGTGGCGATCGACTCAAAGGCCCCGTCAGTCACATGTCTGTGCCAGGCAAAGACTTCGTGGTCGCGGACGTATGTCAGCCCATACAAGTTGCCGTCACTACCCACCACCCAGAGGATCGACTCGGGCTCTTCCTGGTACGCCCACTCCTTGATGGTGATATCGCGGAAAATGTGATTGGCCATGATTGTCAGGTCTGAGCCAGTAAACCCATCTGTTTCAAGCTGATAGAACATATCTAGGACTTTCTTGCCCGAGCGTTGGGCGAACAGCAAGGTGTTGCCCACCACGATAGGGGGCACGCTGCCCACACCCCGGTACCCCTGGATATCGAAGCGTACGGTCGTGGGCGTCATCGCGTCAGTGTTATTGCCGCTACCCATAACCCACTCTGCGCCACTGGTCATAACCATCAGGTTACGCATAGGCGTCATATGCTTAATCTCGTTAACTCGCGTGGACGCAATGGTCGCCTCGATGGCGTCATCGTCCTTGAGTGGCTGAGATACGGAGAGGTTCGACAGGTTGCCCGTGCGGGTCGCCCATACGGTCTGGGGTCTATTATTCGTCCGCGCGAAGATCAGGCGCTGCTGGTAGATCGCGACTGAGCCAGGGTAGTTATCAACAGAGGAGAAAGGCGTCCGCGCCTGCTGTGGCTTGTCCTGGGTGTCTTCGTCATTGGTGAAATAGTCGCGCACTGCTGGGGCTTTCGTGATGGCGATTGCCCCAGAGAACCCCTGCTTGTTGCGGTAGAACACGTACTCCGCCACGCCATTCTCACGGAATAATATGCGCTCGATGTCAAAGTTGTCGGGGTTACCGCTGGCTGTCTCATGTATGTAGATCGTATCGTGGCCAAGAGTATCCGCATCCCCGTACGCCCACTCGCCAGCGGAAAGCGCTGCGGCCAGGCTAAGCGACTTGGTCAGTTCCTCGGGGAAGATATAGGGTGGGTTGGGGACGCCTGTATATACTTTCGCCAACTTCGACATTTGGAAAAAAGCATCAGGCTCTAAGATCTCGGGGTCGCCTACACCTCGAAGTTTTAGGTAGTACGTGTTGCCGCCCAAGGCGGAGAGCACCCACTCATGTACTCCCGCGCCGGCCATACCCCCCAACCCATTGGCGACGATCGCTTCGTAGCCCAGGCCGGCGGAGACTCCCACAACGGCGGCTTCCTCCACCTGCACCATGGCTGTCTCCGCGCTTGGCAGGGACTCTTCGCCCGAGTATCCTATCGCGGAGACCTGGTACCGAGCGTAGTCGTACGTGGCCGCAGTCAACACCGCCCCCGCGTATTCGGTGCTGTTAATGCCCAGCTTAGGTATGCCCACCGTGGGTGTGAAGGTCATAGTCGTGAACGTCCACTCATGGTGGTCGGTCCGCGTTAAGGACGTAGGGGGGTGCTTGTCGCTGGCAAAGAACATCGTGTCGGCAGATTGTGCATAAGTCAGTCCGCCAATCTCCGCGATGCCGTAGGGGTGCGTGATCTCAACTATCTGCCCTGCACTAGGATGCCCCGCAGGATAGACGACCAAACCGTTGTCCTGTATGATGCGCATTGTGGTGTCAGTAAACTCGAGAATGTAGACCTGTTCCACCGAAAACTGGAAGGGGATCAGGCGTCCCTCGCGCCGCGCATCACCTAGGTACTGGGTGCCGGGTCGATTAGATGCGCCGCCATGAGCATGCACGAAAAAGTTCGTAAGCTCTTTGGCACCAACGTGGTACTTGTTGATGTCGACGCGGGCATTGAGTGAGGGTGAGAGTTCTCCGCCGGTAAAGGCCGGTTGCATAATTCTGGCCATTACGCCCTCGCGTTTATAAAATCCATCCCGATGTCATCGTTCGTGCTGCGCCGCTCACCGGCGTCTACGCCTCGGGCATCCGCCAACACGGTCTGGTACAGGCTGTACTGTTGCTGTTGCATATGCATGTTCCCGGTAAGGGCCATGGCCAGATCTGCTGCCAGGCGATAGGAGAACGCTTCGACAAATCGATGATCGAAGGCGCCCTCGTCCGTTTGATCGAATACGTAGAGTAAGGTCAGGGGTACGTCCTGCTCGGTGACGAGCGTGCGTTGCCTGATCTCAAACTGCAGCGGATCGACAGAGGTGGTGACGGGGACGATCTTCACCGCTCGTAAGCAATCCGCCGGCAGAGTGTATGCGTAAGTCCAGCCAGTTAGCGCGGTCTCATCCTGGCCCAGGTCAACCGTCTTGGTCGCGAAGTTCCAGGGGTGGGCGCGCAGGACGCTCTTGCGAACGTCATCGTAGAACATTTTGCAGGCTTCCGCCTCTGCGCTCTCCTCATCGATATCATTTATCGTGTCGGAGCCAATGCGCAGTAGCGACTGATTGCAGATTGTTACCTGGCTACTCACTCAAACTCATCCGCTCCTGCGGCATCTGGAGGCTTAGGTGTCTCGACTGGGGCCTCAGGTTTAGGCTTACGTGGACCGCGCTTCCGCCCGCCCTTCTTTTTCTGAGCGGGCTTCTCCGTAGGGGTGACGATCTTATCGGTCTTGAGACTTTCAGTATCGTCCTCGGCGTCCGCAGAGCTTTCAGTGCTGGTGACCGAAGCTTTAGCTGCGGCGAAGGCGTCATCATCGCCTTTCTTTTGGGCGTCTCGTTTCTCCTGGGCGGCTTTCGCTTTGGCGATTCGCTCTGGAGAGACAGGCTTCCCTGGTAAAGTGGTGATCGTAGGATCTGGCGGTGCGGGTACAAATTTGCCCTGGTCTACGAAATGCTTAATGGACATGCCGAGAGACTCAGCAGTACACACTTGCACACTGCCGCGGGCATGGTAGCCGTGGGCACGGGTCGTGCAGTTCTTCAATGCCTTAAAATTACGTAATTCAGCCATACAAGTTTTCCTTTTGTGAATAGAAAAAGTGGGGCCTTTCGGCCCCACTCAGTCCGATTGGCTTACAGGTCGTTTGCAGGTGCCTGCATAACGAGGTGGGCGTCAAATGCCCCAGCCGTCAACGGGCCAGTGGCAACTGTGTAGTTCAGACGGATGTAGCGATCCGCGCCTGCGGGGATGCGCAAACGGGCAACTTCGTAGCCCGCTACCAACGTAGCCTTTGCAACAGCGGTAATCGCCCAGAGGTCTGACGGTGACGCGCCAAAACCAACTGCCGAATCCGTCTCCAAGTCAAACACAACTGTTGCTGCTCCCGCAGCGGTACAGGTCGTATTGACTCGGATGACCAGGTAGAGTTCGCGGTCGATCGCGTCACCAAGGACGCCCATATCGATCACGTTCGTAGATGGCGCCGTAACGGTAACCGCTTGGGCGTCACTCAACTGCAATGCTTTATCAAGGATCATAGTGTTTTACTCCTTATCCCTTAGGTTATACTTCGTGGCCGGCGAAAGTGCCAGTGGCCAAGGCTTCAGCTTCCGTGATCGCGTCAACGCGGCGGACCGGAATACCGTCAAAGGCAAGAACGCGCTTACCCTCAACCGTGTCGAAAGTCAAATTGACGTTCGAAGTATTCTTGATCTGCAGACGCAGGAAGGTGCGTACCCGGCGACTGACATAGAAGACCGCGCGACCCATGCCGAGATTCTCGACAAGCTCAGAAGCGATGATCATGTTGTCAATCAGATCGAGGCCCGAACTTGCATCTTTCGTCAAGTTGGAAACATCGATGTTACAGATACGAACGCACTGGCGCCAGTCACGCAGCGTGAAACCCGCTTTCCACTGAAAGTGGTCGCGGTACGCCATGTAGGGGTTGCCTGCGGAGTCATCCACAACCTGAAGACCTAAGTCCTCATGCTGGATGCCTGCCTGCGAACCCTGCGGGATAATGCCGAAGGCACTTTCCGGGCTCCAGACGATGAGCCAAACAGACGTATTATCTGCCCCTGCGGCACCACCGTCAAGCATGTTGTAGCCGCTGGACGTATCCGAAGCGCTGGCAACATCGTAGCGTGGCGTCAAGCCGATGAACTTTTCAGGATCAGTGGACGCGCCATAGAACAGCGTGGTCGCCATTTCTTGGCTCAGCGCTTCGATGTATGCCTTGGACTCAGACAGACGGAACTCAGCAGTATTGCCGTTGAGCTGGGCGAGGTCTTTATCAACCTTGCTGAAGCCTTCGAGCATACCGCAGGTGTCCGTGACCTGTTTGGTCTGAGACTTACTTTCAGCGACACCATAGTTGAGCAGGCGCCAGGTGACGGCGGGCAAACCCGTGCGGACAGTCGTCTTATGTCCGGTCGGCAAGTTGCCTTCCTGCCAGGTCATATCTTCGAGGATCTCATTCTTTGCTGAGAGCAACTCGATGATGGTATCGATCTTGTTGTTCACGTCCAAACGGCGTGCCAGATCTTGCAGCGTTGGATTGGTGTTACCAATAGTAGCCATTTATATTCTCCTAACTCTTAGGAAGTGCCCCCGTAGAGGATCTCCGCATGAGTCTGTTCAGGTTTCGTATTAGGTAGCCCGCCACGGACAATTGAGTCCTCACCCAGTGCGACACCGGCTTTCGCCAACATCCGCAGCAGAGGTGGGTAGCTCCCCATCCAGTGACTTGCAAGCATCTCTTTCAACCCATCATCAGCGTACTTATCGACAACTGTTTTGGCCTGGCCGAGCATCTCTTTGTGGTTCGGGTCTGAAGTAATGTCCTTCGTCCACTCCGCCAATTGAGCGTCTGAGTCAGCTTTAGCGGCTGCCAGTTGCTTATTGGCGTACTCTTCATGTGCGGCAACCAGTTTACTTGCGTCTTCCTGGGTGAGATTCGCGTCCTTAAACAACGGTCCGAACGTATCGACAAGCGATCCGGTCAGTGCTTCACCTTTCTCATTGGTGAAGGCGTATGTTTCAGGTGCGCCTACAGGAGTATCGCTTTCACTGGGTGCGCCTTCTGCTGCCGGGGCAGAGTCGGTTGCACCAAGTAGAGACGTTGGCTCCGCCGCCGGTGCAGGATCAGCCGCGGGGGCTGGGTCTGCCGCTGGAGGCGTAGAAGGTGCTGGTGCGGGATCGCCACTATTAGTGTTAGTTTGAGTGGCGGCTGGCGCTGCTGTTCCTTCTGTCGGGTCCATTACTCATTCTCCGATTTGAAATTTTCGTTTTGTGCCAGTCTGAACTCCTCAGGACAACTTTCCATTACGTCCTTGAAGAAAATCAGACCGTGTTCCCGCCTGCCCTCGTTGTAGAAGGTATGACTGTTACCTGTAAAGCACGGTTCAAATATCCTTGCTTCTGACAATACCCGCCAAATGAACCTACGTCCAGTGGCACTCTGCATAACGTGCCTGATATCTGAGAGTTCTCGCTCCCGGTCACGCATGCGTTTAAGTTCGGCATCTAACTTTTCCTGCTGTGTTGTCACTGGCATAAATGTGCGATCTCCTTCGCGTTATTTATAGTATCTGGTCGAGTACACTGGTCCCGTTAAGCTCGGCTTCCGATAACGTCCGAGCCCCCTGGGCAAGTTGTGTAGCCTGTTCCATTGCAGCAGCTTCCTGCTCCTGCTTGGCCCGCTGAGCGCGGATAGCTTCCACCTCTTTCTTGTCATTAAATAGTGTTGCTGGTGCACCCTGGATGTCTCCGTACATGTAGACCATCTCGTCAAAGTCAAAAACGTCAACGACTTCAGGTTTTATCGCGGCCAGGCTACCACCAAATCTTACGGTATTTTCTATGCCGGCGACCGCAACAAGCTTCTGTGCCTGGGCCAAAATCGAGATATACTCAACCTTAAGCTCCTGGCCTTGCAGCTCTTGTGGCGCCTCAGGAATGAGCCCAACATCGACCATAAGATCGAATGTCCGCTCAATCAGCGGGTCCAGCAGCTCGCCCTCCAGGCGCTCCAGCACTGGCCCAAGCATCAGCATCTTCTCCTCATTACGAATAGCGACCTCTGTCGCGGTCATCGTCTTAGGCGCCATGTTGGCCAACATGAGGAATAGGTCGTTGAACATCCGCTTGCCAATGTCGGCACGAACGCCCTGGATCTTATTCTCCATAGAGCCAAAGTCTGGACGGATCTCATACAGCGGGGCAAAGCCCTGCGGCGTGGCCGCCGAATTGTCGAAGGTGACGCCACCGGGCATCGTGTTGATGATCTCGTTCTTCAGGCTGCCCGGTGCCCGCAGCGGCGGGTCAATGACCTTGTCCAGGGCGATGAGCGTCTTCTTCTGCATTTTCTGCAGCATTTTGACATCAGCCAGGACATTCATGCCTGGGCTCGACCCGTAGACATCTGTGCCCGGTACGTCCCACCGCGGGGCGAAAACCGGGAACTGGCGGAAAAATCCAGTCTGCAGAAAGTCGGTCTCTGCCGTACTCTCCGCCATCCAGTGGATGCTGCGCCAATGCCGCCCTTGCGGATCTTTGGTATCCATGCGGTCATCATTCGGCTCAATCACCTGATGAACCTGGAAACCCTTCTCCGTAGAGCTGCGGTCTACGAGGTTGTGTACGGACTGTGGAACCCGCTTGCCCTCGTATTGCTGAACGATCTGCCGAGCCGTCATCCAGAACGATCGATAGAACGTATCGACCTGCATGGTGGCGCTCGTAGCAAGATAGTACTCTCCGATTGTGTACGGCTGAAATCGGGTAACTGTATTGAAATCGGCCAGTTGTGACATCGCCGCGGTGCCGAAAGTGCCCAGCTCCGCATAGACATGGTGCAGCACGCTATAAAGATTTGACCGTCCGAACACCAAGCGCATCCGCTCTTCGATCTCCTCCAGCCAGGCTCGTACGGCCAGGTTCTTATTCAAAGCGGGGTCCTGCACTTTAAGCTGGAACCATGGCCGTGCCGGCGAGGTAAGGCCCGCCTGTAGGCCTGCGGCCAAGATCCCAACATTATACTCAGGGTTACCGTCAATGATGAAGTCAGACTTCTTGGAGCCGCTATTCCGCTCAGTGGACGAACTGCTCTGATTCAGGTTGCGCCCGTGGCGGGGCATCATGTGGTCGACCAGGTCCTGCCAGTGAGAATCCCAGTCCTGCCGATCGTCCACCAACTCGGCCATACGGGCGTCCAGCGCCTTCTTCTGTTCGAGGAAACCCATGTTAAGACCCCAGTAGTGATTTGGTTGTCGTCTCCGCCTGGCCGAGCAACCCGAGTCCTCCGGTGCGATTCGTTCCCTGGAAACCTGCGACCAGGGCGGACTGCTTGCGTATGCGTTCGCGACTATCGCGTAACTGCTTGGCGGCGTTCTGGTTTGGCGGCGGCGGTACGTGGGGGGCTTCTGCCACGGGGGTGGAATCATCGCGGTTGGGTCGGCCCCAGGCGTCCACTCCCCCAAAAATGTTATCTACTGCTGACATGTGGGCCTCCTTAATAGGCTAAAACATCATACTCATTGTTGGCCATGTGGGGCTTGCCAGTCTGTAAACTGCGAAGGCCCCCAAGCTTTGACTGTACCGGAAACGCGAAGGTCAGGCATAGTGCGTCCGCGGGGTCGGGACTAAAGCCGATCCGCTTCTTCATGTCTTCTTTCTTCTCCATACCTATCCGTCCTAAAGAGTCGTAGAAGTACTCGGGGGCGACCAGCGAGGCGACCATCTGTTGGTCGTCAGGTATCGCGCCACCCAGCTCAAACCACTCTTTCGCTGAGTCCCACATCTCTGCACGCTTGTTTATGTACCTATGCGCCTGCAGGGGTGATCCCCCGAACTTAACCTCTATGGGGGCGAATCCAAGTTCGCGAAGGCGATCTATAACCCCTTCTCCCCGTCCACCATCGATAAATACTGCGTCTGGTTCATGTTCTCGTATCGCAGTTACTATACGTCCGGTAAGCTCCATATTGTCAAGTTTTTTGTAAATTTGCATGTCAAGTACGGCCAGCCCCTGGCGGAACAAAATGCATGAGCGATCGTCACCGAAGCGCGCAACATCGACGCCAAGGATCTTTGGCGCCCCCATATATTGGTCGATCTGCAGGTGCTTGCCTCGCGCCGGCTCGACCAGGTCAAGCGGGATCATCACATTGTCCAGGGATGCCGTAAAGTCGCAGTACCACTCCTGCCGGAACTTCGCATCTGACATGTCCGCCCGACTCTCCTCGATCTCGAAGGCATCCGACCATGGGTGTCGCTCATCCTCGCACAGTCCGGCCAGGGTATCCGTGACCGAAAATACGCGGGCAAACCACCCAGGTTTTTGTAGCGCGTCCATGTAGAGCTGATAAAATTTGTTCATGCCTTTCGGCGTACCGATAAACAGGCACCACCCCTTACGGTCAGTAAGGCAGGGGCGCACAACGGCGTCCCAGGTGTCGGGCTTCATGTCCGCGACTTCGTCCATGACGACCCCGTCAAAATAGAAACCACGCATGGCGTCAGGGTTGTCCGCGCCGTATAAGCGAATCGTAGCGCCGTTATGCTCGAAGGAGATCTTGAGTTCCGACTCGTTGATCTTGACGCCAGGTAGATGCCCGCAGTACAGCTTAAAGTAATCCCAGGCGATACCTTTGGCCTGGATGCGCAGTGGCGCAACATAGGCGAAGCGCGGCATGGACAGCGTGCTTTTCAACGCAGCATCGACCAGGGCGTTCACCGCACAGACGGTCTTACCCCAACGGCGATGACACACCAGCACCGAGAACCTGGCCAGGGACTCATGTACCAAAGCCTGGTAGCGGTGGGGCAGATAACCCGTGTTGATAGTCAGGTCATCAGGTATCGCTGCTGACATCAATGACCTCCTCTACCGCGTCCTTAAGTGCCTGCTGGCCAGGGGTGCGCCCGATACCCGATTGAATGATGAAGGTATGCTTGGTGTCGATCTCTTTGCGCTCAATGAAGTCGCCAGCCATTTTGCCTAAGACCTCACAGGACCTGATGCGGTCCTTATCCTGCAAGCACTCATCGCGCATATTTTGCGTAAGATAGATCTCGCGCTCCTGACGATCGGCGATCAGCACATCAGCAATGAGGTCGTTGCGCTGCTTGAGTAGGCGCATGCCGAACACGGTAGCCAAGAGCTTCTTTATGGCTGTCTGCGAAATCTTTGTCAGCTTCGCGGTATGTTTGACATCGCCGTTATATGCGGCCAGGAAGAGCTGTAGCTTGGCCTCAGATATGCCGATCCACGTAAGGTCACGCTTATCGGTGTCAGTCAAGGTTAAGGCTTCCATGGTTACTCCATATCGGGTCTAGGCGTAATGTCCGTCATTTTGACGTTGAGGTAGCTCTGGCCGGCGATGCGAACTTCAGACAGTAGCTGGCTCAGCGGGTCGAGGTTCTGTAGGATGCCAATCACCTTATCGCCCGTGGCGGTAATGACCTCCACCCACTTGCCGATAAGCGCGGTTTTACCTACCCACTCCGCGGCGAGGACTTTGGCCGTGGCGTCACCGGCTGCCGTCTTGTTCGCAGCGAGTCCGGCCTGTAGAGCCTTAATAGCCTCGGCGTTGGTCGTGCTTTCGCCCAGGTCGCCGATCTTCAAGTAGAAGCCGTTAAAGGGTTGGGTCATGTTCTTGGACTCACCATCGGCCAGGGGGGAAGTATACAGCCATCGCATCTCGGCGTTGTTCATCCCGGCCAGGTCGTTATTCATGGCCCACTTAAACGTGCCGGTGTCCTTAATACGGATCGGGTTACCCTCCTTGTCGACCTGCACCTCGTCATTGATGACGAGAACAGTGTCGCGGGAGATCGTCTGGGCCAGCCCATCCTTTGGGATGTCTTCGACCTTGGAGGGGACGATCTGCTGCATGGCGGCGGACATGGCCAGGAATACCGCTTGCTCTCGTTTGGTCGGCACAAAGTTCTGCCGGTCCTGCATGTCTGACGCGGCGAGGCCGTTCTGCGCTCGATCTGTCAGCGTTGAGCAACCTGCGAGTAATCCTGCGATGATGAGTAGTCCGATTGTTTTCATTTCTCTTCCTCTGTTATTTCCTTAAAGAACTTGCCGCCCGCAAAGTGGACGGCTCCGTAGTAAAATACTGCTTTGCATGCGGCCCAAACGAATGAGCCTCCGGGCTTGCATAGCTTCGATTTGAACAAGATAACCAGGATAATCTTGAAGAACAACCAGTCCGCGGCTCTTCGGTCTTGCTCTGTGCCGCCGGCCCAATACAGTCGATCGTGCCAAAAGGCAGCAAAGTTGATACATACGCCAGAGATTTCATTGGGTACGAGACCAGCCAAAGCGCCTTCCGGACCACAGTAGTCGTGTTCGGGGTCGTACTCCAAGAGGTATTCTGGCGCCTTGGCTCCGACCAGGGTAGTAACGAGCAGCCCCGTTGCCCAATTCCTTCTGGCGGCGTCGGGTATATGTATCGTCCCATAATTCATTCAGTCGGTGTAATCGTTACGTTCGGCGGCAGGTCGGGCTCTACTACGGGCTCAACCACGGGCTCAACGGGCGTGGGCCTAAACGCCTCAAGGCTCGCATAGGTGTTGCCCTCGTCGTCTAGCACATCGCTCCACTTGTCGGGCTTAGCGCGTTCGACCTCGGGACCAAAATGCACTTGCTTGCTCTGGACCACTCCGGCCTTCACGCGGTAGTAAAAAGCGATCCCGCCGATACCTCTAGGCCCATTGTAGGGGATGACGACTAGACCATGATTGCCGAGCTTATTCTTAAGCCCTTTGGCTGTCAGCTTCTCGTCCTCAGAGCCCCACCAAGTAGGCCGGATGCCGGAGAAGTTCTTGCGACCAGGAACCATGATCTTCTCGCCGTCCTCACCTACCTCGCCCGAGTCGGCCGGACCCGCAGCGATCTCTGCGACCTCGGCCTCTAGCAGTGACTGCATGTGGGCGCGTAGAGTCTCCTCGGCTGGGCTGTCTGTTTTGCGCTGGGCGTGGACTGAGAATGCGAGGATTAGGAGTGTCAGTACGTATTTCATTAGTCTACCTTTTTGGTTTCGTTGATGCGTCATAGCCGCCATTCGGCAGGGCTGTCGTGGGGTTAATAAGGACTCCGTCTATGTAGCGTACAAAACCGGTGCCAGATTGTGCACCACCGATATTCAGCGCACTGGTATAGTTGCCTATTGAGAATGTCTCCCCCGTATAGGTGCCGAACATAGTCAAAGCCACACCATCTCGCCAGATCTGAAAATCTGCGCCCGTCCTCGTTACTGCAACGTGATACCATGTGTCTGCCACCCATGCGTCACGGGCACTCATGTTTACTTCTAGTGCCGTCAGGTGCTTGTTCTGGAAGAAAATGCGCGGGGTAGAAGCCTGGATATAGAGGGCTGTCCAGTTATCTGAGTCATCGTACTGCTGGATGATATACTGGCTATCTGCGGTCGAGACATTTGTGAGTCTAATCCATGCGCTCCAGGTGAAATCATTCGTCGCCAAGTCGATGTTATCGGGCACAGTAACGCGGGAGAGTCGGTCTGCTGTGAGCTTGAGGATGCCATCGCTGTCACCATGAGGCCCCGCGAGGTCAGTATCTAGCTCCGCACTGGTCTCAAAAGTCACAACGCTATTCACATCGTCCGCCCGCCCCTCATCGAAGGTGCTGGTTGCTGCATCTGCGCCCGTAAAGTTCAGCAGCAGGGTGGACTGGGGGTCGTGCCTGTGCGGGTCCGGATCGAACCCCGTCATCGCGACCCCGTTGTTGTTCGTCAGGTCGTTGCTACCGTGGGCATCCTCTACGTCCGGCCCATCGAAATCCCAGTACGCCTCAAGGTTCGTCTTTAGGTTCGCCGATAGATCCGCATATGCCAAGCCCGCTCCATAGTTGTAGACCTCTGTAATCTCAGCCGCGCTAAGGACCTCCCGCCAGACACCCACTCGGGCAATCCCGCCATCGTGATACTCCGTGACAGCTGCACGCCCTAGAGCCCCAATGTGGAGAGGGCTGTTATCCGAGTTGATTCCTGTTGAGTAAGCGAGATCATCCATCGCACCGTTATCAACGGATATACTGAGCAGGTTCCCTGTGGGGTCGTGTTGTAACACAATGAAGTACCACTGGAACAGCGTGGGGGTAAAGGTGTAGGAGTTATTGTTGTTGTCTGCCCCATTAGACGAGACCTGCCAGACCAACTCTGCGTTATTAAGGAGGTTATACTCCCTGTGATTGCCTGAGGTTTCCCATTTGCTGAATATCTCACCAACAACGTTGGTCTCCCACATGACCCACAGGCAGATAGTTAGCCCCTCGTCGCCAAAGGACAGACTAGCTGTATCCGCGGTAGAGAAGTACTGGCTGCTGCCTACCTCGAAGTCGGCACCGTGCATGATCCCTGGGCCACTCGTAGTATCCGTCATGGCACCATTAGCCGTCAGGTCGTTACTCCCCGCAGAGTCAGCGTGTGTCACTAGGCCGATCTCGTCTAGGTTCCAGGCGGCTTCTAGACTTCGTGTGAGTTTCCCTGAGAGGTCTCGGTGTCTGAGCCCTTTGCCTTCGTTGTAGTGCTCTGTGACTTCGTTGGCTGAGAGTAAGCGGCGGTAGATGTAGGTGGGACCTATGGCTCCGTCCA
>Ga0255047_10000220_pt1 | contig 43694 bp, 59 predicted proteins | sample JV7_2_1_MG_FD_183640 | JGI IMG/M metagenome (GOLD analysis project Ga0255047, IMG submission 183640) | Seawater microbial communities from Jervis Inlet, British Columbia, Canada - JV7_2_1 | ecosystem: Environmental > Aquatic > Marine > Inlet | place: Canada: British Columbia | collected 2016-10-06
TGGTAGCGCTACCCCCAGGAAATAGCCAGTTAGTGACACCCAACCTGGGTTACACCCCAGGGGTAGCGCTTTCCGACCTTGAGGGATATAAAGGCCGGATGACCTTCAAAGACGACGACTGGGCGCAACGGGACGCCGAGCGAAAGGAGGACGAGGCGGGAGAGCTCGCCGAGCTTCGCGACACACGGGCCGCGAGGATGTCGAGGAGAATGAAGGACCTACGCCGGTACGCGATACTTTTCACCGAGGCCGAGCTCGTCGACGGGGCGATCTCAATCGCGAAGCTCAAGGAGTTTTGCGCCATCGTCGAGAGGAATCATCGATCCTATTTCCTCACGGCTGGCGGGCTACCGACCGACGAGGCGAAGGCCCTGGCGATGCTCCTCGGCAAGCTTGAGGAGAGAGTCCTCTCGATCCGACTCCATAAGGATCCCGACGACCAGACCGCCGCCGCCGAAGAGATCTCCAACGTCCGTCCTTCGAGGGGTTGAGCGATGTTCGGAAAGCTCATTGCCAACCTCGTTTCGCTACCGCTCGACGTTGCTCGAGTGCCCGCCAAGGTCGTCGCGTCCATCGACGAAGCAACGATCGATAGCGGCCTCGGGGAGGCCGTCGAGGAGATATCCGACGCGACCCTCGGAGAGGCTTCGCGCTCGATAAAACAAATGGGCGCCGACCTCGACGACGCCGTTTAGACCAGACCCGCGACCTAAGAGAGGGAAACCCATGGCCCGTAAATCCTCGGGGAGCTTCGTTTGCCCGTTTTGCTCCCGAATCATTTCGACGTATGTCCCCAAGGGCGGGGACGGCTCCGCTTGCTTGTTCGTAAAGCACAACCTCCCGCCGACCGTCGAGGCCCCGATGACCCCGACGGATGAATGTCCGAGCCGACATAGAACCATCGACTTCGCGACCCTCACTCGAGGAGACGCTACCGAGCTTGGGCACCCAGCCCCCGAGTACAATGTCCTCGGCGAAGGGGAGCCCGCCGCCCAATGAGCCGCTACTTTTCACACTCCAGCGAGACGGGATTCGAGGTCCACACGACCCGCGAGCAAGCCAAGGCGGCCGCCGAGGAGATGCTCGCCGAGTACCAAGCCGACGCCTCCGACGGATGGGACGAGGATGGAGTCCTCTCGATCCATTGGGGCGAGGTCTCCGAGCGAGCCGTCGAGACGGAGCGCCGCGACTATCGCGAGAGCGACGGCGGAGGGGATTACGAGGAATGGGTTTCGTTCGGACTTCGGACCCCAGACTCGATCGAGCTCTCCGGAGCGTTGACCGTCCTCCAGCGGATCACCAATAAAACTGGGATCCACCAAGCCGGAGAGATATCGGAGGACGACATACGAGCACTCTCTTACCTCGTTGGCCTACTCAAGGACGCCGCCGAATGATTGTCCGAGTCGATACGGTCGTCGATTGGGCGGGACACCGATGGACGGTCGAATGCGTTATCCCCGAGGGCGTAACGCTCCATTCCCCAGGCTGGCTCAAGCGGACATCGATCCTCTCTTGCGTCGATAACGAGGGCGTCGGCCTCCCCGATCGGTCCTGGAAACGGATCGTCGTCGGCAATATGGGGGGGCTCCCGTTCCAGTTCGAAGTCGAGCGGACGATAATCGCCAGCATGGAATCTCTCGTAAAGGGTTCGAGGCAGGAATTGGCTAGGATCCGGAGCGGCCGATTGACGAACCATCGCTCGGCCGACAAGGATGGGAGCCAAGAGCAAATCGAAGAAGGACCGAAAAGGAACCTCCTCGGCATCGAGGAGCAAGCCCCCCCCGAAGAGTAAGCCCCTCCTCTCGCCTCGAGCATACGGCGAGCATCGCGACGTAAGCCGGGTCGCGGTAATGCATGCGATCCGCGACGGTCGCCTTACGGATGCCTCGCTCTCTCGGACCGACCGAGGCTATTGGAAGATCGATCCGGCCGCCGCCGATGTCGAATGGGAGGAGCACTCCGACCCCAACAAGCGCCGCGACGAGAAGCCGAGCGGGCGCCCCGGTCGCGCAACGTCGACGCCTCCGCTCTTCGAAGAGCAACGCGACCTCCTCGCCAACCGTGTAACGCACGCCCAGGCCTCGGCCCGGAAGGTTGACCTCGACGCCGACCTGAAAGCTCTCCAGCTCCAGCGCGAGCGCGGCGAGCTTATCGACGTTGCGGCCGTACGGTCGGAAGCGTTCCGAGGCGCCCGCGTCGTAAGGGATTCGATCATGGCGATTCCGGACCGCATCGCCGCCGAGCTCGCCGCGGAGAGCGCTCCCCAAAAGGTCCACGGGCGGCTAGTCGAGGAGCTTGCCGCCGCGTGCGAAACGCTCTCCGAGGACTTTGCCGAAAGGGTGTCGGGTGGAGCTTCCTAGCGAGACGGTCGCTCGAGATGTTTTCGCCGCCGCCTTCGGCGCGGGGATCAAGCCCGATCCGCGCATAACGGTCTCCGAATGGGCCGACCAAAACCGGCGCCTCGGGACGCGCTCTAGCGCGGAGCCAGGGCCTTGGAGGACCTCGCGCACGCCCTATCTCAAGGAGCCGATGGACGCCCTATCGAGTACGTCGACGGTACAACGCGTCGTCTTTATGAAGGGCTCCCAGGTTGGGGGGACCGAGCTTGGAAACAATTGGCTCGGGTACGCAATCGATCACGCGCCGTCGCCGTTCATGCTCGTAATGCCGACCGGCGAAACCGGCGTCCGCAAAACCCACCAAACGATCGACCCGCTCCTCGAGGATACGCCGTCCCTAAAGGCAAAGGTCGCCGCAAAGAAGTCTCGCGACGCTGGCAATACAACGCGAATGAAGCTCTTTCCCGGCGGGATGCTCGTCCTCGCGGCCGCCGGATCGCCCGCCGACCTCCGCGCGATGCCCGTCCGCTTTCTCTTTTGCGATGAGGTCGACGCATGGGAGGAGGTCGGCGACGAGGGGGATCCGCTTGAGCTCGCGCGACGTGGAACGCGCACCTTCGCCAACCGCAAGGAGCTCGACGTGTCGACGCCGACGGTCGAGGGCCGCTCGAGGATCGAGCAAGAGTTTCGGTTGACCGACCGGAGGTACTATTTCGTCCCGTGTCCTTTCTGCGACGCGATGCAAAAGATCGAATGGGACCGACTCCAATGGGAGCAAGGCGACGACGAGGAGCGGCTCGACGTTGCCAACGAGCTCCTCGAGGACCGGCGCCAGGTCTCGCTCGAGTGCCTCGAATGCAAAGAGCTTATCCCCGAGTACAAGAAAACGGAGATGCTCGCCAAGGGCGTCTGGATTCCAGAGGACCCCTCGCGCGGCGGCGCCGTCATTCGCGGATACCATCTCTCCGCGCTCTACTCTCCTTATGGAATGTACTCCTGGCGGCAATCGGTCGCGCGGTTCCTGACGGCGCTCGTGCGCGGGGAGTCCGCGTTGCGCGTCTGGGTAAACCAGGATCTCGGCCAGACCTGGAAGGAGCGCGGCGCGGCGCCGCCCTGGCGCAAGCTTTACGACCGCCGCGAGCCCTACCCCATCGGCTCCGTCCCCGAGGGCGGGCTTCTCCTTACCGCCGGGGTCGACGTTCAGAAGGACCGCCTCGAGGCCGAGGTAGTCGCCTGGGGACTGGGTAAGGAATCCTGGTCGGTTTCCTATGAGGTAATCGTCGGAGACCCGGGCGCGAGCGAGGTTTGGCAAGAGCTCGACGCGTTCCTCGAGCGCAAGTTCGAACACGAGAGCGGGATAATGCTCCCGATATCAATCCTCGCGATCGACTCGGGATACGCGACCCAGACCGTATATGGATGGGTCCGCCGCTACGCTCCCTCTCCGAGGGTTATGGCGATCAAGGGCCGCGACAATACTCGGATCCTCCTGGGGACTCCTACGCTTGTCGACGTCCGCCTCGGAGACGGGCGCAAGCTATCGCGCGGCGTACGGCTTTGGCCGGTCGACTCCGGCGTCGGCAAGGAGGAGCTTTATGCCTGGCTCGGCCTCGAGGCCCCGATCGAGGAGAAGGATCCTTATCCGCCTGGCTTCTGTCACTTCCCCGAGTACGGCCCCGAGTTTTTCAAACAGCTAACCGCCGAGGTTTTGGTCGGTCGCGATGTCCGGAGGACGGGCCGGAAAAAGTTCGAATGGGAGAAGACTCGAGAGCGCAACGAGGCGCTCGATTGCCGGGTCTATGCTCGCGCCGCCGCTTCGGCCCTTGGAATCGACCGCTTTGGGCCGCAAGATTGGGAGAAGATCAAGGCGAGCCTCGGGTCGGCAATGGCCAGGCCTCGCAAGAAACGGAAGCGCAAAGAGGATTCGAGATGGCATGGACACAACAGGACCTAGATAAGCTCGAGGCGAGACTCCGCTCCGGCGCCCTTCGGACTCAGTACGAGGACCGAAGAGTTACCTACCGCACGCTCGACGAGATGTTTACCCTTCGGCACGTCCTCGAGCGCAACCTCGACACGACGAAACAACGCCCGCGCCGTACGGTTGCCGCTCATTCGAAAGGGATTTCCGCCGCCGGGTTCTCCGCCTCCAACTTTTCAACGAGCTAAATCCAATGGGAATCGAGAGCACGATCGCGGCAATCTCCCCAGGTTGGGCCCTCAAACGCGCGCAAGCTCGCGCGGCGCTACAAAGGACCGAGACATCGACGCGGCGCTTCGAAGGCGCCGACCGAGGCCGCCGCACGAAAGGGTGGATAACGGTAGGGGGATCCCCAAACGCCGAAGCGCGTACCGCTCTCCACGTCCTTCGCGACCGCTGTAGGGACCTCAAGCGCAATAACCCTTGGGGCGCGTCTGCGATTCGCATCCTCGTTTCCAATATCGTAGGGACGGGAATCACCCCGCGCTTCATCGGGACCAACACGGCGCAAGAGACGGCCGCGAGCGACCTCTGGCGCGAATGGTCGACGGATCCCTTTCAGATCGACGCCGATGGCCGATGCGACTTCGCGGGGCTCCAGAGCGCCGCTACCGAGGAGATGGTCGAGGCCGGCGAGGGGCTTATGAGACGCCGCCGCCGCCGCGCGAGCTCGGACCGAGTTGTACCCCTCCAAATCCAGCTCCTCGAGCCCGACCATATCGACACGGCCCGCGACGGGGAGGTTGACGCCAAAAGCAATAGCCGGACGGTCCTAGGGATCAAGTTCAACCGCAACGCCGAGCGTCGCTCCTATTGGCTCTATCCGGAACACCCCGGCTCGATCGGATTTATCCGCCGCGTCGTATCGGAGGAGGTCCCCGCGGCGGAGATCCGGCATATGTACCGCCTCGACCGTGTTGGCCAGGTTCGAGGGATCCCCTGGGGCTCTCCGGCCGTCCTCAGAATACACGGGCTCGACGCGTACGAGGATTCGGAGTCTATGCGCAACATCGTTGCAACGTCCTACGCGGGCTTCGTCAAAGACATCGACGGCGGCGCCGCGCTCGGGGCCCTCGGCCCGTCGGGCGCCCTTCCGGACGTGAACGACCTCGAGCAAGAGATCGACGAAATCGAATCGGGGACGATCCAGTACCTCGACCCCGGCAAGGACATTACATTTACAACGCCGCCGCAAAACGAGACCTTCCCCGAATACGTCCGCGTGCAATTACGGGCAATCGCGAAGGCCTACGGCGTGACATACGAGCAACTTGCGGGCGATCTCTCGAACGTCAATTTCAGCTCGGCCCGCATGGGGTGGATCGACTTCCAATCGGACGTCGAGCGTTGGCGCCGCCAAATCGTTATCCCTCACTTTTGCGAGCCGACGCTCCGTTGGTTCACGCAAACGGCGGCCGCCGCTGGGCTTATCGCGCCCGAGGGGCTTCGGTGGGAATGGACGCCGCCCAAGCGGACGATGGTTGACCCGCGCACCGACGTAAATATGGAAATCGCAATGGTTCGCGCGGGCATGAAGTCGCTCTCCGCCGCCGTCGGTTCCATGGGCTTCGATCTCCGCCAGGTCCTCGAGGAGCTCGCCAAGGACTTGGAGTTTGCGAAGAGTCTCGGTCTCGTGCTCCAGGTCGACGGATCCCAAACCCAAGGACCCTCGCAAGATAACGCGAACCGTCCTGGCGGCGGCGGATCGCGCGACCTAATCGATATGGTCGCGCACCAAATAGAAAAAGAGCTAGAAATGCGCGGCTCAAACGGGACGATAACGAGCTAGTGAAACTCCGAAGAAACATCTGCGACGCGAAGCGTCCGAACGAAGTCGGTCGAGAGGGAACGGTCCCGCGCCTATCCATGCGCGCGGAGTTTCGCCCAGACACCTTCAACGAGGACGACCGATCCGTCGAGGTCCTCTTTACGGCGGGCGCGACCGTTCGCCGCTTTGGTTTCTTCGGCGAGGATTTCTTCGGCGAGTTCGACGAATCCCTCGACTTCACCCCTGGCGCCCATCGCGACGAGCGGCTCGCGTCCAATCGCGTCGCCGTCCTCGACGCCCATCGTCGACAAAGCATTCGCGACCAACTCGGAGTCCTGGTCGACGCGCGCCTCGACCCCGAGACCAGGACCGGAACCGGACGCGTTCGATTCTCCAACCGCGAGGACCTCGACGGTCTGGTAAGGGACGTGCGCGAGGGCATCGTCTCCAACGTCTCGATCGGATTCCAAGTCCACCAATTTCGCGACATCACTCAGCCGAGCGACGACGTTCGCCATTTTCTCGCGATCGATTGGGAGATCCACGAGGTCTCGTTCGTTCCCGTCGGCGCCGACGGCGCCGCCAGTATCCGCAACCCCGAAACCGAGCTCGCAACCCGCGAGGACCCACAAAACGTCTGTATCCTCTGGACGGAGGCCGAAAGCATGAAACCCAAAAACACCGACGGCGAGCCGGGCGAAGAAATCCGCAACGCCCCCGCGGCGCCGGCTACGCCGGCCCCCCCTTCTACACCGCCCGCCGCAACCCCGCCGCTCGCCCCGACGCCCGATCTTGCGGCGGTCCGAGCCGAGGCTCGCCTCGAAGAACGCGCTCGCGTTGCAGGTATTAGTGAAGCGGCTCGCAACTTGGGACTCGAGGACGCCGACCCGGTTGTCGTCGGCTTGGTTCGGGGCGAGAAGACGCTCGATGGAGCTCGCGCCGACCTTATCACGCACGTCGGAACGCGCGACGAGAACCGTCCGATTCATTCAACCGGCGGTTTCCAGGTTGGCGAGGGCGACCGCGACAAGCAAACGCGGGCGATCACCGATGCAATGCACTATCGCATGGCCCCCGACCGCGGACATAAGCAGGAGAATCTCCAGGGCAACGAGTTTGTCCATATGACCCTCCTCGAGATCGGTCGCTCGGTCCTCACGTCTCACGGCATCTCGACGCGCGGGCTCTCCAAGTCTGATCTAGCTGGCATGATCCTCGGATCCCGCTCGATGAATCTTTCGCCGGGCGGCCTGATGACGCGCGCGGGTTCTCACGCGACCGACGACTTTCCGAGCATCCTCGCAAACCTGATGAACAAGGAGCTTCGCGCTTCTTACGACGAGACGCCCGATACCTGGTCCCAATGGGTCCGTCGCGGAACACTCTCCGACTTCAAGCCTGGCCAGCGGCCGGCCCTCGGCGCCTCTCCGGCGCTCCTCGAGAAGCTCGAAGGCGCGGAGTATCAATGGGGAACCGCGGGCGAGGAGAACGAGCCGATTCAGCTCGTCGAGTACGGGCGCGTTATCTCGATGTCGCGCCAAATGCTGATAAACGACGATCTCGACGCTTTCTCCCGCTTCCCCGGAGCCTTTGGCTCTCGAGCGCGAGATCTCCTCTCTGATCTCGTTTATGCCGTTCTGACGGATAACGCCGTAATGGCGGACGGAAACGCGCTCTTTAGCGCCGCACACAACAACCTTTCGACGGGCGCTTTTGCGGTCGCGGGCCTTACCGCGCTCCGCCTTACCATGCGGACCCAGGTCGGGATCGCTCCTGGCGACGGCGAGGCCGGCCAGGCGATCAACGTCCCGATGCGTCACCTTCGCGTACCGGCGGCGCTCGAGACAACCGCCGAGCAACTTACGGCCTCCCTCATGCCGAACGCCTTCGGCGACGTGAACCCGTTTATCGGGTCCTTTGAGACCGTCGCGGCCGAGCCGCGCCTCGATCCCGACTCCGCGCTCATCTATTACGCGATGGGCCCGAAAAACCTGGCGGGCGTCGAGGTTGCATTCCTCCAAGGCGAGGACGGCCCCGTTACCGAAACCCGCACCTCCTTTTCAACGGATTCGATGGACCTCAAGGTACGCCAGACCGCGGGCGTCTCCGCGATCGAATTCCGCGGAATCTCCCGCAGCTCCGGCGCCTAAAACCCCGTCCCCGCCTCAACAGAACCAGCTCCCGCTAGGGGAGAGGTTGGACACAGGACTCTTCCAACCTCTCCCCGCCCTACTCCCCTGGAGGGGAAAACCCATGACCAAACTCTTTTCACAGCCCGGCGACCATATCGGCGGCCTAGTCGCCCCCGCTGGCGGCGTTACTTCCGGGGTCGGGTATATGATCGGCGACCTGTTCGTCGTCGCCGAGGACACCGCCGCCGCCGCCGCGACATTCGTCGGAATGAGGGTTGGGGTACACAACCTCACCCGTAACGCCGCGGACGTATTCACCCAAGGACAACGTATCTGGTGGGACGATACCGCGAAGGAAATAACCAACGCGACCGCCGTCGGAGACTTCTCCGTTGGCGTTGCGGTCGAGGCTCAAGGCGCCGCCGCGGGCCGGATCCGCGTCGCCCTCGACGGCATCATGGTCCTAGCATCCTAGGGATCGCCCTATGTCCTGGCGCGACATCGCCGACGATCTCCAGGACGTTCTCCTAGACGAGTATTCCGAAACGGACTCCGCCGGGGACCCGATAGTTGTCTCGTTCGAGCCGGCCGACGGGTCCTCGGCGACTTTGATTCGGGGCGTCTTTCGCGACGCTCATACGGAGATCGAGGTCGGGCAGGAGGTTTTGATCTCGGCCGTCTCGCCGAGGATCGGCGTCAAAATCTCCGACCTCCCATACTTTCCGCCCCTCGAAAACGACCGCATACTTATCGCGCGTCTCAATCTCCGTTGGCGGATAGTTGACCATCAACCCGACGGCGAGGGCCTCGTTACCTTCGAGCTCATCCTGGCGCGACAATGACCCTCGAGCGAATAGAGATCCGGAGATGGGCACGCGACCTATTGCTCGGCAATACGGACGCTGGGGATAACGTGAAGGTCTCGAGGAGCGTTCCCAACATCGGCTCGAGGGCCGCCGGCCTGGCGATCTATACCTCGGACGAGAATATCGAGCGTGTCGGAAGCTCCCCCGCCGTCTTCGAGCGCGTCCTGGAGCTCAACGTCGAGGGCTTTGTCCGCGAGGACCCCGAGCTCGACGCCGACGCCGACGCCCAGGATCTCGTCGACCGGCTTATGGAGCAGGTCGAATGCTGCATCCTTCCGCAGCTCAACCCAGCTGGATTCGGGGCGATCAAGGTCCGAGGGAGAACGATCGACGAGGACCCAGGATGGAACCCGAGCAAGTCGGGGCTCGTCGGATTCGATAGCGATTTCGCGGACGACGCGGAGCAAATCTACGGTGCGGGGCGTTTGCGCTTTGAAATCGTTTACGCGACGCTCGTTGACGAAAGCGAGCTCGCTCAAGTAGCCCGAGGGGATCACGTCGCTATCGACTACGATATCCACGCCGACGCGGGCGCCGAGGCCGAGGATCTACTGGAGATCGACCACACGACGAGCTAGGATTTTTCCACCCATGAAGGTCTATCCGAAAAAGGGTCTCCGCGTCGCGTACGAAGGACGCCCCAAACACTACATCGCGGCCGCCGGTTCAGAGGTCCCCGAGAGGCCCTATTACTACCGCCGCTTGCGCGATGGCGATCTCGTCCTCAAGCCCGCAACCGATCGCGATCCCGAACCCAAGGCCGACCCCGTTTCTTCCAAGCCGCGCCGCCGCTCCCGCTCAATCGCGGAGGAGTAAACCATGCCGCCCGTAAGCTTTATCGACGTCCCCGCCTCGACGAATGTCCCCTTTACCTTTGTCGAGATCGATCCGACACAAGCCCAACAAGGGCCGTCGATCCAGCCTTACGCGATGCTTTTCATCGGGCAACGCTTGGCCGCCGGATCCTCCGCGGAGAACGTCCTCCAACTTGCGACCTCGGCCGACGAGGTTGGCGAGCTTCACGGGTTCGGCTCGATCGTTCACAACATGGCGCAACGCGCGTTCCAAGCGAACCGCTTTACGCCCGCCTGGTTTATCGGCATCGACGACGCGGCCGGAACGCAAGGAACGCAAACTCTTACCGTCTCGGGTGCGGCGACGGCGGCGGGGACAATCAATGTCTACATCGCCAACCGTCGGATCCAGGTCTCCGTCGCATCGGGCGACGCGTCGACCGTAGTCGCGGCCGCAATCGACGCGGCGATAACGGCTAGCGAGTTCGCGGCCGAAATCCCCATGACCCCCGGCGTTGCTACGAGCGTAGTCACGCTCACCGCTCGCAACGACGGAACGCAAGGCAACTTGATCGACGTTCGCCTGAACGTGAACCAAGGCGAAGAGCTCCCCGCCGGAGTGTCGATCGCCATCGCCGCCGGAATTACCGGAGCGACCGATCCGACGCTTACCGCAGCAATTACGGCGATGGGCGACAAGCAGTTCCACACGATCGCCGTCGGCCTCAACGATACCGGCGTCGGCTCGACCTTCGCCGCCATGGGCGTCGAGCTTCTCGACCGCTTCGGATCCACTCGCCAGCTCGACGGCCAGGCTTTCTATTGCCGCGAGGACACGGTTGGAGGCCTGACGACGCTCGGTGGAACGGTCAACGATCACACCCAAACGATCGTCGCATGGAACCTCGCTCTTTCGCCGCCCTGGGAAGTCGCCGCATCATGCGCCGCGGTCGTCGCCCGCTTCGGGATGGACGACCCCGCCCGCCCCTTCCAGACGCTCCAGCTTCCGGGCATTGGCGGCCCGGTCCTGGCGGATCAATTCACGCTCTCCGAGCGCGACATCCTCCTCGGAAACGGCCTGGCCTCGCTCAAGGTCGACGATTTCGGAGTCGTCCGAATGGAGAGGATGGTTACGACCTTCCAGACCAACACGTCGGGCGCCGCGTCGACGGCGTTCAAGGACGTAAATACGAAGCTCACGCTTTCTTTTTTGCGCTACGACTTCCGGACCCAATTCTCGACCCGCTTCGGGCGCTTCAAGCTCGCAAACGACGGAACGCGCTTCGGCGCCGGCCAGGCGATCGTAACGCCCAAGATCGTTACGGCGTTCGCTGTGAATCTCTTCCGCCAATGGGAGGACAAGGGGCTCTGTGAAGGCTTCGAGCAATTCACGCGGGACCTCGTTATCGAGCGCGACACGGCCGATCCGAATCGCCTCAATATCCTCCTCCCGACCGATCTCGTAAACCAGCTCCGCGTCGCCGGAGTCTCCTTCAAGTTCCTCCTTTAAGGGAGATCTCACTATGGCACGTATTGGCGGCATTATCTCCGTCGCGACCAACGGGACGCGCCTTGACGCGAAGGGCTCCTTTTCCTGGAACCTGGGTATTCCTGTAAAGGAAAACATCATTGGACACGACCGCGCGCACGGGCATAAGGAAATGCCTCAAACGGCGTTCATCGAGGGCGAGGTCTCCGTTACGCCCGCGCTCGACGTTGTAGCTCTGTGCGAGCTCCAGGACGCAACGGTCTCTCTGGACCTCCCCAACGGGAAAACGGTCGTCCTAAACGACGCTTTCTCGGCAATGGAGGGGACGGGCCAGACCGAGGAGGGTAACCTACCCGTACGCTTCGAGGGCTCCTCGGCCGATTACGTTTGATCGCCCCGCTCCTCGAATTCCTGGCGGAAGCTCTCGCCTTGATACCCGAGGACGATGGGCCGCTCCGCGAAACATAGTCGCGAGAGGGCGACCCAATGACCGAAATCGTATACGGGGACGGAACCGTTTCCGAACCTCTAAGCGGGCCCCAGGAGGTTCCGCTCCAGCATGGAATCGAATGGGGAAAGACGACGATCAAGCTCCTCGAGCTTCAACCCCTCAAGGCGAAGCATCTCCGAGGCCTTGACGGTTCCCAGGGAATGACGACGGACCTCCTCCTGGGGATCGCCGGCCAGCTCTCGCAACAAACCGACCGGGCGCTCGATCTCCTCTCGATGCCCGACCTTTCCAAGCTCCTGAATACGGTCGTTAGGATGCTCTGGCCGGTCGGCAACCTTCCCAAGCCGACGCTCGATAATCCTCTCCACGATATCGCGATCCCCGAGACGCCGCATATCGTCACGCTCGAGCACGAGATCCGGAAGGGCGACGACGTTGTAACGAAGCTCGAATTTCGAGCCCTTCGAACGGGCGACGTTCGAAAGATCAACCTCGACCATATCCCGATCGGGACGCTTATCCCGATGATCGAGAAGCTTACCGGCGCCCATCGCCGCGTGATCGACGAGCTCGAAGGCGTCGACCTCTATCTCGCGCTCGAGGCTATCACTCTTTTTTTTCTCGATTTCCACCGAGCTACAAGCGGGCCCTAGCGGTTCTGGCCGTAAAGTTCCGCTGGCCTCCGGCGGTCCTTGAGAGCTTGAGCGCGGAGGACTTGGTTTTCTGGTTGGAGATCGCGAAGATAGGCACGAACATCCTCAAGGAGGGACAAAACGCCCTCGAATAGGAACCTAACCGCGTGGCCTTCAAAACCTTTCCGCTAGGGATCCCGATCCGGGCAAGCGATGGCGTCTCCAACGTCCTCGATAAAATCTCGGGCAAGTTTGGGAAGTTCGGAGCAAAGCTCCGCAACGTAGGGAAGGGCCTCACGCTCGGTGTAACGGCTCCCCTCGTTGCCTTCGGTACGTTGTCGGTCGGCGCCTCGGTCAACTTCGACAAGGCGATGAACCGCGTCCAGGCGAAGCTTGGAGAGACGGTCGATGGCGTCTCGGTCCTTCGCGACCAGGCCAGGAAGCTCGGAGCGGACACCGAGTTTTCGGCGACCCAGGCCGGCGAGGGAATGGCCTTCCTCGCGCAAGCGGGCTTCGATACCCAAGAGACGTTCAAGGCGATCCCGAGCATCCTCACGCTTGCGGCCGCCGCCGAGCTCGACCTTGCGACGGCCGCCGACCTGGCGACCAATGTCCTTACGGGCTTCGGGAAGTCCGTCGACGAGCTACCCCAGGTCGTCGACAACCTCGCGAGCGCGACCGTCCGCGGCAATACCAACCTCGTACAGCTCGCCGACGGGCTCAAGTTTGCGGGACCGACGGCCAAGGCCTTGGGCCAGGACTTCGTACCGACGATCGCGCTCCTGGACAAGCTCGCCGACGCCGGTTTCCAGGGCGAGCTCGGCGGGAACGCGCTCAAGCGCGGGATGCTCTCGCTCATCAAGCCCTCTCGCTCGGCGAAGGACGCCTTTCGAAAGCTCAAGATCGCGAGCGCGGACATCTTCACCGAGGAGGGCCAGCTCCGGAAGTTCGACGAGATCCTCGCTCTCCTCGAGAAGCGCGGCGTAAAGGGAATTCAGATCTTCGATATCTTCGGAGCCCGCGCCGGTCCGGGTATGGCGGCGCTCCTTGGAATCGGAACGGAGGAGATCAAGCGGCTTGCGGCGGCGATCGACGGCGACTTGAACCGCGCGACCGAGATCCAAAATATCCAAATGCAAGGGACGATCGGCCAGCTCGCCCGGTTGCGCTCGAAGTTCGAGGCCTTGCTGATAACGATCGGAGAGTCGGGGTTGATCGACGCCTTTTCCTTCCTGATCGACAAGCTCTCGAGCTTGATCGATTGGATGAAGGACGCCGACCCGCGCATCCTTCGCCTGGGGCTCGTTTTCGCCGGAGTCGCGGCGGCGGTCGGCCCGCTCCTGATCGTCCTCGGTACGCTCGCCTCCGGCCTCGGCGGTATCGTCACTGTCGGCGGGGTCCTTATGCCGATCCTGATTAGCCTCTCGACCTGGATCCTTGCGACAGCGATACCGGCAATCGGGGCCTTTGCGCTGGCCATCGCGACCGCGCTCGGCCCGGTCGGCCTGATCCTTATCGCGATCAACGCGATAGTAATAGGCGGCTTCCTCCTTGTGAAAAACTGGGACACGATCAAGGAGAAAGCCAAGGCGGTTTGGGGAGGGATCCTCTTCGCGATCAAAAACCCCATAACCGCGATCAAGGCCCTCCTCTTGAGCGTTATCGATCTCGTCCCCGATTGGCTCCTGAATTTCCTCGGGGGGAACACGGGCTCGCTTGACGCGTTGAATACGGCGGCGACGGGTCCGGAGCCGAGCGAGGCAACACTTCGCGCCGCGGGCGCGGGAACCGTCTCTCGAAGCGAATCAGTAACGACCAACGAATCCCGCGTAACCATCGACGTAAAGGCCCCGCCAGGTACTCGAGCGGAAGTCGAGGGCGGGGCGATCCCCATCGACGTCGACCTCGGCGTAACGATGCTGGCCCCAGGATAGACCCATGGCGGATTGGAAAGACCAATTACGAGAGGCAAACTACGGCGGCGCGGCCTTCGGCGTGCGGAGCCACGATCGCTCCGGAGGTCGCCGGATCGGGGTTCATACCTTCGTTTTGCGCGATACCCCTTTCGTTGAGGAGCTCGGCCGCCAGGTCCGCCGCTTTGCGATCGAGGGATACATCGTCGGCGACGATTACACTCGAAACCGCGACCGCCTCCTCGGCCGCCTCGAGGGTCAATCCCCTAACGCCCCGTTCTCTCCTGGGCGGCTCCTGATTCATCCGACCTACGGCGCCTTGCGCGTTGTCTGTGAGTCCTTCTCCGTTCGCGAGACGACGGCCGAGGGACGCATGGCGCGATTCACGATGAATTTCGTCGAGGCCGGAGTCGCCGCCAACCCGTCCGCTCGAGGAACCCTCGTCGGTACGATTGACCGCAACGCGACCGCGCAAAACGTCGCCGCCGGAGATCAGGTTGTCGACGATATGAATACGGTCGGGGTTCCCGAGGCGGTCCGAGAGTCGGCGGCGAACAAGCTCCGCGAGCTCGCCAACCGCCTAAATTCGCTCGACATCTTCACGGGACCGGCGGCCGAGGTCGCGGCCCTCCAGGACGACATAACCCAGCTCCTCGCGACCGCCTCGACGCTGGCGACCGCGCCCGCTTCGCTTGTGGCATCGGTGCAAACGACGCTCGGCAGGATCATCGCCGCGACGAGTAACGCCGCTGGGGCGCTCTTCGCTTACGAGTCTCTTTTTGACATCGCCCCGACGTTGACGGGCGGAACCGGCGCGAACGACATCGCGGCCGACGAAAACTCGACCCTCGTTTCCAACCTGATCGGACAGGCTTCGGTCGTCGGCGCCGGCCGCGCTGCCGGCCGCTCTAGCTTCACGACCCAGGAGGAGGCCTCGGCCACGCGTACGCGTCTCTCCGAGAGGATGGACGCCCTCGCGGGAGATCTCTCCGACGACGCTTTCCAGGCGCTCGAGGAGGTACGCGGGGCCGTAACGAACGCCGTCCCGCCACCGGGCGTCGACCTTCCCCGTCTCAAAACGATAAGGCTCCAGACGGAGCTCCCCGCGCTCGTCCTCGGCTTCGATATCTACGGTGTGAATACTCGGGACGCCGAGATCGTCTCGAGGAATAGGATCCGACACCCCCTCCGGATCCCTGGACATAACGCGCTCGAGGTCCTGAGCTCTTGACGGACCGGAACGCAACCCCCGCCAACCTCGACGAGGTTCGCCTCCTCGTCGACGGAATGGAATTTACGGGCTGGTCGACGATCCGAATCATTCGCCAGCTCGAGAGCGCGTCGGGAAGCTTCCGCGTTGAGGGCGCCCATCGGATCCCATGGCCTCTCCTTCCCGGCGCTCCCGTCGAGGTCGTAATCGCCAACCGCGAGCGCGAGGATACGATTCTCTCCGGCTTTATCGACGATCTGAACGCGACCGGAAGGACCGACCGCCGCTCCGTTACGATCGCCGGGCGCGACAAAACCGCGGACCTTGTAGATTGCTCGGAGATCACCGAGCCAGGCGAATGGACCGGCCTCACTCTTCGAGAGCTTGCGATAGAGATCCTCCGGCCATTCGATATCGATCTCCGGACCGAGCTCACCGCCCAGGGCGAGCCTTTCCCTACGTTCAAGATCCAGACCGGCGAGAAAGCCTGGAACGCCCTCGAGCGAGCTTGTCGCATGCGCGCGACGCTGGCCTTTGCCGAGGGGGACGGCGCCCTCGTCCTCGCCAAGCCCGCCTCGCGCTTCTCCAACGTCGCGCTCGTCGAGGGGGAGAATATCACCGAATGGACCGTAAACCTCTCGAGGCGGCAACGCTTCCAAACCTACATTGTCCGAGGCCAGGGGCGCGGCTCCAACGCCGGTTGGGGCGAGGCGGTCGCGCAAGTCGAGGGACGTGCGACGGATCCCCAGGTTACGCGCTACCGGCCGCTGATCGTCCTCTCCGAGGGTACGGCGACCTTTGATAGTGCCAGAGACCGGGCCCAATGGGAGGCCGCGTTCCGCGCCGCGCGGGCTCACACGATCGATATCGAGCTCCCCAATTGGCGCCAGGGCGGACCCGAGACCGATCTCTGGGCGATCAATACCGAGCTCCCGGTCGTAATCCCGTCAGAGCAGATCGACGCCCAATTCCTCACGCGCGAGGTAGCCTTTACGCGGACCGCCAAGGAAGGTAATAAGTGTACGATCAACCTCACGCGCCCCGACGCGTACACGCCCAAGCCCGAGGTTGAGATGGGCGAGGATCCATTCGACGAGCTATTTGACCAGACCCTCGTCGAGGGTTTGACTACCGACGAGGGGGGACTCTAGCGAATGCCCGACATTGCCCAGCTCGTTAAGAGGATGCTCGAGCCGCTGGCCTCGCGCGTAAACCTCGCCATATCTCGGGGGGTCGTAAAGCTCGTCGACGACGCCCCTCGGATGCAGGAGCTCCAGGTAACGCTCCTAAAGGGCGAGGTCCTGGATAAGGTCGAGCATTTCCAACCGCTCGGGCTCTCGAGCGTTCCTCTTACCGACGCCGAGGTCGTCGTCGCATGCGTCGGCGGGCTCCGCGAGCATCCCCTGGCGATCGTCGTCGACGACCGCAATTACAGGCCGACCGGCGGAGCGCCGGGAGAGGTAACGATCTATCACCCGACCGCCGGCCAACGGATCGTCCTCAAGGCGAGCGGCGACGTGGAGATAACGACGAGCGGCGGAAAGGTGACGATCGCGGGCGACCTCGAAGTTTCCGGAGACGTGACCGCGACGGGCGATGTCGAGGATTCCGGCGGGACCTTGCAAGGGTTCCGAAACATCTACAATATCCACACCCATAAGGAAACGGGCGCGGGCGGCGGAACGACCCTCCCGACGACCTCGACGGCCTAGCGATGACGGACCTCCAAACGGAAATCCAGGACGGAACAGGCGACCTCGTTGTTTCAGGAGGGGATCTCGCCAACGACCCTACGCTCTCGACGGCGTGCTTTATCTCGCTTTTCTCCGACGGTCGCGCCGATGTCGACGAGCCCTCCCTTACCTCTCCGGACACAAACGACCTCCGCGGTTGGTGGGGAGCTCGGCTCTTGCCGTCCGACACAGACGACGATTTTGGCTCTCTCCTCTGGCTTCTCGAGCGACAAAAGATTACGAGCGAGGTCTTGAACCGAGCTCGCGAGGTAACAGAAGACGCCCTCTCCTGGCTTTCCGAGGACGGCATCGCCGAGGAGGTCGTCGCTACGGTCTCGCGCCTGGATTTCGATCGGCTATTGATCGCGGTCGAGATTACGCGCGGCGCGGCGACGGAATTCGCCGAGGTCTGGGAGGGAGTCCTCGACGCAAAGTTAGAGACGGGGCCGGGGCGCGTGAAACTCCTCTTTCGATAGGGCAATATGGAGACGCTATGGCATTCGATCGACCGACCCTCTCCGAGCTCGCCGCCAGAATGGAGGCGGACACACGTACGCGACTAGGCCTCGGCCCGTTGCTACGCCGCTCCAACCTCGCGATCCTGTCCAGAGTTTTCGCCGGAGCCGCTCACGGCGAGCATGGACATCTCGCGTACATCGCCGACCAGATCATCCCCTCGAGCGCCGAGGCCGAATTCCTGGAGCTCCACGCCGACGAGCGCGGACTCCAGCGTAAAGCCGCCGCCTTCGCCGTTGGGTCGACAACTTTCACCGGAACTAACGCGACCGTAATCCCCATCGGTACGGCGGTCCAGAGGGCCGACGGGACGCGGTATACAACCGACGCCGCGGCGACCATCGCCTCGGGGATCGCGCTCGTCGCGGTAACCGCGGAGGTCGCGGCGCTCGCCGGAAACGCGGACGCCGCAACGATCTTGAACCTCGTCGCTCCCATTGCAGGAATCAACACGGCGACGACGGTAGGCGCGAGCGCTCTCACCGCGGGAACCGATACGGAATCCGACGCCGATCTCCTGGCCCGCCTGCGGTCGCTCGTCCAGGCCCCGCCTAACGGCGGCTCCGAGAGCGACTACGAAATATGGGCGCTAGAGGTCGCGGGAGTAACTCGAGCCTTCACGCTCCCCGCTCACTTCGGACTCGGAACCGTCGGGATTATGTTCGTCGTTGACGACGACCCCGCCGGACCTATCCCGTCCGCCGCCCAGGTCGCACTCGTCCAGGCGCGCGTCGACGACACGACCCGCCGCGACTCGAGGCCGGTCACGGCGGCGGTTACCGCGCTCGCCCCGGTCGGCGTCCCTCTGGCCTTCACGATCGCCCTCACGCCCAACACGGCCGCCGTCCGCGCGGCGGTTACGGCGAACCTGACCGACCTCCTGATCCGTCTGGCGACGCCTGGCGGAACGATCACGATCTCCCAAATCCGCGAGGCCATTTCGACAAGCGCAGGCGAAACATCTCACACGCTCACCGCCCCCTCGGCCGACGTAACGGTTTTGGCCGGAGAGCTCACGACTCTCGGAACGATCACCTACTCCTAAAATGGTCGTCGTAATCGCAACCGGACGCGCCCAGCTCGCGCTCTCTGGGTCGTTCCAGACGTTCACCGCGGACATGGGCGGGACGGTTCCCAAGCTCGCGCTCTTCCGGGTATCGGGCTCGACGCTCGTCGGGACTAGGGCGCCTGGCGCGGTCCTCGCCTTCGGCGCAACCGATGGGGTTACGGATGCGACGATCGGCATCGGATCACGAGACAATAACTCGAGCGCCCAGGAGCTTATGGGGGCCCAATTCGGGGCGCCCGGCAACGTCGACAACACCGACGGCCAGGTAATCAGGTCCCACGATTCCCAATCGCCCTTCCAGTACACGGGGGGGCCCGAGTCCTTCTGGGATTCGTTCTCGGCCGACTCCGTAAGGGTTGCGATCGACCGCTTTCCAACCGAAGCGGTTTGGGTCGATTACATCCTCCTCGGCGGCGCGGAGTTCGAGGTTGATATCCAGAACATCCAGGGGAGCGGAGCCGCCGGGACGAGTACGGATCACACGGCGCTCGGAGAGCCCGCCGACGCGGTTATATGCTGGCGGGGCCAGCTCACGATCCCGTCGGTCGGCTCCTCGATCGTTCATATATACGAGGGTTTTTGGAGCCGCTCCGCCCATTCGGATAACCCAGGAGTCCACGTCGCGACAACTTGGTCGACCGAGCTCGGCGTCCTCGCGCACGCTCGAGCCGACGTTCGAGACGACTCGATTTCCTCCCATATCCTTTGGGGCGCCGGAGGCCGACCGCCGATCGAGCGATTGGGCGTATCGGAGCACGCCTCCGGCTTTACGCTGGATCGGATCGATTCCGTCTCCTCGGGCATCGATGCGATCTTTATCGCGATGTCCTTCGGCGGTCAAAAGGTCGCATATGCCGGGACCGCGCTCACTCCGACGACGGCCGCGCCGGTCGTCCAGGACCTCGAGACGCCGCTCCTTACCGCCGACCTTTTTATGGGGTCGCTTTCGCGACGTACGATCCTCAACGCCGACGGAACCGGAGATAGCCCCGACGCGGGAAGCTCCGACTCGAGCGTCCATGCGGCTTTTGCCGGAACGCCCGGGGTCAATTCGGGAAATTGCTCGACCGTTCACTATGAGCATGGGCCGCTCCCGACCAACACGGGATCGCTCTCGGATGATCGGATTTTCAATCTCTTGAACCCCGACGGGAGCTCGACGGCCGGCGCGGTCCGCGCGACGCTTGGCATCCCGCTCCCCGGTAAGGGTCTCCGGCTTCACTACCAGGCGACCGATACGGTCGACGCCCATCGCTTCGCGTTCCTGGTTATCGGAGACACCCAGACCCTCGTCCCCGAGGAGGTCCGCCTCCGCGTTGCGCCGACGCGCAACCTCCTCCCAGGAACCGCCGACTTCGCCGGTTGGGCCGAGTTTGACACGATCCTTACGACCCTAAACGATGTTGTCGACCCGCTCGGGGGAACGACGGGCATCCGTCTCGGCGACCGCGCCGCAGGGAACCAGGCCTCGAAGTCCTTCGATACGGGCGTCGCCGATGGGATGGTCGACGAGAGGGTCCATCGCTGGTCGATCTCCATTCGCGAGATCGATTCTCTCCGCCCAGGCTTCCGCGTAACCCAGTTTGGCGGCTCGGCCGATGTCGTTGTCGACTTCACCTGGTCAACGCTCCTCTGCTCCGTCGTAGTCGTCAACGCCCCAACGGGAATGACGCCCGTCGGAAGTTGCGCCTCGGAGGGCAACGGTTGGTATCGGCTCTCGCTGGCGATGAAATTCTCCGTTGCCGACTCCGCAACGATCCGCTTTGCGGTAATCCCCGACCGAGAAAATAGCTCCCAGCTCGACAATCATTTTTGGGGGCCGACGCTCGAGATCGCGAATTCCCAGAACCCGCTAGACGATCACGATTACAGCGTCCTCGGCCCGGTCGAGGGGATCATCGTCACGATCCTTCCGACGCCAGTCGTCCTGGCTCTCGCGCCCGTAGCGATCGAGATCCTCGGCCCGACGGTTCAGACCCCGACGCCGGTCGTCCTCGCTCTCGTCGCAACCCAGCCCTTTACAGGGCACGTATTCCCGACGCCGGTCGCCCTCTCGATAACCGCCCTCCTCCCGATTGTGATTATCCCGGCGGGGCCCGCGGCGATCCTCCCGACCTCTGGCGATGTCGCTTTCGAGGGGATCTTCGACCTCCTCCCGCGCGGTCTCCTCTGGCGCCGCGACTCGACGACCGAGCTCGCCAAGGCGATACGGGGTTGGGCGGAGGAATGGGGCCGGATCGACGACCGGGCGGTCGACGTTACCGCCGAGGCTTTCACGCGTACCGCGACCGAGCTCCTCTCCGAATGGGAGGTCTGGCTCGGCGTCGAGGAGGATTGCGGAGGCCTCGAGGACACTCTCCAGGAGCGCCGGTTTGCTGTCTTCTCGAAGGCCACGCGCACGGGGGGCCAGTCTCTCTATCACTTCTCCCAGCTCGCCCAGTCTCTCGGATACCTCGTCGACGTTGAGGACATAACCGAGGTCCAGGAATTCGCGGTCGGCCGCTCGGCCGTCGGGGATCCGCTCTCCAACGGCGGCGAGGCTTTTGTCTGGACGGTCCACGCCCCGGAGGCGACCCCGCGCTTTGCTCGAGCGTCGAGCTCGACGACCCAGGAGCCGCTAACGACCTTTGGGAATACGCTCCTCACTTGCGCTTTCAATCGCGACAAGCCCGCGCATACATTCGTCGTTTACGTGTTCGATAAGAAATGGACGGGGTACGCGCCCTGGACGACGATTTACCCCAATCCCGTCGTCCTCGACCTGGCTCCGCAACAAGTCTCGAGGAGCACTACCTAGGGCAATCCCAATGCACAGAATCGACACACCGACCGCCGTCGGCGGGCTCTTCACCGAGGGCAATCAACAATTCGGAATTCCCCCGACGGTCGTTAGCGACGATTGGGCCAACGCGGTCCAGGAGGAGGTCTCCGGATACATCGAGTCGCGCTCGATCGTCCTCAACAAGGCGGACAATACCCAGCTCCGGACCGCAATTGAGGGACACGTCAGAAGCGAGATAAACGCGGGCTTCAGAAACCTCGTACATAACGGCGTGTTTCGCTTCTGGGAGCGGGTCGACCAGGCATCTACGCCCTTCACAATGCCGACGACGGACATCGACATAAGCGACGTATCGTTCGTCGACCGTTGGTATTGCACGGCCGGCGGCGGCGGCGCGGGGACGATCGCGCGCAACGTGTTTACATCGGGCCAAACCGACGTCCCGCTCAACCCGTCCCACTACCTGACGTTTATCCAGACATCAAACGCCACGACGAGCGACCCCGCCCTTATTACATCAATCGAGGGCGTTGCGACGCACGCGGCCGAAAGCGTAACCGTCTCTTTCCAGGCGAGGGTCTCGAGCGGAACGCTCGACATCGATATCGACTTCCTCCAGGACTTCGGCCCGGGCGGCTCCTCCGATGTCGCCTCCTCTAGCGTTACGCGCACGGTCAATACGACATGGAACAAGCTCCAGGCGACGATCCCTCTCGGGAGTATGACGGGCCTCACGATCGCCGCCCAACATAGTCGCCTCGCGCTACGCCTTCGCTTGCCCCAGGGCTCGACGTTCACGCTCGACATAACCCAGGTCCAGGTCGAGCCCGGCTCCGGCGCTTCCGACTTCGAGGTCCGAACCGAAGGCGACGAGCTACGTCTCCTGCAACGCTATTACGAGAAGATCGGCCCAGGCGCGGGGCTTCCCGCCGATCACGCATCCAGCCCGAGATTCTATGGCATGACCAACTCCAACGGAGGCGGGGAAAACAGTGTCGCTCCGATTATTGGGTTGCTCTTCAAGGTCGAAAAGCGAACGGAGGGAACGGGGTCGGGCGGCGCGTTTCTCGTTTTATACGAAAATGGAGGGACCAATGCGCTCGATGTTATTGCAGGGGCGGGATCATCCACTGGAGGTATCGACAACATAGTAATTACTGCGCACGGAGCCGAGTCTGGTCAATGGACGGCGAATTTCCCCGCCGCGGGGCTCTACGCCTTCGGAGCTTCCTGGGCGTGCGACGTGGAATTCGGAACGGAGTAGCGGCCCCCTATGATCCTTGCAATCCAGGAGACGGTCTCGGCGTTCGAGATCGGCGGAGCGTTCGCCGTCGTAATGGCCTCGATGAAGCTCGTGGAGTTCACTATCGCAAGGACGACCAACGGCGGAGGGAAGGGCTTCACCGAGAAGGATCGGACAAAGCTCTATCGCATCGCGGACGATGCGAACGTTATCAAGGTCTGGCATGAACCCGACGCGCGCGGGGTCCAGGGATGGAAGAATTTCGGCGCCGAGGAGACGCGCGAGGCTTACCAGACCATGATCGATCTACAACGCGAGACACTGGCGGTCCTGGAGCGGATCGCGGAGAAGCAATAAGAAAAGCGGCCCCGACTCCTAAGAGCCGAGGCCGCAATCGCCCGAACTGAGTTAACGAGAGTAAGGAGCCTGGAGTAGGACGGGACGACCTCCTGGCTCCGATCCTAGCCGTCCAGCGGCATATGCCGAAGGCTGACGGTGATACCCTCGCCCCGACAGTTTCCCCTAAGGAGTGTCGCGTCGAATTGGAAATCGTGCGAGTACGGCGCGAGCGAGACGGTGTTCGGACCGTCGAGCGGGATGTCGGTCGAGAGGATCGTGAGGCGGCCCGCTTCGTAGGTGTAGGTCCCCGCGAAGGTCGCCTTTCCGCAACCGGCCGCCTCGCCGTTAGCGACCCCGAAAAACTGGTTCGGCGTTGCGAAGAGGACGGCGAATTTCCCGACCTTCTTACCCTCGAAGCGCGAGCGCCAGGATCCGACGAAAAGCTCGCCGACGATCGTCTCCAGGTCTGGGGCCTCGACCTCGACATCTCGGACCCCCTCCTCGATTGAGGGCGCCAGATCAGCGCCCCCGAGGCTCGGAACCGGATCGCGGATCACGTTGCGGCCTTCGGCATCGGCAGCATGTTGGGCAATGGCGGGAGCCAGGAAGAGAGCGAAGGCGGCGGCGGCGATAGAAAACTTACGCATGGATTGTCTCCGGTTTGGTTTGCGCGGCGAGGCGAGTCCTCTCCGCTACCCAATCCCTTCGGCACCCAGCTCGGTGGGCCTTGAGATAAAGTTTTGGGGAACCTTTTGCCGATGGATTACGCAAGGCGGGACTGGGACGAGCTCGGACCCCTCGAGAGAAGGGAAGCGATTGGGAAAGCAGATCGAGAGAATTTACGACGGATGGCCCGTCGAGGTTATCCAGGCCGAGGCGGAGGCTCGGCTCCAGACGGCGGCGACGGCGGCGCGCGTAGCGATTGCGCTTCTGCGCATTCTGGGCAAGAGGGAGGGCGACATCGGAGACGACATCGGACACGCAATGGGGCTTATCGTGCTACGCCTGAACGCGCTCCAAGTCGAGATGGGCAAACCCAGGATGGAGCCCCCATCCTTGGTATGAAATTCCCCCTTTGGGGCGGAGGTTGGCTTGGAGAGGGGCGGCGCAAACCCTTCTCTTTCGTCGGCTTCCGCCCCTTTTGTTTTGCCTCAAGGTTGAAGGACCCGACGACCGAAGGGGAATTCGATTGCGGCGGGACACCCATAAAGGGCGCCGTTTTCATCGACAAGTCGGGGGAGTTCCTGTATCCGCACGGGAACACGCTCCTTCCGACGAGCTTTAGAACGCGGGCGATCCGACAGGTCGCCCTCCGAACCTGGACCCATTACATAACCAAGGAGTGATCGAAAGAATGAATCTATCTAACGCACTGTCCGCGCCCATCGAGCAAGCCGCCTCGATCTTCGCGCTCGCCCTACTCTTCCTTGCCGGAGGTTGCTCAAGCGGCTCCGTCGGAGGCTCCGTCGCCTTGCCCGACCCGCCCGCTCCGCGCCTCGACGGCGAATGGATCGGGACCTGGGAACGCCATCCCAACTCGCCTCTCGAAGAGATGGGCGAGGCGACCCTTACGGTCGGGACCGCTCCCGCCGGAGAGGCCTTCGGGAAGCTCTTCCTTTGCGGGAACACCGTCGCGCCCAACACCTTGACCTTTGCCGGAATGACCGTGGGAGCCGACGGCCTTCAAGCCAGGTTTGAGGGCGGGCCAGAGGAGGGGGTCCTCCTCCTCGACCTGCTCGACGAGCGCCTCGGAGGAGCTTACTACGTGATCGGCGAGAACGGAGACCAGCTTGGGATCCTCAAGCTCCGCCGAATAGAAAGCGACCCCGCACCCGACGTAAGTCGGATCCAGGGCCGCGAGGATGTCGAGGAGATGGTCGAGAGAGAGATCTAGCCGGATGGGGGCGGCGGCGGGGCGATACCCCCTGGGAGGACAGTAGCCTCGCCGCGTAGCCTTCGCCGGTTGTCGCGCGACTTGTTGACCCCAACGAAGGCCGCGCCCCCAGCGAGTACCGATCCGAGGATCGTGTCGAGGAGGACATTGCCGGTAAGGTTCTTACCGCTTGCAAGGACCGCCTCGGTGCGGTCCTTTATGTCGTTTATAACCTCCCCCGTTTTAGACATTCGCTCGTCGTTGGCATCCTTGAAGGCCTGGAGCTTCTCGGTCGCGGTCTTATCCGCGTCCGCCATGATTCCCGAGATCTCCCCCTCGAATTGGACTTGCGCAACCTGGAGCCGCTGGAGGTCCTTGGCGGTCACGCAAGAGAAGAGCGAGAGAGCGAGGAGCGCTATGAGCTTGGGCATGGGTCGTTGCCTTTCGTCGTTGGGCCGTCGGCTTATGTCACCGTTACGGCGATGTTGTAGAGACGGACTATCACGGGTTGTGGCGTGAGGATCAAGCCAGGCGGTCGGATATTGGCCTCGACCTCGAAGGTCGCGATTTCCGAATGGAACCGCCCGTCGGTCGCGGTCGCGCCTGGAAGGTCGACGACCCCCTGGACACTCCATTGCCCGATCTCGTTTAGCTGGCCTGCGAGCATTTTGTAGCGTGCGAGCCCGTCGACGCCGCCCGAGGAGAGCGCCGCTGTAACCCGTAAGAGGGCCCCCGAGGGCTTAAGAAACTCGAAGGTAAGCTCGCCCCCGGAGTCGAGCGCCGTCGAGATGTCGACCGCGACCCGCTGGGGCGGCGTTACGGCCTCGTTGACCTCCTGGAAGAGAAGCTCGACCAGGGGCTCGTCGAGGAGGCGATTGGCTTTGGGGGTCGCGACCATTACGGTTTCCTTCGGATGTTCGCCTCGAGGGCCAGGGTAGTTTCCTGGCGAGCTCGCAAACGGAATTGGCGGCGGGACAAAAGACTAGCGGATTGAGTCGGGGATATCCGCGTCGGGAGAGTGAACGCGCGGAAGATCTCGACGGCGAGCTCGATGTCGGGCGGGAGAGGCGCGGGCTCGTCCTCGAGGGACCTCCGGATCGTAGCCCCGAGCGCGAGCGTAATCTCCTGGCGAGCGACGAGCGATACGGTACGGCGCCCGAGGACGGCCCTGGCTTGCGTCCTGGCGAGGATTGTCGATCGGGCGACGATCCGGCAAACCGTCGCCGCAAGCTCGATGTCGGCCAGGAGGACGGCGATCCCAGGCCCCGCGAAGCGGATCTCGGCGACGACCGGGACGACAAGGGGGATCGCCAGAGGGGCGGGGAAGATCGTAAACCCGACATCGACGACCGGAACGACCAGGGGAAGCGCGAGCGCGTCGGGGAGGACCGTAACGAGCCGCGCGACGACGGGGACGACGAGCTCCAGCTCGAGCGCGGCCGGGAGGATCGTAACGAGCCGCGCGACGGCGGGCGCGACGAGCTCCAGCTCGAGCGGCGGCGGCATGATGAGCATTCCGACGCTCGCCGCGGGGACGACCAGCGGGAGCTCCAGGGCGAGCGGGAGGACCGTAACGAGCCGCTCGACGACCGGAACGACCAGCGGGAAAGCGAGCGCTAGGGGGACGACGGTAACCAGGCGCGCGACGCTGGGGACGACTAGCGGCAACGCGAGCGCCGTCGGGAAGATCGTAAACCCGACATCGACGACCGGAACGACCAGCGGGAAAGCGAGCGCTAGGGGGACGACGGTAACCAGGCGCGCGACGGTCGGGAGGACGAGGGGAATCGCCAGAGCGAGGGGGGTCTGGGTTGTACCGGAGACAACAACCGAAACGACCGGGACGAGGAGCGGGAGCGCGAGCGCAAGGGGAACGACCGTAACCAGGCGCGCGACGTTGGGGACGACTAGCGGCAACGCGAGCGCGAGCGGGACGACCGTAACCAATCGCTCGACGTTGGGAACGACAAGCGGGAGCGCGAGCGCAAGGGGAACGACCGTAACCAGGCGCGCGACGCTGGGGACGACTAGCGGCAACGCGAGCGCCGTCGGAAAGATCGTAAACCCGACATCGACGACCGGGACGAGGAGCGGCAAGGCGAGCGCGAGCGGGACGACGGTAACCAGGCGCTCGACGACCGGGACGAGGAGCGGCAAGGCGAGCGCGAGCGGGACGACGGTAACCAGGCGCTCGACGTTGGGGACGACAAGCGGGAGCGCGAGCGCGAGCGGGACGACCGTAATCAGCCGAGCGACGTTGGGCGCCAGGAGAGGCAGCTGGATCGCCTCTGGAAACTGGATCAAGTCCTCCCCGATTACGAAGTCGAGGCGGAGCCGGTTGCCAATCGTGTTGTTGTACGATGTCGTATAGCCGGTCGCTGAGAACGAGCTATGAGTTACCTCGATCGCGTCGGTGTCGCCGATGTTGGGGAGGTCGATTGCGAGGGCGCTCGAGAGAGAATCGCAATCCGTTGTCGACGCCGAATGGTCGATGAGGTTTGCAATCGAGCGCTCCTCGCTCGCGCTCCATTGGCCCAAGGCCCATTGCGCCCCGCGCTGGTTGTTTACCGCCCGATTTACATCGGTAAAGACCATTATTGTTTGAAGGCCGATAATCGTCAGAGGGCGGAAGCCGACGGCGCGCGTCTGGGTCGTATTGGTCGTCGGGGTAATGACCTCCTCTAGTGCGACGCGGTTACCATTTTGGAAGCGTATTGCGCACCAAGCAATCGCCATCGCGTTGGCCTCGTCGACGGTCGTAAGCCGGAAATCCTTGTTGTTGTGTGCGGGGAAAGTGACGTTTACCGCTTCGTGAAGGACCGGAACATACGCCCCAGGAAATCCAACGAGGTCGATCCGTACGCTTTGAAGGGCTCGGTTCGACCTGATTGTCCCGCCGACCTTGTGGCCCGCTACGTTGTCGCGGTCCGCCATCGCGAAAAAGGCCTGGTCGACTCCGGCGCTCTCTCTTACCGCGCCGCCAAACGCAAAGCGATAGTGATTCGAGCGGCCTTCGTTTAAGCCTCGGTCGATCGTACCGAGGAAAACCATTTGCGGAGGTTGCTCTTCGCTCCAGCCCGGATCGACATCGACCTCCCCGTCGATGCTCGAGGAGGAGGTCGCTCTCCCACAACCGAAATCGATCTCGCCAAAGAAGCAAACGACAGTAATAAGTACGGCCGCCGTGGGGAAGTTTGTCGACGTGATTCGAGCTCCTCCAGAGATAAGCGCCGCCGTCCATCGGGCGTCGACCGCGTTGGTCGTTCCGCTTAAGAGGATAAACCCAGTCTCGCTACCGCCCCGCCCCGAGTCGGTTACGGACGCGTTTCCGTCCTCGGACCGCGCCCCAAAGTTTACATGATTGGTCCCGTCGTAGAACCCTATGGAATACCGCGCATGATTCGCCCTAGTGCCGACTGTGAGCGCTCCGGTAACGATGAACCAGATTCCAACGGGCGTCCGCGACTCTCCCCCAATCGTAAAGTCCTGGGTCGGCCCACCGGACGTGATCGCCGCCGCGGTTACGTTCCGAATGGAGATGGCCACGCGCGCAACCTACGGGCCAGGGGCGGGGATCGTCAAACCGTCGTCGGCGAGATCCATAAGGGTCGCGACCCTCTCCTCGTCCATCGCCCCAACCTCTCCGAGTATGAGCCAACGCAACACGTCGACGCCGTTGTAGTCGTCCGCGTTGATGCTCTTAACGATGGATTGGGCGTGCGCGAATTCTCCGTCCGTTAGACCGAGCCGCGTCCGTACTGGACCCGGCTGTATCTCATTCTTACGGACGGCCTCGATCAACGCCCAGACCTCGATCGAAGAGAGCGGAAACTCCTCCTCGGCGCTAGGGCTTCGGATTACCCTACGGATCAGACTCGAGCGCATGCGTCGCCGCCTCCTCCTCCGCCGCCGCCGCATCCGTTTTCGCCCGCCCATCCTCGAACTATCGACGGGCGCCAGGAAGCCCACGAGCGGGCCCTCGACCGAAGAGGCATCTTGGCGCATAGCTGATCGATGTCCGGAGCCTCGAGCGGCTCAATAAGGGTGGGCGGGTCAAAGAGGGCCATCGGACTTCCTATGTAAACTGGATGATTCCGGCGGCGTTCCACTGGATCGTATTATTGGAGCCGGTCCCCTGAAAAGGGAAACCGCCCGTGTCGATCCACGCGACCGGGACCTCCAGCCCTGGCGTAGCGTTGTGGATATGCAGGAACGCGCCAGCGTTGGCCGACGTACCGGCGCCGAGAGTTGTAAAAACCGCGTCGTTGGCGTCGATATACGTGTAATCGTTGGGGTCGTCTCGGGTCGAAACAACCGCCGCGAGGTCCACGCGGGCATAGGAGGCCCCGTCGCATTCGTCGGTGGTCGTAAAGCCGGAATAGAGGTCTACATCGTCCTCGGTGTCGAGGGTCGTTAGCGCCATATGGAGCGAAACTCGGAGGTCGGCCGTCGAGAGCGCGAGGCCGTCGGCGATGTCCTCCTTTATCGTGTTGTAAACGAACGACATCGGTCGTTCTCCTTTGGTTTGGGTTGCGGGAACGGGGCGGCCTTTCGGCCCCAAGTTAAGTCTAGGATTCCCCCCTCGCGTCTCCAAGCTCCCCCCGATATCCTTCCTCGCGTCCCCTGGCGACGAAAAGGACATTCCAAACGATGAGAACCTCCCTCGAGAAGCCGTTCCGGATCAAGTCGGCCGCCTGGAAGCCCGCCGGAACGGGCTCCCAAAAGATCCATACCCTCCGCACCGTCCTTGAGTATTGCGGCGACGGCCGAGCGATGGTCTGCGAATTCCTGACGAGCGTCGACCAGGCGCTTATCCAATGTAAATTTTCAACGGACGCGGGCGACCCTCACGCGAGCTCGCTCACGGTCCATGGGAAATTCCAGACGGCGACGATTGCCTCGCCCAAAACGCGCGACGGAAAGGGAACGGTGCGGCTCGTCCTGATCCTGGCCAAGGACGACGTTACCGAGATGCGCGAGCTTCTCGTTTTTCTGACGGAGGCCGCCCGCGTCGAGACATTTGAGGTCGACTGTTCATTCGAGATCTTCCAGCAAGATCTCCCCAAAGAGGTCGATCCTCCCGGCCCCCAGCTATCGCGCAATGCAGGGTAAAGGCGATTACCTAGTCCCATACGGAGTCGCCGCCAAATTATGCTCGTGCGGCGACCGGATCGCCCTGGTTGGTACGTTAAGCGGGAAGCGTATGCCCGTAAGCCTCTCCCGTATGCGTCGCGACGAGGAGCGTTGTTGCGAATGCGCGGGAACCGGGGCGGCCCTCGGCGGCCTCGTCTGCCCAGTTTGCAAGGGCAATCGAACGGTCTATCGAGTATATGCCCCATCGCATTGGGCAACTTGCGCGCACGCCAACCGCTTCCGTAGGAAGGTCGCGAAGTGATGGAGAACGTCCCCACGATCGGCGTCGACGGAGAGACCTACGACCGCATTTCCGGACATAAGGAGTTCGCCTATACGAGCGACCGGCTCCCCGACGGGGTTTTCGAGGGCGGCTCGGTTTGCTTCGAATGCCCGCACGGCCGGCGCTTTGTCCGGAGGATTGAAGAGATAGAGCCCCGCCCCCCGTTGGGGACGAGTCTCCGTTTGCGCAACATCTCGAGGAGCTAGTCGGCGGCCGCTTCGCCCGCTGGGGCGAGGAGGTCGACGATCCCCGAGAGGAGCTCGACAACGCCGTCGGGGTTCCAGGCGGTATAGGAAGCGGCGAGGCCGGCCAGGATGCCGGCGGCGAGGAGGTAGGTTCTGCGGTTGTTCTGGGGCTTCATGGAGGGAACCTAGCCTCGGAGGAACCTTTGCGCCAGGGCGACCAATTGGGATTGGGAGCCAAGCTTTTGCCCGTAAAGGCCCTTTTGCTTTACCGTCTCGACGAGCGAGCGGGCCGCCTCGACCAGCGTCGGGGCCCCGGTGTAGGCCTTGAACGCATCGAACATCCCGAGGGCCTTCGGGTTGTAGCCCTCGAGGCCGAGGCCGAGGGGGATAATCAGAGCGCTTTGATAGGAGTCGCTCTCGACCTGGGTTTGGATATCCCAGGGAAGCTCGGAGCGGCTCGAGTAGCCTGGCCCGTCGATGTCGCGGACCGCGAGCCTCTGGAAATTCCCGTTGGCGGGGTTGGTCCCGTCCTGAGCTCGACGCCAGGCGAACGACCAGAAGCCCGCGCAAAGCTTCAAGATCGCTTCGCGTACCGGCGCTGCGTTTTCGGGGAGCGGTCCCTCGACATCGGGGAAGGGCGTCCCGAAAACGGAATTATGGGCACCGAGGAGAGCGAACCCGATATAGAGCTCCTCGTTGGGACGCGTGACACCGTAGCGCGCGGGCTTCGGGAAAGGCTCCTGGTCGGCGACCTTGCCGGTCGTTTTCGCGGCGAACATTCCCGAGGGCGTTTGAGCCCAGCGGAGCGCGTCGCATTGGGCAACGATCCAGGGTAGGAACCGCTCGCGACAATCGTCGTCGCCAAAGGCGTACGCGTTCACCATTACGTCGAGCTTCCAGCCCGTCTCGCGCCCGAAGCCTCCGAAGCCTCGAGCGGGGTTGCGGGCAAGTTGCTCGAGGACCTCGCGGAGGTCGCCGCCCTCGGTCTCCATCGCCTCCATGCGGCCCATCGTCGCCGCTTTGTAGAGATAGAGCTTCGCGAGCGGGTCGTTGCCGACCGTCGCCAGAAACTTCGCCGCCTTGTCGCAACGAATATGATGCTGCCCGTCGATCGGGTCGATGCCATGGTCGTATTGGTTCGAGGGGTCGCCCTTGAGGATCGAGCGATACGGCGCGTCGAGCTCGGGAACGCGGTTCCCGTCTCCGGCGGCGAAGTATCCGAAAGGGCCGTCCCCGCCAGGTTGCCAACGCTCGTTGTAGATGTTCCAGCCCGGCTTGCCCTCGCCGTCGAGATGGTTCTCCGGGTTGACCGGCAAGCCGCCGGAGGCATAGAGGCCGCGTTGACGCGCCGCGTATCGGCAAAACTCGATCTCCATCGAGACTTTGCCCTCGACGCTCCCGGTCGCGAGGATGTCGGGACGGATCCAGGGCGTGATATCCCAACCGCCGGTCCATCCTCCATACTTCCCCGATCGGAATTGGAGGTAACCGGCATTCTCCGCGCCGGTCGTCGGGGAATTCCAGGCCTTCGCGAATCGCTGGCGCTCGTCGACGGCCTCCTCCGCGATGTCGTCGCGGAGATGCTCGAGATCGGTTGGCGCCGTCGCGCATTGCACAAGGTAGCGCGGCGACAACGGGGAGCCCCAGCTCGCCAGGTCCTCGCCCTCGGCGTTAGTTCCGTCGATGGCCACGCCCCAGGAGCGCCCGCCTTCGGGTTGGTATCCGCCCTCGCGATGGACGACGAGCCGCCAATGCCTCTCCCGCATCATATCGAGGAGGTTCATGCGCCCGCCCTCAAGCGGCGCGACGAGCGGGTAAACCCGATGCCCGCCCTCGAGATAGGCCTCGCCGACATGCGGGTCGTCCCATTCACTCGTAACGCGCCAACCGTCGGGGACGGCCAGCTCGAGGGAATCAAAGTGGAGATCGCCGACGAGGGGGATCGCGGCGTTATGGAAATTCAGGAGGAGCTCGATCGCGTCGAGGCGATGTCCAACGGAGATGAACGCTTGAGCCGCGCCGGCATAGGGGAGGAGCTTCGATCTCATCTCGCCCGACGAGCCGTTGGGCTTATGAGTAAGCCAGGTCGGGCGCATGCCCGTTATCGCGACCGGCCCGAATCGCTCCCATCGGGGAGCTTTGGATCCCCCATGTTGGAGCCCCGTCAACGACGACCGATAAACACGTCCGTCCGCGTCGCGCAAGCGGAGCCCCATCGCGCCATACGGCAAAACGAGATCCCAGACCCCCTCGCCCGGGTCGGGCGCCCCGAAGCTCGACGCGGCCTCCTCTCGGACCTCGAAGTCGAATGGAGTCGCCCACGTAAGGAGACCTTTCGGAACCGCCGCGAGGACCTCGATCACCGCTGGCTCTCCGAAGGCGTCTCGGCGACATACCTCGACCTGGGTCCGAAGCGGCGTCGATCCGGCGAAAACGCGACAGGGGTAATACCCCCCGCGTCCCCGAGTCCAGGTCGGCGTCTCCCGAGGCATGGGAAAGGTTGCGCGGACGACATGGGCGCCCTCGAGGGGCGTAGCTCTGAAGATTCCTAAAACGCGGGACATTGGGTTTTCTCCTTTGGGTCGAGACACTACCCTCTAGGCATGCATCGGATCGATACGCCTGGGAACGAAAATGGTATGTTCTCTGCGGGCAACCCCGTCGCCGGCATCGAGGGGACCGTCCTCGGCTTCGATTGGTTCAACGCCCTTCAAGAGGAGGTCGCGTTTACCATCGAGCAGGCGCCCGCGTCTGGGGTCCTGGTCAAGGGGACAAACACCCAACTTCGGACCGCTATCGTCGCGATCATCGACAACCTTACGGCGCGAGTCTTCACGTTCACGGCGCCCGAGGACCTCACGGCGGGCGAGGGGTTCCTATTCGAGGACTCTTTTGGGGTAATTCGGGAGACGGTACTCGACACGTTCACGGCCAACATGGAACGCACGGGGACTTTCACGCTCGAGAAGAACGCTACGGAGCCGATGACCGCGGGCGATAGGGTGTACTGGAACCAAGCGGGCCGCGAGGTACGCAACACGGCCGGCGGCGGGTCGCACGTATACATCGGAACGTGTCGGGTTTCGGAGCTCGCGGCGGCGACGACCGTTTCGGTCCTCGTTGGGCAACCGCAAAACGTCTAGGGCTCGGGGAAGGGTTTCCCTCGAGGGTCTCGCCCGGCGATCGTTTCGGAGAGATTGCGATACCTCTCCTCCGAGTAAGCCTCGCGGCATGTCATTGGGTTTCCATAAAAGATCGAATGAACGTGGCCGCGAGAGGCGCGACTATGGCGTTTCCGTAACCGCGCAATCGTCCCACACGGGCGGGAGTCCCATGAGCCAGCGGGAATGTTCCGGGTTCAATTGGGCGCCATCGGTGACCGCTCGGGTCGTTACAGAGGACCCATTCTGGACGATCCCAGAAGCGAGCGAGGTCTCCGTCGGTAGCGGCGCCCTGTCTATCCCCCGAAACTCCCCCGAGCGAACCTTCGAGGCCGCCGTCGGCGTCGCCCAGGCCACGTAATTCTCCATCGTGTTGCCGAGCTCCGTCGCGACCGGCGTCGCCCAGGCCGCCGCCGCCGTCGCTCCCGCGAGCTTGTGTTTCTCCTGGACCTTCGCCCAATCGACGTTGGGCCCCGTGTCCTTGTGATCCCTCGAGCATGGAGTCGGCCAGGTCGCCGCGAGCGCCGCCGCTTGAAGATCCCCCGCCGCTTCCGCCGACTCCGCTCCCCCGGTCGGCGTCCGAGGGGTCGGCCAGCTCGCGTAACTCGTCGCATCGACGAGATTGGTCCCCGCGTGGCCCGCCTTCATATGCTCCGCTCGATGGTTGCTCGAGTGATCCTTGGCGGTCGTCGTTGGCCACGAAGTAAAGCCTTTGCCGGATATGCGGAGCCCCGACGCTCGCCGCGCCAAGATCAACCGAGCCGACGGCGTAACCCGCGTTTTCCAGGTCAGCGTAAACAAGGTCGATCCACTCGAGGCCACCAACCGGCCAGGCGAAGCGCATAGCTCCAGACGCCGATACCGGCGAAGAGATGAACCTGGGTGTACGGTTCGAGCTCGTCGGGATCGATGTTCTGGACTCGTCGCTCGTCGACAACGCCGTCCGCGATCAAGCCGCGCTTTATCAAGCGCCGAAGCCAGGCGGCGGCGAAAGCGTCGATCTCGTTATAAAACGCAGTCACTTCGGACGCTCGAGCGAGACCGTCGTATCGGGCTTGCCGCAAAGCTCGCAATTGCGAATCCATTCAGTATGCGAATGCGCCGGAGCCGCCGACCTCCCCGAGCTCGAACCGTACACCCAGGACCCAAAGAGATGGGCGCGGCAATGCGACTCTCGATCGGCCTGTTCGTCGTTCAAGGCGACTTCGAGGATCGAGTCGTCTCGGGCTAGCTCCTGGATCTCGCGCTCGGAGAGGCGCATTCCGCCGCCCTCTTTCGCCTTGGCGACGATCCGTTGATGGGGGGTATTCATGGTCTCTTTTTAGTGGCGGCGAAGCTCGCCGGGGTCTTGATTGACGATCCTCCGCAAGGGATCGCTCGGGCCCATGATCCGCTCGCTGGCGAGACAAAGGTCCTGTAAGACAAACGCGAGGTCTATCGCGCTTCGCCGGCCGTCGGGGTTGCGTGCGACTGCGATCCTGGCGGCCTCGCCGAGGAGATCGATCGAGAGCTCGTACCTATGCCGCATCCGAGTCGCAACCCGGAGCGCCCCGACAAGGGCGTCGACGGAGAACCCGCTCTCGGCGGATACCGCCTCGATTGTCTCCATGAATCCCTGGGCAACGAACATCGCCCGAGCCTAGCGCAACCCCGCCCTTTTTGGGGAACCTGGCTCAAAAACGCACGCGACCCAAAAGGTTTGGGGCCCTCGAGTCCGATAGATAGGGGTATGAGCGGGACATACACCAACAAGCGGAAGGGCCTCGGCCACAAAACGATCTCCCAGGGCGACGCGACGAACATCGCCGAGCTTGAATACCGCACCGAGGCGGGCCTTCCCGTCGTCCAGACCCTCCGCCTTGCCGAAGAGACCCCCGCCGCCATCGCGTCCAAGCGCCTGGAGTCCATCGCCGCCATCTTCGGAGAGTAGATCGCTCGCGACGAAAGGGGGACCATGCAATCGGGTAGCCTTTCAAGATGGAAAGACCCTCGCCGCGAGTCGTTACGGCCGCCGCCCTCCTAGTCGGGGCGGCGGCCGCTTTCTATTTTCGCGAATGGACCTCCGCCGCGCTCCTGGCGGGCTCTGGCTTGATCCTCCTCCCCGACCCGTCGAAATAAGCGATCGATTCCCCCTGATCCGGCAATTCGCGATAGGGTCGAGCCGCTTATGAGTGACTTCCCCAAGGCGATCCATCGCTGGCAACCGAACGGAAAGACGACTTGCGGGCGCCGTATAGAGCGCGGCGGCGCGTGGACCAATGTCCGCGCGCTTTTCGCCCTCCTGGTCCTTCCGCCGGTTTACGACCAACCCAACGGCGGTCGAGTCCTTCAACCCTCAATGTACGGCGTAACGTGCCAGCGTTGCCTCAAAGTGAAGGTCCTTCCGACGCGGACCCCAGGCCCCGACGATCTATATCCTGGAATCGCGACCTTCGATGCCAGAGCTTAATTACAACGAGCCGACGGCGGCCGAGCGCCAGGTCCGCCGCGACGTTCTGGCGTTTCTGCGCAAGGCCGAGCATCCGAGGGGTTGCCCTAAGAGCCGCCGAGGGCGCATAGAAGCGGCTTGCGTCTGTGATTGTGGCCTAACGCCGTTGCGCCGCCAATTGGGCATCGAGGAGAGATAAGCCAGGGCGAGGTCTCGCCGTCGCGAGCGCTCGGATATGCCCCCCCTCGGCGTGACCGAGGGTAGCCCCGAAGCCGTCGTCACGCGACGCCCTGGCTCCGAGGGAGCTTATCCGACCGCAACGCCTGGAGCGAGGTAGCTTTGGGGTGTGGAAAGCAATCGACCCCGCCTGGGCCTCTCTCCTCCCCGCTACGGGGCCCGCTCTCCCCGTCGACTCCGACGCCCCATCGGTTCCCGCTCTCCAAGCCAACGGTCCCCCAGGCGCTCCGACGCCCGTCCCCGTTCGCTAGGTCAAGCGGGATGGGCGCCGTCGATTCCGTCGTCCCCCCCCAGACGCTCGGGTCGGCGGTTTTTTTTTTGCTGTGGATAACCCGTGCAAAAGCTCGATTACGCGTCGAGAACGCGCGAAGAAGTTTCCACCCTCAAGCATTAAGAAGGGGAATTTTTAGAAGCGTATGGGCAGGCCCGCTCTCCCGAGGCGCTCGGACGCCTTCGGCGACCGACCGGCTCTTGACGGATTACCTCGCCGTTTTCTACTGTCCGACTTGCGGGTAACTGAAAGACGGACCCCAGGAGGGAGAGGCCTCCTAAAGGTCCGTCGGTAGGAGCCGCGAGACAATGACCGTTACGACGACGCGACCCCTACTCGGAGAATCATAAGGGGATCTTATGGGCGCCGCGAGACTCCTCCCCTACGACGAGCGCGGAGACATCGATCCCGTCGCTTTTCTCGAAGAGAGATCCCGCCGCCTTACGAATATTGTCGAGGCTACAAGCCGCCGGAAGGACGTTCGGGAGTTTCGAGCTCGGCTTTTGATCCTCCTCCTCGACATGCGATGCCCGCTCAATCTTCGGCCAAATCGCAAATGGTACGTCCCCGGTGGAGTCGCTCGAGTAGGCCCCGAGGGGTTGCGCCGCGCCTGGCGAACGTATTACGGCGAGGAGCCGAGGTCGCTCCGGACGTTCCGCGCTCACCTTTCGGCGCTCGAGCAAAGCTTGGCGATCATGCGCTCCCCTGGAGACTGGATCCCCGTCTATACGACGAGCCCCGAGAAGCGGCCTCGCTATGCGGACACGATCCATATCCTCGAATCCGACCGCGCGGCGGTTTGGTGGGAGGAAGTCGGTCGCGAGCTACTGTCACAAAAGCCCAAAACACGCCACAACCCCGATAAATGGGCCGACGCGTTCGGTTCCTGGCGTGAGGACGCGGCCGTCGAGAGGCGAGACCTATTCTCCACCCTCCGCGCGGTAGGATCCGCGAGCGAGCCCGTTCCCCTCGAGGACTATGAGGAGCCCGCAAAGGTCGAATCGAAGGTCGCGGCCCTTGAGCTCGCGAAGCTCATACGCGCCAAAGCCGACCCGCTCGAGATAATGATCGGGCTCCGGAGGATCGGTTGCCCGCTCCGCGGCCGGAACACTTGGCGCCTTGCCGCCGATCGGAAACGATTCGAGGGATCGGTAGCCCTGCTCGCTTGCGCCTTGGCCAGGGGAGACAGGATCCGCTCGAGGGCGGGTTGGCTTGTCCGCGCCTGGAGGAGCGCGGGGCTCTCCGAGATTGTCCAGGCCCTCGGAATCATCCGAGGGAAGGGGCTACCGACTCTAGTGGAATAATTTCACCCCAAAAATCACGCCTCTCGTTATGGTCGAGCCAATGGAGAACGAAAAGCCCCGCGAAGCGCCCGACCTCACGCTTCGCCGCCCGGTCGACTTTGAATTCGTGTTCCGCGGCTGGTTTTGGATCGGCCGCGCGGTTATCGAGCCAGGAGACAACCCCGAAGAGCTCCAATGTCGGACGGCGATCCTCAGAGTCGAGGAGATTGTCGGAGGCAAGCGCCGGCCGGTGTCTCACGACGAGGTAAAGACGTGCAAGCTCGGACACGGCCCCGAGCTCGACCGCGCCGCTACTCGAGCGGCGTCGACGGCCGCCTTCGGACCCGACGCATCGATAAGGATCGGCTCGCGATGATATGGGACATCGATCCGGCGCCGAGGACGCCCGAGCCTTTGCCGCCCGAGCGCAAGGGCCCGCTATGGGATTGGGTAATTATTGGAGGTCTATTCATGGCGTCGACCGCCTTTTTCCTCCTGGGTTTCATCGACAAGGAGGGATCTCCTCCCCAATCCGGGCCCGACCCGATCGACAACCCCGCTCGAGGCCGAATGTATCGTCGAATCGCGCGCGACCTCGATGGGATGCTCAGCGAGACAAAGGTCGAGCATACCGAAAGCCTGGCCGACGGCCTCGAGCTAGAGCATGCGCTCGCGGCGATCTCGACCGCGCGCCCCGACCTGGCCCTCGAGAAAGAGCTTTGGGAGCGCCAGGACTGGAGCAAGGTCTCGCCCGACTGGATACCGAGTCCCGAGTCGATGGAGTATTGGCTTCGGTTGCGGATCGACCAAATCCAAAAGATCATCGGCGACGACGAGGGCAAGGCTCACCGATACGGATGGGATCGAGAATGGCCTCCTTATGAGGGTTTCCCGACCCCCGACGATTACGACCGCCTGACCCATAGCGACCTCGAAGCCTTCGAGCTTGTTATGACCTACAAAACGACCCAGGCGATCATCTCGGATATCCAGGACCGCGCGACGACCAAGGACGACCGGAGCAAGCTCAAGCGCCTATGGCTTGGGTACGAGCCGTGGATCGCCTCGGCATACGATAAAGTTGGGATCGGCGACGCCTATCTCGGCTGGAACGACCTTATTCGGCTCGGCGGGCGAATGGGGATCGAATAGACGACCCCCGCCAAAAACCTAAATGAAAGGAGGAAGCATGCGGCTTTTTACGCTTGCTTCAACGACACTAGCGCTTGCGGCAATTGCTTCGGCGGACGTCGCCGACGGCGACAAATACAAGTGCGGGCCCAACGGAACCGTTACGGCCCACGTCTCGGTCGACGCAATTGGCAACGTCGCCAATGTCAGGCCGCCGAGGCTGAACGCGCCGAAGGGGTGGTTTTCGTGGGCGAAATAATCCCCGCTCCTGAATTTTCGGGGTAGGTTTTAGGGGTCGCCGATTTTTCTTGGCGGCCCGAATACGAGCTGAAACACCCCCGCGGCGACTGATCGCGGGGGGAAACCAAAGGAGAAAAATTGCGACCCTCACACCTTTTCGCGCTCCTCGCCCTCGTGGGCGGAGTCTTTGCGCAAACGAACGGCCGTTCCGGCCCACTGACAACGGAGGACGAGCGCGATTCAGCGCTCCCGGCTGAATTCCACTTCACCCCGACCCTTTCGGGATCGTTCGCGTCGCTGGAGGTCGACGGCCAGGCCCCCCACGTTCTAGTCGGGATCTCGGGTGTCGCGAAGTTGCTGGGCGGTCGGTTTGGAGGTGGCTCCCAAGCGATCACGACGGACGGGATCGCCGGAAGCGGGGATGTCATGTCGATCTCGTGGGAGTCGGACCACTGGTTTTCCGGCGACTGTAAAACGGTCACGGTTCGGTATGAACGGAGCCCCGGTCAGAGCCAGGACGACGCGCTCGAAGAGTTCCAGGATCTCGTCGCCCAGGCCGCCGAACTGTATCCCCCAAGCTGTTCCCACGACGCCGCCGGAAGCTCGGGGATCGTTTTTGGAGGAGGGGCCACGGCGGCCGGCGCTCGTGGTCAGCTTCCATGGGCTCCAGAAATGAATCCTGGAGAAGAGGGCGGAAGCCTTCCCATGACGGAAGGAACCCAGCCTAGGGACGTCTTGTCGATCGACTGGGAACACGACTTCGACGGAAACGGCCCACTGAAGCCGGTTCGAGTCACCGCGTCAGTCGAGAAACGACCGAACGAAGGTTCGGCGTCGGCGGCCCGGAGACTCGGAAAACTGGCGAAGGCGCTGGCGAAGGTCTTCCCGCCCAACGTCCCGAAACCCGCTCCGCCGCCCATGCCCCCGGGCGGCGGGGGCTAGAGAACGGACGCCCGGCCAACGGACGGGCGACCCTGGGAACGGCGCTAGTTTCGCGACTGTCGCGCCCTCCCCGACCGCGCCGGCCTGGCCCCTTTGGGAGCTAGGCCGGCGCGAATACCAAAATGGAAATGGGGACTGGATCGACGCCGGCTCTCCCAGAACGGCCCAAAGAGGAATGCAATTTTTCACGGCCGGAGGAGGCGGATATGGCGGGACGGTCCACGTTGACGAGGAGGTAACGAGCCTGCCGCTCACGCCCGCGCAAACTGGAGGAATTTCGCCGCCATCGAGACCTCGCTGGACAAGCCGGGCGAACCGGCCTAAGTAAGGCCTTCCCTTCCTGCTAGGAAAACTGGAGCCGCTCCCTTTTGAACGAGGGGGTCGGCTCCCTTGCTTTTCTTAGTCTACGGCTTACCGTTGGGCTTCCTGGAGAAAACGACTATGGCCAAAAGATCAAAAGCAAAGCCCCCCGCCAAATCCGACGACCCGCGTAAGGCCGAGCTCGACCCAAAGGTGGGGGCGATCGTCACGGTCTACTATAGAGGGACGCCTCGGCGCCGCCTGGAGGGCCATGGCGAAGTTATCAAAGTGCGCGAGAGCGGTTGTCTCGACGTAACAATGGTCCTCCCCAACGGGTCCGACTACGACCTACGGAACCTGGCCCGATGCAACGACCCCAATCACTTCCCAAGCTGGGACGCTCCGAGCGACCCGACGGTAAAGTCGATCGTCAAAAAGAAGACCGCCAAGAAGCCGAAGCCCGTCGGCCCCGCGCCGGTCGCTCCCGAGGCAAAGCCGGCCGAGCCGCGCTCCTTCCCCTGATCCTCGCGCTCGGCGGTTGCGCCGGCATGATCCCCGACGGGGTTTACTTCGAGGTAATGAGGAGCGACATCGACGGCCTTCGCTCTGGCGGTCTCGATGGAGAGGCGTTCCTCTTCGGCGTCCGGTATCAGGTCAAGCCGACTCGGGTGGTTCAGGAGGAGAAGACCGCCTTTCGAATCGATACGGATCGGCTCGTCGATTCGATCCATCATGCGGCCGACGAGGTTGTCGAATCGCAAGCGCACGCGGCCTTGTCGCACGCAAAGGACACGGCCACGGTCGTAGTCGATAACAACCGCGCCGAATGGGCTCTCGGCGGAGGAAGCGCGGCGGCGTTGGTCGGTATCTTGCTCGTCCTCCGCCGCTTCGGGTTGCTCCCCGGAGCCGGCAAGGGCGACGACGATGGTTAGAGGCGTAAAGCTTCAAATCGGAACGAAGGACGCGAAGCGGGCCTCGAGGGAATGGAAGGCGATGGCGAAGCGTCAGATGCCCTTTGCGATCTCGAGGGCGATCAACGACGTTGCGATCGACGCAAGGCGTAATGTCGTTCAGAAGTTCCCGCGACACTTCAAGGTAAGGCGAAAGAACCTGGCCAAGTCGGCGATATGGGTCAAGCGATCCCATAAGAACCAGAAGCCGATTACCGCGATCGTCGGTACGAGGAAATGGGCGGAGTTCCTAACGCTCCAGGCGATCGGTGGAACCAAGAAAGCCAAGCGCGGGCATCGCCTCACAATCCCGACACGGCTCGTAAAGCGGACATCGACGGGACGCATCCGAAAGGCCGACAAGCCGCGCACGCTTCGAGACAAGCCGGGTTTCCAGGCCAAGGAGCTCGAAGAGAAACAACGGATCACCGTCCGCCCGAAGCGTCGGCGTAAGACGACGGGCAAGCTCGGGATCTTCTATCTCCTCCGAAAGCGCGTGAAGATCCGCAAGCGATGGCCGATCCGGCGCGAGGTAAAGGAGGTCGCCGCGAGGCGCATTGGACCGGCCTTCGAGCTTCGATTGCGGCAAGCGATCAAGAGCGCAAAGCAAAAGTAGATTGCCCAGGAGAAGGGCGACGGTCCAGACGATGCCGACCCAAAGAGCTCGCTCCATCAATCGTGAAGGCCGTAAAAGATCTCGAGCGAGGCAGCGGTCGCGCGTAGGTCGCGCTCCCAGCTCGTGCAATCGTCGAGACGCGCGCCGCGCACGCTTGGAAAGGCCTTGGAGAACTTGTCGATGCTCTCTTGAGCCGATTCGCGTAGCTCTATAACGACGCCTCGGATCATCTCAAGCCGCGCGGCGTCGCTACCATCGAGAAAGAACGTCGAAAGCTCCTGGGATCGCTTACGGCCGCTTTCTCCCAATGCTCGGGACGCGAGCCAAATAAGCGACTCGGCGACTTTGATTCGGAAAGACGCAATCAAAACGGATCGCCCTTCACAAGGCCTCTCCAGACCGAGACTATCGAGACACATGCTCCGGTTTGAACGACCTCCGCGACGACGAGCTCCCAAGTCCCTTCCTCGACCGGCTGGTCGATCTCAAGCTCGTTTGTCATTGCCGCAAGGTCGATGGGTTGGGACTTCGCGACATGGCGGACTCTCATTCCGGACCCCCCATCGCTTCGTGATAGGCCTCGGCGAAGGCCAGGAGGGTTTGAGCCGTTGGGCGACCTACGCGCGTATCGTAGGTCTCAACGACGACACGCAAAGCCAACACAAGGACCTCGGTAGTAAACGAGCGCTCCGCCTCGTCCGAATCGCAAAGCTCCAAAGCCCGCTCCATGATTTTTTTCTCCGCGCTTTTCATTGGCCGAGGTCCTCAAGGTGGAGCCAAAGGTCGACATCGGGACCGCGATCCGCCCCGCATTGGGAGCAATTCGTAACGGCCAAAGGCCAAAGGGAGCCGCAACTACAAAGGTAGCGATAGGCGTGGAGAGGAAGCGGAGCGCCGGATAGCGTAGCGGTCCCCCAGAAGGTCTTGTCCTCTGGTCGGAAGTCCCACCAACGAGCCGGAGGGTTGGGCATGGAGGCGAGAGCTCCTATATGATCGACGGCCGTACGTGAGCGCATGAGAGAGCCCCTACGCCCGCGCGCAAGGTCGGCCTCTGACCCCTCCCCCAGTACGAGGAGGTTTAAGCCCCCCATTGACCCATACCCCAGCACCATGGCCGCAAGGGGAGGATATTCGATGGGGTTCTCATCGTCCTCGGTGTTGTCTCGACGATAATAAAGAACGATCTGCCCAAGGGAGGGCTTCGGTTGGCTGGAGGTCATTGTCGCGCAATTCGGTAGGGGTAGCGTGTTGGCTCAATCAAGGGCCGTTCTTTCAGCATACCCCCCTCGTGGGGCCTGTGGGGGGGAATCGTTTGCCTGGAAGGAATGACAGGGAGGAAGGTATACCCCACCCCCCTTACGGGTCCTTCCGGGGGGGGGCCTCCCTGCGGGTAGCGCTACC